>NICF_comb_assmDRAFT_10000091_pt1 | contig 62211 bp, 54 predicted proteins | sample NewIslPassag4_SG_FD_11279 | JGI IMG/M metagenome (IMG submission 11279)
GGACGAGCCGACGACGGGCTTGCATCTGGCGGACGTGGAACAGCTCCTGGGGATGCTGGACCGGCTTGTGGATAGGGGCAAGTCGGTGATCGTCATCGAGCACCATCTGGCCGTCATGGCCCATGCGGACTGGATCATTGATTTGGGCCCCGGTGCAGGCCACGACGGTGGGCGCATCGTCTTTTCCGGTCCCCCGGCCGAGCTCGTGACCTCGCGGTCAACCCTCACCGGCAACTACCTGGCCGATTATGTGGGAGCATAATTCCTCTGCCGCATGGCGCGGCACATCGCGGGCACCGGCGACCGGTCCGCCCGCTCGGATTTCCAAGAGCGGTCCGCCAGCCATACACAGCGGGAGTGAATGCCGACTGTGCGGCGTGCCGGAGCCCGGTGGTATGATAAGGTGAGGAAGAAGGAGCCGTTGTCATGCCGGCAGCCATCCTTAAGCCTACGCACGAAAAGCGCATTCTGGGCGGGCACCTGTGGGTTTACCAGGGCAACGTCGCGGCGCTGGAAGGGGAGCTTTCCCCCGGGGACATTGTGGACGTCCGTGCCGCGAATGGCGAGTGGCTCGGCAGGGGCTACTACAACCCTCATTCTCAGATCGTCATCCGCCTCTTGAGCCGCACCAGTGAGGCCATCGACGATGCGTTTTTCGCGAACCGGATCATGGAAGCCCGGCGGTGGCGGGAGCGCTTCTTGCCCGGCGCCACGTCGTATAGGCTGATCTACTCCGAAGGCGACCTGCTTCCCGGCTTGATCGTCGACCGCTACGAAGACGTGCTGGTGGTCCAGTTCCTCACCCTGGGCATGGACGTGCGGCGGGACCAGATCGTGCGTATTTTGGTCGAGTTGGAGAGACCCCGCGCCATCTACGAGCGGAGCGATGTGCCCAGCCGGCGCTACGAAGGCCTGGAGCCGCGTCGCGGCCTTGTGTGGGGGGATCTGCCTCCGCAGCCCATGGTGGTTAAGGAGAACGGCTTGTCCTTTGAGGTCGACGTGGTCGAGGGCCAAAAGACGGGCTTCTTTCTGGACCAGAAGGAGAACCGCCAGGCTCTCGAGCGGCTGGCTCCCGGCGCACGGGTGCTGGACGTCTTCTGCCACAACGGCCCCTTTGCCGTCCACGCCCTGCGGTATGGGGCGCGAGAAGTGGTGGGAGTGGACAGCTCCGCCCAAGCGCTGGAGACAGCCCGCCGCAACGCGGCCCTCAATGGCTTTGGGGAAGCCGCCCGGTTTGTGGAGGCCAACGCCTTTGACTATCTCCGCGGACTCGAACGGACCGGTGAGCGGTACGATGTGGTCATTTTGGACCCGCCGGCATTCGCCAAGAGCAAGGCGCACTTTCCGTCGGCCCGCCGCGGGTACAAGGAGATCAACCTGCGGGGGATCAAACTGCTGCGTCGGGGCGGATTCCTTGTCACCTGTTCGTGTTCCCACCACATGCCGGCGGAGGCGTTTTACGAATTGGTCTTGGAAGCAGCCGGCGATGCCGGCCGGCCCTTGCGCCTGGTGGAGCGCCGGGGCCAGGCCAAGGATCACCCGGTCCTGGCCGGCGTGCCCGAGACCGCGTATCTCAAGTGCCTCATATTCCAGGTACTCTAATCCGCTTCCAGGTACTTTCATCCGCTGCACCAGCGCCCGGTAAGTTCCCGGACCCGATGGCGGGACAACAGGACATTGCGGCGCGCAGCCCGAAGGCAGTGCTTGAAGCCGGTGATCGAACGCGGTTCGCGACCGCACCGGTTTTGGAGCTGGGCTCCGAAGCAGTGGCAAAAGGGGATGATGTCAGTGGAGTACCGCCCGCTGGGCAACTCGGGGTTAATGGTGAGCGCGGTCAGCTTCGGCACGTGGGCCATCGGCGGCGCGTGGGGGCCGGTGGACAGGGAAGAAGCGCTGCGGGGCTTGCGCCGCGCCATTGACGCGGGCGTCAACTTCTTTGATACGGCCGACATCTACGGCGACGGCCGCAGCGAGGAGTTGCTGCGGGAGGCCACCAAAGGCCGTGAGGACCAAATTTACATCGCCACCAAGTTCTGCCGCTCGGAGAATATCCACGATCCGGAAACCTACTCCGAGCGCACCGTGCGGCGCCTGTGCGAGGCCAGCCTGAAGCGGCTGGGTCGGGAATGCATCGACTTGTACCAGGTGCACTGCCCGCCTCACGAGATCATCAAGCGGGGCGACGTCTTTCAGGTGCTTGATCGACTGCAGCAGGAGGGCAAGATCCGCTTTTACGGCGTCAGCGTGGAAACCGTGGAGGAGGGCCTGACGGCTCTCCAGTATCCGGGCGTGCGGGCGCTGCAGGTCATCTTCAACATCTTCCGGCAGAAACCGCTGGAGGAGCTGTTCCCCAAGGCGAAGGCGCAAGGGGTGGGCATCCTGGCCCGGCTTCCGTTGGCCAGCGGCTTGCTGACCGGCAAGTTCACCAAGGACGCCACGTTTCCGCCCGACGACCATCGCAGCTACAACCGGGACGGCCAGTATTTCAACGTGGGCGAGACCTTTGCCGGGTTGCCCTTTGAAAAGGGCGTGGAGCTCGTGGACAAGCTGCGCTGGATCGCGGAGGGCCGGCCCAGCATGGCCGCGGCGGCGCTCCGGTGGATCCTGAGCTTTGACGCCGTCAGTTGCGTCATCCCGGGTTTCAAGAACGCACAGCAGGTGGAGGACAACTTGCGGGCTCTCCAAGCGCGTCCCTTTGACGCAAGCGAGTTACAGCGGCTGGCCCAGTTTTACAAAGATGAAGTCCATCAGCACATCCGCGGCGCGTACTGACGCAGGAGCCGCAGGCAGCCGGGTCATCTGTCCCCGGGCAAGGGAATCCAGTCCCGGCCTTAGGGCGGATTGTCCTTTCCAGCGACTTCCCGACAGGAGCGGGTCCAGCGACGCAGAAGTGGGAAAGTGCTAGGAGGTTTGTGCGAGCTGGTGGGTGGTTTTCCCGCCAGGCGGCGAAAACGTTTTCGGATAGATTTTCGGAAACCTATCTCAGCCCGAGCTGGGCTCGCGCGCCGGGCGATTGCGGGCGGTGACCCGTCGGGCAACGGCGATCTGCCGGGGAACGGCCGGAATAGCAAAAGGGCCCGCAGAGGGTGGCCGGCTGGAGAAGCCGGCAGGAGCGCCGGGCGACGCTGGAGGCGGACATGGCGAGGGTTACGGTAAGGGACGTGGCCGAACGGGCCGGGGTTTCCATCAGCACCGTGTCGCGGGTGTTGACAGGCAACGCGCCGGTTTCTAAAGAATTGCACCAGCGGGTGGTCGCGGCCATTGAGGAGTTGGGCTATCGTCCCAATGCCCTGGCCAGGGGCCTGCGGGTGCGCAGGACGGCGGTGCTGGGGCTCATCGTGCCCGATATCACCAATCCGTTTTTCAGCCAGTTGGCCCGGGTCATCGAACTCCACGCTCATCTGCACGGCTACAGCATTCTTCTTTGCAACAGCGAGAACAGCCGCGAACGGGAACTGCAGTATTTCTCACTGCTCACGACCCAGCGGGTGGACGGGATGATGGTGATTTCGTCGGCGGCCACCCACGAGCAGCTGAACCGGCTGCAGAGCTTCACCGACGCGGTGGTGCTGGCGCTGGACCGCCGCATTCCCGGTTTCCGCGGGCCATGGCTGGGCGCCGACCCATACCCCGGGGCGTATGAGGCGGTCGGCCACCTGCTCTCGCTGGGGCACCGGCGCATCGGCATCGTGCGGGGCGTCGCGGGCAACATCAGCAGCGACCAGCGATTCGAGGCCATCCTGCGGGCGTACCGGGACCACGGGCTGGCGGAGGAGCCGTGGATTTGGACCGGGCCGTATTCGGTGGAGACGGGCGTGCGGGCGGGGGCCGCGCTGGCGCAGTTGCCGGCTGGCCGGCGGCCGACGGCGGTAATCGCCACCAGCGAGTTTAGCGCCTACGGGTTGATCCAGAGCCTGTACAACCATGGCCTTGCGGTGCCCGGGGACATCTCGGTGGTGGGCTTTGACAACACCCTGTTTGCGGAGCTGTTCCGGCCCGCGCTGACGGTCATCGCCCAGCCCATCGAACGCATGGGCGAGCGGGCCGTGGAGATGGTGCTGCAGATGATTGGCGCCACCGTAGAGCAACCCCCGCCTCCAGTGGCGCCATTGCCGGGCACCGTCCGGCGGCCGGCGCGGGAGCCAGCGACGATGCCTGACGAGGCGCTGCCGACGAAGCTGGTGGTGCGGCAAAGCACAGGCCCGGCGCCGGGCGCGGCCGCGGCGGTCGGGCTCGCATGAGACAGGTCCGTTGGTGGATGGTGGTGCCCGCAGTGGACGGGCGCCGGTAAGCTCAAAAGAAGGCGGCGGTGGTCATGGACAAGGTGCCGCGTGTAATGGTCATCGGGAGTATCAACATCGACTTGGTCGCCGACGTGGAGCGGCTGCCCCGGGAAGGCGAGACCGTGTGGGCGCTAGGCTTCCAGCAGCACTTGGGCGGCAAGGGCGCCAACCAGGCCGCTGCGGCCGCGCTCATGGGATCCGCCGCGGTAATGGTGGGCTGCGTCGGAGACGACGTGTTTGGACCCCGCGCGGTTGAGGGGTTGCAGCGGGTTGGCGTCGACTGCGGGCTGGTACGCACCGCGGCCGGCATGTCCACGGGGGCAGCGTTGATCACGGTGGGGCGGCGGGGCGAGAACACCATCGTGGTCATCCCGGGCGCCAACGGTGCGGTGACGGCCGGGGACGTGGAGCGGGCGGCTGAAGCCATGGCCGTCTGCGACGCTGTCTTGATGCAGTTTGAGGTGCCCGACGAGGTGGTCCACGCCGCGGCGGCCACCATCGCCCGGCTGAGGGAGCAAGGAAAACGGCCGCTTTTTGTCGTCAACCCAAGCCCCTTCCGGGCGTCGGCCGTGCCGCCGGCGGGCAGCGTGGACATCTTGATCGTCAACGAGCTGGAAGCCCAAGAGATGACGGGCACGGTGGTAAAAACGGCCGCCGACGCCGTGGCTGCGGCCCAGCAGCTCTTGCCCCGGCTGCGGCCGGGCGGACGGGTGGTTGTGACCCTGGGGGAGCAGGGCGCTGTGGCCTTGAGCGATGACGCTTCGCAGGCGCCGCTTTACATCCCCGCCAAAAAGGTGCAGGCCGTGGACACCACCGGTGCCGGCGACACCTTTGCCGGCGCGCTGATCACCGAACTGTGCGCCGGGCGCTCCATGGCGGACGCGCTCCGGTTCGCCACGGCCGCGGCGGCCATCACCGTGACGCGGCCGGGCGCCCAGTCTTCGTTTCCGCAGCGCCAGGAGGTTGAGGGCGCGCTAGGCGACGCCCCTGTGGCGGCGCCGTTGGACCAAAGGGGGTAGGGTCAATGGGCCCTCCTGCTGTCGAGGCGGCCGGACCGGCGGCCGCTCCTCCCACCGCTCGAGGGGGCGTCAAGGCGGCGTCCGGAGAAGTCTTGCTGCGCATGGCCGGCATCCGCAAGGCGTTTCCCGGGGTCGTGGCATTGGACGGGGTGGACTTTGACGTCCGGGCCGGGGAAGTGCACGCCCTCCTGGGCGAGAACGGGGCCGGTAAGTCGACGCTGGTCAAGATCATGACCGGCGTGTACGAAAAGGACGCCGGCGAGATTTACGTGCGCGGCCGGAAGGTGGAGATCCGCAGCCCGCTGGAAGCCCAGCGCCTTGGAATCCGCATCATCCACCAGGAGTTTACCCTCATCAACGACATGTCGGTGGCGGAGAACATCTTCCTCGACGCCATGGGCGGGCAAATGTTGGGCTGGGTGCCCTACCGGCGCATGCGGGCCGAGTCCCGGGCTCTCTTGCAAAAGCTCGGCCTGCACCATGTGCCGGTCGACGCAGCTGTGCGGGATTTGTCCGTCGCGGAGCAGCAGATCGTCGAGATCGCCCGCGCTTTGCGGGAAGAAGCCGCCGTCATCATCATGGACGAGCCCACGGCCGCCCTGACCGATGCGGAAGTGGAGCGGCTCATGGGCATCATCCGCCAGCTGCGGGCCGAGGGCACGGGGATCGTCTACATCTCCCATAAGTTGGAAGAAGTCATGGCCATCGCCGACCGGGCCACCGTGCTGCGGGACGGCCGGCTGGTCGGTACAAAACCCATGAGCGAGCTGACCCGGGACGAGATCGTGCGCATGATGGTGGGCCGGCCGCTCACCAAGTTGTACGTGCGTAACCACGTGCCCACGGGCGAGGTTGCATTGGAGGTGCGGGATCTATCCGTACCGGGCCGGGTGCGCGGGGCCAGCCTCGTGGCCCATAAGGGAGAAGTGGTGGGCATCACAGGCCTCATGGGCGCGGGACAGTCCGAGCTGGTGCGGGCTATCTTTGGCGCCGTGCCGCGATCCGGGGGCGAGATCCGGCTCCGCGGCCGCCCTGTGGACATCCGCTCTCCCCAGGACGCCATCCGGCACGGCGTCGCATTGCTCACGGAAAACCGCAAGGAAGAAGGCCTGGTCCTGCTGCTCTCCGTGGTGGCCAACTCGAGCCTGGCGTCGCTGGAAAAGGTGTCCCGCTACGGCTTCGTCGACCAGGGTAAGGAGCGGCGGCAGGCGGCGGACTACGTGGAGCGCCTGGAGATCAAGACCCCGAGCCTGGATCAAGAAGTGGACAGCCTGTCCGGCGGCAACCAGCAGAAAGTGGTCCTGTCCAAGTGGCTGGCCACCGAAGCGGACGTCATTATCATGGCCGAGCCGACGCGGGGCATCGACGTGGGCGCCAAGGCGGAGGTGTACCGGCTCATTGACGAGCTGGCCGGCCAGGGCAAGACCATCCTGCTGGTTTCGTCGGAGCTGCCGGAGGTCATCAACCTGAGCGACCGGATTTACGTCATGCACGAAGGCCGCATCGTGGCCGAGCTGGACGCGGCGTCCACGAGCCAGGAGGAGATCGGGACGTACGCCACGGGGGGGACTTACCATGAGCCTGCTTGAACCGCAAGCTGCCCGCGCATCCCGGCAGTGGATTCGCCGCTATGGCATGCTGCTGGTGCTGTTGGCCATGATGCTTCTCGCGTCGCTGCTCAGCGACCGGTTTCTGACGCCGGCCAACCTCATGAACGTCACCCGGCAGGTGGCCATCAACGCGATCCTGGCCGCCGGCATGACGGTGGTGATCTTGTCGGGCGGCATCGACTTGTCGGTGGGCTCGGTGCTGGCGCTGACGGGCGCCGTGGGCGCAGGGATGATGGCCGCCGGGGCGCATTGGCTGGCGGCGGTGCTGGTGATGCTGGGCCTCGGTACGCTGCTGGGCGTCGTCAACGGCTTTTTTGTCGCCTACGGGCAGCTGCCGTCTTTCATCGTGACCCTGGCCATGATGGCTTTTGCCCGGGGCTCGACGCTGGTGTACACCAACGGCCGGCCCATCACGGTGCTGAACAATGCGTTTCAATGGTTCGGGCACGGCAGCCTCGGTGTGGTGCCCGCGCCGGTGGTCATCATGGTCGTGGTGTACGTGGCGTTTTACGTCTTCTTGACCCGGGCGACGCTGGGCCGGCTCATCTACGCCGTGGGCGGCAATGAGCGGGCGGCCCGCATGTCCGGCGTGCGGGTCAACTTCATCAAGGTGCTTGTGTACGCGCTGAGCGGCTTCACTTCCGGCTTGGCGGGCATTGTCCTCACGTCGCGGCTGTTTTCCGCCCAGCCCACCGCGGGCGTCTCCTACGAGCTGGACGCCATTGCTGCCGTCATCCTGGGCGGCACCAGCCTGGCGGGCGGGCGCGGGTCGGTGACCGGCACCATCATCGGCGCATTCATCATCGGCATCTTGGGCAATGTGCTCAACTTGCTCAACGTTTCGTCGTTCTATCAGGACGTGGCCAAAGGTGTCGTCATCTTGGTGGCGGTGCTCCTGGACCGCCTCATTCACGCGGGCGGCCAGAGCGCGCTGCGAAAGGGGGTGGCGCCCCGCACACAGCAGGCGTAGCGCCTGGGCGGCATGGCGGGGCCGCTGCGAAACACCCTACCGGCGGGTGGCTCCGGCAGGCACCTCTTGGCGTTGGCTGCCTGCCGGGCGACGTGCCGGGCGAGAAGCGAGGCATTGAAGGAGGCAAGAAGAATGAATCGCACCCGTTTCTTGATCGTCCTCAGCGTGTTGGTGCTGGCCTTGGCTGCGGCGTTGCCTGCTGCGGCCCAGACCATCGGGTTGGCTGTTTCGACCCAGTCAAACCCGTTCTTCGTGGACTTGCGGGAAGGCGCCGAGGAAAAGGCCGCGGAGCTGGGCGTGCAGCTGCGGGTCGTGGATGCCCAGGATGACTCCGCCCGCATGCTGGCCGGCATCGAGGACCTGATCGCGGCCGGCGTGGACGTGCTGCTCATCAACCCGACGGACTCGGCGGCGGTGGTTCCCGGCGTACTGGCCGCCAACCGCGCGGGCATCCCCGTGATCACCGTTGACCGTGGCGCGGATGGCGGTGTGATCGTGGCCCACATTGCGTCCGACAACGTCGTGGGCGGCCGCATGGCGGGTGAGCTCGTCGTCCAGGCGTCGGGCGGCCAGGCCAAAGTGGTGGAGTTGGAAGGCATTCCGGGCACTACGGCCGCCCGGGAGCGGGGCCAGGGCTTCAACGAGGTCATCGGCCAGTACCCGGGCATCGTCGTCGTGGCACGCCAGGAAGCCGGCTTTGACCGGGCCCGCGGCCTGACGGTCATGGAGAACATCCTGCAGGCCCAGCCGGAGATCGACTTCGTGTTCGCCCACAACGACGAGATGGCCCTGGGTGCCCTGGTGGCCATCGAGGCGGCGGGCCGGGCCGGCGAGATCCAGGTCATCGGCTTTGACGCGACCGACGACGCGGTGCGGGCCGTCCGGGAAGGCCGTTTGCTTGCCACCATTGCCCAGCAGCCGCGGCTGATGGGCGCCCTGGGCGTCGAGACGGCCGTCAAGATCCTGCGCGGCGAAACCGTGGACGCGTTCATCCCGGTGCCGCTGTCGCTGGTGACCAACGACTAAGACACCCCGGCAAGGAAACCGGAGGTCACGGGACGGCCGCGGCAGTTGCTGTGCGCCGCCGGAGCTCCGGGGGGAGGGAACTCCGGGTCATCGGGCCGGCCGCCTACGGTGCGCCGGCCCGCCCGGCCCATCCAGCGCTGCGACAGGCAGCGCGGCGTGTAGGGGGAGAGCAACATGAAGAAGATCGGGATTTTGCACGCCCAACTATCGCGCATCATCGCCTCCATGGGCCACGGCGACATGCTGGTCGTGGCAGACGCGGGGCTGCCCGTGCCGCCCGGTGTCGAGACGGTCGATCTGGCGCTGGTGGCGGGCGTGCCCGGTTTCCTGGAAACCGTGGAGGCGGTTCTGCGAGAGCTCCAGGTGCAAGAGGCCATCATCGGCGCGGAGATGGCGCAGGTGTCCCCGGGGATGTATGGGCGGTTCATGGCGCTGTGGCCCAAGGATGTGCCGGTAAGAGCGGTGCCGCACGTGGAGTTCAAAGAGATCACCCGGCAGGCGCGAGCCGTGGTGCGCACGGGTGAATTTACGCCGTACAGCAATGTCATTCTCGTCGCGGGTGTATTGTTCTGACCCGCAGTCACAGTCTGTATCAATGAGTCCATATCACCTCGGAAACCGGCACCGGACGGTGGCGCTCGGAGCTGTCGCAGCGCCACCGCTTGGTTTCAGCCGCTAGACCTCTTCCGTACACCGCACCCTCACCTATACGGAAATTCCCTCCGCCTCGCTGCGAGTGCCTCGGTTTAGAACGGCAAGGGAGACACCCTCCGGGAGCCCTTCTCTTCCTTTTGGAGTGGATTAAAAACACACCCGCAACTCTGGCAAGGGTAAACCCATCTGGATTTTAGCCGTGAGCTATGCTGCGGCTTCAAGTATGTGCCGTCACCAGTCGACTCCTGAATGTATGGAGGATCTTCTTCGCGCGGGGACGTTCGGTTCGCGCAAGGGGACGACGCGCCTGTCAGTGGGCGCCGGAAAGAACCCCGCCTTGCGCTGGTCTGCCAGTCCTTGTGCGCGGGGTCATGGTGGGAAACTGCGCCGCGCTGGGGGTTGCGGCGATATCTACAGTGGAACACCGTCTTCGGGGGTTGGGGACCATGGCCGCGAAACGCACCATTTCGTTCGGTCTGCAGGCCCGGCTATTCGGACTCGTGTTCGTGGTTGCCACAGTCATCTCGTTGGTGACCAACCTGATCACGTACTACCGGGAACGGGCCGATATACAGGAGGCCTTGGCCAACGAGGCGCTGCGCGCCGTCCGCGTGTTTGCCGCCATGCTAAACGTGGATGAGGTGGTGCGGCTGCCCTATGAGCCGCCCGGTTCGGCGCTGGTGCGGCAGTACCAGTCCATGGTGGAGCGGGTGGTGCAGTTAACTGGTGTCGCGAATGTATACACATGCATGCCCGTTCGTGCAGGTGAATGCGTTATTGGTGTCATCAATGCCGGCAGCGGTCTGACCACGGGCACGGTATACAACTATGCCCAGACGGACGCCGCGGACGTGTGGGCGGCCGCGCTGTCTGGGCAGATGGGTACGTCTGAGGTGTATCAGGACCAATACGGCGAGTGGCTGACCGGGGTCGTGCCGCTGAGGGACTCGACCGGACGGGTCGTGGGGTTGGCGGGGGTAGACATCGACGCTTCACACCTCCGAGTCCGCCTGGATGAGCAGATTCGAACCGCCTACATCCAAGCTGGAATCCTGCTTGTCGTCTGGCTGACCGTGGCCTTCGTTATCGCACGGGTGATCATTGGTCCCGTGACCGGCGCCTTGCACCATTTCGGGGTCTTGGTCGGGCGCGTCGCGGAAGGCGACCTCACCATGGACGCCGTGGAAGTGCGGTCGGGCGGAGAAGTGGGCCGGCTGGCGCAAGCCTTCAACCAGATGGTTGCGCGGCTGCGGGAGCTCATGCGCAGTGTCGCGGACTCTTCCGATGCGGTGCTGGCTGCTGCCAAGGAGCTTACTGAGGCTTCGGAGCAGTCGGCTTCCGGAGCGCGAGGTGTGGCTGAGGTCATGAGCCGCATCGCCGGTGCCGCGGGCGAACAGGCCCAGTTGGCTACAGGCGTGCGGGAGACGGTGAAAGAACTGCAGGATGCCATCGAGCAGATCGCCCAAAGCGCCCAGCGCTCGGCGGCGCAGCTGCAGCGTTCGGTGGAGCGCCTTGGCTACGTCTCAGACGACATCCAACGGGTGACCGACAGCGCCGTACAGGTGTCGGATCGGGCGCGTCAGGCGACGGAGAGTGCGGGCCGGGGCCGGGACGTTGTGCGGCAGACGGTGGCCGGAATGGAGCGCATCCGGGAGGCGGTAAACAACACCGCCAGGCAGATGCGCGAGCTGGAGACCCTCTCCAACCAGATCGGCGAGATCACCGGCCTGATTTCGGACATCGCGGACCAGACGAACCTGTTGGCCCTCAATGCCGCCATCGAGGCGGCGCGCGCCGGCGAGTACGGGCGCGGATTTGCCGTGGTGGCTGATGAAGTGCGCCAGCTGGCGGAACGGTCAGCCCAATCGGCGCAGGAGATCGCCCGGCTGATCCAGACCACGCAAGCTCGCACCGCAGAGGCCGTTCGCGCGATGGAGGTGGCCCTGAAGGAAGTGGAGACCGGCAGCCAGTTGGCTGGCGAAGCGGACCGGGCCCTGGTCGAGATCGTGGAGATGGGCAACCGGGCCTCCGAAGGCATGCAGCACATTTCCCGAGCAGCCGGCGACATCAACGGTAACGCGCGGCAGGTGGTGTCGGCCTTTGACGAGCTGGCGGCGGTGACGGAAGAGAACACCGCCTCTGCGGAACAGATGGCTGCCAGCGCAGCCGCCGTACAGGAGAACGTGCACAAGTTGACGGTGCTGTCCCATGAGAACGCGGCCGCTGCCCAAGAGGTTTCCGCATCGGTGGAGGAGCTCACCGCCCTGGCGGGGCAAGTGTCGGCGTCGGCCGACTCCCTGGCTCGGACGGCCCAGACGCTGCGGGATCAGGTGCGGCGCTTCCAGATGTGAATCCGGATGAACGACCCCGGTTGCCCGCGCCCGCGAGCGCGTCATAAGGGCCACGGGGCTGTCACAATGCAGGGGGGATGCAGGTTGCGGTTTCCGATCGGTGCAAAAATGGCAGTAGCGTTTTTGCTCGTCCTGGGTGTCATGATCACCCCGGTCTACTTGGGTTTCCAGGGCATGACGGCCATCGAGCGCGCGTACCGGGATGACGTGCGGCGCATCCTTGAAGCGTTGCGTGTCGTCGAACAGGTCGACCGGCACATCATCGCCCAGGCTCTGTATGTGTCCAACTACCTGTTGACTACCGACTCCAATTACCGCACGGAATTTGAGAACGCTCGCGATCAGTTGGACGCCACGCTGCGGACTCTACAGGACCTTATCCAGTCGGAGGAAAGCCTGGCGCTCGTGTCCCAGATCAGTGACATTCAGGTGCAGTACCTGGCGATCGCGGAGCCGATTATGGACGCCGCGGCCTTCCTCGACCGTTCCAGCCTGCAGGGGGCCGTACGCGGCCTCGCGTCTATCCGCAACCAACTGCTGAGCACCGCAGCGACCCTTACGGAGACGGGACTCAAGCTGGTGGCCGAGGCTGAGGCCCGGGCCGCACAAGACGCCGCGTCGGCCCGCCGCAGCGCCAACGTGGCCAGTGCGGTGGGGATCATCGTCGCTTTGGCGGTCGCCCTCATCATGACTCGGCAAATCGCTCGCCCGCTGCATAATGCGTCCACGCTGATCACGCGGCTGGCCGACGGCGACTTGACCGTCGAGCGCATCCAGGTCAGGTCCCGGGACGAGGTCGGGGACATGATTGCGGCGGTGAACCGCATGGTGGAGAGCTGGAGAAACGTGATCGGACAGATTCGCGCCACTAGCGCCCGCTTGGTACAGGACGGCCAGCGCTTGCTAACGGTTGTGGGCGAATCGTCGGACGCCACCTCTCAGATCGCCGCCGCCGTCAACGAAATGGCCCAAGGGGCGGCCGTGCAGGTGCGGAAAGTGCAGGAAACCCGTGAGGCCATGGAGCAGTTGCGTGCTTCCATCGAGCAGATCGCCTCCGGAGCGCAGGATCAGGCGCAGCGTGCTGACCAGACGACCCGTACGCTGGAGCAGATGGCCCGGTACATCGACCAAGTGGCGGCTTCGGCCAAGGCCGTCGCGGACGCGTCGGGGCAGGGGTCTGAACGGGTGCAGGCTGGCGACGATGCCGTGCGCCGGGTCGTGGACGGCATGGGCCAGATCCGCGCGGCCGTCGGTCGCGTTGCCCAGCGGATGGAGGAGCTCCGCGAGTCATCGCGCCAGATCGGGCAGATCGTCAACATGATCAGCGACATCGCCGACCAAACCAACCTGCTGGCGTTGAACGCCGCCATCGAGGCGGCCCGGGCCGGCGAACACGGCCGTGGCTTTGGTGTGGTAGCCGATGAGGTCCGGCAACTGGCGGAGCGGGCGGCCCAGTCGACCCGGGAGATCGGGCGCCTCATCGGGTCGATCCAGGCAGCCATCGACGCGGCCGCTGCGGACATGCAGGCGGGAACCGGTCACGTGGAGGCAGGCATGGAGCTGGCAGCCAACGCGCGCGCGGCACTGGACGGCATCGTAGAAGCCATTCGCACCACGGACGATCTCGCCCGCCAGATCTCCGAGGCGGCAGCGAAAATGGCCGCGGCCAGCCCCGAAATGCTGGCCGCCATGTCCGACATGACCAGCGTCATCGCGGAGAACACCGCTGCCACCCAGCAGATGGCCGCGTCCAGCGAGCACGTGCGGCGGGCGATGGATGAAGTGACCAGCATCTCCGAGGAAAGCGCCGCCAGCGCGGAGGAAGTGAGCGCCTCCACGGAGGAGATCACGGCGGCGGCCGAGGACCTGCGAAACTCCATGCAGACGCTGATCGGGATCGCGAAGGACCTGGAGCGGTTGGTGGAGCAGTTCCGCGTCTAGCCGCAGGATGGGGCAGCCGGCCCACCGCAGGGTGGGCCGGCTGCAGCCTCCGTGGCCTGTGCCCGGCCCGGTGGCGTATGCCTTGCCGGGTGCCCTATGTCCTTCGGGGGGCGTACGCCCTTCTGGGTAGCCTAAGCCTGGCCGGGTTCCGAGCCGATCATCACCAGGTTTCCTTCGCTGTCCCGCAGCACGGCGTACATCTCCGCGGGATTCCAGGAGGCGGACGTCAGTGCCTGCGCGAACTCGACGCCCTTTCCCTGCAGCTGCCGGTACAGCCCGTCCACGTCGTCGACCGTGAGCACCAGGCTAGGCGAACTGCGGCGCTCCCCGGCCCGCTGGCGCGTTAAGAGGACCTTGGTCTGGGCTCCCGGGATCTCGAGCACCACCCAACGCCAGCCCTCCTGGTACGGAGCGTCCTGCGCGACGCGGAAACCCAGCTTTTCCGTGTAGAACTCAATGGCCCGGTCCTGGTCGACGACCGGCAACTCCGCAAACCGGACGTACATGGTGAGCGGCCATCCTCCTTGCTGCTCTTTTTTGCTGGCAGCCCTATTGTACCGGCCCGTCGGTCGGCAGGTCTTGTAAAAATTGGACATGATTGGGGGGAGGGCTGCCGTGTTTCCGCGCGAGGTACTCCCGGTACTCTCGCGGGGTCGCGCCGGTCATGGCCAGCACGTCCTTGGCTAGGTGAGATTGATCATAGTACCCGTAGGCGGCGACGGTGGCGTCCCAATTCCCACCGGCTCGCGCAACAGGTGATGGTGGACATGGCGAAAGCGCACGGTGCGGGCGTAGAACTTGGGACACGCGTACGCACCTCCTGCACGCTTAGGAGCGGGCTGTGGACAGGACTGCTGTTCCGTGGAGGAAGACTTCAGGCATGATGAGAAAATGCCTGCTTTGCTGGGCCCGCCGCTGTCAGGATTTTCCTCCGGTCTGGTTTTTTGTTGCAAGGAGGATCTGCGCTCGATAAAGAATTGTGCGCTTCAGGAAAAACCTGCCAGATGCCGGCCGACAGTGGGAGTCGGGGCCGGCTCCGAGTGGCGCTTGCTGTGTGGTCCGCGCGGCTAGGTGCATACGTCAGCCGCCGGCACGATACATGAGGGGGGGCACACCGTGGCGGCATCCACCAATTCACGCCGCAACGGCGCGGAAGAGGTCGGGTTTCGCTGGGACTGGGGTGAGGGGACGTGGTCGTGGACGCCGGCTCGGGGTCGTTGGATCCCTGAGTACGGGCGCCCCAAGGAAGTCGTTGAGCTTCAGGTTTCCGCGCGCGGGTTTCCGCCGGCGCGGCGCTTTGACTACTGGCGGGAATCGGTCTTTTACTACTTCGAAGCCGACCGCAGCGCCACATCGGAACCCGAGAGGTTTACGGTGTGGGCCAAAGCGCTTATCGCGCCGCGGGGTGAACTGTACACGTACGCCTCCGGGGCCATTTCGGGTGCCTGCCGGGCCATGAGTATTCTCGGCGACCGGGGGGATGACATCGACATCGGCCTAGTGGTGTCGGGGACGCGTTATCACGAGATCGAAGGGGAACCGACCCACGTCGCGGGGCCAGGTGAGCCCTTTGTGTATGACTGTGGTAAGGAATCCCGGGTGAGTTGGACGCCTCACCGGGGTGTGCACCTGCGCCTGGGGCGGGCGGCCGTCGAGTCGGCCCTGGGAGGAGCGGTGCCGTCGGCCGGCGTGCTGGCCACAGAGCTGGGCAAGGCGCAGCTATGGCCGTTCCTGAGGGACCAGATGTTGAGGCTGGCCGATGAGATGTCCAACCTGTCCCGTATGGAGCGCAGCCTGCTCCTGGACCAAACGGTCGATCTGGCCCTGGCCCTGCTGAGTTCTGTGGGCGGTCAGCGGCACGACCACGACTTGTCACCGTACGGTCCGTTCCTGACCGCCCAGCGCTTCATTGCCCGGCACTTGGGCGACCCCGAACTGTCCGTCGAACGAATCGCGTGCGCCGTCGGTTGCTCTCGTGCCACGCTTTACCGCTTGTTTGCGCAGCACCGGCTGACCGTGGCCGCCTACATCCGCGAACAACGCATGCACTGGCTCTACAACCTGCTTTTGACCGCCGACAGCCGCATCCCATGGCCCGTTCTGGCTGAGCGCTGCGGCTTCCGGGACTTGACCAACCTGCCACGCCGGTTTCGCCAGCGCTTTGGGGTGACCCCCCGAGAACTGCGGGAACGGGTGCGCCGCTTGTAGGCGCGCGGGGCGACGGCTTGCTTGGGAGGGGCCGGGCCTTAGGCAAACGCCGCGTCGATGTGGAGGCAGAGCAAGTGGATCACGGCCAGGTGAGCCTCTTGCACCCGCGCCGTGTCGCGGCTGGGCACCGCCACGACCCAGTCGCAAAGCGGGCGCATGGCGGCGTCGTCTTGCCCGCACAAGCCGACGGTGACCAAGCCCAGCCGCCGGGCCGTTTCCAACCCCCGCAGCACGTTGGCAGAGCGGCCGCTGGTGGTGAGCCCCACGGCCACGTCGCCGGGCCGTCCGAAAGCCTCCAGCTGCCGGGCGAACAGATCCCCGAACTCAAAGTCGTTGCCGATGCACGTCAATAGGCTCCCGTCCGCCGACAGCGCCTGCGCGGGCAAGGCGCGCCGGTGGCGGCGGAAGCGGCCCACCAACTCGGTCGCGAAGTGGGACGCTTGGGTCGCGCTGCCGCCGTTGCCAAACGTATGCAAGCGGCCACCGGCCTGCAGAGCCTCCACCAAGCCGCGAGCCAGTCTTTCCAGGTAGGGCGCTTGCGCCCGCAGCCACCGCACAATGTACTCCATTTCGTCGAGGGATGCCGCCCACGGATGGTCTGAAGCCGCGGGCGGGGGAGGGGAAGCTTCCGGCGCCGGCGAGCGGTCCTCGCCGTCTTCGCCCCACGAGGTCGCAGCGTTTCCAACGGTTGCTGGCATGCGTTATGGCCTCCCCAGCTTGCGGGACAAGTTGGTGTCCAGCGTGAAGAGTAGGATCCGCTCGGCCCGCTCGATGTCCACGCTGCTCACCATGGAAACCACCTTGGCCCCCGTCACCTGGTGCACGATCTGGGTCAATAGCAGGCGCGACTCTTCCAGCAGCTTCTCGCGCATCTGCTTCACCAACTGCGCCCCGTCGGGGGATTCGACCAGTTTCTGTTCGGCTACCGTCAGCGCGTCCCACAGGCGCACGACCACCAGGTCCTCCACGATGTGGGCGCGGATGGCCTGGGGGCCCCGGCCGATGTACTCCTTCTCAAACTGCAGGATGCTTTTGGCCAGGGCGTCCTCCAGTTGGCCCTTGGTCCTGTCAACAGCCTTGGGCACGTCCGTCCTCACCGCCTGCGCCCGCGGGCTTTCTCCAAGGGTATGACGTTGGGCACCTGGGGCATCCCGCCGGGCCAAAGCGCCCTCTCCTGCCCGGGCGCCGCTGCGGGCAGCGCTGGGGAACCCGCTGCGGATGACGCGGCGGGTCGCCGCCCGGTTTCCGGCGAGAGGGCACCGGGCGACGCGACGCCGGTGCTGACGGCCGCCGGCTCGGCCCGCCTGGGGAGCGCAGCGGCAAACCCGGTCAAGGCGCTTTGGTCAACGGGCTCGATTAAGCCCAATGCGCTCAAGCAATACAGCGCGTGCCAGGTCTTGTGGACAGGTTCCCCGAGGCGCCGGGCCACCTCCTCCGCCGACGATTCGTTGCCCACGGCGGACAAGGCGGCCCATTCACCCGGTGTGAGGAGATGGCGCACGGGCATGTGGTCCGCCAGGCCCGTGCGGCGCACCACGGTCGAGGGCTTGGGAACCAGGCGCCCCCATTTGCGCGGGTTGTCGACGCTCCGCACGGCCGCAAGCAGCAGCACTTCCCAGCGGGCGTTGAGGTTTACGGTCGGATCCAAGCGGGGGCTGAACTTAAACGATCCCCGCTCCCAACCAAAGGGGATCAGCAGGGCTTCGAGGCCCGCCGCGCGGCCGCATAGGGCGCCCACCACCTCGCCGCCCTTCCAAAACTGCAGCGCGACCTCGCCGCCGCGCTGCAGCACCAAGGTGCCCGAGCGCTTGCCCGCCCGCAGGAAGTGCATCACGTGCACTAGGTCTAGCACCTGCAGGCTGCCTTCAAACTCGATGGCGCTCCGGGCGATTTGCCCCATCCAGGCGCGCAAGTGTAGCCGCATGGCTTCCAGCGCCCGGGCCAGAGGCGCGAACCGCCGCTCGCGGGCTGGCGGCGCTTCCTCGTCGAACTCGCCGTCCGCCAGCCGTTCGATGAAAGCCACGTACGCTGCCAGCGGTTTCAGCAGCCAGAGGGCGCCGGCATAGGCAAGGCCAAACCCGGCCACGCCCGCGGCCACGGCCGTGGTGCAGCGGGCGGAAAGCCACAGCGCCAGGCAGGCGGCGCCCAGCCCCATGGCCGCCGCAAGTATCACGGCCCGGTCAACGCTACGCATTGGCTTCCCTGTCGCTGGCGCCTTGTTCCCAGGCTGCCGGACCGTCACCGGGCAAGGTCATGGGCCCGTCCAGGCGGCAGATGATGAGGCGCTCGTCAGCCGCAGGGTCCACGTCCACGGAGACGCCCCGCACGCGCCGCCCCGGCAGCACCTCGTTGAGCCTGAGCACCAGCAGTTCGTGGACTTCGTCGAATTCCCGCATCAACAGTTGCCGCATCAGCGTTTGACCCTCGCGGGAGGCGGCCAGGCTCTGTTCGGCCGGGCTGAGCACCCCTTGCAGTCGCAAGAGCAGCAGGTCGTCCACCACGTGCACCCGGACCCGCCGCACCGAGCGGTGAAAGTTGTCCCGCTCGAACCGCACGACCGTTTCCGCCAGGGCCCGCAAAAGGTCCACCGCGGGCCGGGCCGCCTCGCGCCCCGCTTCGCCTAATGCCATGTCCCACCATCTCCTAAGCGTTCCCAACTCCCGACCCTCTTGGAAACCGATGCGCGCCATCCTTAAGGAACGCGCCCAGCCGCCGCGGGCCCGCTTCCGGCCAAGGACGCCCAGCCAAGCGCGTCACGCCTAGGGCCTTGACAGCAGATGGGCGACCTTGGGCGAGAAGTACACCGTGACCTCGTCTCCCGGGTTGAGCATGCCGCTGGCGAAGGGATTGGACGCTTCGGCCAGCAGCCGGGGATGGCCCGGAACCTCGATCTCGTATTCCACGACCGAACCGAGGAAACTGCGCCGTACGATGTGCCCGTCCACTACCGGCGCGAGCTCCGACTCCAGCGTGCCGCCCGCTGCCCCATGCACCGGCCCCTTGGGCGTATCGTCCCGGCGCGGCCGCACGTACGTGTTCTCAGGTCGCAGGAGGATGTCGACGAAGTCACCGGGCGCGAACGCTTTCTCGCCGGTCCGCGGCACAAACACCGTCCGCCCGTTGACCTCTAGGTCGTACCCGTCCGCATTGATGCCGGCGACGCGCGCCCCGACAAAGTTGGATCGCCCGATGAAGTCCGCCACGAAATGCGAGACCGGTCTGGTATATACCTCCTCAGGTGTCCCCACCTGTTCGATGCGCCCGTCCTTAAGGATCACAATCCGGTCGGAGATGGCCATGGCTTCCGACTGATCGTGCGTCACGTAGACGCTAGTTATGCCGTGCCGCTGCTGCAGGGCACGGATCTCCAGTCGCATCTGCTCCCGCAGCTTCGCGTCCAGGTTGCTCAACGGCTCGTCAAACAGCAGCACGCGCGGCTCGTTGACGATGGCTCGGGCCAGCGCCACCCGCTGCTGCTGCCCGCCCGACAGCTGATCCGGGCTACGCTGGGCCATTTCCGAGAGCCCCACCTGGGAGAGTACCCGCTCCGCGCGCCGCTTCACTTCGTCCGGGGAGAGGTCCTTGCGGAGCTTCAGGCCAAACGTCACGTTCTCCCACACCGTCAGGTGGGGGAACAGCGCGTAATTTTGGAACACCAGCGCCGTATCCCTCTTGTTGGGCGGCGTATGGGTGATATCCTTCCCGCCCAAAAGGATCCGGCCCGCCGTGGGCGTTTCAAAACCGGCGATCATGCGCAGGATGGTGGTCTTGCCGCAGCCGGACGGCCCCAGCAGCGTCACCAGCTCGCCCGGGGCCACGGTCAGGCTGACGTTGTTGACCGCCGTCACCGACCGGCTGGGGTCGGCGCGGTTGACAAACACCTTGGTTAGACTTTCGATGACAATGTCCATGATGAGCCGAGCCACGACCCCCCTATTTACGCTCGCATGCGCTGCTGGATGGCGGTGCCGAAGGCGCGTCCCAGCACCAGCCGGATCGTTCCCGTGGCCAGCAGGATGATGACCAACAGCACCATGCTAAACGCCGCGGCCGCACCCAGGCGGCCGGAGCCGACTTGCGACAAGATCTGCACCGTCATCAGTTGCCAATCCGCCGAAACCAGGAAGATCGCGCCGCTCACCGCCGTCATGGCCCGCACGAAGGAGAACACCAGTCCAGAAAAGAACGCCGGCGCGACCAAAGGCAGCGTCACCTTGCGGAACGTTTGCGCCGTCGATGCGCCCAGGTTGACGGCCGCCTCCTCGATGGACGGGTGAATCTGCTGCAGCGACGCCACGCCGGCTTGGATACCTACGGGCATGTACCGGAAAACGAAATGCAGCGCGATGATGGCGTACGTGCCCGTCAGCACCAGCGGCGGCGTGTTGAAGGCCAGCACGTACCCGATGCCGATGAGCGTGCCGGGCAGCGCGTAATCCAGCAGGCTGACGAACTCCATGGTGGAGCGGCCGGGAAAGCGCTGGCGCACCACGAGGAAGGCGATGATCATGCCCAGGATGCCAGCCACGGGCGTCGAGCCAACGGCGATAGCCAGCGTGTCGGTGATGGCCTCCCGGCCCACGCTGAACACGTACTCAAAGTTGCGCAACGAAAAGCTGTGGTCGACGCCCCACAGGCGCGCGAAGGCCCCGACGGCAATGACCGCGTAAAAACTGATGACCAAAAGCGACACGACGCCCGTCACCACCACCAGCAGCACCTTGGCCCCCGGGCTTACCGCCATGTAACTGCGGCCCGTCGGTTTCCCGGTGACGGTCACGTAGCGGCGCCGTCCGACCCAGTACTTTTGCACCACAAAGGCGATGAGCGAGGGCACCAGCAGCGCCACCGCCAGCGCTGCACCTCCCCGCAGGTCAAACATGCCCGTCACCTGCAGGTACGCCTGGACCGCCAGGGTGGGAAAGTGGCTGCCGCTCAAGATAAGCGGGTTGCCGAAGTCGGCCATGGACTCGATAAACAAGATGAGAGCGGCGCTGGCCAGCCCCGGCCGGGCCAAGGGCAGCGTCACCTTGCGGAATACTTGCCAGCGGCTGGCCCCCAAGTCCAAAGCAGCCTCTTCCAGCGAGTTGTCCAGGCTTTCCAGCACGCCTTTAAGGGTCATGTAGGCGACGGGGAAAAACGTCACCACCTGCGCGAACACAAGGCCGTGCATTCCGTAGATGGAAAAGTCATGCAGGCCCAAAAGGCGCGAGGTCACCAAGCCGTTGCGGCCAAAAAGCAATATGATGGCCACCGACCACACGAAAGGCGGCGAGATGACCGGCAGGATAGCGATGGTGTCCAGCAACCCTTTGAAAGGGATGTCGGTGCGGGTCACCGTAAACGCGAACGCGAAGCCGACGGCGGTAGCCAGCACCGCGACGATGGAGGCGGTGAGCAGCGTGTTGGTCAAGGCGGCCCGCATGTACCAGCTGGAAAAGATGGCGCGAAAGGTCGCCAGGCTCCAGCTGCCGTCGGGCTGCACCAGGCTGACCTCCACCACTTTGAGAATGGGGTAGATGACAAACAGGCCGAGCAGGGCAAACACAGCCAAGACCGTGATCAAAAGCGGCGGTTCGGCCGCGAGCCGGCGCCAAGCGGCGAGCATGCGCTCGAACCTCCTCCGTTGCAACGCGACTCCCTCGGCTTTGTCTGGCTCGAGGGGGAGAGACGGGGAAGGGGAGGCCGGCACCACCGGCCATCCCCCTCTTGGCGATACCGGCTAGCGCCGGAGCACCTCATCCACCCAGCGGTTGACCAGGTGGCTGCGCACCTCGCCCGCCCACACCGCATCAAACGGGATGACGGGGATCTCGCTGACCGGCGGCAGGCCTTCACCGGCTACTGCGTCCGGGTGGACCGGGAAGAAATACGTCTTGAGCCGGCCAAAGCTGTTCTGGGCTTCCAACGACAGCAGCCAGTCCACCAGCTTCTGAGCGGCGGCCAGGTTGGGCGCACCCTTCACGATGGATACCGCCGGCGCCTCAAAGCCCACGCCCTCCTTGGGGAACACGATCTCGATGGGATAGCCTTCGTCCCGCAACTGCAGGAAGGCCGGAGTGAACTGGATGCCGATGCCCGCCTCGCCGAAAGCTACCGCCCGGGAAGGCGCCGTGCCGCTCTGGGTGTAGGTCTGCACGTTCTGGTCCAACTGCCGCAGGTACTCAAAGGCCGCGTCTTCGCCCCACATGAGCACCAGCGAGGCGACCAGGTTGTAGGCGGTGCCCGAGGACTGGGGGGTCGGCATCTGGATCTGGTTGCGATACACCGGATCCAGCAGGTCCGCCCACGACTCCGGCATCTTCGCGCCGCTGCGCTGCAGCCACTGCGTGTTGACGCCGACGGCCATGGGGTTCATGTAGAAGCTGGTCCAGTAGCCGTCCGGGTCCTTAAACTGGGGCGCCAGCACTTCCGCGTTGGGGGAGAAGTACGGCTGCGTCAGGCCCCGCTCTTTGGCCAGCACATGGTTTTCGCTGGGCGCGCCCATCCACACGTCAGCCTGCGGGTTGTTCTGCTCCGCCTCAAGGCGCGCCAGGGCCGGTCCGGACGACAGGAACACAAACCGCACCTGGATGCCCGTGGCCTTGGTAAACTCGTCCAGGATCTTGCGGGCGTTTTCCTCATCCACGCTGGAGTACACCGTCAGCACCTGCGCAGCCGCGTTCTCCAAGGCGGAAACCAGGCCCGCGAAAGCCATGACGGCGGCCAGCGCCAGTACCAAGAACACACGACGAGTCCGCATTCCTCAACCCCTCGCTTTCGCTTTCTTCCTTCTCAATAGGAGCCGCATGGAAACCTCAACCTTACAGAAACCGACAACGGCCAATCTCGACCGCATCCCTCCCCGCCGCTCACCCCGGTCTCGCAAAACAAACAGGCCACGAACGAGTTGCACGCCGGCCTCCCGCACGCGAGGCCTGCGTGAACGGCTCGTGGCCTATCCGACGCCAACCGCCCTCGGCGGCGGTCTGCGTGTGATCAGCCATGCGGCCAGTGGATGAGCGGTGTCCCGTGTCTTGTGCCCGCGGCGACCATTTCCACTCGCGAGCGGCATTTCCTGCTGGCTTGATCAACCCTTGGATCCTGTATACGCTTCCGGCAGGCGCGGGCGGGAAGCGGTCCGGCGCGCCCAACGGGTAAAGTTCCACAGGGGAAGGTTCCCTGCCGGCTGTTTCACGTGCGCGGCAGCGCCGCGGCCAACCCCGCAGAGCGGGCCCAGCGCCTGCCGGCTTGGCTGGACAGCTGTCTCCAAATACACTACCGTCAGGTAATCTTAGGCTTCGCCGTGGAAGGGGGGCGTTCCCGCTGGCTTACCCACGATGAGATCAGCGGCGGCGTCGTGGTAGCTGTACGCGCGGACGAGCCGTACCGTGTCGTAGGCACAGTAGACCCATGGTCGCTGCGCCCGTGAGCGGCCCGCCAAACCGGCCCCGCGGCTCTCCGGTTTTCCGGTTCTTCCTCTTCTTGGCCGGATTGGGGCGGCCTTTCTGGCATTGCTGGCAAATGTTGGTGCGCCCCCGGTGACCGATGCGCTGCGAGTGAATTGTTAGCGGTGCAACATTCGCTGGTCTGCGTTCAAGCCGCAGCACCCGAGTGCCCGGGTCCTCCGGCGTGTGGCACGAGGCGCTCTACAGGCGCAGTGCCACCACAAGGATGGTAACCGCGACACCGGCACCAACCAAGGCGACGGTCTGATTCAGCGCCTGCCACCGCCGGGCGCGCTCTTCCGGAGAGGCGGCGGCGTCAAAGCGGCGCATTTGCCATGTAAGGACCGCCGCCGAGACCAGCGCAACCGTGCCGCCGAACTGTTCCATGAAAGCGAGCCAGAACGGCTTGCTTTGTCCAACAAGGCCAAGCTGCATGAGCATGCCGATGCCCGTGAGCAAGACCAGAATGGCGGCGGGATTGAGGATACCCCGGATTACCGATCGGGCGGTATCGTAAGCGACGGCCGCGCCTTCCGCTGGCGCCAGGCGCATGGACTTGCGGTACAATACATACAAGGTTGCGGTTCCGCCCAGCCAAAAGGCAACACTGATGATGTGGAGAAACAGCATCCAACGCATTCGCTCCCCACGCCTCCCCCGTTCTCCTCATGCCTCATCGTTTGCCGAAGGGCCCCTCGACGGGCTCTCTGTCGCGTTGCTCCCGGCTCTTTCTTCGGCGGCGGACTCCAGGCGAGCCACCACCTGCGCGAGCCATTCCTGCTCAGCCTGCAGCAATGCGAGCTTGCGTTGTACGGCGTACTCGACGCCCGGAGCGTCCTTGTGGTTGGGCATGGCCCGTAGCTGGGCGGTGAGCGCCCGCAAGCGCTCGGCCCGTTGCTTTAGCAGCGTCAAGACACGTTTCCGCTCCAACCAGTCCACAAACATCAAGGCGATTTCCGCCCCCGAGGAGCCCTGCTCGGTGTCTAACAGCAGCTCTTCCAGCAGAGTGAAAAAAGCTTCCCGCCCGGCAGGTGTAATAGAGTAGACCTTGCGCGGCGGGTAGTTGCCCACCGTCTCGGTATCCATGCGTGCCAGCCCCTTGCGCTCCAGGCGCTCCAAGAGCGCGTAGGCTGTGGCCCGCTTCATCCGCGAGACCCGGCCCAGATTGCGTTCGATGAATTCGTTGATGGAGTAGCCGTGCTGGCTTTGGGCCATCAAAAGGCCCAATAACAGCAAGTGACGTTCATCCACGGGCAGTGCCCCCTGGGAAGTGGTCAAGTCCATACTAGTCACGAATGACCACTGTGTCAACGCGTCCGTGACATCAGACAAGACGAAACTTCTCCCACGGCTTGCACCGAAAACGCGCGACCGCCGGCGGTGCCGCCTTTTCCAACATTGACGCCGTCGCCCGTCGTCCACGGGATCCTGAGCGGTATCGTTATCGTCGGAGGTTTCCGACATGAGGCGGTTCTCCGCGGCTGCCGGTGAGCGGCGGCATGTCCGCCGCACGCCTACTTGCGTGCAGCCGGCAGACCGATCGAACACCGGACATGTTGAGAAGAAAAATCGCTATATATTGTGAAGGATATCTCGGTGAAGCGTCGAAACGGAAAACTACCGGGAACGATCACGGGAATAGCAAGTGGGCCTTCCGTTGTGGGCCCGTCCCGGCGCTGGCCCCCGGTTTCCAAGACCGATAGGCGGATACCCGCCGCGCTACCGCTGTGAGAAGGTTGGGGGCGCTTGTCGTGGGGAGGAACCGGTAATGCTCAGTTTACCCCGTTACAAATTTTGGCTCGTTGTCGGCAGTCAGCAGTTGTACGGATCCCGGGTCATTGAACAGGTAGCCGAACACGCACAGCACATCGCTCGCGCGCTGAACGAAGCACCGGAGGTACCGTACGAGATCGAATGCAAGCCCGTCGCCACCAGCGCGGAAGATGTGCGACGCCTGTGTGCGGAGGCCAACTTTGACGACACATGTGCCGGGATCATCACCTGGATGCACACGTTCTCACCGGCCCGCATGTGGATCGCCGGCCTGGTCAGCCTCAACAAGCCTCTCTTGCACTTGCACACTCAGTACCTCCGGACGATTCCCTGGGACACCATCGACATGGACTATATGAACCTCCATCAGTCCGCCCACGGGGACCGGGAGTATGGGCACATCGGCGCGCGGACCGCCGTCGCGCGCAAAGTGGTGGCCGGGCACTGGACGGAGCCGACGACGAGAAAACGCGTCGGCGCGTGGATGAGGTCGGCTGTGGCGGCCGTCATGGGTCCGCAGCTTAAGGTGGCCCGCTTTGGCGACAACATGCGGGGCGTAGCCGTCACCGAGGGCGACAAAGTGGAGGCGCAACTGAAGTTTGGCTGGACGGTGGACGGATACGGCGTCGGCGACCTGGTCGCTTACATCAATGCCGTCACCGACGCTGAGGTGGACCGGCTCCTGCAAGAGTACACGGAGCAGTACGAGGTCAGCGCGCACGTCCGGGACAATGGGGCCGCATGGCAGGCCGTCCGTGAGCAGGCGCGCATCGAAGCGGGGCTGCGGGGCTTTTTGACCGACGGAGGCTATACCGCATTCACCACCACCTTTGAGGATTTGCACGGCATGCGCCAGCTGCCTGGGCTTGCAGTCCAACGGCTTATGGCCGACGGCTACGGTTTCGGGGCCGAGGGCGACTGGAAAACGGCGGCCCTGCTGCGGACCATGAAGGTCATGGCCGGCGGCCAGGGCACGTCCTTTATGGAGGACTACACTTACCACCTCCAGGACGGCAGGCGGCTGATCTTGGGGGCACACATGCTGGAGGTGTGTCCCACCATCGCGGCCGGTACTCCCCGCATCGAAGTGCACCCGCTCTCCATCGGGGGCAAGGCGGACCCGGCGCGGCTGGTGTTCGACGGACGGGCGGGTGACGCCGTGGTGGCTTCGTTGGTCGACCTGGGCCACCGGTTCCGGCTTGTGGTCAACACCGTGGAGGCCGTACCACCGGAGCAGCCGATGCCGAGGTTGCCGGTGGCTCGCGTGCTGTGGAAACCGAAGCCCGAATGGGGTACGGCCGCGGAAGCGTGGATCCTGGCGGGCGGTGCCCACCACACGTGTTTCTCCTACGCCGTGGAGCCGGATCTCTTGCGCGATTGGGCTGCCATCGTGGGCATCGAGGCGGTGGTCATCGACGATGGCACCGATCTGCGGACGTTCCAGGAAAGGCTGCAGTGGAACGAGGTGGTCTGGGCGCGCCGCTAAGGCCCACCGGCAATGTTGACCAGGCAACGTCCACCGCCGACTGCGGTCGGCAAGGTCCATCGGCAATGCCGGCCAGCGACATCCGCCGGCAATGTCGACCAGCAACGTTCGTCGCCGACGCCCTGGCGGAGGAGGGAAACCCCGTGCTCGAACGTCTGCGGCAGGAAGTCCTGGAGGTCAACCTTGAGCTGCCCAAAGCGGGGCTCGTGCGCATGACCAGCGGCAACGCGAGCGGCCGGGACCCGGAAACCGGATTCGTGGTCATTAAGCCCAGTGGCGTTCGCTATGAGCACCTGCGCCTCGAAGATTTGGTGGTGGTGGACCTGGACGGCAACATCGTGGAAGGGCGCTTGAAGCCGTCCGTGGACACCGCGACCCATCTCTACATTTACCGCCACCGGCCCGACGTAAACGGCATCGTCCACACCCACTCGCCCTACGCCACTAGCTTCGCGGCGTTGGGGCAAGGCATCCCGGTGTGTTTGACCGCGATGGCCGACGAGTTTGGCGCGGCGATCCCCTGCGGGCCCTACGCGGCGGTAGGAGGCGAGGAGATCGGCCGCGTCGTGGTGGAGCACATCGGTACAAGCCGCGCCATCCTGCTGCAAAACCATGGCGTCTTTGCCATCGGCCCCTCGCCTTGGGCGGCGCTGAAAGCAGCCGTGGTGACGGAAGACGTTGCGAAAACTGTGCACCTGGCCATGCTCAAGGGCAAGCCCATCGAGATCCCCAGCGAAGAGGTGGCGCGCGCCCACAAGGCCTATCAGGAAGCCTACGGACAGTAGAGTGCTCGGGAAGCTTGCGCACGGTGGCCTGCGGATAATCCAGTCCTCAGCCAGCGGGGTGAGAGGACGATGAAGCGGCGTAAGTACACGATTGGAATCGATTTCGGGACGCTCTCGGGCAGGGCCGTGCTGGTGGACGTGGCGACCGGCGAAGAAGCGGCGACGGCGGTGTACGAATACGCCAACGGTGTGATCGACCAGCAGTTGCCCGGCGGCGGCCCGGCCTTGCCGCCTGACTTTGCCCTGCAGGACCCCGCCGACTACTTGCGGGTGCTGGAAACCACGATTCCGGAGGTCCTGCGCAGCGCCGGCGTCGACAGAGACGACGTGATCGGCATCGGCATCGACTTTACCTCCTGCACCATGTTGCCCACCTTCGCCGACGGCACACCCCTTTGTTTTGACCAGCGGTTCCGGCACGAGCCCCACGCCTGGGTGAAGTTGTGGAAACACCACGCGGCGCAGCCGGAAGCCAACCGGCTGAACGAAATCGCCCGGCAACGGGGCGAGGCGTTTCTCAGCCGCTACGGCGGCAAGATTTCCTCGGAGTGGTTCTTCCCAAAGGTATGGCAGATCCTGAACGAGGCGCCCCATGTCTATGAGGCCGCGGGCCGGCTTATTGAGGCGGCCGACTGGATCGTGTGGCAGTTGACGGGCGTTGAGAAGCGCAACATGTGCACGGCGGGCTACAAGGCCATCTGGGACAAGCGGACCGGCTTCGTTTCTAATGACTTTTTGGGCGCGCTGGATCCACGCCTGCGGGACGTCATCGATACCAAGATGACGCGCGCGCTGCACCCGGCGGGGACGCGCGCCGGCTACGTGAAACCTGCCCTGGCGGAAAAGCTGGGGTTGTCTTCCCGGACGGCGGTGGCCGTGGGAAACGTGGATGCCCACGTGGCGGTGCCGGCATGTACGGTAGTGGAGCCACACCGCATGGTCATGGTCATGGGCACGTCCATCTGCCACATGGTGATGGCCGAGTCCTACAAATACGTGGACGGCATCTGCGGCGTCGTCGAAGACGGCATCTTGCCGGGGCTGTACGGGTACGAAGCCGGCCAGTCGGCGGTGGGAGACATTTTCAATTGGTACGTGGAGCATGCGGTGCCGGCCCGAGTCCACGAAGAGGCCCGCCAGCGCGGCCTGAACGTCCATCAGTTGCTGGAAGAGCGGGCCGCGCGGCTCCTGCCGGGCGAAGCGGGGCTCTTGGCGCTGGATTGGTGGAACGGCAACCGCTCCATTCTCGTCGACGGAGACTTGGCCGGCGTTATGCTGGGCTACAGCCTCGCGACGAAACCGGAAGAGGTGTACCGGGCGCTGCTGGAAGCCACGGCTTTTGGAACCGCCACCATCATCCGCGCCTTTGAGACGGCGGGGGTGCCCATCGACGAACTGGTGGCCTGCGGCGGCCTGCCGCAGCGCAACCGGCTGCTGATGCAGATCTACGCGGATGTGACAGGAAAGTCGATCCGGGTGGCAGCCTCGTCGCAAACGTCGGCGCTGGGGGCGGCTATGTTCGCCGCGGTCGCGGCCGGGGCTGCCGCGGGCGGATACGACACGATCCAGGACGCCGTGCGCTGCATGGCCCGGCTGAAGGACGAGGTTTACCGGCCTGACGCAGGACGGAACAGGACCTACGGCCGTTTGCTGGCGGAGTACACGCGCCTGCACGACTACTTCGGCCGCGGCGCCAACGACGTGCTGAAGGAACTGCGACGCCTGCGGGCCGAGGCCCTTGAGGCGAAAGCGGCCGCCGGTTGGTCATAGGGAACACCGGCCACCGGTGTGCGCAACACAACACGCCGGGAGCTTGGTAACGTTACCGGAAGCACCCGGTTTCGAACCGGGGTATGCGACGCCGTGGAGAGGCGGACGAGCTGGAGCGGTGGAGGCGGAGCGCTGGCACCGGGGGAGGCGACTTCTGTGGCGTCTCTAGCTCACGCAGGGCAACGGCATCAAGGCGGCGACGAAACGCAGGTGCGGCCCGGCCGCGACGAGACCCCTTTGCTGTTGATGAAAGGCATCTCCAAACGTTTTGACGGCGTGGTGGCCCTCGACCAAGTGGACTTCGACCTGCGGGCGGGCGAAGTGCACGTCCTGATGGGGGAAAACGGCGCCGGCAAGTCCACGCTCGTCAAGGTGTTGGCTGGAGCCCACATTCCAGACAGCGGCACCATCTATTTGGAGGGGCGGGAACACCGTTTTTCCCACCCGCAGGAAGCGCTGCAGGCAGGCATTGCCGTGGTCTACCAGGAGCTTAACCTCGTGCCCGGCCTCTCGGTGGCCGAGAACCTGTTTCTCGGCCGGGAGCCGTTACACCCGGCGCTGGGCTTCATCAACAACCGCCAGCTCTTGCGGTCCGCGGCGGAGATCCTGGATTCTCTGGGCGTCTCCATTCCCCTCAAGCGCCCGGTGGCCGAACTGAGCGTGGCGGAACAGCAGATGGTCGAGATCGCCAAAGCCTACGCGCAAAACGCGAGGGTGTTGGTCCTGGACGAGCCCACCTCTGCGCTGGGCGAAGCTGAGACTCAACGGCTCTTTGCCCTCATTGCCCGGTTGAAGGCCCGCGGCACCGGCATCATCTACATTTCCCACCGTCTCGAAGAGCTGGCCGCCATCGGCGACCGAGTGACGGTGCTGCGGGATGGCCGGCGGGTTGGCACCTTCTCGGTCAAGGACGTGTCGTTGGACCATCTGATTCATTTGATGGTCGGGCGGCAAGTATCTGAGCAGTTCCCGGCCCGCTCGGCCAAGCACGGGGTCGGGGACGTGGTGTTCTCGGCCGAGGGCGTGTCGCGCCCGCCCAAGGTCCACGACGTTTCGCTTTATGTGCGCGCCGGCGAGATCGTTGGGCTGGCGGGGCTGGTGGGCGCAGGCAGGACGGAACTGGCCAGGGTCCTCTTTGGCCGGGACGGGATGGTGGCTGGCCGCATGTTCATCGACGGTCGCCCGGTGGCGCCGCGCTCCCCGTATGAGGCCATTCGCGCCGGGATCGGGTTTCTCACCGAAGACCGCAAAGGGCAAGGCTTGGCGCTGGGGATGACAGTGCGGGAGAACGCCACGGCGGCTAGTCTCGACAAGTTTATCAGGAGGGGGGTCATCTCCCGGCGCAAAGAGCGCGCGGAGACGTCGCGGCTTGTGGACGAGTTGCGCATCCGCACCCCCAGCGTCGAACAGGTCGTGCGCCACTTGAGCGGGGGCAACCAGCAAAAGGTGGTCTTGGCCAAGTGGCTCCTGACCGACGCCCGGCTGCTCATCTTCGACGAACCGACACGCGGCATCGATGTTGGGGCCCGCGCGGAGATCTATCAACTGATGCGTCGCCTCGCATCCGAAGGCGTTGGGATTCTCATGATTTCCTCGGACCTGAGGGAGATCCTCGGCATGAGCGATCGCGTGTACGTGATGCGCCAGGGGCGCATCGTCGGGGAGATGGATGCGGCCGGCGCGACGCTTGAACGCCTATTGTCTCTGGCGATGGGAGGCGCGGCCTGATGGCGATTCCAGCGGAAAAGCAGCGGTCGTCGGCGGTGGAGTACGTGCGCGGCGGATGGCGCAACGCGCTGCCGCTCATTAGGAGAAACGGGGCAGTGGCGGCCCTGCTCTTGATGGTCATCGCCCTGTCCATCGTGTCGCCCAACTTCCTGACCTGGAATAACCTCGTCAACCTCGTGCGCCAGGTGAGCATCTATGCCATCGTGGCGGTGGGAATGACGTTCGTGATCATCACGGCCGGAATCGATCTTTCGGTCGGGGCCGTGATGAGCATCACGTCGCTGGCCATGGCGGGCCTCGCGGTGCACTATGGCTGGAACGGTGTGGCAGCGCTGCTCGTCGGCCTGCTGTTTGGCGCATTCATCGGGTTGTTGAACGGTCTGCTTTGCACCAAGGTGGGGCTTCCTCCGTTTATCGCCACCCTGGGGACCATGTCGGTGGCCCGCGGGCTTGGCTATGTGTACACCAACGGCGCCCCCATCTACGGGTTGCCTGCCGACTTCCGGTGGTTCGGAAACGGCATGCTGGGGCCCATTCCCGTGCCGGTGCTCTTGATGCTGTTGGTGGTCATCGCCGGGCAGTTCATGCTCATGCACACGCGGTTCGGACGCTATTGCTTCGCCATTGGCGGCAACGAAGAGGCGGCCACGTTGTCGGGCGTCCGGGTGGATCGCTACAAGACGGTCGCGTATGTGCTGACGGGGGTGTTGTCGGCCCTGGCGGGAGCCATCATGGCTGCGCGGCTCAATGCTGCCGCCCCCACGGCCGGCGACGGGTACGAATTGGACATCATCGCCGCGGCGGTCATCGGCGGCGTCAGTCTGATGGGCGGCCAGGGGAGCGTCCTCGGGTCGCTGGTGGGAGCGCTTATTATGGGGGTGGTGCGCAACGGGTTAAATCTGTTGGTCGTGTCGTCCAACTGGCAGCGGGTTGTCATCGGGGGCATCATCATCTTTGCCGTGACGATGGACGTCTACGGCAAGCGCCGCCGCGGCTGACCGATGTCCCCTGCGGGAGAGGTGCGTAGAGCGTTTTCGGCGTCAAACCGGGTGGCAGCACCAGGAACCGTGAAAGAAAGGAGTGCGAGAAGGATGAGGGTAACGACTCGTGGCGCTGTGGTGCTTCTGCTGCTGCTGTTGCTGGTGGGAGGACAAGCTTTCGCCACCGAGGTGGCCATCGTTGCACCGGCCCTGACCAGTACGTTCCACGTGGCCGTGGCGGAGGGTGCCCTAGACGAAGGCACAAAATTGGGATGGACGGTTCACATTCTGGCTGCTGACCGCGAGACCAACTTTATCCAGCAGATGGCTCTGGTCGAGGACATGATCACGCGCGGGATCGATGCCATCAGCGTCAGCGCCATCAACGATCAGGCCCTGGCCACCGCTGTCGAGCACGCCAACGAGGTGGGCGTGCCCATGTTCTCGCACAACACCTTGACACCGCTGCCCTCGGGCGAGGTAGTCGCCTACATCGGCTACAACCAGTGGGAGGGCGGCTACAAGATGGGCCAGGAGGCCGCCCGTCTGTTGACGGAGAAGTACGGCGAGCCGCGGGGCAAGGTGGCCATTTTGGAGGGCGTGCCCGGTTTCCACAATACGGAGCGCACCTCCGGCTTCCGGGCGGCGCTGGCCGAGTACCCCAACATCGAGATCGTCGCTTCCCAGCCGGCCAACTGGCTGCGGCAGGAAGGTCTCGTGGTGGCGGAAAACATCCTCAACTCTTTCCCTGACGTAGACCTCTTCTTTGGGGCGAGCGACGCGATGGCCCAAGGAGCCGCCCAAGCGGCTGCCGCGATGGGCAAGGAAGTGTTCACCTTAGGGATCGACGGGAACCCCGACATGTTGGAGGATATCAAGAACGGGGTCACCACCGCCACCCTGTTTGTGGACCCCGTCGGCATGGGCCGCACCGTCATCCGGACCATCAAGGCCTACCTGGACGGTGAAGAGGTTCCCCAGTTCGTGGAGACGCCCACGTTTGTGGTCAATCGCCACAACGTGCATGAGTACCTGGGGCAGTAAACCCCGCGGCGTGCCAGGCTTGACCCTTCACCTGGTCAATCGGCACGCAGGCCAGCGGGGTCGGAGGGATGGGCCGGGGGCTTGATCGGGCCTCGCGGCCGGCCCTCCGGCCCCGGCTCTTTGAGGGGCCCGTTCCAGCCAGCCCAAGGCGCCAGGCCAGGATGACGCCGGGACGACCGGATGACTTGGTGCGGGCGGCTCGCCCCCGGTGGGAACAAAACAAAGGAGTTCGCGCTTACCGTCACGAAGTTAGGCTTTACCGGAAACGATCATGGTGAGCCGCGAGGACCTCCGAGCGGGGTGAATCCCAGCACAGTATGGCCCATCGACCTGTCACGCTGCGAGACGTGGCGCGGGCGGCAGAGGTGTCCATCAACACCGTCTCCCGGGCCTTGAACGGCAAACCCGACGTCAGTGAGGAAACCCGCGAGCGAGTTTTGGCCGTGGCCAAGCGGCTGGGCTACAGACCCAACCGGCTCGCCCAAGGCCTGAGGGGTAAGAAAGTCGGGACCATCGGGGTTGTCGTGGCGGACCTTGCCAACCCTTTTTTCGTAGAGGTGGTCAAGGGGATTGAGGAAGAAGCTTACCGCCACGGCTTTACGATCATGGTCACCAACACCAACGAGGACCCGGCCAAAGAGCAGGAGGTCCTGTCTACCCTGGTGGAACACCAGGTGGCCGGCCTTATCATCACGCCTTCCCAGAAAGACGACGGGTTCATCCAGTTCCTAAAAGCTAGGGACGTGCCGTTCGTCCTGGTCGCCCGCCGGTTTGAGCACGTGACGTGCCACGCGGTCCTCAACGACGACTTCACCGGTGCCTTCGCCGCGGTGAGCTACCTGGTGGAGCTGGGCCACCGGGACATCCTTTTCATCAACGGGCCACACTACAATTGGAGCGCGATGCAACGGTTGAGCGGCTACCATCAGGCGTTGGAACGGGGCGGGCTCCCTTATCGCCCCGAGTTGGTGCGCAGCTGTGAAGTGACCGCGGAAGCGGCCGCGGCTGCGATGAAGGATTACCTGGCGGCACATCCGGCGCCCGACGCCGTCTTCGCTTTCAGCGACTATATGGCCATCGGTGTGGTCCGGGCACTGCGCGAACAAGGGCTCAGAGTTCCCGAAGACGTTTCCGTAATGGGTTACGACGGCATCGAAATCGGCGCTTCCTTGGACCCGCCGCTGAGCACGGTGGAGATCGCAAAGCACCGGATCGGCGTGGCCAGCACACAAGTCCTCATCGAACTCATCGAAAACCCGGCTGCGCGCAGCGAACCGCGGCAGCTGGTGCTTCCTCCCCGCGTGCTGAAGCGGGAGTCCACAAAACCGCGGGCATCGGCAACGCGAGCAGCGCAGTAGGCGTGCCTGGCGGCCGTACGGGACAGTCCCGGGTTCTCACCGGCCGAAATACTCCGCAAATCTCGCGCGTCCTCGCATCCCCGCACGCTCCGCAGATGACCGCAGATGCCCCCGCCGCGTGACGCACGAAGCGCCACCAGCCGCCACGGCCCCACGCCGTGGGCGGCGGCCCCGTTCACGGGGTAAAGCTGGCGGTGTCGCGGAGCAAGCCCTTTGCGAGCAGGCCCATCCAGGAGAGGATCACGAGGACGTACAGGCGCTCCACCAGCCCCACGATGGGCAGCCCAGCGTAAAGCAAGAAGAAGCCGAGGAGGCACAGCGCCGCGATGCCGATCAGCAGCGGTGCGTCCTTGCGCCGCGCCGGCACGCGCCGGAGCCGGAAGGAGACCAACAGGGTTCCGACCGAAAAACTGAAAAAGCCAATTACCGCCAGGACGGCGTGGATGATTCCGTGCCAACTGGGCGGGTTCACGGTCGGAAATTCGTCGGCGGGGAATACCCCAAAGCCGACGGCGCATACCCCGAAGACCCACAGCAGGACGATGCCGGCGCGAGGCCGTTGGCCTTGAGGTAGCGCAGCGGTCAGGGCCCGGGCCAGGGCCATTGCCCCTATGCCCAGGCTGATGCCCGCAACAGCGGCAGCCAGCGGGTCCGAGACGGCATATTCCGAGACGAAGCGGGTTATTACGTCGTACTCGGGGCGGACGACGTGCAGCAGCACCACGATGGCTAGGAACAGACCGATCCCGGCCACGGACACGCGGGCCCACTTGCGCACCGACAGAAGCTCGGCTTGGGTGACCATCATGGGGCAACACCTCACCAGGCAAATGGTTTCCTTGGAAACAATATGAGCTTAGCGCAGGTTTGTTTCCGTGTCAACAAAAAATGGCGGGCGGATGAGTCCCTCGGGCCCGCACCGGGGTCCATGGCGGGGAGATGAAGGGTGTGGACAAAGAGCAACAGATCATCGAGGGTTTCAGCAGGATGTGGGGCAAGCTGCAAGCCCTGATGGCCGCGGAGGAGAAAGTGATTCAGTACGACGTGAGCCCGTCGGAAGTGCACTGCATCGTCATGATCGATCAGTTGGAGCTGCCCAACGTCACGGCGCTGGCCAAAGCCCTGCGCATGACCCCGGGAGGCGTCAGCAAGCTGACGGCCCGCTTGCTGCGCATGAAGGCCATCGAACGCTACCAGCGGGAGGGGAACCGGAAAGAAGTGCTTTTCCGGCTGACGCCGAAGGGTGAAGAGATCAAGCGGCAACACGAAGAGCTGCACCGCAGGCGCATCGAGCGAGATCGGGCAGTGTTTGCCGCGTTGACCGAAGCGGACAAGGACTGCCTGCTGCGCTGCCTGCGCCTCTACAACGATCACCTCGACCGCGAGCTGGAAAAACGCGGCCTCTCCCCGTAGCAGGCACGTCCGGCGCCGCGAGGCCAGCGGCGGGTCCACGAATGGCCGGGCGCCCGCACGGGGGCGCTAGGCGTCCAGCGCCGCACTCCGCGGAGCGAGGCGGGGACGGACTGCCGCCAGGAACGCCGCGAGCGACAGCCCCACGGAAACGGCGGCCAGCGTGAACACCCAGCGATATCCCCACGCGTCCGCCGCCCAGCCCAACAGCGTCGAACCCAGCGCAATGCCCAGATCAAATGCGGTGGAAAACGTCGCGCTGCCGACCCCGAAACGCTCGCGCGGCACCAGGCGCAGGAGGGCCGCCTGCATGGTCGGGTGAGCGGAGCCGAAACCGATTCCGTAGAGGATGGCCGCCAGGATCAAGCCGCCGACACCCGTGGCAGCACTGATCACCAGCATGGCCGCGGCCGCCAGGCTCACGGCCGGCACCGCGATCCGCGCCTCGCCCAGGCGGTCCGAGAGCTTGCCCGCCAGGGGCCGGGCGGCGGTGAGCGCCAGCGCGTACACGAGGAAAAAGGTACCCGGGTTCGCCGCCAGCGACACGGCCAGAAGCGGCAGGAAAGTGGTCACGGCGCCGTAGGCAAAGGTAAGCAGGAGCATGCACAACGCCACAGGAAAGGCCGCCGGCTCAAGCAGTTGCAAGCGCCGCTGCTCAGCGGCGGGGCGGAACGGATGGCGGACCAGGGAGACGCTGGCCAAGGCCAGCAAGGCAAGGATGGTGCCCAGCACGAAGACGCCCCGGTACGACCAGCCGGCCAAGGTCCACGTGGCCAGCAGGGGGCCGACGGCCATGGACAGGGTCATAGCCAGCCCGTACCAGCCCATTCCTTCGCCGCGGCGGGCGGGCGGCACCACGTCGGCCACGGTGGTGGTCGCGGACGTCGTGCCAAAGGCCCAGCCGATCCCGTGGACGAAGCGCAACACAAACAACGCAGCGAGGCTGCCGACCCATCCGTAGGCGTACATGCACAGCGCGAACAGCGCCACCCCGCCCAAGAAAAACGGCCGCCTGCCGTAGCGGTCAAGGAGCAGGCCGGCCACGGGTCGGATCAGCACCGCCGTGATGTTGAACACCCCGACCGAGAGGCCCACGTGGGTCTCCAGGCCCCCTAGTTCTTGGATGAACAGGGGCAGCGTCGGCAGCAACAGATAAAAGCTCGTAAAAGTAAACAGCGACCCCAGCGACGTGAAGATGAAGGCCGGGGTCCACAGCCGTCCCACACCGGATCCTCGCTTTCGGGTGCGCTCAAGCCTCTGCTTGCATTGTACCAAACGAAACCCCGTCCGGGAGCAGCGCACCATTGTACCCACTCATCACGGCCGACGACCGGCTCGCCGACCGGTGCGCTCATTGGCCTTTGTGTGGCGGTCGTGGGCTTTGCCTTGACGGAAACCGGGGCAGGCAGGGCGCAAGCAACCGGGTTTTGCAGGAGAGGCGCAGCCCGAGCAGCGGCGCGGAACAAAAATCCGCGGTGCGAGAAAGGGATCGGCCGCTAGCGCCGCGAAAACGAAGAAAAGGCGCAGAGATGACAGAAGAATGTGCGGTGCCCCTTTGGGCCGGACAGGCAGGATCCGTAGGACAGCAAACCGTACTGTTCGCACACGATTGCGCGCGAGCACAGAACCGCTATCGCGACGAGGCAGCGCGGCGAGGACAGCGATTGCTGACGCGTCGGCGCCGGCGCACCAGTTGCAAGGCGCCGTCTGCCAATAGGCCCGCGGGAGGTGGGAAGTATCGCCCGGCTCACCATGAGCAAGGCTGTTGAGCAGATCGCTCGGGAGATGGACGGCCCTCGTACGCTCGTCGACATTGCCCAGGAGGCGGCCCGGCGCAGCGGGCGACCTTACACGGGGTATACACCCCGCACCGTGGCCGATGCCTTGGCCCGCCTTCGCTTCATCGTCCGCTGCGCGCCTCGGGTGTACGCGCCGGTGCGGGTGGCGCTGGATGGCAAAGCTTTTCGCGTGTCCTTGACGCTCCACGAGATCCAGTCCCGACGGCTCAGCAAGCGGCGGCTGGAGCCCTTTTACTCGGCCCTGGAAAAACCGCCCGTCCGCACCGCCAGCGGTGAGGAACTTCCCACCGTCTACCTGAACGAAACGACGATGCACAGGATTAGGGAGAGGGCGGTGAGGGCTGCGGCCCGGGCCCTGCAGGAGACGCCCTGGCTGGAGCGCTACCTGGGCCGGATAGACCCCGAAAAGCTGGCGGCCGAAGTCTGGAAGCGCCTCTCCGTCTCCACGCTGGACTCGGGCTTCATCGATTTGACGCCGCTGGCCCTGGAGCGGCTCCTGAACGGGCACGGCCTGGGCAGCGCGGGCCTGGGCAGCGCGGGCCTGGGCGAGGCAGGCTTGGGCGAGGCGGGCGCCCAGACCTGGAGCGGGTGGAGCGGCGCAGGCGGACTGGCAGCGCCTGAGGCCCGCGCGCCAATGCCGGATGAGTGCGTCCTCGACCTAATCCTGCGCTGGGACCGCGCTGCCGGGCAGTTGACCGCCACAGTGGCCTGGCGGCTGAGGGGGACGAGCCCCGACGCGCCCGCGGACCAGTTGCTGGCCGACTTCCTCGCGTCGAGGCTCTTGCCTGAGCACGCGGTGCCCCTGGGGTCGCTGCTCCTGGAGGCTTACGCCCGGTTTCCGGAAGTTGGGCGCACGCCCGGCTGCCCTCCGCTGGAACTCGTAAAGGAGGACCCGCGGATCCACATCACGTCCGGCGACGAACATCGCATGGACGAGGTGAACATCGCCCGGCCCGGCATCTCCCGCCGGCCCCAGCATCCCGCAGCCATGGATGCTTATGAGGACTTGGCCGGCCGCTGGCAACGAGAGCTGCGGGCTCGCATCCGTGCACACCCGCACCGGGTGGCGGAAGCATGGAAGCAGCAGCGGCGGCGTCTGGGTCTGAGCGACACCCAGCTTGCGGGAGCCCGGGGCAAGGTTGTGCCGCTGCGCAAGCCCAGCAACGCGGCCCTCATCGACGAATGGGGCCAGGCGTTGGAGGCGCAGGGCGTCAGCGAGAAAGTACGCTCGCGAAAGCTCCGGCACCTGGAGGCCTTCGTACTGTACCTGGAGGCCGATTATCCCCGGGGGCCGTCCCACCTGCTGGACGTGGACGAGACCGATCTCCGCTCCTTTTTCTTTTGGACGTACATCCGCCGCTATCCCAACTCGCGCTCCGACGCCCTTAGCTTTACGCAGGACCTGCGGGATTTCTACCGGTACCAGCAGCGGATGGGCCGCATCGCTGACGCCCGTTTTGCCGAGCTGACCTACGGGGTGCGGGACCTCATCGTGGAGCGGCTGGAATTGTACGAGCAGCTGCGGCTGTTGGCCGACGAGCCGGACTTCGATGACCTTTACCACACGTTGTTCATCGGCTGACGTGGGGCGGCCTCAGGTTTGATCCCCTTCGAGGACCCGCACCGTGAAGGGCTGCAGGTTGGCGACCACTCGCTCGCGGTACGGCTCCAGCCACGGCGGCAGCATGAGCTCGCGGCCTAAGGCCTCCACGGGCTCGTCCACCGTGAAACCGGGCCCGTCGGTGGCGATCTCGAACAGAATTCCGCCGCGTTCGCGAAAGTAGATGGACGTAAAGTACTTGCGGTCGACCGTCGGCGTTACGTCGAGGCCCATCGCCGCTACCTGCCGGCGCCAAGCCTCTTGTTCAGCCTGTGTGGCCGCCCGCCAGGCGATGTGGTGCACCGTGCCGGCGCCGCTGGCGCCGGCCGGCACCGCTTGGGTGCAAACGTCAATGACCTGGCCGAGGTGGCCCCGGGCTCGCAGGCGCACGTACCGTCCGTCGTCGCTCACAGTTTCCCGCTCCAGCCCCAGCAAATGCTCCAGCAGGTCCACCGTGTGCTCGGGCGCCCGGCTGTAGAGCACAGCCCCGCCGAGGCCCTTGATGGCCTTGTCTGCCGGTACACCGCCGAAGGACCAGGTGCTAGGCGGTCCCTCTAGCCGCGCTACCAGCTCCAGCGGCAGCCCGTCAGGATCCGCGAACTGCAAACAAGTTTCGCCGAACCGGTGCTCCCGCGCCGTGGCGACGCCGAACTTGGCTAGGCGGTCCGACCAGAAATCCAGGGTGCCCGGGGGGACGGCAAACGTGGCCCTGCCCACCTGACCGCCGCCCACCCGGCCGCGCGGCGCACCGGGGGAGGGGAAGAAGGTCATGGCCGTGCCGGGCTTGCCGGTTTCGTCGCCGAAATAGAAGTGGTAGATGTCGGGGGCGTCGAAGTTGACGGTAACCTTGACCAGCCGCAGGCCCAACACCCCGGCGTAAAAGTCCACGTTAGCCTGGGGGTCGCCGGCCAAGGCCGTGATGTGGTGCACGCCCGCCGTGCGCATGGCGCGGGGCTCCCCACCGGTCGCTGCGTGACTCATCGCGGATCGCCTCCTTATGGACGTCGGCTCAGCAGTTACTCGTGGGCCGGTGCTCACCGGCGGTCGCCGGCGCGAGGCCCTACAAGGCCTCTTTGAATCGTGTCTTCAAACCAAGAATCTTGCAGCCAAGGTGAATTCAGTATATCCGTCGGCCGGCGGGACGGCAAGGCCGGGAGGATCCAGCCGGCGCCAGGGCGTACTAGTGAGCGCACCCACACGGCCGGCAGCGCCCTTGAGGGCAAGCCAGAGCGCGAGCGAACCTGGATCGAGACCGCGGAGCCGTTCTATTGCGTCATCGCCGGTTGGTCGCCGCCGCCCGCTGGTGGTGAGTGAACGGTGTTTTGTCTTGACCACGGATGCCAGCCATTGAAGCGAGAGGAGGGTGCCAGTCGTGAGCAAGCGCTGGGTGCTGGCCCTGGACCAAGGAACCACCAGTTCCCGGGCGATTGTGTTTGACGGACACGGCCGGGTGGCGGCTGTCGCGCAGCAAACGTTTCGCCAGCACTACCCCCGGCCGGGCTGGGTGGAGCATGACCCCGACGAAATCTGGACGACCCAGCTCAGCACGGCGCGCAGCGCCCTGGCGCAGGCTGGAGTGGCGCCGGAGGACGTGGCCGCCGTCGGGATCACCAACCAGCGGGAGACGACAGTCCTGTGGGAGCGGGGCACGGGGCGGCCGGTGGCGCCCGCTATCGTGTGGCAAGACCGGCGCACGGCGGTCATGTGCGATGCGCTCAAGGGCCAGGGCGCGGAGGCGGTGGTACGGGCCAAGACGGGCTTAGTGCTGGACCCGTATTTCAGCGCGACCAAGATTGCCTGGCTTTTGGACAACGTCGAGGGCTTGCGGGCTCGGGCCGAGCGGGGCGAAATCGCCTTTGGCACCATCGATTCGTGGCTGGTGTACCGGCTCACGGGCGGGCGGGTGCACGCCACCGACTATAGCAACGCCAGCCGCACCATGCTTTTCAACATCCACACGCTGGCGTGGGATGAGGAGCTGCTGGAGCTGTTCGGAGGCATCCCCCCGGCCATTCTGCCCCAAGTGCTTCCGTCCAGCCACATTTACGGTGAAACCGACCGGAGCGTTCTGGGCGCGGCCATCCCTATCGGGGGCATCGCCGGCGATCAGCAGGCGGCGCTGTTTGGCCAGGCGTGCTTTGACCCCGGCATGGCCAAGAACACCTACGGCACCGGCAGCTTCCTGCTGATGAACACGGGGGACAAACCGGTCGCGTCCAGGCACGGTCTGCTGGCGACCGTGGCGTGGGGATTAGACGGCCGGGTGAGCTACGCCCTGTAGGGCAGCGTTTTCGTGACCGGCGCGGCCGTGCAGTGGCTGAGGGACGGGCTGGGCATCATCGGCGACGCCGCGGAAACACAGGCGCTGGCTATGTCGGTGCCCGACACGGGCGGCGTGTACCTGGTGCCCGCTTTTACTGGCCTCGGCGCCCCCTACTGGGACCCTTACGCCCGGGGCTTGCTCATAGGCATCACCCGCGGTACAGCCCGCGCTCATGTCGTCCGCGCGGCGCTGGAAGCCATCGCCTACCAAACGGCGGACGTGGTGCGCGCCATGGAGCAGGACGCGGATGTGCCCCTACAGGCGCTGCGGGTGGACGGCGGCGCGGCGGTCAATGACTTCTTGATGCAATTCCAGGCGGATGTGCTCAACGTGCCCGTGGAGCGGCCAGGCGTCACGGAGACCACGGCCCTGGGCGCGGCCTACCTGGCCGGCTTGGCCGCCGGCGTCTGGCAGAGCCTGGACAACCTCCGGGCTCAGTGGCGCGTGGATCGGCGCTTCGAACCGGCTATGAATGAGGCCCGCCGAAGGGAGCTTTTGGCTGGCTGGAGGCGGGCGGTGGAGCGCTCGCGGCAGTGGGCCACAGGGTAAGGGCGCACGGGCGCGGGTAACGGTGATCAGATTCCATAGGTTGGTGTGGAGGCGGCGTGGTAGGAAGATGCGCCTCGATTGTTAGCGCGCTAACATTTATTGATGATAGGCCGAAAGCCGACACCGATTGTTGCTCCGCTAACAAATCACCCCACACTGCACTCGCCTCCTCGAGTTCCCTAATTTCTTCCACTCAGCCCTGCAAACGCCCCTGTTAAGGGACTCCCGCCAGGGGAAGCTGCCGCTTGTGTTCAAGGAAAAACCGCGGTACGCTGTCGTGCTGCGCAAAGAGCCGGCGCGCGACCCCGGAGCGGCCTGTGACATTCTAGAGGGAGGGCTTGCACTGGCGTCCGGGAACGAACGGTTCGTGCGGCGGTGGCCGCGCTCCGTGTGGATCTGGTCGCCCGAACTAGGCCGCTGGCAGCCTCGGTATGGAAGGCCGCGACGCACCGTCTGCGTCGAGGTATCCACCAGCGACGTCCGGCCCTCTGAGGCGTTTGATTACTGGCGCGACATCGCCTACTACCACTTCGACGCGGATCCCCAGCCCCCCGGCGGTCGGCTGCAGTTTCGAGCGCGTGCCTCGGCCCTCATGACGGCGGTGGGAGACCTGGTCCTCTATCCTAACCTGGCGGCCAAGTCGCTTGCCAGCCTGCTCAACTTGTCCCGGGCCACCCTCTACCGCGCGTTCCACGAGCGGGGCCTGACGGTCGCGGGGTACATCCGGGAAGTACGGCTGCAGGAAGCCAAACGCCGCCTTGAGTCAAGCACACCCGACATGCCTGTTGCCGCCATCGCCGAGGCGTGCGGCTTTCCCGATCCCAACCACTTCCGCCGCTTGTTCCGGGAACGCTTCGGCATGAGCCCCAGTGAGGTCCGAGACGCGCCGCGTCCACCTTACGAGCAGCACTCTCTCCACACGTGAACGCATCTGCGTCCTGCCGAGGCCGTGCGGTCTACTTATTGGCCGCGCCACGGGCGCGGCCCGCGGGCCGGGCCGCGCCGACGCAACGCCGGACAAGGGCAGCCGGGGATCCGCCGAACCTGGGTTTCCTACTTGGTCAGCACATCGTGCTGCACGTGGCGCTTGCCCTGCAACTCGCTGATGAGCCCGATGGCCACGTGCGCCCCGTGCCCGGCGGTGACGATGGTATGAGCGCTCACGCCGGCCAGGATCCCGGCGGCCCAGATGCCGGGGCGGCTTGTCCGCCCGTCGATGTCCACCTTGACGACCCGGGGATAGCGCGCTTCCCGCCCGTCGGTGAATTCCAGGTTGAGGGCTTCGGCCAGGGACATGGCCGCACCGGTAGCCAGCACCACCTGCTTGCCCTGGTATTCGGCGCCCTCTTCCGTCTTGACGGCGAAACCGCCGTCGATGGGGGAGATCTCCGTTACCTGGGCGATACGCCACTCCGCGCCCAGGCGCTCGGCCTGGCGCCGGCCGGCGTCCACCAGGTCGGGGCCCGTTATGCCTTCGGGAAACCCGTAGTGGTTTTCAATCCACGCCCGGCGCGTCTGGCCCTTGTCGTTGTCGAGCACCAGCGTCTTCAGACCGGCCTTGGCGAGAAACACCGCCGCACTACCGCCGGCGACGCCCCCGCCCACCACGATCACGTCGTACATGCACGACTCACCTCGCCACAGAGTTGGACTCGTGGGAGAGTTTACCGCGTCTTGCGGGCGTGGATCAAATCGCCGGCAGCCGTTGGAGAACGATCCCACGATGGCGTAGGCCCGCACGGGGAACGAGCTGCAGCCCCGGATTTTCACCGGCGCCGCGTGAACCCGGAAACCCGCGTCCGGCAGCTTCTCCCACGAGGGCGACACGAGCCTCCACCAACCACTCGGCTGCGGCGCGCGTGAGGAACGGGTGTCCTTCGAAATAGCCGGGCGCACCCGTTCCAGCGTCAGCTCCGACAATTCCTGTTTCCACTACGTGACTCAGGTCCACCAGCCGTCGACCACCGTCGTGCAACAAGCGCCGCCTCCCTTCGCCACCTTGCCCTCGCCAACTTGGTTAAAGTTGTTAACCATCATAATAGCAGAAACTCTGAACGCGGGCTAAGATGGTGTCAGTGGTGCTGCAACGCGGGCTAAGATAGAGTCAGAAGCACTCTCTCAACGCGTTTGAGCCTGAGTTGAGGGACTCGTTATCGTCGGAGGCGGGAGACTCCTTGGGGAAACGTTTGGCCGCTTGGCTGGCTGAGAACCCCGGTTGGCGGGGGCTGATCACGATTAGCGTGCTGCTTCTGGGCCTGGCACGCGTTTGGACCGCCAGGCCGCAGGCCGTTGCTGTTTGGCCGGTCATCGCGGCTGTCGTGGTCGCCCACGCCGCAGGCTACACGCTAGATAGGTGGGTGGGGGTGGCGGCACGGCTGGCGGTAGGATTGGCCGTATTCATCCTTGGCTGGCTAAGGGTGCAGGACATGTATCCCGTTCTGGCCGCAGGTTTCATCCTGCTGAGCCCGTCGCCCTACGTGCGGCTCGAAACGGCTGCAGGGCGTGGGAAGGACGAGCCCGACCGCGCTGGGAGCACTGACCATTTGCCAAAGAGGGGAGGCCACTAGCGCTGGTACCGGCACGGCCACCTGAGCAGCACCGGCGTGTGCTTTGACATCGGCCACACCACCGCCCGCGCCCTGCACCATTTCGAGCGGACCGGGGACCCTTACGCCGGCCCGACGGACCCGCGCTCCGCCGGCAACGGGAGCATTATGCGGCTGGCTCCCGTGCCCGTGTTCTACGTCGCTCGCGGCGACCACGTCGCGGCCGTCGAACGAGCAGCCGACTCGTCCCGTACCACCCACGGCGCGGCCACCTGCATCGACGCGTGCCGCTACCTGGCCTGGTTGATGGTCGGCGCGCTCCGGGGTGTGGAGAAAGAGGAACTGCTGAGCCCGCCGCCGCTGGAGTTTGCGACGCCCGAGGTGCGTTCCGTCGCCGAAGGCTCCTTTAAGCGCCGCCACCCGCCGGCCATACGCGGCTCGGGCTACGTGGTGGAGTCGCTGGAGGCGGCCCTGTGGGCGTTCTACCACAGCAACGATTTCAGTGAAGGCTGCCTGCGGGCTGTCAACCTGGGGCACGACGCGGACACCACTGGTGCCGTCTACGGCCAGTTGGCCGGCGCCTATTACGGCGCTGAGGCCATCCCGCAGGCGTGGCGAGAGCGTCTCGCTAAGAAGGAAATCATCATCGCATACGCCGACTGCTCGGGTCTGGACCCGGCCGCTAAACCGGGTCGATACGATGATGGGGCATCGTCCATTGGGGTCCCGGCGAAGATAGGCCCACGTGCCAAATCTCGTTCGCGATTGGCCAATCAGTGTTCGCTTCCAAGGTTCATCTTGAAGGTGCTGTAACTCCGTTGTTCGGTTATGCTCGAACATCTGCACCCGTTGCACGGCGATCGTTGGCGCGCCTTGGCTGAGCTGGGAAGAAAGCTCATAGCTATCATCATCCTGGGCACTCGGGCAGCGCACGCTGTTGGCGCCACGTGCGATCCTCGCTCGCGGTCCGGCCGGTCAGATGGCGAAAAATGTGGCTGAAAGAGAGAAGAGAGGCGGAACGAGCCGCCGTATTATTGCGCCCAGGTCGTTTAGCCAGGACGGGACGGAAAAGAGATCGACGCCGCGGGGCAAAAGGAGATGGGCGGCGTCGGGAAAAAGCTGGATGCCGACCAGTACCCGTTGCGGAGGTAGGAAAGCCCATGCCGATTCCCACTGATATCGCCTACATCGCGGCCGTGCTGGAGGCCCACGGCATCGCTCTCTCGGGCGAGGAATTGGAGGCCGTTCAAAACCAGGTAGCGGCCAACGCACAGATGGTCCGTGCCCTGACCGATACGGCGGAGCTTGTGCTTCCCGAGACGCTGCCCGCGCTGCACCCCGCTTGGGCGCCGCGTGAGGCAGCTGGCACGGCGGCCGCGACTGGCGAGACGGCGGCAGCGACTGGAGGGACGGCGGCAGCGACTGGAGGGACGGCGGCAGCGACTAGCGGGACGGCGGCAGCGACTGGCGAGACGGCGGTTGCGACCGGCGAGACGGCTGCCAGGAGTGGCGCGACGGCGGCCGCGTTTCCCCGCAGATACAACTCGCCTTTGGAAGCGGTGGAGGCTGCGTTGGCGCAGATTGAGGCCAACCCAGGAACGCACGTTTTTACCGCCGTATTTGCGGAGCAGGCTCGCTCCGCGGCAAGGGCGCTGGAGGAGCGGGCGGGGCGCGGCGCGGGCGGCCAAGGCCTTCTCGATGAGTTCCCCTTGTGGGGCACCACCGTCAGCATCAAGGACCTCATCAGGATCAAGGGCTACGCGATGACCGGCGGGAGCAAGGCGCCCACCTGGCCGCTTGCCACGGAAGATGCTCCCATCGTGCGCCGCCTGCGCCAGGCGGGAGCCGTGGTCATTGGCGCCACTAACCTGCACGAGCTGGCCTTCGGGACGCTGGGGGCCAATCCACACTTTGGCGTCACGGCCAACCCCGCCGCTCCCGGCCGCTACCCGGGCGGCTCCAGCAGTGGGAGCGCCGCGTCGGTGGGTTTTGGCATGGCGACCTTCTCCATTGGCACTGACACCGGCGGGTCGATCCGCATCCCGGCGGCATGTTGCGGCATCGTGGGTTTCAAACCATCGTATGGACTGTTGCCCACCGAAGGCGTGTTCCCGCTGGGCTACTCGCTGGACCACGTGGGGCCGCTCACCCGCACCGTCACCGAGGCGGCAGTGCTCATGGATGTGCTGGCGGAGCTTCCTGGCGCCTTTACGGCGGAGTTGGAGCGGCCGCTCAAGGGTGTGCGCATCGGCGTGCCCCGCAACTATTTCACCGCCGCCAATCCGGATGTGGTCGGGCTGTACGAGGCGGTGCTCCACGAAGCGCAGGCGCAGGGTGCCCAGCTAGTGTCCTTAGAACTCCCCATGCTCGAGTGGGCGCCCGCCGTGTACCTGGGCACCTCGGGGGTTGAGGCCATCGCTATTCACTACCACACCCTGTTGCACCACCGGGAGAAACTCGGGAGGGACGTGCGGATCCGCCTGACCGCCAACCTGTTCCTGCCGGCCTACGTGCGCGTCAAGGCACAGCAACTGCGGACCCTCATGTTCGCGGAACTGGCCGAGGCCTTCCGCAAGGTAGACGTCATTGCCACGCCGACGCTGCCCGTGGCGCCGCCGCCGGTGGGCACCACCACCGTCGAGCTGCAAGGTACGCCGATGGCCACCAACTGGGTGTTCTTGCGCCACACATGCCCCTTCAACCTGACGGGCTTGCCGGCCATCAGTGTCCCGTGCGGCACGGTCGCCGGCGGAGCGCCCGTCGGACTGCAGTTGGTGGGGCCCTACGGCCGTGACGCACAGGTGCTGCAAGCCGCTCGGGCCCTGGAACGGGATGTGTTGGGAGGGCGTTAAGTGGTCAAGGCGACTCGGCTCACGGGCGCACGAGGCGGTTTACGTCCAGCGGCATGTCCGGGCCCAGAACCACGGTCGCTGCGGCTGCCGGCTGGCCGGGTTCCGTAAATTGGTACACCACGTAGGGGAGTTCCCGCCACTGCTGGAACAGCAGCCCAGGCCTCCTGGCCAACCACATGACGCCCCGGGTGCCTCTGACAGGAACCTGGTGCAGGGCCTCGATCATGGCCTCCCGGTCGGTGGAACCCGCCGCCTCGATGGCCGCGGCGATGGCCAAGAGGGCGTCGGCCGCCTGAAGCGCCAGGCGGTGCGGCGAGTTGCCGTAACGTTGATGGTACTCGGTCACGACCGCTTGGCCCACATCGGTTAAGGGCATGTCTGGGTGGTAGAAGCCAAGGGCCAGCATGTACTGGGCCGCGGGCCCGACGCTGGAGGAGAACTCTGGTTCGTCGGCGATGCCTGCGCCTTCAAACAGCCACGTGCGTGACGACGGCGCGATGCCCAGTTCAAAAAGCTGGCGAATGACCCGGTAACCATGGGGGGCCGGCACCATGCTGACCACCATGTCGGGCGGGTTGCGGCGCAGGGGCAGCAGGGTGGCGATGTAGTCGACGGTCGTCCGGTCGACCATGTACGCCGCAAACGCGACGTTGGGCGCGATGAGCCGCAGGGTGCGGCCGAACGTTTCCGACTGGCTGATGCCGTGGTCGGTGTTCTCGACGATTGCCGCCACCGAGCGCACGTTCATTTCCTTGATGAATTGCGCGATGGCCACCGCGACCAGCGTGTTCCATGGGCCGACGTTGAACACTTCCGGGTAGCGGGCCAAGCGGATGGCATCGGCCCAGCCGTTGACGTTCACGTACGGCACGCCGCGGCGGTGTGCCACCTCGATCTCGGCCAGGACCACCGAACCTTGGTGCTGCCCGGTGAGCACTACAACACCGTCGGCGGTGATGAGCTTCTCCGCTCCGAGGCGGCCGCGGTCCGGGAGGCCCGCGGTATCTTGGTACACCAGTTCCAGGGGCCGGCCGACGACTCCGCCCCTCGCGTTAAGTAGGTCCTTGACGATCTCGAGGCCGCGGCTGACCTCCTCTCCTTGGGCGATGGAACCCGGTGGCGACAGGCTGAGCAGCACGCCCACCTTGATGGGTTCCTGGGCCAACGCTGGCATCGCCATCATAGAGACCAGCAGGACGGCCACCAGCGTCCAGACCCAGCCCCCGAAGGGCTGGTTCAGCTCTTGCCCCTGCACGACCGCACCCTCCAACGACAGACTCGCAACCCTCCAACGACAGACTCGCAACGTCACCTTCGTTGCATGGGCAGGGTTTCCTTTCGTCCCCAAGGTGCTCGGCTATATCCACGCCCGCCGGAACCACCAAGCGCGGTTGCCGCGAGCCATGGCCGAATTAGATTTCTGCTGAAACCAGACGAGCGACAGATCTGCTAGCGCCAAGAGGTACGTATCAGATGAGGCCGACCAGCAGGTCCGCCCACAGGGGGCGGCATCCGCCGCTGCAGTAGGGGCAAGGCCACTCCCCGCCACCCCAACTCCTATACAGTGTCCGGCACCAGCGCTGGGCTGCCGTAGAGGTGGCTAGCCACCACGAGTCCCGCGATGGGATGAGACCCTGACCGGGCCTCCACCAGGAAAACACGTCCAGCCCGGAAAGTTAACCTAAATAACGTGACGGCTATTTGTTGACGCTAGTCTCGTCACGGCTGTAGAATACCTCTTAGCACAATTTGGATCGCGGTTAGGGTGCAGCACACGGCGGTTAGGGGAGGGCTGGCCATGACAGTACATCTCCTTGAACGGCTGAGGGAAGATGGTTTTGTGGAAATCTCCCTCGAGGAAGGTATGACGGAAGCCAAGGCTTATACGGCGAAGTGTTCTGGTGCTCGTTCAGACTGCTGCACCCGCACTTGCACACGCAACCATGATCTCGACGTGGGCTTCGCGACTCTCGACGACTGGGAGCGGTTCCTAAGAGTGGAAGGTGGCCAAATCCAGTATTGATGGAGCTTGACCCTTCAGACTTTAAACCCCGTCTTCGTGACGGGGTTGACGTGTACCTCGAGGACGATACCACGATAGTTTTCGTGTACCTCGCATCGCGGAAGCGGTTGACGGTTCGCTGCCACCCCTTGCTAGCTCAAGCGCTGGCCCTCATGACGGGTGAGTGCTCGGTCGCGGAGATGGAGGCCAAGCTTGGGAGAGAAAGCAGCGATCCCTTGCCTCCGTTGTCACTCCAGAAGTTTGTTTCCTACCTCAAACGGCGAGGTCTCCTGGTACCCTCAGACTGGCTCGAGCGCTCGGATCTCCCACCGGCGTATGTCGCCCGACTGACGCGGCAGCTATACTTCCTCTTGGATATCCTGGAGGATCCGAACGTCGTACTGGTCGTCCAGCGTCAGATACACGCAGCCAATGTGGTGGTCTTCGGTGTCGGAGCTGTCGGGAGTTGGTTGTGCCGCGAGTTGGTCATGCTCGGCTTCTCCCGTTTTCGACTGGTAGACCCCGATTCCGTCGAAGAGGCCGACCTGGCCCGCCACGCGTTTGCCCCACGGCAGTTTTGGGGCAAGTCAAAGTGTGAGGTTGTTAAGAATGCCATCCTGCAGGTCGATCCCGAAGCCGTGGTCGCAGTGCACCCGGAGCCGTTGACACCGAGAACCGACTTGCGCGATCTCCTGAAAGACGCTGACATCGTGATCAACACAGCGGATGAACCGTACATTGGCCACACCAGCATTGCCCTGTCCCGCTACTGTGTACGGAATGGAATTCCCCTTCTAATTGCAGGAGGGTTCGACGCTCACCTGGGGTCGGTAGGGGAACTCATCGTGCCGGGCGTTACTCCTTGCGCGGACTGCTACAGTGCGTACTTTGACAAAGCCCTCGAAGGCTGGAAACCCTATCCCCATCCGGTTTCAGACCGTCGCGACGGCTTCGGTGGACTGGCCCCGTTGGCCGCCTTTGCTGCCTCAACTGGTGCGCTAATGGTATTGCGGTACTTCATCAACCGTGGGTCGAGCTTCGCCGGCGGCAGGTCTGAATTGCAATTTGAGGACTACTCGATGTCGAGCTTCTCGGTAGAGCGCGATCCCGACTGCGTCACGTGCGGAGGGTTACGTTATTGAAGCTCTTCCTTCGCCTTAGACCGTCGGTAAGCTTCGTTCCGATCGCGCCAGAACGGGGCCGATATGATTTCTTCCTGACCAATAGTCGCCGAACGGTGTCGTTGGTGATCGAGGACGAGCGGTTGGTGCGGTTCGTTCTCGGATTGGACGGGACGAGAAGCTACGACCGCCTGGCTGCAGAGTTCTTTGGCCGAGACGCACGCGGTCTTGGCAGACTGGAAAAGTTTGTCCAGTTCCTCATTGACCGCTGCATTGTCGAGGAACGAGACACGGCTCTGCGGGTGCGTCAGCACTCATTTCGCCGGGTCTTGAACTTTCTGGCCGACTTTATCCCATATTACGAGCTATTTGATACCTGGAAGAAGATCACAGAAACTAGCGTCGTCATTGTTGGGCTCGGAGCAATGGGGAGTTGGGTGGCAAACCTCTTGGCCCGGTCTGGTTTCGGTAACTTTACTCTCATCGACGACGACCCGGTGGAGTACTCGAACCTCAACCGATCGCTTTTCGACACTGGTGATGTGGGCCGGTTGAAGATTGATGTGGTGAGAGCACAGATACAAGACATACTCCCCGACTCACATGTAACCCTACACCAAGCCCGTTTGACGCCGGAGTTGATAGAAGACGTTTTGTCTAGAACCGGCTCCCAGGAGAGTGCGGTGGTCATCAATTGCGCCGATCACCCTTCCGTAGACTACACCTCACAGGTGATCGGGCGGTGCTGCATGGAGGCGAAAGTGCCTCACGTTATCGCCGGGGGGTATAATCTTCACCTGAGCCTGATCGGCCCAACCGTCCTTCCCTATGAATCCGCCTGCGTCGAATGCATGCGTCGGACCCTGGACGAGTACAGCCCCCCTGAGCTGCACCGGGGGTTGCGTCGCTTGGACCGGCCCCGGCGTAATATAGGGAGCCTAGCGCCGCTCGTCGCGATATCGGCTTCCTTCGTTGCGAACGAGGTGATACGCGTCGCGGCTCGATCTCCCAGGATACGACCGGCGATGACATCGCGGCGGGCCGAATATAACTTCTTCACGAATGAGATCCATTACCTGGACCTGCCACGGCGACCGGATTGCCCGTGGTGTAGCCCAAACAAAAGCGTATCCCCCGAAGTCTAAGACAGCTAACACACTCTTAACCAGCGGAGGTCGTGCATGTCACTGATCGAGCGAGTCGTCACCATCGTAACCCGCGCCGGCAGCCTCATGGTGCAGCAGATGGAAACCGGTTTTTCCGTCAGCAAGAAGGGTCAGATTGACTTGGTCACCGACGTGGATCGGACGGTGGAAGAGTTTCTGATCTCGGAGCTCAAGCAGGTGCTCCCGGAAGCCGCGGTGCACGCCGAAGAGGCGGGTCGCCTCGGGGATGGCAGCGGCGACGCGGTCTGGTACATCGACCCTTTGGACGGGACGACCAACTTTGCCCATGGGTTTCCCTACTTCTGCATATCCGTCGCTTTGGCGCAGCGGGGGGAACCGGTGCTGGGTGTCGTCTACAATCCCGTTTCGCAGGAACTGTTCCAAGCAGAAAAGGGCCGCGGAGCACAGCGCAACGGCATTCCGATCCGGGTTTCACAGGTCGACGAGCTCCAAGACAGCCTGTTGGTGACGGGGTTTCCCTACGACGTTAAGACGGCGGCTGACGACAACCTGGAGCGGTTCGCGCGCTTGACCAAGGCGAGCCAGGGCGTGCGCCGGACGGGCTCAGCCGCCTTGGACCTTTGCAATGTGGCCTGCGGTCGGTTCGAAGGCTACTGGGAGCGGGGCATCAACGCCTGGGACGTCGCGGCCGGAGTGCTGATCGTTACGGAATCCGGGGGGATGGTGACGGACTACGAAGGCCGTCCATGGACTCCCCAGTCCCGGTGCGTAGTCGCGACGAACGGACGCGTTCACCGGCAACTGCTTGACATGTTACAGGGATAAGCCACGGGAAGCCAGGTGCCAGCGACTTGGAAGTACATCAGCACGCTGTGCACTGTGCACAAGATTCGGCGCCCGCAATTGGTGCATGGGATCCGTAGTGACGAGCGCGATTGGTTGATATAGTGAAAGTCACAATCGTTTAGATCTGCTTTCACCCGGAAAGGGGGAGGGCAGTGGAAAAGACCCGGGTCGGGCTCATCCGGGTCCTGACCATCGAGGATCCGGAACTCCTGCAGTCCCACGGACGCCGCATTGAAGAAGTGTTGCCCCAGGTCCAAGTCGTATCCGTCTGTATCAAGGAACAACCCCAAGGCGTCTATGACAAGGAAACGGAAGCCGTGGCCAGTTTGAAGGTGCTGCAAGAAGCTTTGAAACTGGAAAGCAGCGGCGTGGAAGCCGTTATTGTCAGCTGTATGGCCGACCCCGGATTGTCGCTGTTGCAGGAGCACATGTCCATTCCCGCCGTGGGGGCGGGAATGGCCGGTGCGCTGATGGCCTTGGCCCATGGCAAGCCTGTAGGGGTCTTGGGCATCACGGCAGATCCTCCGGAGCCCGTCACGCGGGTCTTGGGGACGCGGATCGTCGCATGCGCAAAGCCGCCAGGCGTCCAGACCACCGTGGACTTGATGACCCCGGCGGGCCGGCGGGCGGCGTTGGAGGCGGTAGACCAACTGCGAGAAGCGGGCGCACAGTTGATCTTGCTGGGCTGCACGGGTCTATGCACGGTGGGTCTTGCGCCTGACATCGAGCGTCGTACCGGTTTGCCCGTCATTGACCCGGTGGTGGCCAGCGGTATGCTTGCGTATTTTGCCGCTCGGAACCACGCGTTCCAACTGCGTTAGGCCAGATTAGCCGGGCGCTTTGGCTGCGGCGCAGTCGCCCGCTCCTGCCCAGGGACAGTCGTCCGCGTTTCCTCGCGGGGAGTCGGCGGTTCTTCCCGATGTATGGAAGTCGCGTGCTCTTCCCTGGGACAGCAGGCAGCTTCTCGCCGTGGCGAAGCGTCTAATGGTGTTGACGAGAAGGGAAGATCACAGCGGTGCTCTTGAAGCAAGTTCTGGACCTCTTTGACGTGTTGGACAGCCCCCGCGTGAGCGGGCAGCAGGTGGCCGACTTGTTCCGGGCGCGGGGTGCCGCGGACGTGCAGGTGCGGACGGTGACGGGCGAGAAAGGATCGACCGACTTCATCCGCGTGTTCGTGCCGGGCACCCGGGGGCGTTCGTCGGGCGGCGACAGCCCGACCTTAGGCATTATCGGCCGGCTGGGGGGCATTGGCGCCCGGCCCGTGCAGATCGGTTTCGTCTCAGACGGTGACGGCGCCCTGGCGGCGCTGGCCGCGGGACTAAAGCTGGTGGAGATGGCCGCCCGCGGGGATCGGCTGCCGGGCGACGTCATTGTTGCCACGCATGTGTGTCCCCACTCGCCCATCATCCCCCACGACCCGGTGCCCTTCATGGACGCTCCGGTGGATATCGCGGTGATGAATAGGGAAGAAGTGGAAGACGCCATGGACGCCATCCTGTCGGTGGACACCACCAGGGGCAATCGCGTCATCAACCACAAAGGCATCGCGATTTCTCCGACCGTCAAGGAGGGCTACATCCTGCGGGTCTCTGAGGACCTGCTGCGCATCATGGAGCAGGTGACGGGCCGGCCGCCGGTCACGTTTCCCATTACGACGCAGGACATCACGCCGTATGGCAACGGCCTGTACCACCTCAACAGCATTCTCCAACCCGCGGTGGCCACTAAGGCTCCGGTGGTGGGCGTGGCTTTGACGGCGGAGTCAGTGGTGCCGGGATGTGGCACTGGCGCGTCTCACGCCGGCGACGTGGAGCTCGCGGCCCGGTTTTGCGTGGAGGTGGCCAAGGCTTACGGCGCCGGGCAGTGCCGCTTCTACGACCCGGACGAATTTGCCACCCTCCTGCGCCTCTACGGGCCCATGAATCATCTACAGACGTTGGGGAGAATCGAGGAGGGCCAAGGGTAGCCGCTCCATCGGGCGGTCCGGCCCCTGCGAGAGAAAAAACGAGACGGAGGTGTGACGGTGATGAAGCGGTTTTTGTGGTTGTCGGCAGTGCTCGTACTATTGATGGCGACGACGATGGCGCTGGCCCAGGCGCCCCAGCGGGGCGGCACGCTGGTGGTGGGTCTTGGGGAAGAACCCGAGACGCTGGACCCGCACCAGACTACCCGGTTTCATTCGTACGTTGTCCTGCATCACATCGTAGAACCCTTGTTTACGCTTGATGAGAACTTTAACGTCATCCCATTGCTCGTCGAAGGTTACGACTGGTCCGCCGACGGGCTGACGATGACCCTGTACCTGAAAAAGGGTATCCGCTTCCACAACGGTCAGGAGCTGACGGCCCGCGACGTCAAGGCGTCTTACGAGCGGTACTTCGCGTTGTCGCCCCTGGCTACCTACATGCCCGAGAGCGCGGGCGGCATCTACGCCATTGAAACCCCCGATGACTACACGGTGGTCCTGCGGTTCCACACGCCCAAGCCGCTGGCCCTGTACGAGCTAGCCGACGCCCACATGGCCATCATGCCCGCGGACTGGCTTAGCTCCACGCCGGCCGAGGACATCGGCATCCGGGCGCTGGTGGGCACGGGCCCGCTGAAGTTCGTGCAGTGGGTGCCCGGCGACCGGATCGTGACGGACCGGTTTGAGGAGTACCGCCACGGCCCCAGCTTTGCCCGCAACAAGGGGCCAGCGTATGTCGACCGCATGGTGTTCCGGATTATCCCCGAGCCTGCCACCCTCGTCGCGGAGTTGACCGCCGGGGAAGTGGATATCTCCTTCGATGTGCCTCCGAGCGCCGTGGCAGGCTTGGTGCGCAATCCCAACATCCGGGTCGAAACGGTACCGACTTACAGTGCCCAGTACCTGGCGGTCAACATGACCCGGCCGCTGTTCCAGGACATCCGCATCCGGCAGGCGGTGGCTCACGCCGTCAACAAGGAAGCGATTGCCCGGGCGGCGTGGCACGGCGTCGGCCATCCCATCAGCAGCCTGCTTAGCCCGGCCACCATCGGCTACTGGCCCGGCAGCGAGCAGGTGGAGTACAAGTACGATCCAGAGCGGGCCAAGGCGTTGCTAGATGAAGCCGGCTGGCGCGTCGGGCCCGGCGGGGTGCGGGAGAAGGACGGACGGCCCCTGGAGCTCACCCTAATCACCTTCTCCAACATCGACCAGTGGCGGCGGGCCGGCGAGATCGTCCAGGCGCAGCTGGGCGCCATCGGCATCCGGGTGCACTTGGAGACGGCCGAGGTCGGCGCGACCTACGACCGGGCCCGGGTCGGCGATTTCGACATCGGGATCTTCCGCAACACCTGGTGGCTGGGGCACCCCTACTTGTTCTTCCTGGCCCACTCGGTCAACATCGGGTCCAGCAACTACGGCCTGTGGGGCGATCCGCAACTGGATCACTACCTGGAGCTCGCCCAGAACTCCCTGGATCCCGCCGAGCGGGAGCACGCGCTAAACGAGGCCCAGCGGATCACCATAGAATCAGCGGTGTGGGTGCCGCTGGTGTCCAACGCACAAATTCTGGCCGCCAAGACCTCCGTGGGCGGCGTTGACGAACTGGTCGCCCACCCGTGGTGGCCGCCCACTTCGCGTGCCTTGGAGCTGTACAAGCGCTAAACCGGCAGCGAGAAGGGGACGGCAAGGGCGGGAAGGCCCCGGCGGCGGGGCTTCCCCCGTCCGGGGCAAAGAAGGTGAAGCCCTTTGTGGCGTTATGTTTTTCGTCGTTTCGTCCTGCTCATTCCGACGGTGCTCGGGGTGAGCTTCATCGTCTTTTCCTTGATGCACGTGAGCGGCGACCCCATCCGGCTCATGTACGGGCCCAACGTAGCGCAAGAGAAAGTGGACGAGCGCCGGGCCGAACTGGGGCTGGACGATCCGATCCTGGTCCAGTACGTGCGCTGGGTGTGGCGCGCGGCCCATGGGGATTTGGGACACTCCATCCGCACCAACGACCGGGTCGCCACCATGATCAGCCAGCGGGTGGAGGCGACGCTTTCCTTAACCCTTCTGGCCTTGTTCATCACGCTTCTCATCAGCGTTCCTGCGGGGGTTATCTCCGCGGTGAAACCGTACTCCATCTTTGACAATCTCTCGCGCATCTTCGCCCTGTTTTGGGTGTCGGCGCCCAATTTTTGGCTCGGCCTTATTTTCATCTTGCTCTTTGGTGTTCACTGGCAGTTGCTCCCCATCTCGGGCCGGCACGGCCCTTTATGGACATGGGAGGGATTCTTGTCCCACATTTTGCCCGCGTTGACGCTGGGACTGCCGCCCGCTGCGCTGTTTACGCGCCTTATCCGGTCCACCATGCTGGAAGTCATCCATGAGGACTACATCCGTACCGCCCGGGCAAAAGGCCTCGCCGAGCGGGCCGTAGTGCTCAAGCACGCCATGCGCAACGCGCTCATCCCGGTGGTGACGCTGTTGGGCTTGCGGATGCCGTGGCTTTTCGGCGGGGCGGTGGTCACCGAGACGGTTTTCGCCTGGCCCGGCATGGGCCGGCTGATGGTTGACTCCATTATGAAGCGGGATTATCCCGTTGTCCAAGGCGCAGTGCTGTTCCTGGCTATGCTGGTGGTGTTGGCCAACCTGCTGGTGGATGTGTTTTACATGTGGATCGATCCGCGGATCAAGTACGATTGACGATGTTCAATCGAGTGACGGCGAGCGAGGACGATTGACGGTGGAGTGGCGAGCGTGGGTGTAGTTGCGGAAAACTTGACCCCTACGACAGAAGGTGCCCCGTGGCGCAGCGTGGTGCGGCGCTTGCGCCGCAACCAGTTGGCCGTGGTGGGGGCCGGCATCGTTCTGCTGCTGGTGGTGACGGCCATCTTCGCTCCGTGGATCGCACCGTATGACCCCGCGGACCAGAACTTCGATGCCCTGCTGGAACCGCCGTCAAGGCGACACTGGTTTGGCACCGACGACCTGGGAAGGGACATCTTCAGCCGGGTCGTTTACGGCACCCGCTACGCGCTTCTCATCGGCGTGGCGGTGGTCATGATTGAAGCCGCCATCGGTGCCTTTTTAGGATTCGTCAGCGGCTACTTTGGCGGGCGAGTAGATGCCTACATTTCCCGCCTCATCGACATCGTGCTGGCCATCCCCACGCTGGTGCTGGCCTTGGCCATCGCCGGAGCCTTGGGCGGGGGCATCTACAACATGATCCTCGCCATCGGCATCAGCGGATGGACCGAGTTCGCCCGGCTCATGCGCGGGGAGGTCTTGTCTATCCGCAATTCCACCTATATCGAAGCGGCGCGCGCATCAGGGTTGAGCGACTGGCGGATCATCCTGCGCCACGTGGCGCCCAATACGGTGGCTCCCTTCATCGTGTACACCACCTTGTACATCCCCGCAGCCATCCTTTGGGCCGCGTCCTTGAGCTTCCTCGGTCTAGGCGCGCAGCCGCCCACGCCCGAGTGGGGCGCGCTTATCGCCGACGGCAGGGCCTACTTGAGTTTCGCATGGTGGATCGCGGTGATGCCCGGCATCGCCATCATGGTGACGGTGATGGGTTTCAATTTCCTCGGGGACGGACTGCGGGACGCACTGGACCCCAAGATGGCCAGGCAGACGTAAAAGCCCTGGCGCGCCAACAAGGAGGCAGAACCGTTGTTGGATACGCTGCACCGTGCTATCGAAGACCATCTGGACCCCCGGGAGGCGGTGGACCTTACGGCTCGCCTCCTCCAATTGCCAACGGAAAACCCACCCGGCGACATGACCGAGGCTGTCCAATTTGTGCACCACTACCTGGCGCAACGAGGCATCGAGGCTCAGGTTTTGGGCCCCCGGCCCGGAAAAGTCAACCTGGTCGCTCGGGTCGAGGGGCAGCGGCCGGGCCCTACCCTCATTCTCAACGGGCACATTGACGTCGTGCCGGCCGGCAACCGGGACGGTTGGGCATGGGATCCGTACGGGGGTGAGATACGGGACGGTTACATCCTCGGCCGGGGCGCCACCGATATGAAAGGCGGGTTGGCGGGGCTGATCACCGCATTCGTCGCGGCGTCCAAGGTTCGGCAGCAGTTGCCCGGTCAACTGGTGCTGACGGTCGTCTGCGATGAGGAGACGGGGGGCCGGGAGGGGACCATGTGGCTCTTGGAGGAAGGGCACGTGACGGGCGACGGGTGCATCATCGGCGAGCCGTCGCGTTACAACCCCACCATCGGTCAAAAGGGCGCCTGCTGGCTGCGGCTGGTGGCTCGCGGCGTGCCCGCCCACGGGAGCCTCTCGCCCATCGTGGGCAAGAGCGCTGTGCGAACTATGGCTGAGGCTGTGCAGGCACTGTACCAGGTGTTTGACCGGCAATGGCCGCTTCCCCCCGAGGTGACGGACATCGTGCGCCGGTCCCAGGAACTCCTTGTACAGGAAAGGGGTATCCCGGAGATCACGCAAGTTTTCGAGCGGGTGACGGTCAATGTGGGCGTCATCCGGGGGGGCGACAAGGTCAATATGGTGGCCGACCGGTGCGAGGCTGAAGTGGACCTGCGCGTACCGTGGGGAACGGCCTCCAGGGATGTCGTGGAATACGTGCAAGAGCTTCTCAAAGCCCGGGGACTGGACGTCGAAATTGAGCCCTTGCGGTGGCGCAGCGAGGCCAACTACACGCCGCCGTCGGACCCGGTGGTCCAGGCCGTCCTTTGGGGCTTCCGGGCGGTGACGGGACAGGACGCGACACCCGTGTTCCAGTACGCCTCCAGCGACGCTCGCCACTTCCGCGCCCACGGGATCCCGACCATCCAGGCGGGTCCGGGGGAACTGGACGGCATCCACGGCTACAATGAACGGGTGCGAGTGGAGGACGTGATGCGCTTCACCCAAGTGTACGGGGCTGCCATCGCTCGGTTTCTCTCAGGCCAGGCGGAAGCGGCCGGCGCGCGATAGCGGAGGCTCGAAACCGACCCGGCGAATGGGAGTCGGTGGAAGCCAACAGAAGATAGGGAACGCCCCTTGCCGCGCCGAAACCGGTGGAAAAGCGTGGGTGGGGTGAACGGGCGTGGGCCTGACCGTCCGCTCCGTACTCAAACTACAGCCCTTTGCGGAAGCCCGGGTGCTGGCGGGCGCTCAGGGCTTAGACCGCGTCGTCCGTCGGGTCGACGTGGTGGAGGTGCCCGACGTCCGGGGCTGGCTGCGGGGCGGGGAGTTGCTGGTCACTACCGGCTACGCGGTCAAGGACGACGTCCGCCTACAATTGAACCTGGTCGAGGAAATGGCCCGCCAGGGCAGCGCCGGCCTCGTCATCAAGGTGCAGCGGTACATCAAGCAGCTCTCGCCCCAGGTGATCGCCCTGGCCGACCGGCTGCGCGTGCCCCTGATCGACCTGCCGCCCCACATTCCCCACAGCGACGTAACGATGCCGGTTCTGTCGCAAATCCTTAGCCGGCAGACGGTGCTGCTGCAGCGCACGGCCGATATCCACCGCAAACTGACCGAAGTGGTGCTCAAAGGCGGCGGCATGGACGCCATCGCCCAGAACCTGGCCAACGCGGTGGCCAGGGCGGTGCTGATTGAGGACGAGATGCTGCGGGTGGTGGCCGCGGCCCTGCCCGCGCGCCGGCGGCCCCAGGACGGGTTGACCCGCGCCTGGCTGGAAGGGTGGCGCAGCGAACGCCAGCTCCAGGTCAACGGACTGGATGCCTATCTGCAGCAGGTGGCCGGGCAACGGCAAGTGGTCGTTATCCCGGCCAGCAACGGGTTTCCGCCGCGGGTCATCGCCCCCATTGTGGTTGACGACGAGTTGGTAGGCTACGTGACACTGGTGGGCGGCCGCCAGCCTCCCGATGAGCTGGATCGCTTGGCCGTAGAGCAGGCGTCTATCGTGGCCGCATTGGAAGTGGCCAAAAAGCGGGCGGTCGAAGAGGCCCGGACGCGCCTTGAGGCCGATGCCGTCCAGGACATCATCTCCCGCAACTTCGAATCGCCGGACCTCATGGTGCGCCGGGCCCGAGCCTTTAACTGGGACATCACCCGTCTGGATACCGTGGTCCTGGTGGACATCGACCAGTTCCAGCGCCTGTACCTGGCGAAAGAGGACCTCCTCCAGGAGTCCCGGGTTCAGGCCCTCAAGCGGCGGCTCCTGTCGGTCGTGCAGGAGGTGGTGTCACGCTGGGATCCGTGGAGCGTTACCGCGAGCCAAAGCGATAGTGTCGTCGTGCTGACGCGCTCCTCTGACGACGGCCCAGGGGTCGTGGCCAAGCTCAAGAGTCTGGGCCATGAGATCCGGCGGGAGGTGGCAGCACGGGTGGCGCCTCTCACCGTGTCGGTGGGCATCGGCCGGGCTCATGCCCCCGTGGTGGGGCTGGCCGCCAGCTACCGCGAAGCCCGCCAAGCGCTGCGCATCGGCCGTGTCGTGTTTGAAGGGGAAGGCGTGTACCATTACGCCGATCTCGGACTATACCGACTCCTCTTTGATCCGGGGCGCCTTGGGGACCTGGAGGCCTACTACCAAGAAACCCTTGCGCCCCTGGACGCCTACGATCGGCGCCACGGCACCCGCTTTGGAGAAACCCTAGAGCGCTACGTGGAAAACGACGGCAACGCGGTGCGCACCGCAGAGGAGCTTTTCATTCACCGCAATACGTTGGGGTACCGCTTGCGACGGATCGAGAACATCCTGCGCGTCGACCTCTCCCAGCCGGACGTCCGCCTCGGCTTGCTCCTTGCCTTTAAAGTGAAACGCATTCTGGTCGGTGAGACCCGGCGGCAGCAGGCGGCGGAGCCGTAAGCCTACTGGCCGCCATTTTGTGCGCTGCCTTGCCGTCTTGTGCATTGTGCCAAAGAGAATACCGCTGGAATTGGTGCACACGCAACGTAGGTGCCTTATCGGCGGATCCGTATACTTAGAAACAACACTTCGAATGCAGGCAGTCTCGAAAATGGGTGAGACGATGGAGCTTTTTGAGGCCATAGGGAGCCGGCGCAGCATCCGGAAGTATCGCCCCGAACCGGTGGCGCGCGACGTGCTCCAGCGGCTAGTGCAGGTGATCCAGCACAGCCCGATGGCCAGCAACGGGCAGGAGCTGCGGCTGGTGGTGGTCACGGACCCCGACTGCATCCGCGCCATCCGCCGGTTTGCCCCTGGCCTTTCTGGAAACCCGGCCGCCGTCTTGGTGCTTGCGGCAGACAAGGAGGTAGCTCACGCCCGCGGGGGCACGGACGGGCGGGAGGCGGCGGTCTACATCAACGCCGGCGTTGCGCTCGCGTACCTGCTCCTGGCGGCCCATGGACTGGGCTTGGGGGCATGTCCGGTCCGGTCGTTTCACCCAGGCGCCCTGCGCACTCTGGTGGACCTGCCGCAAGCGGTGGAGCCCATCATGCTCATGAGCGTCGGGTATCCGGCGGAGTCGCCGCGTCCCAAGACGGTGCCTGCCCTCGACGAGGTGGTCTTTTATGAGCGCTATGGCCAACAGGCCAGCGCCAGCGCCGGGTGCGGCGCCTGAAGCGGCCAGCAAGGAATCAGCGCCCGCCGCGGGCGCCTCTCAAGCGGCCGGCTCGAGCGCTCTGCTGGAAGAGCTGTACGACCTGTTTTGTTTTCTCCTCACCGCCGCGCGGCAACTGCCTCGGGAGCCGGGCCACTACGGGCCCATTCGGCTGGTGGACGCCGCGGCCC
>NICF_comb_assmDRAFT_10000092_pt1 | contig 61676 bp, 62 predicted proteins | sample NewIslPassag4_SG_FD_11279 | JGI IMG/M metagenome (IMG submission 11279)
ATTTCTGCATATTGTTTCCCATAAACCGTTTCTATAAAATGAAGGTAGTTTGTTAATATTAGAACATCTTTAGGGAGGTAATTCAGTGTCTGCTAGTCTGCCTGATGCAATGATTTTTGATGTAGATGGAACCCTTTTTAAAACGGAATCCGTTTTGGATGAAGCCTATGAACAGGCCTTTCAAGAAGTAAAAGATCAAGGACTATATTCTGGTCCCGTACCACCGGTTCATCAATTTCATGCTTGTTTGGGGATGCTCCTTGATGATATATGGAAGAAAATTTTGCCAGATGCTTCAAAGGCTACTAAGGATTTTCTGAACGAAAGGTTAGTCATACTTCAAGTGGAAAATCTTAAAAAAGGGAAAGGGCAATTATTTCCCCATGTGAAAGAAACATTGGAGATTTTACATACAAAAGGAATTCGGTTATTTGTTGCCAGTAATGGACTGGAAGATTATGTGAAGGGGGTTGTAAAATATACTGGACTCGATTCCGTAATTGAAAAATCTTATAGTGCCGGTGAATATGAGACCCCTTCAAAGGTTGATTTAGTTCGACTAATATTGGAGGAGCAAAAATTACAAAATCCGTGGATGGTTGGAGACCGTTATAGCGATGTCGAAGCCGGTGTCAAAAACGGACTGTATGTCGTTGGTTGCGGTTATTCATCCTTTAAAGATCATCATGAAATAGAGGATGCGAACGTTATCATCTCGAACTTTGATGAGATTTTACAGCTTTTATAAAAATGTCATAAAACAAAATCAAATCTTTTCCCCAATNAAAAACCGACCGGTGTACAGTACCGGTCGATTTTTTATTACCCTTTTAAAATGTTTTCGATCNTTTCCAGTTCCTCTTCGGAAAACGCCAGATTTTCAAGAGCCTTTACATTATCCTCAATCTGGCTTACCTTACTGGCGCCTATGAGCACAGATGTAATCCGCCCCTTGCGAAGAACCCAACAAAGGGCCATTTGCGCTAGAGTTTGCCCTCTTTCCTTAGCCACATCATTTAGTTTTCTTATTTTGTCTAGCAGATCTTCATTCAAATCCGTTTCCTTCAAGAATCCATGGGGTTTGGCAATCCTGGAGTCTTCGGGAATACCATTTAAATACTTGTCGGTCAAAAGCCCTTGGGCTAAAGGGCTGTAGGCAATGGAACCAACACCATTTTCCTCCAGCACGTTTAAAAGTTCCTCCTCTACCCAGCGGTTAAACATGGAATACCTCGGTTGATGAATTAATAATGGTGTTCCTAATTCCTTTAGGATTTTTATCGCCTCTTTTGTCCTTTCGGCATCATAATTGGATATGCCCACGTAAAGGGCCTTTCCTGAACGAACGATATGATCGAGGGCCATCATTGTTTCTTCAAGAGGAGTTTCAGGATCCGGACGATGATGGTAAAAAATATCAACATAATCCAAGCCAAGCCTTTTCAGACTTTGGTCCAGACTTGAAATTAAGTATTTTCTTGAACCCCAATCCCCATAGGGTCCAGGCCACATTTTATATCCAGCCTTTGTGGAAATGATCAGCTCATCTCGATAGGGGGCAAAATCTGTTTTTAATATTTTTCCAAACATTTCTTCTGCTGAACCTGGAGGTGGTCCATAATTGTTTGCTAAATCAAAGTGGGTAATACCAAGATCAAAAGCTCGACGAAGGATATTTCTCCCGTTTTCAAAGCTGTCCACTCCACCGAAATTATGCCATAAACCTAAAGATACCGCCGGAAGCTTAAGCCCGGATTTGCCTACTCGAACATATTTCATTGCATCATATCGGGTTTCCTTTGCTGAATAAACCATTTGATCCTCTCCTATATTGAATATACTATCCTTACATAAAATCCCAATAAAACTCGCTGACCCGAATCCAAGTCCGTCAACAAAAAGCCAAGTCCATTTCCTTCAAACCACCCTAACAATAGCATATCCGACTTTTTTCCTAATTTGATAAATGTTCACTAAAAACATTATCATAGTAAAAATATATTGATATAATCATTTTATAATAAACGCTTTCATTTGCAATTTTTTCCATACTTTTAGCTAAAACTCACATATACACAAATCCCTATATCTTTAAAACTAACGTCTGGGAGGGGCACGAACATGGAAATTATGAAGTTTTTGCGTATCAATATTATTATCTTAAGTATACTGTTTGTGATTACCGGAACAAGTATGGGATTCTTTATCAAATCCTTACAGGATCAGGAAAAAGCAATTACTAATGAGTTGGAGCTTAAAGAATTGGCTGCAGATTATGTCAATTTCACCTATAATCAATCCGATTTAATTAAAAACTATACCCAATCCGGGATTGATTTATATTTGGACTCTTATTTAGCCAACAAGAAAAACTCAAATTTATTTGATACCATTATTCAAAAGTCAGAAGAAGTGGGAGTTCCCCTACAAATCATCGGCTCCTTTAAAATTGTCCAACAAACCGTACAATCCCTAGAGGAAATCGAAGAGCAAGCCATCAAGGCCGTTCAGGAGAATAAAAAAAATTATGCCCAATCATTAGTTTTTACAGATTGGTACCGGAATAAAATGTCGGCTTTTAAAGAAAATGTTGATGAATTCGAACAAAAATTATCTGACTGGATTTCAGAAAAGACCACAGCTGCCAAAAATGGACTTCGTACTTCCATGATCTTTTTTGTCACTGCGGTTTTCATCATTTCCATTACAGCCATTTTGCTACCTTTGCTTTTCTTAAGAAAATTGAAACCGTTGAAGGTATTAACCGATGTTGCATCAAAAGTGAAGGATGGGGACTTCACTCAAGAGGTACCGGTTATCAGTACGAAGGATGAAATTGGTCAACTTTCCGAGACCTTCCGTTCGATGCTTTCCAATTTAAAGAGCATCATTCTGCAAATTGGTACTTCTTCAGAAAAAGTAATGTCCGCATCCAGCGAGCTGTTGAGCAATGCAGAACAATCCGCCGCTACAGCAGAACAAGTCACTACCATTATAGAACAAGTATCTCGAAGGGCAGAAAAACAAAACAGTGCCCTGGAACATAATCTAATCAATATTCATGATGTGACGAATATCATTCAAAATACGGAAAAAGAAACCGATGAAATTAACCGAATGGCAAAGGTTGCCGTCCAAAAAGCGGGAGAAGGATCTGTGAGTGTACAAAACACCGCCCATCAAATCCGCTCTGTAAACGAATCTGTCTTGAAGGCAAAAGAGCAAATTCATAGTTTGATGTTGGAAATGGAAAAAGTTACCCAAATCACTTCGGTCATTAGTTCAATTACCGAACAAACCAATTTGCTTGCCTTAAATGCAGCCATTGAGGCAGCTAGAGCCGGCGAATACGGTAAGGGCTTTGCAGTAGTTGCAGACGAAATCCGAAAGCTTGCCGAAGAATCCCAAGCTTCCACAAAGCGAATCGAAGATATTATTGAAAAAATCCAAAACGAAACAAGACAATCTGTTGAATACATGAGCCAAGTTTCCGAGGATGTCGAAAAGAGTATCATCAATACCAATGATTCGGAAGAAAAATTTGAAAATATCCGGCAAAGTATCACTGCCCTTGTTCCGTCTATGGAAGAAATGGTGAAAAACACAAAAACAGCATCTATTTTGTTACATAAAATTACCGAAAACGAAGTGGAGCTTGTGAGTGTCGCCCAAGAAAACGCCGCCACTGCGGAAGAGGTTTCTGCCAGTTCAGAAGAACAATTGGCAACCATGGAGGAAATCACCTCCTCTGCAGAACAATTGGCAAAAATGGCAGAAGATCTGCAAAGTCTTGTCCAACAATTTAAAGTTTCCTAATAGATTAAACTTTCAAGGTTGCTCTAGGGTTTGGGCAACCTTTTTTTCCGGTCTTTATTTTCATTGGGATTCATTGGAATTTTCTTTTTGTAGCTAGGAACTTTTCCGCAGATGTAAAATATGATAAGGATGGGGAAATGCCCAGACGGTTGCGAAAGTTCCCTTTTCAACGTATGATAGACTTTGAAAAGGAACATGTTTTTGACTTTTTGAAAAAAGGAAGGCTTGCTAGATGAACCGACAATTATTTGAACAGCTTGCTCAAATTGTAGATGAGGAACATATTTATCCTGATGAATATTTAAAAAATCATACGTATACAAAACTCGGTGGACGGGCGGATTTTTTCATTACCCCTACCCGGTATGAAGATGTTCAAAATCTTGTTATCTTTTGCAAGAAATCTGGAATCCCTTTAACCTTAATTGGCAATGGTTCCAATTTGATTGTCCGGGATGGGGGCATTCGTGGTGTTGTACTATCCCTAAAGAAAATGAATGCCATCCACGTCGAAGGGAACCGGGTCATTGCCCAAAGTGGGGCAGCAATCATTGATACTTCAAGGAAAGCATTGGAAGCGTCTCTTACCGGTCTTGAATTTGCCTGTGGAATACCCGGTACCGTCGGGGGTGCCCTATTTATGAATGCTGGAGCTTATGGAGGGGAAATAAAAGACGTTCTTGAATCTTGCCTGGTGGTTGACCGAAATGGGGAATTAAAGACAAGACTGGCGGAAGAATTGGATCTTTCTTATCGCCATAGCAATATTGAAGAAAAAGGCGATATTGTTCTCGAGGCCACCTTTTTATTAAAAGAAGGGAAATACGACGAGATCAAAGCTGTAATGGATGATTTGACCTACCGGCGGGAAAGCAAGCAACCTCTGGAATATCCTTCCTGTGGCAGCGTCTTTAAACGCCCTCCGGGGTATTTTGCCGGAAAATTAATTCAGGATAGCAATTTACAGGGGGTTCGGATCGGAGGAGCGGAAGTTTCCAAAAAGCATGCAGGCTTTATCGTAAATATTGATAATGCCACCGCTTCTGAGTACATCGCCCTCATTGAACATGTCCAAAAAACTGTAAAGGAAAAGTTCAATGTTCATCTAGAAAGAGAAGTTCGAATTATCGGGGAAGACCCTCAAGAATAAAACAGGCAGCGACATGGCTATTGCCCTATGCATGGGAATCAGCCATGTCGCTACCTGTTCATTTTAAATGTTGATTACTTCCCTTTTGGTTGTAGCCAAACTAACCATGACATAGACGACCAATGATATCAGGATCGGCATGACTACGGTGTGCATGCCTAAAAATTCCGGGGCATAGGTTTGAAAGAGGATATAGGAAGCCATACCGGCAACCATGGAGCTAACCGCTCCAAATTTATTTCCTTTCCTCCAGTAAAGCCCAAGAACAACGGGCCAAACAAAAGTTGCCTCAAGCCCGCCGAAGGCAAACAGATTCAGGGTAATCAAAAATTCCGGAGGGCTCAACGAAAAGATGGCCACTAATATTCCTAAAAGGGTAGTAACCGCAAAGCTGACCCACTGTATTTCCCTATTTCCGGCCTTAGGCTTGATATAGCTTATATAAATATCTTTGACCAATGCGGAACTTACCATAATAAGTAAGGAATCAATCGTCGACATCATTGCCGCCAATGGAACAGACAAAATAATCCCAGCAAGAAAAGGTGGTAGCACCTCCAAAGTGACCTTTGGCATGACCGTATCTCCCACTTCCACACCGGGAATAATCGGCCTTGCGAAAACCCCAATCAAATGCATTCCCAGCATGATAATCCCGACAAAGATCGTACTGATGATGATTGCCTGATGCATTGCCTTGGCATTTTTATAGGACATTGCCCGTACAGTCACTTGGGGCAAACCAACAACTCCCACCCCTACCAGAATCCAGAAGGAAGAAACATAAAGAGGAGTCAATTCACCTGCTGAACCAAAGGGACTAACAAGATTCGGATTATCTTGAATTAACTCCGTCATTAAGTTTTCAACTCCTCCTCCGGCGACGACGACGGCAATAAGCAAAATTATGGTACCAAAAAACATGACACTTCCTTGAATAGCATCCGTTAGCGCAACAGCACGGAACCCTCCAACAACCACATACACCAGTACGGAAAAAGTAAATATAATAAGGGCGATATTATAAGGAATTCCCGTAACCGTTTCGATTAACCATGCGCCCCCGACCCACTGGGCAGCCATTGAAGCAAATATAAAAAGGATGATCGATATGGCCCCCAGTATTCCTACCCAAGTACTTTGGTACCTTGCTTTCAAAAAATCATTGAGGGTGATCGCTTTATATTTCCTTGCCATAATGGCAAACCTTTTTCCTAAAATCATTAACACAAAGTAACCTGCCGGAAGCTGGGCCATGGATAAAAGAACCCAACCTAGCCCTTTATTGTAAGCAACTCCCGGGCCACCTATGAAACTGCTGGCACTTCCATAAGTGGCCATCATCGTCATTGCCAGCACAAATCCTCCTAGGCTACGACTTCCTAAAAAATATTCCTGTAAAAATGAAGACGTTCCTTGTACATATTTATTTGCCCAGATGCCGATGATAAACACAATGAGTAAAAATAGCAATAAGGGCAAAACGACTTCCCAATTCATAAAATCCCCGCTTTCCTTCGTATCAAAGAGAATATTCCCTATTTGTCTTCTTCATCAAAGGGAACCTCTTGGAAAAATTTCTTTACGACAAAAACAATAAGTATAGACATGACAATCAGTCCTCCGATACAGCTGAAGAAAAACCATGCAGGGAATCCTAAAATGTAGGTATATTCTTCCGGAGAACCGGACCCTAATCCATAGGCAAAGCCATACCACCAAAGAAAGTTGAACAATACCAAACCAATACCAATAAGTGCTTCTTTTTTCGCAACCCGAAATCGGGGATCTCCCGGAAATCCTTTATCCTCTTTCAATTTTGTCCCCTCCTTCCAAAAATAGTTTTCCTCATAAATCACTTACCTATTTTACCTAAAATTACCCAAACCAAAAACAAAAATTGTTTTATTTCCATGGCTTTTTCAAATAAAACAAAATTGGCAACCAGAAAGGCTGCCAAAAATCAATCTTGTTTATCATCATGGTTATGGTCCTTTTTATGGAACTTGTCCCAATCCGGTAAAAATCCGGCATCCTTCATTTTTTGGAAGCGCCAATCGAAATGTTCCTTCATTTTTTCCGCCCGTTCTTTCTCTATCACACCAAATTCGACATATTTATCGATGAGCTGTTTTCGCAAATTGAGGATCTCCAAGGAAATCGATTCTAACTCTTTTACTTGTTCCTCAGATAAAGGGGGTGTTTTGCTAGCTAGATCCTCTTCCTCATTCGGACCTAACTGCGTTTCTACTTCAACATATTTCCATTCCTGACTGATATCTCCCGTTTTATCGGGATGGGTCACCGCTAATGCCAATGAGCTATTGCAAAGGAACGGCAAAACTAGGACAATAGAAAATACAGCCATTTTTAACCGATTTAACATCCAATCACCTTCCACACTTTTTATACGGTGATAGTCTTTGTAAAAAATGACTGCATTATTCCTTTTTGCCCTTTTATTCAAAATCGTGGAGGACGTTTTCTTCTGTTTTAAGTTGGAAAACGATGGAGAGGGGAAAGATAATCGAGACTGTCGTCCCTGAATTTACTACACTTTCGACCTGGACTCTTCCTCCCATAGTACGGACAATTTGAAAAACAACCATCATGCCCAGACCCGTTCCCTTCCCATCTTTAATTGAATAGAATGGTTGACCGAGCCGGGCTATTTGATCCGGCCGCATTCCTTTCCCTGTATCTTGAACTTGAACGAGGATATTTGATTCATCCTCCAAAATTCTTATTGTTAATTTCCCGTTCTCTTGCATGGATTCAATCCCATTTTTACAAATATTGACCAACACTTGTATCCATTTATTGGGATCTCCCTTTATAAAGGCATTGGTTTCATATTCCCTTTGCAAACAAATGCTTTTTTGACGGGCATAGGGATTTAGTAAAGCCAAGACTTTATCGATGGAATCCGCCAAGTTTATATCTTCCATTTTTCCTTCATTAGGTTTGGCAAAGGTTAAACAGTCTTCAATAATTGCCGTTGCCCGATCCGTTTCTTCGATGGCGATTGAGGTGTAACGCTTGATGGTTTCTTCTTTGGCATTTTCATCGATCAGCTGCAAAAAACCTTTGACGGTAGTTAGAGGGTTCCTTATTTCATGACTAATGCTGGCTGCCAAATGGGAAACAACTTGCATTTTTTCCATATGAATCGCTTCTTGCTGGAGTGCGTTATAATCCCGAAGCAGTTCCAAAAAATATACGATGAATAAGATGGATATTGATTGAACTCCTACGTAAATCAAAAAGTCCCGAAGGTCGAAAAATTCGTAAAGGTAAGCGGGAAGCACGTAGACCAGGAAGGAATAAAGTCCTGCCATCAAGGTTACCAAAACTATGCGTTTTTTCCGCTTAGCTTTCAAAATATGGTCCGGAGCGTACATGAATAGGATGAGGAAAAAGAGAAATACCCCTACACTGGCCCAGATTCCAGGTCCGCCGTATGGGATTCGGGTAATGATGACTAAAAGGGCCAAATAGATGGTCACTAGCCTTCCTCCATAGACTGAACCGATTAAAAAAGGAAGGAACCTTAAATCATAATAAAAACCGGGATAAACCGGATAAGCCATCACAATGCAACCAATGATTTGAAGAGAAGCCAGTAGGCAAATTACGATTTTGTTGTTGAGAATATCAATACTTTTGAATTTTATTACAGAAAAACTGTTCATCAAAAGCCATGTAATCAAAATGAACAATAACTGAATTAAAAGTTCATTTAAAAAATCCATCCCATGCACCCTCGGTTATTTGATGAAAGAAATACCTATCTACGTATATTTTACCGACTTTTTTTTCTCCTGCTATGCTTGTCTTCCAAAAAGGCAATCAAAGTCCAAAAAATTTCGACTTTAATTGCCCACAAATGATTTTTACCTGACTTCATACAATTCCGAGGGAACTTGTTTGAGGAAGGAGGTTACTTTTCCAACCGTAAATAATTCCAAAACATGCATTGCTCTGGTACAGGCCGCATAGAAAATCGTCCGCTCTTCTTCCCTTCTATACCTATTCTCTACGCAATTATAAATAAGAACAGCATCAAACTCTATTCCCTTTGCCAAATAGATCGGTATGACATGGATCCCCTTCTGTAAGGAACGGGTGTCTTTCTTAATTAAATTGATTTCCATTTCCGTCTTTAGATCTTCATATGCCAACTCCGCCTCATCCATGGTCTTGCACAAAATAGCGATGGTTTCGTATTCCTTCTTTAGCTCTTCGATCCTTTCTTTTAGAAGTCCGTGTAATTCTTCTTGAGACTTGATCTGATGAAGGACCGGCAAGAGGCCTTTCCGATGGAAAGGTTCAATTGGCGGACGATTCCTCAAAATGGCTAAGGAAAAGTCTGTAATTGGCTTGGTAGAACGGTAGCTTTTCAATAAAACGATTTGATCAGTATCTTCCTCGGGGAATAGTCCCTTTGGTTCCTCAAGGAAATGATGATCCTTTATATTGTAAGTAAAAACCGATTGATGGACATCCCCTAGTATGGTCATTTTGCTATAGGAAAAGGTCTCCCGGATATAAGCCATTTGAAAAGGGGAATAGTCCTGCGCTTCATCCACAAATAAGTGCTTAATAGAGGAATAGGAAGGTTTTCCCACCAATTTTTCCATCAAATACAAATACGGAGTGGCATCTTCATACGAAAGGACGTGGTTGTCGATTGTCTTTGCTGTCTGTTCCCCGATTTCCTTCATATTTTCAGGTAATGTAATTCCAACCTCATCAGGATGAAGGGAAAAAATTCCTTTATATATTTCAGGAAGATTGAGAAATCCAAGCTTGTCAATTTTTCTTTTTAAAGGTTTCAACCGTTTTTTGATTACCCAATCGGATAGGAGCTCTTCTTCCCGGGCAAAGTCATTAAAGGTATGATCGGAAAATCTTTTTTCCCTTTGTAATGTCCGATAAGCCTTTACATATTCTTCGTGACTGAGTAGCTCCCTTTCCTCTTCAACCCATTCCTTGCCTTTTTCCTCAATCTCCTTTTCCTTTAGTTTTTCATACAACCATTCTTTAACTAGATGGATTCGGTTTGGAATCGGCAGACGATCATTTAATCGGTAAAAATAATCCCGGATTTCTTCCGGTGTCACAAAAGGTTCCGAACGGAACATAAGTCCCCGAAATTTCAACCCCGTTTTGCTTAATTTTTCCACATAATAATCAATCAGCTTTTTATAATCAAGACTGGCTTTGAAATGGATCCCTTGCCGACGAATTTCCTCTTCCTCCGTGAACTCCTCCTTCATTAGAAATTCGATTTGTATAAAGGGGTTTTCCAATTCCCACCCCTTTCCAAGCCGATGTTGTAAAAATTGAAAGAAGGTGCTTTGTTCAATATTTTCTTCCCCCAATTCCGGAAGTACATTGGAAATATAACTGCTGAATAAAGGATTGGGAGAAAATAACAACATGTTGTTTGACGTCAGTTTCCCCCGATAACGATAAAGAAAATACGCCATCCGCTGCAATGCAGCCGAAGTCTTTCCGCTTCCTGCAGACCCCTGGACAATCAAATATTTTTTGTGGACATGGCGAATAATCGCATTTTGTTCTTTCTGGATAGTGGCAACGATGCTTTTCATTTGCGGATCTGCTTCTTTACTTAACACTTGTTGAAGAATTTCATCCCCAATCGTGATCCCCGTATCAAACATTCCCTTTATGATTCCATTTCGGATTATAAATTGCCTTTTTAATTCCATGATTCCTTTGACCGGTCCATCCATGGTTTCATATTGGCAAGGGCCGGGTGTATAGTCATAATACATGCTGGAAATAGGTGCCCGCCAATCATAAATCAGGAACTGACCCCGATCATCATTCAGGGAAAATAACCCGATATAGATTGGTTCCGCTGACTCCTCCCCTTCTTCTTTAAAATCAATCCTTCCAAAATAGGGGGAGTTCTTTAGCATTTCCAATTGGCGCCGTTGTTTGGACAACAAGCCGTAACGCCGTTCCCTCTCTGCCAAAAGTTCTGCCTGCTGCTTGAGGCTTGTATGGGTTTCAATGACATCATCCGGTTCATCTAAATTCACGGTCACATCGTCCCAGAAGGTTCTACGGAGCTCTACAATATTTTCCTTAATATCCCCTGTTGTGCCTTGCAATTGTTGTAATCGTGTTTCAATCACTGAAAGGACTTCTTTCACCCTATTTTGCTCTATTTCCATATCCCTATTTTTTTGTTCCGCCATACAATCACCTCGTTGGTTATCTTCATTTATGCTAGTCTTGGGAATATATGATGTTGGACGAAAAAGGATGTGTTAATAAAAAACACTTCCCATCCCAACATTATTCATATCTTTATTCCTATATTGTTTCGCCATTGATTCCCCAGCATTACTATTTCTTCATATAAACTCGCTTACCTTCTTTTCGGTTAGGATTTCCTTTTGGAAAAACGGAATCTCCTCCTTAAAGGTAGGTCCAACTCCGTTTTCCCCAGTCAACAAGGTTCATCGATCCATTTTTCGTTTTGGATGTTCGAGCCCTTCTTTGTAATCCCCACGGTTTCATTCGTTTATGTACCTGAATTCTTTTTCAGTTTGCCGGATGGATATGAAAAAAACAAGGGGAATAAATCCATAAATTGGACTTATTCCCCCTTTCATGATTTTGAAGATCAATGCTGACCCAAAACTCCTTTTTCCATAGCATTCCTTTCGCAACGTAGATAAACCCATATCCCAAGGGCAAAGTATACAATGGCATTTATGATCAGTGAGGTAAAATCCATCCAGGTAAAATCTCCGAGGGCATATCCGTGGATCATCACTTGTCTTACCATATCGACACCTTTCATTACCGGTGCTAATTCCAAAAGCGGAAATAACGATACGGGTACAAACGTCAAACCTAGGAGCAAAAATTGGGATACTTGCAGGAATGAACCAATTTGTTTGTAGATGATGGCCATTCCCGCAATCATGAAGCTAACCCCAAACATGCTAATGAGGGTAAAGATTAACGCTGGCAAAATCGAGATGATGTCCAGATTTAACCATGTGCTAGCTGTCCACATTGAAACAAAGAGCATGGCTATAATCATCAATCCATCTGTGATTGTCGTGGAAATGATCCTAGATAAAAAGATTCTCCAAGCCCCAAGGGGGGACATATAAATTTGTTCCAATGTTCCAAGTTGAACTTCACTTTGGACGGTAAAGCCGATACCGTTCATTACCGACATGGCCATGTACCAAAAGATATAGTTGACAATCGCATACTGCACATTGACTTCCGCTGTCTCCGGATTTCCCACTACCTGAATTCCCAAAAACATGCCGAGGAAAATGAAGTAAAAGGTAAGGACCATACTTATCGTATTGGGCAGATACCGCTTTAAAAGAATAAGTTCCCGTTTGATGTTTACCCTAAATAGATTGAGCCATTTCACTTGCCTTCACCCCTTTGACAATGTTCAGGAATACTTCTTCAAAATCTACGGTTGTCCGATCGATCCTTTCAATCGGTGTGTTTTCCTTTTCTAAAATGTTTATGATTTTATAAAAATCTTCGGCTTTTTGGATGTTAACCGTTAAAACCGTTTGACCGGCTTCATTGGTAGATATGTCCACAATGAATTGCTCCTCCAAAAGTCTTTGCTGCTTTACCGATAATGGACCTTGCAATGTAAATGAATAGGCCTTGCTTTCAAACAATTGCATGAGATTTTCCACCTTGTCATCCGCAACCACCCGGCCATGGTTGACAATGATGACCCTTTCACATACCTCTTGAACAACGGGCATGTCATGGGTTGAAATAATGATCGTCTTTTCTTCTTCCTTGGCAATCTTCTTCAATAATTCGCGGATTTCATAGTTCGTTTCAATATCAAGCCCTAAAGTCGGCTCATCGAGGAAAATAACATCCGTATTTGCGAGTAACGCAACACAAATGGCTACCTTTTGTTGCATCCCCCTTGACAGGGAATTGACCATCTCGTTCTCTTTTTCCTTTAGGGAAAAAGCCTCCAATAATTCGTCCATTTTTTCTTGAATCTGCTTTTTGGAAAATCCCCGGTTCCCGGCAAAGTATTCCAAATTCTCCTTAACAGTTAGCCGCCAATAAAGATTTCGGTTTCCTTCCAAAACAACACTGATATGTTGCAAAGCCTTCAGCCGGTTTTTCTGAATATTGATCCCGTTAATGAAAACATCTCCACAATCGGGTACAAGAAGGCCACACATCATCTTAATTAATGTCGTTTTACCGGCTCCGTTCGGACCTAGAAGACCGACTATTTCACCTTTCTTTACCGAAAAGGAGATCCCTTTTACCGCTTCAATCCGTTCCTTTGATCCACGTTTTTTATAGGACTTTTTTACATTTTGGATTTCAATGGTCTGAACCATTTTCTCCCCTCCGTTTCTTTTGCCAAAAATATTGGTTTTCAAAAATTCTACCTACATTATAAGTTCCTTTATATGCATACACCTCCAACCAGAGACGGATTCCCCTTCACCACTTCGTCGGATTTTCCTTATATCCATAAGCCCATATGCTGTTGGCATATAAAAAGAGCTTGACCTTTTGGTCAAACTCTCTATTTTGAAAAACCATTTTTTAATTGTTCTTTACTCATAATAGCGAATCCGCCGGTAACGAATGACATAGACGCCAAAAATCACGGTTGCCACAACCAAAACGGATAGTCCGATCCATTCCATCGTTTGGCTATTTTCAATACCATCTTCTTTTTCATCGTTTTCGCTATTGGCTTGGAAGGTTTGTGCGACTGGCTGAAGCTGGATTTCAGCAATCGTTTCGACCCCTTGACTGATTACTAGACGACCGTCCTCTTTGATCGTTTCACTCACCGGTTCTCCTTTTTTTACGGTATAGTAATGATCTTCTTCCGCTACAAAGGCTTGTCCACCGAAAGTTTTTTCGGTTCCCTTTTTCAACTTTAAGGTGTCGAAATTTTCAAAACCATAATCCAACATTTCCAGAGTATCGTAATAGACGAGATCTTCCTTCCAAGCATTTAAAGTAACGGCAATTAATTCCAGGGATTTCTGGGTTGCGGATGTAACCAAGGTAAAACCCGACTCGGGTGTGTACCCATTTTTTCCGCCGGTAATTCCTTCATAAGGAAATTCTCCCCTTACAAGCCGATGATGATTAATCAAAGTGGTTTCCCAAGCTTTGCCCTTCCAGTCATATGTTTGGATTTGGAATAGAGATCGAAAGGTTTCATTGCGAAGGGCGTATCGGGTAATTTCAGCCATATCTTTGGCGGTCGTCACATGATCTTCCGCATATAAGCCGTGGGGATTCACAAAATGGGTATTCTCCGTACCTACCTTTTCTTCCAAAAATTGGTTTAGCCTTTCTACAAATTGTTCCTCGGTACCGCCGATATGTTCAGCAATGGCTACCGCTGCATCGTTACCGGAGTTTACCAACAGGCCAATCAATAGCTCCTCCAATGTGATTTGTTCCCCGGATTCCAAATAAACACTTGAACCGATGGTTGAGGCAGCATGTTCGCTAACGGTTACAACTTCATCTAGTGACGCGTTCTCAATGGCAAATATGGCTGTCGCTATTTTCGTGATGCTGGCCGGATATCTGGGTAGGTTTTCGTTTTTCCCATACAATACTTGACCCGAGTTTGCATCGATCAATACTGCCGCTTCACTCTCAATATTAACCTCATTTGTTGCCGCTTTGGCCGGAAAGGAAAATAGGAAAAAGAATAGGAACAACACGATGGATTTCGTTAATGATCGTTTCATGATTTTCCCTTTCTCCATAAAAAATATCTCTTTCATTATACATAAAAACGAATAAAGTATAACCTTTTTTTCATTCCAATTTTTTACCCGGACATATTTATGCTGTTTTTTACGAAATCATCATCATTTAAACACAAATTTTCAAAAATTTCCATTATACTAATAGTATAAATGATGAGGAGTGAAAACTATGTCGAAACCATATCTTCCAAAACAACACGGAGCTTGGTCGATGCTACTCATTCCATTTTTGTTCGGTGTCATCATCGGAAAACCTACTTGGGGGCATCTATCTCTTTTCATTAGCTGGATCTTTTTCTATCTCTCCTCCTATCCTTTTTTGATGGCACAAAGGGTTAAAAGAAAAAGAAAAGAATATTTCAAATGGGCTTTTATTCTATCCGTTCCTGCCTTTCTAGGGATTATATATCCTGTCTACACGGAAACCCGACTCATTTATTTTGGTTTATCGATGATTCCTTTTTTCCTCTTAAATTTGTATTTTTCGAGGCAAAAAAACGAGCGGGCTTTTCTTAATGATGTTTGTGCGGTCTTTGTGTTTTGTATCGGCGGGTTAGCGAGTTACTTTTATGGGGTTGGCGATTTGAACCGGGTCGGATGGGAGCTGTTCCTTCATTCATTTCTTTACTTTTTGGGCACCGTCTTTTATGTGAAAACGATGATTCGCGAGAAAAAGAACATCCGTTATAAATATGCATCTTGGGCTTATCACTTCGGACTCGTTCCCCTATTCTTTATCATGAAAGCTCCCATCCAGCTTTTAGCATACCTTCCGAGTATCATAAGAGCGGTCGTACTTTACGGCAAAAATGTGAAAGTAAAAACGATTGGGATTGTGGAGATCGTCAATTCGATTTACTTTTTTATCGTCATCCTAATCATTTATTTGCCTAAATAAAAGGGATGGATTGGGGGGTCCTTTTTTGCCAGTTTCATAAATTTCCCCTCTTATGATAAAATACGAAAAATGAAACCTTTATCATTGTGTATACGTTTATATGAAAGGGCCACCGTTTCACTTCAATTTCATAGCAAGGGAATGGGAAAAATGGTAGACAAAAAGAAATATGTATATGTACTGCTTACAGATACAGGAACCGTTCTTAACCGAATTATCAAATGGTTCACCAATGCACCATACAACCATGCATCCATCGTCTTTGATGAGGAATTGAAAGAAATATATAGTTTTGGTAGAAAACGACCGAAAAATCCCCTCATTGCCGGTTTTGTTCGTGAGGATGTTTATTACGGGGCCTACCGCCATTTTCGCAATACCCATTGTCTTTTATTGGGAATCCAAGTAGATGAAATAGAATATCAGAATATCCGACAAACCATTTCGGACTTTGAAAGGAATAAAGACCAATACACCTATAATCTTATCGGTTTGTTGGGGGTATTGTTCCAATATCCGATCGGAAAAAAGAATTCTTACTTTTGTTCCCAATTTGTCTCGGAGGTTTTCCGGAAAAGCGGAATTCGGCTTTGGGACCTTCCCTCTGCATTAGTCCAGCCGAACGATTTTATATCTCATGAACGTTTTGAACATATATATGAAGGAAAACTTTACGATTATCCATTATTGGACCAGGATTTAATTAAAGATGACATGCCAGAGGAAAAGTATCTCACCTCCCTAATTTTGGAACCATTGAAAAAGGTCTTACCCTATTAAAGGCAATTATAATTTTTTCTATGTTAGTATAAAGCTCGGGCTAAGGGAAATATGGAGCGACTGGTTCCCTAGCCCTTTTTCATGGACAATCCCATTCATTTTTATTTTAGGAAATTGTGGTAATCAAAAAAGGGCAATCCAAAGGGTCCTGTGATCCTAGACCCTTTGAAATTGCCCCAGAAATTACTTGGTCATTTTAAATTGTAAATAAAGCTCATTATATAAACCTAATACTTTTTTCCCGAGGTTTTCGTATATTTCCAGCTTTGCTGTCAGCTCATCGGAGGGGTAAAAACGTTCATCCGAAACGATTTCCTCCGGTAAAATTTCCATGGCTGCCTTATTCGGGGTTGAATACCCAACATACTCTGTATTTTGGGCGGCCACTTCTGGATCGAGCATAAAGTTGATAAACTTATGGGCACCTTCGATATTTCTCGCTGTTTTCGGGATTACCATGGAATCAAACCATAGGTTCGATCCTTCCTCTGGGACGACATAGTCAAGGTTTTCATTTTCCCACATCATATCCGCTGCATCCCCGGACCAAACGACTCCTACAGCTGCTTCTTCATTTGCCATCAGCATTTTTATTTCATCCCCGACAATCGCTTTAATATTCGGTTTCAGCTTATCTAACTTTTCCTTCGCTTCTTTCAGTTTTGCCGGGTCCGTTTCATTTAGGGAATATCCAAGACTGTTGAGTCCGAACCCAATTACTTCCCTGGCACCATCAACGAGTAATATCTCATTTTTCAAGTCCTCTGACCAAAGGTCGTTCCAACTGTGGAATTCCCGGTCCCCCAAGAGTGACGGATTAAATACGATTCCTACGGTACCCCAAAAATATGGGACGGAAAATTCATTCCCCGGATCATAGGACAAATCCAAAAATCGTTCATCAATGTTTGCCAAATTCGGCAATTTGGAGTGATCCAAAGGAATCAGCAATCCTTCTTCCTTCATCCGTTCAATGGCGTATTCCGACGGGATTGCGACATCATAGGATGTACCACCTTGCTGGATTTTCGTCAACATCGATTCATTGGAATCAAAGGTTTCATAAATTACTGTGATGCCTGTTTCCTCTTCAAATCTTTTCAGAAGATCCGGATCGATGTAATCTCCCCAATTGTAAACGGTAATTGTATTTCCTCCGGTATAACCTTGCGAGGTGTTTAAATGATGGACGACATAAAGGAGCAGGAAAGAAACAGCCATTACCGTGACAAAAGCTTTTACCAGTTTGCTCATGATTTTCCTACCCCCAGTCCCGCACTACGTCCATTGCTCCTTTGGGTAATAAAATAGTACCCAATGACAAGAAGAATGGTAAATAAGAACAAGATCGTGCTTAAAGCATTGATATTTAATGAAATTCCTTGACGAGCCATCGAGTAAATTTCAACCGACAATGTCGAGAACCCATTTCCGGTTACAAAGAAGGTTACGGCAAAGTCATCCAAGGAATAGGTGAGTGCCATAAAGAAACCGGCAAAAATCCCAGGGGTTATATAGGGAAGGATTACTTTTGATAGTACATCCCACCGCGATGCACCTAAATCCAATGCCGCATGAATCAGGCTCTCACTCATTTCCTGCAATTTCGGCAAAATCATTACCACAACAATCGGGACGGAAAAGGCAATATGGGACAATAGAACCGAAGTAAAGCCCAGTTTTATGCCTAAGAAGGTAAATAGAATCAGGAAGGATGCACCGATTACGACATCCGGACTAACAATGAGCACATTGTTCAAGGAAAGGAGCGTATTTTTCGTGCGATTTTTCTTTACATACCAAATTCCCAAAGCCCCGCACAAGCCTAGTACCGTTGAGAGTGCTGCGGACAGCAGGGCGATTATAAAGGTATTTAAAACAATAATTAATAAGCGGGTATCTTCAAATATTTCCATGTACCATTCCAATGTAAAGCCTTCAAAATGGTACATTTTGCCGCCGCTATTGAAAGAGTAAATCATCAGATAGAAAATCGGAGCGTACAAAATGAGAAATACAATCGTTAAGTAAATTGTAGAAAGCTTAATTTTTTTCATATCTTCCCACCCCGCTTCCGATTTCCTAATACGATCATAACAATAACCATAAAGATCACGAGGAATACTGCAATGGTAGAGCCCATTCCCCAGTTCTGGGTTACTAGAAATTGCTGTTCAACGGCTGTACCTAAAGTGATAACTTTATTTCCGGCAATTAAACGAGTGAGCATAAATAAACTTAACGCCGGAATAAAGACGACCTGACATCCCGATTTTACGCCATCAATTGTCAAAGGAAATATTATCTTCCTGAAAGTAACCCACCCAGATGCCCCCAGGTCTCTGGAAGCATCCACCAAAGTCGGGTTTAACTTGTCCAAAGCATTAAAAATTGGCAGTATCATGAAGGGGATGAAAATATAAACCGATACGAAAATAAAGCTAAAATTCGTAAACAGTATTTGTTGCCGGCCAATTCCTAATGCTTCAAGGAGAGAATTGGCAAACCCGTAAGTGCTGAATAGGCCTAAGAATGCATAAGCTTTCAAAAGCAAATTGATCCAGGATGGCAAAATGATAAGCAATAGCCATAATTGTTTATATTTTGTTTTTGTCAATAAATACGCTGTTGGATAAGCGACAAGAAGCGTGACCGCCGTGATTAAAAAGGCATACCAAAAAGAACTGAGGGTCATCTTTAGATAGATCGGGGTAAAAAATTCCCGATAGTTTGCCAAGGTGAAATTCCCATGGATATCTAGAAATGAATAATACACGATCAGGATGATTGGAGCGACGACAAACAGCAAAATCCAAAGGGTATACGGGATCAAATATAAGTTTCTGGATTTTGTCGTCATTTCACACCCTCCGGTACGTCATCATAGGCTTCCAATCGTGCATCAAACTCTTCCTCTGTCTCTCCAATCCTCATGACATGGATGGATTCCGGGTCAAAATAAAGACCGATCTCATCCCCAACCGTTGCCGCTTTGGTTGAATGAACAATCCACTCATTGCCGTTTTTGTCATAGCCGCAAATCTCATAGTGAACTCCCCGGAATAATTGGGAATCCACTTTAATCACCAATTTTCCTCGTTCAACTGTCGTGATTTCAAGATCTTCCGGTCGGATGACGACTTCTACCACTTCATTCTCCCGGAAACCTTGGTCCACACAATCGAATTGTTTTCCACCAAACTCGACCAAAAAGTCCCTAATCATTTTTCCTTTTATAATATTGGATTCCCCAATAAAGTCGGCAACAAACCGGTTAATCGGTTCATCATATATATCTTTTGGTGTACCCCGTTGCTGGATTTTTCCTTTATTTAGCACAAAGATTTCATCACTCATAGCAAGGGCTTCTTCCTGATCATGAGTGACGAAAACGAAGGTAATACCTAAGCGACGTTGCAGTTCTCTCAGTTCATATTGCATTTCCGTCCGCAACTTTAAGTCTAAAGCTGACAAGGGTTCATCTAAAAGCAAGACCTCAGGTTCGTTGACAATGGCTCTAGCAATTGCCACCCGTTGGCGTTGACCCCCGGACATTTCCTTGATTTCACGGTTTTCATAACCTTCCAAGTCGACAAAGCGCAAGGCTTCCCGAACTTTCCGCTGGATCTCATCGTTTTTCAACTTTTTCACCCGAAGGCCGAAAGCAACATTCTCAAATACATTTAAATGCGGAAACAACGCATAATCTTGGAAGACCGTGTTTACTTGACGTTTATTGGCCGGAACATCATTTACTAGTTTGTCATTGATATAGATTTTTCCGGAGGTTGCTTCAATTAACCCGGAAATCAGACGCAGTATTGTGGTTTTTCCACATCCGGATGGTCCAAGCAACGTATAAAATTTGCCCCGTTCCATTTCAAAACTGACGTTGTCAAGTACGGGTGGGTCATTATCATATTGTTTTGTCACATTTTCAAAGCGAATAATGGTGTTATTTGCCATTGTAACTCCCCCTTCATGAAGATTTTACTTTCAGCCTTAAAAAAGCTACATAATTAGATGGATATCTTCAGCAACTATTATTTGTTAAAGCCCATTACTTATGTTTGTTATAAATATGAGTCGGTGGCAACCAGTAGCAATTTAGATACACCATCAAAATCATTGATGATCTGGTGTTCTTCTGATGCCTGATAATAGATCGATTGTCCTTGTTTGGCTACATAGTAGGTATTTCCCAAACGTACTTTCACCTTTCCTTCTAAAACGTACGCATAAGTTTCGGAGGGAGAAGGTTCAAATTCTTTAAACATCCCGTTAGGTTCCAAAGTTAACAGAATTGGTTCCATATCGTTTTCGTTTGACTCGGGAACGAGCCATTGAATTCTGTACCCTAATTCACTGTCCACATATTCTGTTTGATCCTCATCGGTGTAAACGACCTTTTGTTCCTCATCTTTATCATCGAAAAATTCTTTCGGTGAACATCCTAAAACTTCCAGAATGTTAAAAAAGGTTTCGATGGATGGGGAGCTAAGATCTCTTTCAATTTGGGAAATATACCCTTTGCTCAAATCGGTTCTTTCACCAAGTTCTTCTTGCGTCAGACCCTTTTTAAGCCGTAAATTTTTAATTTTTTTTCCTATTCTCATCGTATTCCCTCTTTTTTGTTTACATAAAGTAAACTGAAAGTAGAAGAAGTTTTATGTTATTAAACTCAAAGTTTACTTTTGTTTATTCACAATTCCCTATTATACATATTTTTAATGGCTATGCAATACTATTTTTTTAAAAATTTTCCTATATAAGAAAAGGGGGTGTTTCTCACTTAAAAGCCTGAATATAAACGGCTATTACTCCCGTTTCCAAGAAAATGTGCATAAAAAAACCTGCGACGATTTATCGCAGGTTTAAAGCATCTACTTTATTAAATTTCAAATTGCGAAACAAGGTTTTTCAGTTTTTCCGCTTCCTTCTCAAGCTCGACGGCACTATGGTGAATTTGTTCCAATGATGCATTTGCTTCTTGAACCGATGCGGCCGTTTCTTCAATATTTGCTGCGGACTGTTCGGAAATTGAAGCGACGTTTTCAATGTAATTACCGACCATTTGCGAATCATCCAATGCGGAGTAAAGACTATTTGCCATTGATTGAATACGGTCCCCTGTCTCACCTATTAGATCCAAAATACTCTTAATGGTTTCCCCGGTCGCATACATTTGTACGGTCCCTTCATCCACAAGCTGAAAACCTTCTCCTAGGGATTCAAGTACCTTTTGGGACTCCTCCTGAATATCTTTCAAAATTTCATTAATATCTTTTACCGAAGCATTGACACCCTCGGCTAACTTTCTCACTTCTTGGGCTACAACAGCAAACCCTTTCCCATGTTCTCCTGCCCGGGCTGCCTCAATGGAAGCATTGAGAGCAAGCAAGTTCGTTTGTTCGGCAATATTTTTGATGACAACAATTAACTTGTTTACATTTTTTATTTTCGAATTTAATTCATCTAACATATATAGGGATTGGCTTATATTGGTGTTGATGATCGTCATTCTTTCCAATGACTGATTCATCATTTGTTCGCCTTCACTCGTTTTTTCTACCATTTTTTCAGAAATGGATTTTGTTTCCTCTGTTTTTAAAACAACATTGGTAATGGTATCCAGGAAAGCCTGCATCTTTACATATAGGTTGTTGGCGGTATTCGCCTGTTCTTCAGACCCTTTGGCAAGCTCGTCCATGGCTGAAGAAATTTGTTGGCTGGAGGCGGTAATATCATCGGCCGCTCCGCTTAAAGCTGTACTTTTATTCAAGACTTGATTCGAAACATACATAATATGTGTGATCATTTTATTCAAGTTTTTGCGGGTTTCGTTCATTTCCTTCGCCAATTGGGAAAATTCATCGCCCTCTTCGGTATACTCCTTAACTATCTTCAAGTCTCCCTGGGCCATTCTCTTTGCATCAAGCAGCACTTGCTGATATTTTTTCTTAATCCCGCGTTCAATCAGGATCCATATCAATGTTCCAAGGAGCAAAGCAACGATCCAGTTTCCTATGGCGAAGACCAAAATCTTATTAAATAAGGCACTACCTTCCGCTTTGTCTAGTTGATTCGCCACTTTGTACAACTCATACAAAAGAAAAAAATAAATAATTCCCTGAAAAACAAACATGACTCCTGCTGCAATTTGATATTTGGAGCTAATATTTAACTTGCTAAACCATTTTCTCATTAACAGCACCCCAATATTGTTTCATGATCATGGATTTTATTATTTTAGGAATCGACGGAAAGTTCTCTTCATAATTTTATTATACATGAAATATTTAGGAAAGGTGGTAACTACTGTAAAAAATCCTATATCATTTCAATGTTCCCGAGTCAATCGGGTAAAAAAATGGACTCTGCAAGGTAAACCTTGAGAGTCCATTCTGTATTATTTTCCTGGAAAATCACATCCTTCTTCGTTGCACTGTAATCCTCCATTACCAGCAATTTCCTTTAATCGGTAAGGTCGTTCTTCTTCTGCCACTTTCTGTAAAGCTTTTAAAAATACTTCCTCAGGCTGGGCTCCGGAGATTGCATATTTCCGGTTTATGACAAAAAAGGGCACGCCACGGATGCCTAAAAGACCTGCTTCTTGTTCATCCCGCCGGACTTCCTCCGCATATTTTGTCTCATCCTGTAAAACTTCCAGCACTTTTTCCCGATCCAATCCGACATCTTCGGCCAATTGCACCAAATGTTCAAGATCATCGATTCTTTTCGATTCGATAAAATGGGCAGAAAGCAATCTTTCGGTCATCTCTAACGCTTTTCCCTCTGTTTCTGCATATTTTGCCAGCCGGTGAACACGGAAGGTATTGGTCGGAGACATATTTTCAAAATTGTATTCTAGGCCCACGCTCTTTGCCTGCCGTATAACATTCTCATTCATGCTTTTAGCTTCCTCAACCCGTATCCCATATTTTTTGGCCAAAGCTTCATGAATGGAAATGGAATGGTTCGTTTCCACATAGGGGTCCAGTTCAAAACTTTTAAAAATGATTTCAATATGTTCCCTCTCCGGGAACTTTTCCAGCGCCTGCTCTAGCCTGCGTTTCCCAATGTAGCAAAACGGACAAACAAAGTCCGACCATATTTCTATTTTCAAAGGTATTCCTCCCATCCTTTTTCTTGCCGTTCATTATATCAAATTAGTTGATATTGGGGAAAAGATACGGCTTTTTCCATTCATATGTTAAACCTCCGGATGCCTATTTTGTTCAGCTAATGGGAAGAAGAGAGAAAACTTGGTTCCTTTCCCTTTCTCGCTGTTTACCGTAATCTGCCCTTGGTGCAATTCCACAAGTTTTTTCACGATAGACAATCCCAGGCCAAACTCCCCAAAGGGATTGCTCTTTCGGGATATATCCGCTTTATAAAAACGTCGCCAAATTTTTTCAATTTCTTCAGCATCGATACCAATTCCCGTATCCTCAATTTCAATCAACGTAAAGCCCTCCTTTTCCGACCCGCGCAGGTAGATTTGGCCTTGATCCGTAAATTGAATACTATTTTTTGTGATGTTCAACAAGATTTGGACAAGACGGTCATAGTCGGCATAAATATGAGGATTCCCCTCTACCTCAATAATAAGGTCATTCTTTTTTTCCTTTGCCTGTAAATGGAGCTGCTCGGCAATAATCTCAAAAACTTCATTCAGCTCAATCCATTCCTTATTTAACACTACCTGATTGGAGCGGATTTTTTCATAGTCCAAATTTTCATTGACCAGACGAATAAGCCGCTTTGTTTCCTTACTGACCAGTTCCAAACCTTTCTGTCTTTCAGATTCCGGGATTAAATCATTTTTCAAACCTTCCACTACACCACTGATGGTGGTAAGTGGTGTCCGCATTTCGTGGGATACGTCCGCAATAAATTGGCGTCTTCGGTTTTCTAGGCTTTCAATTTCCTCCTTTGAAGCCCGCAGTTTTTCTACCATCCTTTTAAAATTTGTTGCTAATTCCCCAATTTCGTCAAATCCTGTCGCTGTTATTTCGACATCATAGGATCCGGAAGCAACAATCGAAGCAGCTTGTTTTAATTCATTTATCCGTTTCACATGAATTTTTGACGATATCCAGCTCATCAGGAAAGTAACAATGGTAGCAATGAGCACTGTGATTAATAAATATTTGTTAAATCTGCTTACCAATTCATTGATTCCCTCAATGGGTGAATAGAGAAGAACACCACCATAAAAATGTTGATTCACTTTGTACGGAAGAATAACAATGGAGACCCCCTTACCGAACCGCTTATAATCGACATGTTCTACGATGGTTTTTCCCTGCAAAATTTGTTTCCATTCATCATCACTAAACACAATGCGCCAAGCCCGATTTTCCAATGGATATACAAATTGGCCCCGGGAATTAAAAAGACTGAAATCTATTCCTCTTTCCGACAAAATGTGTTGATATTCGCTCAGACTGAGCTGTTTTTCGAAAAGGGTTGAATCCAAATCCTCCAATATGCTCTTCCCATAGCTTATTAACTCCTCTTCCTTATATTGGAATACAAGACCTTCCACATAATGGGAAACAACCAAGCTAATTCCAACAAAAGCAACGATTACAATACCAAAATGACTGATCAATTGTTGATAGAAGATTTTAAAACGCATTTAATTCACCGTCTCATCAAATTTATATCCGACACCCCAAACGGTTTGGAAACAGTGCTGATAATCTTGCCCTATTTTTTTCCTGAGCCTTTTTACATGGACATCCACCGTACGTTCATCTCCATAAAATTGATATCCCCACACATGATCTAATAACTGTTCCCGGGAGAAGACTTGGCGGGGATGTTGCAGAAAGAAACAAAGCAGGTCAAATTCCTTTGGGGTCAAATTTATAACGGATAGTTTTCCTGCCATAACTTCCCTAGTATCCTTATTTACGTAAAAATTATTTGTTTTGATAATATTGGTGTTTTTATCATTTTCTGAATGATGGACCCTTCTCGTCACCGCTTTAATTCTTGCCATAAGGGTCAAAGGACTAAAGGGTTTAGTGACATAGTCATCGGCACCCATTTCGAGTCCTAGAACCTGATCGGATTCACTATCCTTTGCTGTAAGCATAATAATTGGAACATTGTTTTTGTCCTCCCGGATTTTCCGGCAGAGGGTAACTCCATCAAGCCCGGGCAACATCCAATCAACAATCAATAGATCCCAGGACCCTTGTTTGGCCCGTTCATAACCTTGCAATCCGTCGTGAACAAATTCCCCATAAATCCCTTCTTTAGCAAAAAACATATTGATCATGGAACAGACACTTTCATTATCTTCGATGACAAGAATTTTCATATTCCTTTCTCCTTTTGAACGATTTCCTTATCTTGAACTTAATTTTCTTGTTTCAATAAATCAATAAAAGATTCCTTTTTCATATCTGTTTCATATTTTCGTCATCATTTTTTCATAATTGTTTTATAAGATAAATTTAAACGTTTCTCCTCCATATAATCGGAAAAAGAGCTATCGCCCCTCGATAGCTCTCCCCCAATATATTTCTTTGGATTTCCATCATGTTTTCATGCCCGTACAAAAAACCTTTATTATCCAAGAAATTTAACGAATTTCATTGTACCCTAGTATCTATTACTGCAGATGCTTTCTTCTCTCCATGGAGAATCTTACCTACTTTGTCTGTCACTTTTCCCGTTAACACAAACTCGACCCGATATTTTCCTTCAGGCAAAGACATCCCCTTTTGATCAACAAACTTCCAAACTGGGTTATAGGTTAAGGAGTCTCCAGGATCCAAAGTGACTTCCTTCATCACTGCCAAAAAGGCCTTGCCCACAGACCACTGGTATACTTTTTCATTTTGTTCATTGTAAACAGCAAAATCATATTCCTGACTGCTACTAAAAATAAAGGTCAATGGTTCCAATGATGTATTAACAAGCCGAAAGGAGATGTTAAGCTCTCCATTTCCTTTTGTTAACTTTAACTCTGTATCAAAAAACTCCTTCATTCCGGTGTCTGAATTAATAGTTTTATACTTTTTTGCGATAAAATCTTTGCGAAGTTGCGGTTTTTTTGCATCTAAATGTTTCTCAACCGGCTCTTTCATGGTTTCATCCCCACCCTCATCCGGGATCCCGAGGTTCGTCTCAGCATCCGCAATCGTTTTCTCGCAACCTGTTACAAATACTATACCAAAGATCATCAACATTAGGGAGAAGAAAATTCGAAATTGTCCCACTTGAATCACCTCGATTATTGGACGGATGAAAAAGTTTTTTGGTTCCTTGCTGTAAAAAAAGCCATAGCATATTCCTAGCGAACCTATGGGGAAAAATTTTCTGGTTTTCAATATAAAAATTTTAAAAAAGACCCGGCGATTCTGCCAGGTCAAAGAAATTATAGTACCATCAAAAGCAAGATAAACGCTGCCAACGTGATGCGATAGATGGCAAAGGGAACCAATTTGATTTTATTGATCAATTTCAAGAAGAAACGAATCGAAATTAATGCGAAGACAAAGGCACTGATGAATCCGACAATAAAAAAGGGAAGAAAATCTAAAGTAAAATACTCCCAATTTTTTAGCAAGGATAGAAAACTCGCACCAGCCATAATGGGAACAGCCATAATAAATGTAAAGTCTGCAGCCGCCCGATGGCTAAGCCCCATCAGAACCCCACCGGAAATCGTAGCCCCCGAACGGGAAAAACCTGGCCAAAGGGATAAGCATTGGAATAACCCAATGATAAAGGCCTGTTTATATGTAATTTGGTCGACTGTTTCAATTTGGGGTCGATTTTTGCTGAATTTATCAGCGATTATCATCCAGATTGCTCCTAGAACAAGTCCAATTAGGACAGTTTCCGTAAAGAATAAATGTTCATCAATAAAATCTTCAAACAGGACACCGAAAATCCCCGCAGGAATCAATCCGATGATAACATGACCTAAATTTAAATGTCCCTTCGGTTTTTCTCCGATTTTATAGGCTTGTTTTTTCAAACCTAACAAGTCCAAAAATCGCCCGAAGAAAACAACGACAACAGCCATGATGGAGCCGAGCTGAATCACTACTTTAAATGTATTGGCCGGATATTGACCGAGGAACTCCTTCGTTTTCAGCCACATATCATCCACAATGATCATATGACCTGTAGATGAAACAGGAGCAAACTCCGTTAATCCTTCCACCATTCCGAGGATGATCGCTTTTATATATAAAATTATATCCATAACACTTTCTCCTTATATTTCAGGTTTTTCTTACCCTATAATCTAAAAATCGAATCAAGAATTTTTCCTTCTGCGTACAAAATATATGACAACAACAATAAATATGATACCTAGCAAAACATACACAATGTCCGAGTAAATATCCATATAATGAAGAATTACTCCCCAATTTTCCCCTAATTTCGCTCCCAATGTTACAAGTAACGTATTCCATATTACCGTACCTAAAGTTGTAAAAAGCAAAAATAGGGGGAAATTCATCCGAGCCATACCCGCTGGAATGGAGATTAGACTTCTTAGAACGGGAACCATCCGACAAAAGAAGACCGTCCAAAAACCGTAGTTGTTAAACCATCGATCGGCTTTATAAATATCTTCCCGTTTTAATCTTAATATATGACCATATTTATCGACAATTTTCTCAAGGCGATTTACGTCGAGAATTCGCCCCAAACCATATAATACAATTCCACCCAAAACAGAACCAATTGTTGCGGCTATGATCACACCTATCACCGTTAAATTTGTATTGATCGTCATAAATCCGCCAAAGGTAAGGATAATCTCCGAGGGGATGGGCGGAAATAGATTTTCAATACAAATCAATAGAAAAACCCCAATATATCCAAATTGTTCCATAAAACTGATAATCCAATTTTCCATTGACAGCCCCCAACATTTTATTTTTAGGTTTGTCTAATATATTTTACTAGGACAGGCATCGGAAAATGCCTGATCCCAAACAACACTTACTATTATCCTATGGATGCTATTGGTAAATCAAGGTTAAGTTCGGAATATCCAAAATAAAATAAGGAGCAGGAATTTTCACCTGCTCCTTTCTTCCTACCATCGATGGGCTTTAGCATCCGAACGTAAAATGATATTTTTCAGGCTCATTTCCGTTTGACCGTTCACCTGGGATTTCTGACGTTTTGTCCTAGTCCAATTATGATGAAACAGCTCTCTTGTTCGGTCAATTCCATGGTAAAATCCCATACAATCACCTCTGGCAGGAATTTGATATTCATTACGAATATCATTCATAGTTTTCGCAAAAGGAAACTGAATATGATGGAAAACTTTTTTGGAAATGTATAAAAGGACTTATCCTAGTGTAAATCCGAATCCTCTTAAGATCTTCCGTAAATGGAAATTTTTTAAATATAATATTTACCTAATTTGTAACAATTACAAATAGAAAACCCTTGATAACTGTTTTACAATATAACTGTAGTGTTAACCATGTTACAACAATTAGTCGATTTTGTGTAAATCACCTTTGGCATCATGTTCATTCCTATGTTAAAGTTTGTGAAGTAGTGAGCTAATTTTGACGTTCTGGTGACATTTTGTTGGCGAAATTGTGACAAGGTTAATCTATTTTTTGCGTTTTTTTTGCACTTTTTTAAATCCTTTTAAATTATAAAAAACAAATACGAAAGGAAGAAAGGAACATGAAGAAAAAACGGCTTTTCCTTTCAGTCGCCATTTTCATTCTAGGTTTCATCTTGAGCGGCTGTGACCTGTTGGTTTTTGATCCGAAGGGACCCCAAGCCCAAAAGATCATGGATTTAATCAATTGGTCAATCATTTGGATTAGTGTTGTCGTCATTGTTGTTGTAGCACTATTCGTTTATGTGGTTTGGAAATATCGGGCCAAACCTGAGAATGCAGATTATGAACCTCCTGAAGAGGAAGGAAGTAAACTTCTCGAAACGGTTTGGACAATCATCCCGATCATGATCGTTATCCTTCTTACCATTCCAACAATGAAGACATTGTTCGAATTGGAACAATTCCCGGAAGGGTATCAAGATCAAGAACCCCTTACCATCCATGTAACTTCGGCAGACTGGAAATGGATTTTTAGTTACCCCGAGCAAAATATTGAGACGGTGAACTATGTTATCTTACCTGTCAATACACCTGTGAACTTTAAGCTGACTTCTGCAGGTACGATGCAGTCCTTCTGGATCCCTTCCTTAGGTGGGCAAGAATATACGATGGCCAACATGGAAACGGAATTGCCCTTAGTTGCTGAGGTAACCGGGGAATTTGTCGGAAGAAACACCAATTTTAACGGTGAAGGTTACGCATCTATGGAATTCAAAGTTCTCGTTCAATCCCAAGAGGAATTTGACGAATGGGTAAAAGATATCCAAGAACGGGCACCAAAATTGACGGAAGAAGAATACGTAAAACTATTACAACCGTCCGTATTGGGACAACAATTAAGTTTCTCCAATACTCACTTGGAATTTATCAACCATGCGGATCACAACTCGGGTTCATCCAATTACATTGATCCGAACAAATATTTGAAAGATAACGAATACCCAGGACGCATTTTTAATAACCAAGATTCTGGAAATCAAGCAGAACACAAAGATCATGATTCCCACGGACATGATTCCCACGAAGAAGACGGAGGTGGCCATAGTGGACATTAAATGGGATAAAATATTAGTTACCGGCGAGCCGATGATTTTAGCATCCCAAATCGCCATTGTTTTAACCCTTTTAGGTGTTATTTTAGGCATCACTTATTTGAAAAAATGGAAATATTTATGGACCGAATGGTTTACCACTGTCGACCATAAACGCATAGGGATTATGTACATCATTTTGGCTGTCCTTATGTTCTTCCGCGGCGGTGTAGACGGCTTAATGATGAGAACCCAAACCGCTGTTGCCAATAACACCTTTTTGGATGCACAACATTACAACGAAGTTTTCACAACCCACGGCGTTATCATGATTCTTTTCATGGCTATGCCAATTTTGATGGGTATCATCAACATTATTTTACCGTTACAAATTGGTGCAAGGGATGTTGCTTTCCCGCACCTTAATGCAATGAGCTTCTGGATCACCTTCGCCGGAGCGATGTTATTTAATTTATCCTTTGTTGTCGGTGGTTCCCCGGATGCCGGCTGGACTTCCTACTTTCCATTAGCAGGTAAAGAATTCAGCCCTGGTATCGGGAATAACTATTATATGGTCGGTATCCAGATAGCTGGTATCGGAACATTGATGTCCGGAATTAACTTTATCATTACTATTTTCAAAATGAGAACAAAGGGCATGTCCTTATTCAAAATGCCGATGTTCCCTTGGACAGTTCTTGTCATGTCCTTGATTATCATCATTGCTTTCCCGATTTTTACCGTTGCCCTTTTGCTCGGTACATTGGATCGGATTTACGGAACCCATTTCTTTACTGTGGCCGGTGGCGGTCTCGATATGCTTTGGGCTAACCTATTCTGGCTTTGGGGACACCCTGAAGTTTATATCGTTATTTTACCAGCCTTCGGGATTTATTCTGAAATTATTCCAACCTTCTCCAAAAAAACGTTGTTCGGATATAAATCAATGGTTTGGGCGGTTGTTATCATCTCCTGCTTGAGTATGCTTGTTTGGGTTCACCACTTCTATACAATGGGTGTTGGACCGGTTGTTAACTCCATTTTCTCCATCACAACAATGGCCATTTCGGTACCTACCGGTATCAAAATGTTTAACTGGCTATTTACGATGAGAAAAGGTCGTATCGAGTTTGCTCCTCCGATGATGTGGTCACTGGCCTTTATTCCGACCTTCCTTATTGGTGGGGTTACCGGGGTTATGCTCGCAATGGCAGCCGCAGACTTCCAATACCATAATACGATGTTCCTGGTGGCACACTTCCACTACACATTGATTCCTGGTGTTGTTTATGCCGTTTTTGCCGCTATTTATTATTGGTGGCCAAAGGTTTGGGGCTTCAAGTTAAACGAAAGAATCGCAAAATGGCATTTCTGGTTATTTAATATCGGTATGAACCTTACCTTCTTCCCGATGTTCTTTGCCGGGTTGGACGGGGCTGTCAGAAGATCCTACACCTATTCAGCCGATGCTTCCTTCGCACCGTGGATGTTCGTATCCTTCATTGGTGCACTGTTCTTGGCAGCTGGATTTGCTTCCTTCGTTTGGAACTTGGTATGGAGCATAAAAAACCGGAAAGACCTGGCCGTCAGTCACGACCCTTGGAATGCAAGAACCCTTGAATGGGCAACCGCATCACCTGTACCGGCCTATAACTTTGCTGTTCAACCGGAAGTTGATCGCCTTGATCCGTTCTGGCATATGAAGAAAAGCAAAGAAGGCTTAACCTTGAAAAAAGAAGATATCAAACCGATTCATATGCCAAGCAATTCAGGAATGCCTTTTGTTATGGGGATTATCTTCATGATCACCGGCTTCCTGTTCGTTTTCGAGTTAACGATTCCGGCATTTATCGGTGTGGCCGGCATCTTTGCCTGCATGATCTACCGGGCACTAGACTATAACGATGGATATCATATTTCTACCGAAGAAATTATTCAAACTGAACGAACATGGAGAGAGGTGAAATAATATGGCCAATAAAACCAATCCTTCATTACCGTTGGAATATCAGTCGGAACAAGGGAAATTAAATATATTAGGTTTCTGGGTCTTTATTGGTGCCGAAATTATCCTCTTTGCAACATTGTTTGCAGTATACGGTGTTTTGGGGGTTCGCCACGCTGGCGGACCTACCCAAGCGGATATTTTCGTGATCAAAGAAGTTGTCATTCAGACATTGCTTCTGCTTACATCCAGTTTTACCGCTGGAATTGTCATGTGGGAATTGCGTAGAAACAACCAAAAAGGAATCAATATTTGGTTGGTTATTACCTTGCTTCTTGGTGCTGGCTTCCTAATCATGGAGATCAATGAATTCCAGCACTACTACGAATTGGGTGCAACCTTGCAAACAAGTGCAGCCATGTCCAGTCTCTTTACTTTACTCGGGACCCACGGAGCTCACGTTACTGTCGGTATCGGTTGGGGACTCCTATTGATTCTGCAACTCAGCAAACACAAACTTACACCGAAAACAGCCAGCAAGTTGCACATCTTTACCTTATACTGGCATTTCCTTGATGTCGTTTGGATTTTCATTTTCACTTATGTCTATTTGGCGGGGGTGTTATAATATGACGAAAAAAGAACGATTCCCCATCGTCCATATTGTCGGATTTTTGCTTTCCATCGCCATGACGTTTTTGGCATTAATCATTGCATTGAAAACCGATTTTTCCAAGAACACAATCATGACCTTCCTGGGAATTTTGGCCTTTGGGCAAGCGGGTCTACAGCTGTTCATGTTTATGCACATGAATGAAGGTGAAGAAGGAAAAGCAAAAATCGTTCATACCGTTTATGCCATCTTTATGGCAATTGTCATCGTTGTCGGTTCCATCTATGTCATGACAGCGGGACATCCAATCCACTAATAACAAAAAGGCGTCCATTGGGCGCCTTTTTTCGTATTTTCCTCAAAGGAGAAAATAGTACAAAAGTAACTATGGAAACATTCCCTTCCTTTCATATATACTGAAAAAGAAAGCGCTTTCAATTATGAAAAAGGAGATGGGATCATGAAAAAGAAACTGGAAAGGGATACATTATTAATCCACGAAGGATATAATCCTCAAGAATTCAAGGGAAGTTTAACACCCCCCATTTTTCATACTTCAACCTTTGCTTTTGCCACTGCCGAAGAAGGGGAGCGGAGATTTTCCGGAGCTGAAGATGGATACATTTATTCCCGTCTTGGCAATCCCACAGTCCGGGTGCTGGAAGATCGGATGATGATGCTGGAAAAAGGAGAAGGGGCTTTAGCCTTTGCTTCGGGTATGGCAGCTGTCTCCAGTGTTTTATTTCATTTGCTAAAGGCGGGCGACCATATTCTTTGTTCAAGAGGGGTATATGGCTGTACCTTTGGGCTTTTGGAACTGTTAGAGCAAAAATTTGAAGTAACCCATACCTTTAGCCCATTGCAGAGTGAAGAAGATGTGGAAAAGGGAATCGCTCCGAATACCGCCTGCATTTATATTGAAACCCCCATCAACCCAACCATGGAACTTATCGATATTCAAATGGTTGCGACCATTGCTAAAAAGCATGATATTCCAGTTGTTGTTGATAATACCTTCTGTTCACCTTACTTGCAGAACCCTCTTGAATTAGGAGCGGACTTTGTCATCCATAGTGCCACCAAATATATTGGCGGGCATGGCGATGTTATTGCCGGGATTGTCATTGGAAATAACAAGGAAGAAATTGAAAAAATCCGTAAAACGACGCAAAAGGATATAGGAGGTATAATATCTCCCTTTGATGCATGGCTCCTTTTGCGTGGGTTAAAAACCTTACATGTCCGGATGGATCGCCATGTAGAAAACGCAAAAAAGGTGGCGGATTTCCTTAAATCCCATCCGATGGTGGAGCGAGTCATTTATCCTGGGGATACCGAAAACAATCAATATGGGATTATGAAAAAGCAAATGAAGGCACCGGGAGGAATTTTAAGTTTCACCATAAAAGGGGGAAAAAAAGACGCCCAATTATTTTTAAATTCCCTCCAAATCATCAAAACCGCCGTTAGCCTTGGTGATGCAGAAACATTGATTTCTCACCCGGCAACAATGACCCATTCTGTCATTCCCCCCGAATCACGGTGGAAAATGGGAATTACGGACAATATGTTGCGAATTTCCGTGGGACTGGAGGCTTTCGATGATATTATCGATGACCTCCAAAATGCCCTTGAACACCTCAAAAAGGACCGATCATGAAAAACCCAGGGGAGTCGCCCTAGGCCAACTCCCCTTTACTAAATTATCAATTATCATAATACCTGCCTGATAATCCTTTGACCTCATTTTTGCGGTTAACTTCCCATTACTTTTTTCATAAAGATGGCAACTTCCTATCCTCTTACCTTGCCGATAGACAATTTGTCTATAAAAACCAAAAAAAGCAAGGATATCCTTGCTTATACGGTTACTTTTTCGTTCCCATTTACCTTGTTTCTTTCATGCTTCCAAAAGAAAGAAAAGAAGGAGAAGTTGATGATGGTTGCCAGGAATAACCACTGGGAGAGGACAAATTCTTTTGCTTCAAACGTGATAAAGATCCCGAAAAAGGTGAACAGTCCCACGAACAAATAAAAACCGCATAAAAGTTTCCCCATAACGAGCCCCCTGTTCGTCATTTTTTCGCCATATTTCCATTTTCAGTTCACAAAATTTTCAATTATTTTTCACTAATTATACAATATTATATCTTGTAAGCGCTGTTATGGGAATGGTTTTTTGAAAATTCCTTTATTTTTCCGCACCTTTCCTTAACCTCCATTTAAAAGGACTTCTCCCATAAAGGATTGGATCATGAAAAACGATCAACACAAATAAAGCTCTCTGATTGCTTTATGCATCAGAGAGCCTCTTAATATTATCATTTTTTATTTTTCTCATGGAAATTCATTACCTTTTGTCGGACCATCTCAATATTTTTCATTTTGTTATCCCAACATGCTTGGCTTAAATCCACCGGATAAATGCTGGGGTTTAAGATCCGTTTGTAGGCATCCCAAAGCAAGTTGAGGTTTTCCTTTGTATATTGCTGAATGTCCTTCAGTTTGGGTAATTCATATACCAATTCCCCATTTTTGAAAATATCTTTGTGGAGTTCCCTTGCCTCAAAATTGGTCACATATTTGCTGATATATGTATGGACTGGGTGGAACATCTTTAGCGGTTCTTCCTTTGAAGGATCTTCCCAGTCTAACGTAATATAGTCCCCTTCAGATTTGCCATTTTGCTTGTTTATAATACGGTATATTTTTTTCAAACCTGGTGTCGTGACCTTTTCCGGATTGCTGGAGATTTTAATGGTATCTACATACTTTCCATTTTCCTCGATAGCCACCATTTTATAAACCGCGCCAAGGGCAGGCTGGTCATAAGCTGTAATTAACTTCGTACCGATTCCCCAGCTATCAATTTTGGCCCCTTGAGCCTTCACATTCATAATCGTATGCTCGTCCAAATCATTGGAAGCGACAATTTTCGCATGGGGGAAACCTGCCTCATCCAACATTTCCCTAGCTTTTTTCGACAAATAGGCCAAATCTCCACTATCAATACGAATACCGATAAAATTAATTTTATCCCCCATTTCCTTAGCGACCCGGATGGCGTTCGGAACACCGGAGCGAAGGGTGTCATAGGTGTCCACCAAAAAGACGCAGTCCCGATGACTTTGGGCATATTTCAAAAAGGCGGTATATTCATCGTGATAGGCTTGTACCATCGCATGGGCCATTGTACCGGATACAGGAACTCCAAAAAGTTTTCCAGCCCTAACATTTGAGGTGGAATTGAATCCCCCGATATAGGCTGCCCTTGCTCCCCAGATGGCCGCATCCATTTCATGGGCCCGCCTTGTCCCAAACTCCGCTGCGACTTCCCCATCATCCACCACTTGCATGATTCGGGATGCCTTAGTGGCAATCAAGGTTTGATAGTTAATGATATTTAAAATCGCTGTTTCTATCAGTTGAGCCTCAGCCAGGGGGGCCTCTACCCGAAGAAGGGGCTCATTTCCGAAGACGATTTCCCCTTCAGGAACGGATCGCAGATTCCCGGTAAAACGGATTGACTTCAAGAAATCTAAAAAGTCTTCTTCATAGCCAACGACATCTCTCAAGTATGCAATATCGCTATCGGAAAAGCGGAACTTGCCCAGATAATCAACTACCTTTTCCAAGCCTGCAAAAACCGCATATCCGTGACCGAAAGGCTGATTGCGAAAATAAGCTTCAAAGACCGCTTTTTTATTATGAATCCCATCATCCCAATAGGCCTTAACCATATTGATTTGATATAAATCTGTATGTAACGTCCAAGAATCGTCCGGATATTTTGTTTCCAACATTGAAACCTCCACCCGTGAAATAATAATCTTATTTTCCTATAATTATAACTCAACTTCCAGCGAGTGTGAAAAAATCGTAATTTTTGACTTATATATTTTTTCACATTCATTTTCCCGATAAAGATAAAACAAATCCGACCTAAAAACAGGCCGGATCTAAGCTTATTTTTCTGCATGATCTCTATAGATCGACTTTTCCTCCCCATACCATCCTCGGGAAAGTTTTTGCTGAATAAAGGGAATTACCCAATAGTCCAAGCCAAAGGTTCTCCCCGCACCATTTAAGAGGGCAATCGAGGCAGGTAGAGCCCAGAATTTATCCCAACCAAGCATCGCTGTTAAAGTGAACATCACAATGAATCCCGCACTTACAAGGGATGCAAGAAAGGTGAATAACCCAAAAATTAAAGCAAGGCCTAAGGCAAGTTCAACAAACACCATAAATTTCTGCATAAAGACTGCCATCTCAGGCGTAGGTAAAACTATTTTCATCAGCCACTCAAACCAGCCGGGCATGTGATCCAAGATGGGTTCCGCCCATTCACCACCGGTACCCGCAGCCGTTGCCCCACTGTTTGGCGTTTGAAGCCAATCAAAGGGAAGACGAACTTGATTGCCCACAAGCCAAGAATCTTCGCCGAGGCCGTCAAAGAGAATGGAAACATTAGAAAATCTTTCTGTCGCCCTTTCCCATGTATCATGCCCCCAAAGCTTGGCACAAGCCTCCACCAACCAGAAACCGCCTAAATAAATCCGCAGGGGTAAACTCCAAAGGATATTTCCATACTGATTTAATAAGTTCCTGAAAATATTTCTTTTATCCCGTGTATGGAAAAATTCATGCCGGATATATTGAACCATATAATAGCCGCTTCGAATCCCAAAAAGATAGTACAAGTTCACCACATGTTTCATAAAAATGGCGAAAAAGCCGCTTAGTCGAATTCCATTTAAATTGGCCACTCCATACCTAGACCCGATTGAAACCATAAATCCGTGATAATTTCCTTTATATGCTGTTTTACTGCCCCCTGAGATTTCCGCAATGATATTTTTGGCGGCGGTCATTCCCGTTTGTTCTGCCGCTTCAACAATTTGCGGATAAGGTTTTCCTTCATTCTCTTCAAAATAGGCTACATCCCCTATCGCATAAACCCCTTCGGCTCCTTCTACTTCCATATATTGATTCACTTTGATCCGACCCGCCCGGGCTGTTTCAAGACCATAGTCTTTCGTATCGGAATTGGCCCTTACCCCTGCAGTCCATATAAGGGTATAGGTCGGAAGTTTCTCGCCCGATTTCAGTAATACCCGATCCTCTTTCACTTCGACAATAGGAGAGTTTTTCAGTATTTTGATTCCCTTTTTTGTCATATACCGTTCTGCTTTACCGGCATCTTTCCGATCAAGCATATTTAATATGGTCGGTGCCGCTTCCACCAGGTACAAGGACAGTTCCTTTTCGTCCAATTTGTTGTCCTTGGCCAGCCTTCCTTTCCACTCCAACAATTCGCCAATCATTTCAACTCCGGTAAAACCAGAACCGCAAACAACAAAGGTTAACATGGCCTTCCTTTTTGCTTCATCCTGCTCCAGACTTGCCCTACGGACGATGTCCTCAATATGCTTCCGTAATTTGATAGCATCTTCCCAGGACCAGAGGGTAAAACCATATTCCGCCACCCCTGGAGTACCGAAATCATTCGGTTCTCCCCCTAATCCTAAAATTAAATAGTCATAAGGAAAATGTCCTACATTCGTAACCACTTCTTTTTTTTGCGTATCGACATTTGTTATTTCGGCCGTGACCAGTTGAACCTTCGTTCGATTGAACAGCTTTTTTAGATCAAATTGGACAGCATCCGGTTCCACCCGATGGGCAGCCACCTCATGCAATTCCGTCATCATCGTATGATAGGAATGCCGATCAATAAGGGTAAGCGACACCGAATCATTTCGTTTATAATGTTTTGCCAATTTTTTCGCCGCGTGAACCCCTGCATAGCCAGCACCAAGGATGACAATCTGTTTTTTCGACATACTTTCCACTCCTTCATCGCTATCCACAGTATCTTCATGCACGGTAACCTCTTTCTCAAAAAGTTTTTCCTATGCTTCCTATTTTATTCCCGTTCCATCAAGGCAAGCTGTCGACAATTCACCATGAATAGGGAAGTTAAGTTCAAGACAACCTACAGTTAAGCTAGTTAAAGATTACTCACGAGGTGATATTGATGAAGAAGAAAGTTTTGTACTTGTTCCTGACCATGGTTCTTTCCCTAGGTTTAGCCGCCTGTGGAGGGAGCGATGACAAAGCTGATGAACATAAAGATCATGAGGATCGGCAAGATGATGCAGCAAAAGAGGAAGATACGGATAAAAATCAAATTGCCGGAGCCCCTTTCCAAGACGGAACCTATACCCTCGAAGAACAGGATTATGATGAAAACGGCTGGAGAATAGTTTTTTCCTTAACCGTCGACGATGGTAAGATTTCTAAATCCGACTTCAACTATGTAAATGAAAATGGGGACCTTAAGTCGGAAGATGAGGCCTATCAGAAAAAAATGAAGGAAGTCTCTGGGGTTGGACCTAAAGAATACATCCCTGACTTAAATGAGCAACTAGTCGAAAAACAGGATCCTATGCTCGTTGATGTCGTAACAGGCGCAACCCATTCATCAGAAAAATTCATTAATTATGCCCAACAACTTGTTCAGGCATCTCAAAACGGGAACACGGATAAAATTGAAATTATGAATGGCAATCCTTTGCAAGATGGAGAATACTCCATCACGGAAAAAAATGCGGATGCAAGGGGATGGAAATATTTTATAAAGATGACCGTCCAAGGCGGAAAAATTACAGCGGTTGATTTTGATAGTGTAAATACAGAGGGAAAACTGAAGAGTGAAGATGATAATTACCAGAAGCAAATGAGCGAAAAAACCGGCGTAGGCCCCCAAGATTATATGCCTGCTTTGGAAGAGGCATTAATCGAGAATCAAAACGCGGATGATATCAGCGTCGTATCCGGTGCCACCCACTCTTCCCATATCTTTAAAATCTATGCTGCCCAATTAATTAACGCTGCCCAAAAAGGGGAAACGAAACCAATTGAAGTAGACAATCTCGTTTTTGAATAATATCAAAGGGTTGCTCTCTTTTGAGCAACCCTTTACGTTTTATGAAGATTTCCAATTGATATAGCAAACTTCCGCTCCAGTGTGGGCAACTTCCAAAGGCAAAGGCTCTATACCAGCCTTTTTCCATTCCCTATATAAATCTTCCCTATCCCGTGGTTGCCTGAGAAGGGCAATTCCGCAATCTCCGCCGCCTGCTCCGGAAGATTTTCCACTACCATAACGATTGGCAATTTCAATGAGTGTAGATAATTTTGGCGTTTCAATCCTTTCTCCCGTCCATTTCCCGAGACTTTTTAGTGCCAAACGGTTCCTTGTCAAGCTTTGAATCGCCCCTTCAATATCCTCCCGCTTGATACTTTCAATCAAAGCCTCTACCGCTTCCCGGCTCTCCTGTAAAAAGCGATCATAACGGGAAGGATCGCTGGTTTTCATTTGTTGGATCTTTTTCACCATAGGGGCCGTCCTTGCCGAAGTTTTTGTCCAACCGATGCAAAGTTGGAAGAATTGGGATACCGGCAGGGACTGAATTTGCAAGTTAGGCCATTCTTTAAAAATCAGTTCTGATATAGATTCCCTTTCTTCCAGTTGGGAAAGGAGCCAACTTGGTTCGAAGGAGGAGTAACTAATCCACCCTCCAAAGGTTGAAGCCGCAATATCTGCACAAGAACCATTCCCTTGAGTTTTGTAATGGGCTATGGCTGAAAGTTTATAAATGATTTCCTTCTCTACGGGGATGTTTTGGTCCCGGTGAAAATGAAGAATTCCACTAATTATCGTAACAACTACTGCCGCACTGGATCCAAGACCATATTTTTTTCCTGCCCCATCATCCAGATCGCTATTTAAATCCAGCGTAAATCCCTTTATGTTCCCTCCTTGTTCTTGGATAAACTTTAGGGCTACCTGTAAAGCCGATTTGGCAAAGGCAAGTCTCGGACTGTCCGATTCCAGGTGAACCTGATGATCCTTCCAATCCCAAATGACCTTTGGACAACCTATTTGAGGCATTGATAAAACTTTATGAACACTAGGCTTAATGGTAGCTTTCACATACCGGTTAACCGCAATGACCACTGCCGGATAGCCTGGTTCCAAAACGGCGTACTCACCGGCAATAAATAATTTGCCAGGTACCTTTATTTCAATCATACTGTTCTCTCCATTTTTCCAATTTCCTTCATTCCAAAGTTCTCTTCCCTAAGAACATTTATTCGATAAAGGATACACCTGGACCGGGATGTAAGGAAAAGATTTGTTTTACTTTAGGAAGGCGGGATAATTCTTCTGAAATCTTCGATGCATCTTCATTTAAGCAAAGGACTTTGACATTCGGTCCGGCATCGATCGTAAAAAAGACCGGAATACCCGATTCCCTCATTTCTTGAACCAGCTCGATGACTTCCATTGTACCGCTTTGCCAATAAAAGAAGGGGGGATCCGCTCCTAGTGTGGTCGCATGCATTTTCAGCGCATTTTTTTCGGCAACCGTTCCTAGTTTTTCGAAGTCTCTTTCATAAATGGCCTCTTTTGCAAGTTGCAAATCCGTATTCGCTGTCTCGACCCAACCTTTAAAGAAAGGGGAGGTTTCAACTGTCCTTTTCATGCCATCCCGGCTTAAAAACTTTTTCCGTTTCTCTTCCAGGACAACTGATAGGATGGTAAAATCCCACTCCCCTTCCGGCAGGATCTGTACGGCATAACTGTCCGTTCCGTCCTTTCGTTCGCCCTTTTTCCATTCCACAAATCCTCCATAAATGGAGCGGCATGCAGAACCAGATCCTCTTCTGGCCAATTTGGACAAAGTAGGACCGTCCAACGGGAGTCCCAACGCCTTACTGGACGCAGCGGCTAATGCTGCATATCCGGAGGCGGAGGAGGCAAAACCAGCAGCGGTCGGAACATGGTTTTGCGATTGAATCGTTGCCCGATAGGGTTTGTCTGCTAAACCACGAACAATGTCCAAAAACCGACTAATTTTTTCCGTCTCTTTTTCATCGGCCCGCTCTCCATTTAAGTAAAACAAATCTTCACCTAAATCCTCACAGAATTCCACCGTTGTCACCGTAAAAAAACGATCCAGGGTTACTGACAAGCTATTGTTTGCAGGCAAAATGAGCCTTTCATCCCTTTTCCCCCAATATTTGATTAAAGCTATATTCGTTGGAGCCTTTGCTGTTGCTCTCATACTCCTCACTCCGTCCAAAAAGTTTCTACTTTCTTTCAACGTTTTTCTTTATAACCGTGGGCCATACTGCCTTTGCACCTTGCATTTTCAATTCTCGGGCAATTTGCTCAGCCTTTTCCTTCGTATCGGTGATAGCGATCATACATCCTCCCCGACCACCGCCGGTTAATTTCGCTCCAAAGGCTCCACATTTTCTTGCCGTCATCACCAAATGATTAATACCCTCATCGCTAACCCCAAGAAGATCCAATTGTTCTTGGGCCAAATTGAGATAATGTCCCAGCTGCTTGATATCACCGGCTTTTAACAATTCTCTAGCTTTGAAGGTATAATCCCCGAGAAGCTTAATGGAGGTCTCCGCCTCTTCGCCATTTACCATTAATTTTTCCCGAATGCTTAAAACCGCTAAACGGGTTTTTCCGACCCGACCGGTATCCGCAACAATCATATGAACATCTTCCCCGATTTCCACCGGCTCAGGCTTATGTCCTTTTATAAACCAAATCGGCATATCATGGGCAACGGATTGCATATCGATCCCGCTCGGAGTCCCATGGGCATAGGTTTCTGCCCGGTGGACAAGTTCCATCAGGTCATCATGGCTCGGTTCCAAATGAAAATAATCATAAATTGCCCTGACTATTGCCACCGCAATGGCCGCACTGGAACCCAGTCCCTTTCCGATCGGGATTTTGGAATGGATTTTTATTTTAATTCTTTCAGGTTTTTTATTTAAGGTATGGAAGGTTTCTTCAATACATGTTTTTAGACCAACCATTCCTTTCGGTATATCCGTGATTTTTCCGGAAAAACGACCGCATTCAATATAAACCCCCTGGTTATGTTCTTCTATTGTCACTTTTACATTCAAATTATGAAAGGGAAAGGCGATAGCAGGTTTCCCATAAACTACCGAATGTTCACCAATCAAGATTACCTTGCTATGTGCCAGTCCAATCCCCGTTTTTTTCTTCTTTGGAGGATGCATCGAATTTCTTTCCTCTCTTTCTCCATGTAACTTTCCTTCCGAAAGTTGCTTCTAACTTATAAGGCCCCTTGGTTTTCCCAGTAAGGGGCCTCTTTATTTATTATACAAATATAATACCCTTCTTAAAAAGCTCTTGATTCCCTTTTTCCTAGCGAATAAACAAGGAGGTAATCCAAGGGGCGGAATAAAGGATCATAAATTGAATTCCGAAGTTAATTCCCCAACGGTGAAGAGTACCAGCTACCAAGCTAACCAACAAGACACCGGCAATATTCATCCAACCCGCGTCCATATAGGCCAATAGCACAACGAGAGCGACAAAAAGACCTAAAATGGCCTCATGGGGTATCCATTTAAAGACAAAGGCCGTAATTTGGGTGGAATACTTTACTACCAGATAATAAGTAATGAATAATGATATACCAATACCGATGACAATAGCTAAGGTGATTTCCCCAAAACTTAAAATATGATGCATATTATGATCTTGGGTAAAGACAGGCGGTGCATTGAATAACGGTTGGGCTGGACCTAATGCAACTGAGGATAAGGGAATCCCTAAAGCAATCAACGGAATCAGCGTTCCGGATATGTATGTCGCATTGGCCAGAGCTTCCATACAACTAATGGCCAAGGAAGCTTTTTTCACCGGTTCTTTTTCCCGTTTGGAAAAAAGCTCACCGATTAAAACCGTTGTACCGACAGCGCTAAATATAAATGTGATAGATCCTAAAATCGATGCCAGAGAACTGTATAGCAATTCTCTCTTCGTCAAAATTTTAAAGGGATTTGGGAATCCTTTGAAAGGGTTCGTTTGATTGAACCTTAACACCTTACTTTCATGACGAACCAGGCTTGTCCGTTTCTCTTTATTCAATAAGTCCAAAAGGGTCACAACAACTGGCCCGATGGTGATGCCCAGAAAAAAGGAAGTAAATACATTTGTTCCCTCTGGTACGACACCAATCCCCCAATACAGATAACGCAATCCTTGTATGAGGAAAGCAAAAGGGAAAATAATGACCAATGCCAGCCAACGATTTTTGGAAAGAAGGGAAAGAACAATGGCACCAATAAAAAAGATCGGGTTTGCATAACTTTTTATTGCATTGGCAAGCGGGATAAGTAAACTTGCCAAAAGCAGACTTGCAGGCACTGATACAAGGGTTCCAATGACGGATCCTGAAATCATTTTCCGGATTGTCATATCGGAGTATCCGTGGGTTTTTAAAACCATTGAGTGCTCTACCATCGGTGTGGCCATAACCCCACCCGGAACCCCTGCCACTGCCACGGGTACGGAATCCGTCAATTTGTGGGCGATGACGGCTGCCATAAAGAAAGTTAAGACGACAATCGGTTCCATCCCGGAAAGTACCAATGCCAAAGTGACCGGTGCAATAACAGCAGTCTCATCGGTACCTGGGACAATCCCAATAATTGTATAGAGAAAGGTCCCCATAAACGCGGCAAGGACCATCTGGGTAATCAATCCTATATCCATTCCTTTTCATCCTTGTCTTGTTGAAATTTACGTTTTGGTTTTACGATCATACTGCAAAGAATAAAACCGATAAGAGCCCCTCCAAGTCCATAAAATAAAGGAAAAGAACCTTTATTCGGGGCAAGGAAATAGGCGATCATGGTTATGAAAGGACAGAGAACCAATGCCAAAGAAAGATCTTTCAAGGAAACGATATCTTCCCATACTTCCACAAACTGTCCCTTCTCTTTCTGCTCGCTTTTATTTTGCATCTGAATCCCTACTTTATCTTTTTTTGTAGTGTTTTAGTTTTTACCATGGTGTATGCAAAAAGAACCATTACATATTTTATTGATAATGATTAATCACTATCAACAAATAAGGATAATTCTGTTAATTGGAAACTTTATTTTGATTTTCTGAAGCATCATTTCCGGAGCTGGATATTCCCACCATGCTATTATACAGCAAAATTTTTTTAAGAAAATGACCTTTATCAAAAATAAAAAGCAGACCATATTATGGCCTGCAAGACTTCCTAGTCTTTGGAATAGTCCCTGGCATATAGTCCCAATCGCTTGACCTTCTCAATTAGCCTTTCCTGTTCTTCCGGGGAAAGTCCTCCCATAATATTTTTCACTTCAGCTGCATGTTTAGGAAAGATTTCATCCATCAATGCTTTTCCTTTATCCGTTAAAGCAGCATAGGTAACCCGTCGGTCGGTGGCACAGGCTTTCCTTGCAAGAAAACCCTTTTCTTCCAATTTATCAACAACATAGGTGATGCTGCTGGAGGCAAGAAGCACTTTTTGGCCAATTTTTTGGATTGGTTGATCCCCTTTATGGTACAGCAATTCCAAAACACCAAATTCGGTTAAATTTAGTCCATAACTTTTTATATTTTGCACAATTTGGGTTTCAATCGCCTGCAATGCTCGGGTCAAAACAACAAACAATTTTAAGGAAACTTGTATATCCTTTTCGTTAGGTTCCGGTTTCGACATCATATCGTCATCCTTTTAAATTATCTCGATTTCGAATTAATTATAGAATATTCCGCCTTTCTCTGTCAATCTTAGGAATGTTTGCAGAGCTTAAAAACCGCATTATGCGGAATTGAATTTCTGCATAATGCGGTTTTCTTTTATACTGAATTAGAATCTATCTCCCCAATTCCTACCTTCCTTTACCTTTTTATATGGATGGTTGTATCCATAGGAATAATGGCGGGATAATCTTGGATTACAAAAGATACGGTGTTTGAGTCCGTAAGATTTTTCAAGGGTATTTCCAGCCACTCGATCAAAAATCCGTCACTGGTTGTCGTTGCCATCGACAGGAAGTCTTCATAGCGATTCCCTTGATCATCGAAGTACATCCGTTCAAAATGGAGCGGAAAATTAGGGTCTTGTTGGAGATCGGAAATATTTACTTTAAATCCGATTCTGAGTACGTCTCCTTCGGTGGATATTTCTTCAATTGTCATCCTGTCATCCGGTCTTTTCAACAGCTTTCCATCCTTAAGGTCCACTTGAACTTCCAATTGGTCCGGGTTCAGGGCATATATCCCTGCAAATTTTAAAATAAATTCTTTCGGCCGAGACAGGTGCTCATTGTCAAAATATATTAATTCCTCATATTCATTTAGTGTAACTCCTATAACGGGAGCCTGAAGGGAATATTCCTTTCCTCCATCATCATATAGGGTAATGTTATCGAAGCCAAAGATTTTTTTGGTATTCCTTTCATCATATTGAATATGGAGAATGACAGTGGTCGGATAAACCGTTACATTTCTGATCCAGATCCTTTGTCCCTCGATGTCGACCCGGTGATTCATCGTATAGTCAATCCCTTTATATTCCAAAAATTCCCGGTCAATTTCCACAGTAATTCCGGGAGTCGATCTCCGAAACTCTCCATCCCTTTGTTTCCATGAAATGACAGCTTCGACTTTCATTTTTTCCGGAATGTTGTCCCCCCAATATAGAACCGCACGACCAAACAAGTTTTTTCCCGTTTCATCCAAATTGTAATTGGTGGTAGTAGATATCTCCGATTCCTCCTCCCCTTCAAACTTAAAACTTAAGTCTTCCAGTTGGAGAGAAGAAACCCGGGAATCACCCGTGACTGAAAAATGAATAATCCCCTTGAAACGGTCCCCCTCCAGTTTTTCTACCGTAAACATCATACCATCGTTACCGATACCCTCTCCTAATTCTTGAATATAGATTCCCCACTTTCCCTTTGGACCTTTTTCCTTTCCAAAAAGGCCATTGACAATGCCAAAAACAGGAGAATCCGTTACATATTTGGATACCGTCTCGTTCGATAGCAAACCGATCACGGATATGAAAATCAGGGCTGCTGTTATTAGGGTAACCGACACCCTCTTCATCCGTTTTCTTCTTTCCGATTCCTTTCTAATCCCTGCCCAAATAAAATCATCTACTGCTTTTGGCACTTCGATTTCTTCCATTTGGCTCATGTAATGTTCCATTTCACCGTCCCGAAACATGTTTCCCATCCTCCTTTTCAAACTGTTTCCGCAACCGGACCAACGCCCGATTGAGCCAGCTTTTTACCGTACCGGTCGGTGAACCGAGGTTATCGGCAATTTGTTCGATTGTTAAACCCTGAAAATATTTGAGAAGGACAATTTCCTGCAGTTTCGGATCAAGTTGGCTAATGGCCTCCTCAACGATCAAACTCCTATCATAGTCATTATGAATACTTGATTGAACCCCTATATCCGGATTTAAAGACAGGCGTTTATGTCTTTTCAATTCATCGATGCAATAATTCATCATGATCCGTACTAGCCAGGTGGTAAAATATTTTGGTTCCCGGACTTTCCGGATATTTTTGTAAGCCCGAAAGGTTACTTCCTGAAGAGCTTCCAATGCATCCTCTTCATTTTTCAAATAAGAAAAGGCTGTACGGTAAAGCTGTTCCTTATGTATGCTCATAAGTTGGAAAAAGGCTTCATCATTCCCCCTCTGGGCTTCCTTTAGCAATCTTTCATCCATGTCCTCACCTCGGTTTATCCAAATCTCATTCATTAGACTGAATAGGAGGAAAAACAGTTTTGGGCGTATCTGGTATTTTCTTCAATGTACCTTGATTTTTCTTTTTCGTAAATAAAGAATATGTTTATATTGATATAGCCATTTCTTCCAAAGGGTTTCATTTTTTGCTGAAGTTCCATTGCTTTTCCATGAAAAATTCTTAAAGACTGATATACTAAAAAGAAATCCGATATTTAAGGTATCCAGAAAGGAGTTAACCATGAAATCATTGGTACTTGCGGAAAAGCCGAGCGTAGGACGGGAAATTGCCCGGGTTCTCGGGCTCGGTCAAATCCATAAAAACTATATTGAGGGGAAACAATACATCGTAACTTGGGCATTGGGGCATTTGGTTGAGCTGAAAATGCCGGAACATTACGATTCCAAATATAAACAATGGCGTCTGGAAGATTTGCCGATTATTCCTGAACGGATGGGGCTTAACGTTATTAGGCAAACAAGCCACCAATTTAAGGCAATTGAAAATTTGGCGAAACGACCAGACGTCGGTGAAATCATTATCGCCACCGATGCCGGAAGGGAAGGGGAACTGGTTGCCCGCTGGATTTTGGAAAAGATCCGCTCGAGGAAGCCGATTAAACGTCTATGGATTTCCTCCGTTACCGACCGGGCCATCCGGCAAGGTTTTAAGGAATTAAAACCCGGAAAGGATTTTGAAAATCTGTATCATTCCGCTGTTTGCAGGGCAGAAGCAGATTGGCTCATCGGACTCAATGTTTCCCGTGCCCTGACGACCAAATACCAGGATCCTTTATCCGCCGGAAGGGTCCAGACCCCGACACTGGCATTAATCATCGAGCGGGAAAAGCAAATACAAGCTTTCAAGCCAAAACCTTACTGGACTCTTTCAGCAAAAATCGGTCCCTTCCAAGCCGAATGGGAACTTAATGGAGAAAAACGGATTTTCCAAAGGGAAAAGGCAGAAGAACTTCTTAAAAAAATTAAAGATCAGACGGCAATCGTCCAATCAGTGAAGCGGAAGGAAAAAACCGAATCCCAACCGTTACCCTATGATTTGAATGAACTTCAACGGGATGCCAACAAACGTTTTGGGTTTTCCGCCAAAAAAACGTTAAACCTGCTTCAGAACCTATATGAACAACATAAAATCGTGACCTATCCCCGGACGGATTCCCGCTATTTGACGAAGGATATGGAAGTAACCATGTTCGAGCGGCTTGAATCCCTTCCTGCTTCTTATAAGGAGGAAGTTCGCTTTGCGCTCAAGAATAAAGGGAAAGTTTTTGCCAAACATGTTTTCAATAACGAAAGGGTTACCGACCATCATGCCATTATCCCGACCGAGGAAAAAGCCCATCTTTCCGATCTGTCTGCCGATGAACGGAAAATATATGACTTAATTGTCCGCAGGTTTTTAATGATGTTTTATCCTCCTTATAAATACGAATCCATCCAAATGGAGTTTTCCGTGCAGGGGGAAATCTTTACATCCCGGCACACTCGTATTGTGGATATGGGCTATAGAAAAATAAATCAAAAGGATGAAGGAGAAGAGGAACAACAAACTTTTGTTGCAGCCGAAAAGGGACAACGCTTTAACATAAAAGACGTGAACCTTCAAGAACGATTAACGGAACCGCCCGCAAGATACTCCGAAGCTGACCTCTTAGGAATTATGGAAAAGTATGGACTTGGAACCCCCGCTACACGGGCAGAAATCATCGAGAAACTGGTCGAATCCGAAGTCGTCGAACGGCTGAACGGACGCTTTCACTCGACAAAAAAAGGACGGCAACTAATTGAACTTGTAAACGATGAGCTCAAATCCCCGGAACTGACGGCAAAGTGGGAACGGGAACTCGAGCTGATTGCCAAAGGAAAAGCGAAACCCGAGCTGTTTTTGAAAAAGATTCGGGAACAGACAGCACACCTCGTCTCAGAAATCAAGATAAGCGACAAATCATACCGGGCTCATAATTTGACTGGTTCGAAATGCCCGGAATGCGGTTCATTCTTAAAGGAAAGAAATACGAAGGAAGGAAAAATCCTCGTCTGCTCCAATTTTGATTGTTCCTATCGCAAAAGAAAGGATCCAAAATTGTCGAACCGCCGTTGCCCACAATGCCATAAACGGATGGAATTTCATGAAGGAAAGGCTGGAGGGTACTTTCAATGTCGCCCCTGTAACATTGTCGAAAAGGCTGAAGAAAAGAAGGGTTCCGTAAACAAAAGGGAAGAACGAAAGCTTTTGCAAAAATATGCAAAAAAAGAGGAAAGTTTCGGGACTAGCCTGGCGGATTTATTGAAAGCCGCTCTGGAAAAAGATGATTAAACAAGGAGAAAGCATCGGGAATTGGTCCCGATGTTTTTCTTTTACGGATGGTTATACTTGCAGTTAACAGGTTCAAAGGTCTTTCCCATCTTTATTACATCTCAAGTCGTATCCCAAAATATTACTTTGGAAGGTCGATTTACATCGTCTTCATTCGATAATATAATAGAAGTCCAATAGGCAATGAAGGACGGATAAANTCTGCAACTCTAAAGGGTGACCACTATGGCCAATCAAAAAATTTATATACTAGTAACGGATACCGGAACCTTATTTACCCGGATGATCAAATTTTTTACAAGAAAACCGTATAACCATGCGTCCATTGCCTTTGATCGGGATTTAAAAGAGATTTATAGTTTTGGAAGAAAGAATCCCAACAACCCTTTTATAGGTGGATTTGTCAAGGAAAATATAAAGGAAGGTCTGTTTCGGGATGCACGATGTGCTCTTTACAGCCTATCCGTTCAAGAAGATGAATATCAAAGAATGTATCACTATATTAAAAAAATGGAAGAAAACAAACATTTGTATAAATATAATTTTATGGGGCTTTTTTGGGTTCTCTTCAACAAAGGTTTAGATCGTAAGCGGGCATTCTTTTGTTCCCAATTTGTAGCTTCCGTTCTATTAAAAGGGAAAGTGGTAAAATTCGATAAATCTACCTCACTCGTAAGACCCCATGAACTATTGGAGATTCCTGACCTTGAAATGGTGTATGAGGGATATTTGTCCCATTATCAAAGTTCGGAATTGAAAAAAGACAGGAAACCCTCCCGATGGTATCGGACGATGTTCCCTGTCTGAAAAGATTTTTTCTTAAATATATCCCTTTAGGTTGGTGACCTTTCTTTAGGTATGCCAACCCTTTTTTATTTCGCCGTTATGGCATTCTCCAACTGATAAGGGGAAAGATCAATATCTGTAGGATTCCCAATGGCAATTTTTGCCAATTGACAACCTAAATAAGGGCCAACCGTTAATCCGCTTGCCCCTAATCCATTGGCAGCAAACAAACCTTCAATACCCGGAACTTGTCCAGCCACCGGGAGAAAGCCTGGAGTAAAGGGACGGAAACCGACCCTCGCTTCCACAAAGGTCGCCCCGGAAAGCCCTGGTGCGACCTCCAAAGCCTTTGTCAATATTTCAAGAAGCCCACCAGCAGTTACATCCGTATGAAAATCGGATATGTTTTCATGAGTGGCACCAATGACTATTTTTCCGCCCTCAAAGGGTAGGATATCTTGATCGTTAGGGGGGATAACTACCGGATACTTGGATGTATCCTGCCCAGCCAAGTAAAGATGGGCAATCTGCCCTTTCTGGAAGGTCACGTTAAAATGAATTCCTAGAGGTAAAAACAATTGATGTGCCCAGGCTCCGGCAGTTACAATGACCCCATCGCCTTCCAACCTTTGCCCTGAAACGAATACCCCCTTTACCTGTTTTCCTTCAACTATTATTTTTTCTACGGATCCTTTTACTATTTCTGCACCCCTCGTCTTGGCACCATGAACCAGCGCTTCACATAAAGCCTTCCCATTTACCCGGGCAGCTCCGCTCACGTACAAGCCTGCATAATCATCCGATAGAAGAGGAAACATATTTTTTGTCTCTTCTTTTGTGAGTAGTCGAATTTCCCCCATTTCCGGTGCCTCTTCCCTTCTCGTCCATGCCCTTTCCAGCAATTTCTGTAATTTTTCTTCATCCCGTTGAATACTGACGGCCCCAACTTGTTCATACCCCGTATTATGCAATCCGATGCGGGATAGTTCCTCCACTAATAGCGGATAATACTTCGCTCCATTTTTAGCCAGAAGGTACCAGGCCCTGTTTCTTCTCTGGGACAGCCAAGGACAGATCATTCCCATAGCCGCATCGGTAGCCTGACCTTGATCCTTGCGATCGATCAAAATCACTTTTTCCCCGGACTTTGCCAAATGGAACGCGGTGGAAGCTCCTAATATTCCACCTCCAATAACGATCCATTTTCCCATGGATGTTCACCTCTTCTTATTTCCTGTTAATCACGGAAGTTGCTTTGTTTTCTGCATTTTTTCCTTATGTCATTTTTTGCCTGCTTTACTTTATTTTTAGTCCCAAAATAAATCCGGACCTCATTGAAGGTTAGGGAAAATTGGGAGAAAAGAGCCTTCAATCCCCGACGGCAATATAGCTGGACTGGAAATCGGAATTCTTTTGCAAGATGACGGATTCTCCGGAGATGGAAGGAATTGGATATTACCGTACAAGCTGAACATCCAAGTCCTTCTGCAATTTCCTTCGTAAAAAGAATATTTTCAATGGTATCCATCGCTTTTGTTTCCAAAAGGATTTTTTCCTTTGGAATCCCCTTTTCCTGCAAATACTCTGCCATCAGCTCCGCTTCCGGACGTTCAGAACCAACGGGTCCCCCGGTTAAAAGTATATATTGAAAAGGTTGTGATAAAAACAATTCCATCCCTGTATCCAGACGCTCCTTTAATAATGGGTGGATTGCATTTTCAGTACTTTTATAACCTAATATGATTAAAAGTTCCCCACCCGATTTTGTAAGAGGGACGGTATGCATCCAACAAAAAAATACGAACAACAATAGCAAAATCAAAAAAAGGATTCCCATTTTCATTGTCCTCCATTCCAAAATGTCTCGCTGACTTTCGACAACTCTAATATTCATGGAATTTTATGAATTATGGATGGCTATCCGGTCAAAAACCATTCCAATTCATATTTTACTATGAGGGACAACAAAGTTCCTTACATCTTTATAAATTGGAAGGAGGAAATGAGATGGGCCACAATAGCGGGAATTCCAACGGATGGGGCTTTGCCCTGATTGTTGTGTTGTTTATTTTGCTTATCATTGTAGGGGTATCTTACGTTTATTAAGATTCCCTGAAACTAGAAAAGCGCCGAGAATCTCCTTGGCGCTTTTTCCAATTGGTACAATCATTTTTTCATAAAATTTCTGCCTTCAACAAAAGCTATAGATAAAGTTGAAGGAGGTCATTTGTATGGTTTTTTCCTTTGGCGATTTAAGTTTCCCTGCCCTTATTTTTTACTTTACCATCTATAGTTTCATTGGATGGATTTTGGAAAATAGTTTCAGTTTCGCTACCGGTCGGGCATTTTTTAAAGACAACTTCCTGAAAGGTCCCTTTAAGCCAATGTATGGATTTGCACCTGTTTTCTTGTTGCTGATTATCACTCCAAAAATGCCTATATCAATGGTGTTATTTTTCTGTTTCCTAATCCCTACCCTAGTGGAATATGTCACCGGCATCATTCTTACCAAGCTGTTCCATCACCGATACTGGGACTATTCCAACCAAAGGTGGCAACTACACGGACATATTTGTCTTAACTTCTGTATCGTCTGGGTGGTTCTCGCATATCTCGGTTTGCGGTTTGTACAACCCTTCGTCTCCTTTTTATATGAAAATATTGAACCTTTTTGGCTATGGTTTTACCCAACCGTTTGTGGTTACTATCTCCTCGATTTATGTTTTGCCTTACGCCGTCATGGCATAAAAGTCCTTTCGAAAAAGAAACCGACCACGGTATAATGAAACGACTGAAAAAGGGCGTGCATCCCTTTTCCCCGAATACCAACGATTACATCCTTATGCAAAAAGGGAAGGTTGACTTTATCTCTTCTTGGAGAAAAGAACAACCTTCCCTTTTTCCATTTAACGCCATTTTTCAAAAAAGCGTTTGACTCCCTCTACAACAACCGGTCCTCTCGTTTCCCGGAGATTTTCGATTGTCATCACGACAAGCAAATCCTCTTTATCAGCATTAAAGGCAACAAACCATCCATTGTCTACACCCGCTGTTCCTTGTTCCAATTTGGCGGTTTCAGCGGTTCCGGTTTTTCCGGCAAGGGGAATATCCTGAATATTGGCTACCCGAGCCGTCCCCATTGGATCTGTGACCACTTCCCTTAAGTAATCTTTTATAATTTTGGCGGTTTCTTCAGTCATCACTTTTTCCTTCCAAATTTGGCCCGGAGTTTCTTCCTTTAACAAAATCGGTTTGATCATATTTCCATCATTAATGAAGGCAGTAAAGGTTGCGGCCAGATGGATGATATTTACTTGCACTTCCCCCTGGCCGTAGCTACTATCCGCCAATAAAATTTCATTGGACAGATCGCCGCTATTGGATACTTGAGAGGGCTGCAAAGGATACGTAAAGGCCGTTTCCTCACCAAAGCCAAATTTTTTCATTCCTTCAATAAATGTACGGGATCCCATTTCTAGGGCAGTCTGGGCAAAGTATATATTATCGGAAAACACGATTGCGTCCCTTAAATTGACCGGCCTGCCCGGATCTGTTAGCCGGGTTACATAATAGCCACCCCAGGTTACATCTTTTTGCCAACTTTTTCCGACAATATTTCTTGTCGTATCGGGTGTAATCGTCCCCGCATCCAAAGCGATGCTGGCAGTAAGCGGCTTAAGGGTTGAACCGGGTACTTGGCTATTATAGAAACGATTAATTAAAGGCTTAAGGGGATCGTCAGCCAACTTCTGCCGTTCGGAATTTGACATATACATATATGCATTTGGATCAAAGGCCGGACTGCTTACCAAAGCAAGGGTTTCACCGGATTTCGGGTCAATGGCAACAGCCGATCCTGGCAGTCCATTAAAGGATTCTAATAAGGAGGTTTGCATATCCGCATCAATGGTCAACTGAATGGTTTCTCCATTTTTCACTTCCTTCTTTACAACATCGATTTTTACGCCATCAGGTTTTTCCAAGTATATATAAATTCCTTTCTCTCCTCTTAACTTTTTTTCAAAAAGTTGTTCCAGTCCCCGCCTTCCGATTACATCACCAGCACTATACCCTACATTCTTTTCTATATCTTCCTGGGTTACCTCATCCACATAGCCAATTAAATGGCTAAAGGCCTCCCCATAAGGGTATATTCTTGATTTTTCCTCTGTTGGTCTCACTTGTACCCCTGGAAGTTGAGATAGTTTGGCAGCTAGCTCTTCCTCCTCGGGTAAGATTCGTTTTATCGGGACAAAGTAGTTTGGTTGCACCCAGCTGGCATTTAAATAGGAATCGATTTCCTCAACAGTCATCCCCAATAATTCGGATACTTGGGATTTAACCTCCTGTTCCTGACCATCCATCCATTGAGGTACCAGCCCCACTTCATTGACCACACTATTGGTAGCCAGAACCTTTCCATTCCTGTCAAGAATCATTCCCCTCTCCGGTTTTTCAAATTGAAGGCGAACTTTGTCCTCTGGTCTCATTCCTTCAAAAATAAAGCCATGATCCCATTCAACTTTCCAAGTCGTTTCTTCTCCTTCCACCTTAGGAACACCCTTGGTGAGGACAGCTTCATGGCTGTAATTGATCGGTCCGGCAATTGTGTCCATGGAAAGGGTAAAGGTAAGGGTGGCCCGCTCTTGTGGATCTTCCTCCATTCCTTCTTCCAACATTACGTTATCAAAGGTTACCTTTACGTTTTTAACTTCCAAATCTTGATAAATTTTTTCATATCGTCCGACAAAGTCCTCTTTGGAAATTTCAGCTTTTACCTCATCAGAAAGCATCTCATACATTTCATTGAATTTATATTCTTCCCAGTACTTCACATACTGTTCGAATGTTTCCCCCGGACTTGGCTCTGCCTCTTTCTTATCGTCATTCTTGCATCCTGCCAATCCTGCCATGAAGACGAGAAAGATTATTAGAATAAAAACGAGTCGGATTCTTCGCATCCAGTATCCCCTCCTTTTTATCACAATACCTTTTCTATAAATTTTAGACGTATTCCCTAAGTTTCCTGTTACAGACCAAATATCTATCCGGTTCTTTTGCATAAAATCTTCTATGCTGGCAAAGCTAAAATGGACAATGATAGGGAGGAGTGCAACATGGATATTTATGAAGGAACGCTTCTCTACGGAAACTATGATGAAGATGCTTTTAAGTTAAAAAGAATTAAAAACATTTATACCGAAACAGCCCTTAACGAACAACAATTAACAGACCTCTATACCTACTTGGAAAAGCATGCAAACGATAATGAGGGGCAAGTGATCTCCCTCTATGATCAACTGCTTCTAAAATTATCCCCTGATGAAGTCAAAGTGCTCCTTTCCGACCTTGCGGAAATCCTGGAAAGATATCCCTCAGTCTAATTGGAAACTCCCAATTGTCGAGGGAGTTTTTGACTTGACCCCCAACATGGTTTTTACTTTATTTTACGCTGCACATATATTCCCTTAATGATCGGAATAAGAATGGCGATAATTAATATCCAGAATAACCCGATTCCTAGCCCCTTCCAAATCCCTAAGGCAATGGTGAGGGACTCAATCATAATCAGTGAAAAAATGATGATGGTTATATTTTTTACTTCGTTTAACATCTTTCTGGCTGCCAAATAAAACTGAGGGGCATTGGATTCGTTCATACGTTTCGGATAATTATAGCTCTCCGGAAATCTTTCAAAAATCGTTATAAATCCGTAGGAAAAAATACTAAGGATAGGCATTATCAATAACTCCCATTTAGATCCCCAACGATCGATTTCCCCCGACAAATTATAATGGGCCGGTATTTTCTCCGGAAGGTTCTTCCATATATAAATTAAAAAGATAATAGACCCAAAGTATACGAACAAACCAATCCCATCCCAAATTTTTTCACTCAATGTTCTGGGAATTTTTATGGCAGGTGGTCTCGAGGACAAATTGGACATACCAAACACCCCTTTTCTCAATGAATCCATTAGGTCCGTAAATAATATTACGGAAAATATCCTTTACAGGTTTCATTGAAAAAGAGGAGCTTTGATCAGGATGTGGTTAATCCGCTCCCTTCTGCTTTTTTTGGGAAAATAAGGAAAATAAAAAGGCCGAATCCAAAGGGATTCAACCTTCTATATCAATAATATTTTCTATGACCTTCAGAGGCCTTTGCATCTTTTTGAGTCGCATGGATGGTGCCAAAAGGATGTTCCGGTGGAGCATAGATGGAATAGAGTTTTAAGGGAGTCGAACCGGTGTTGACAATGTTATGCCATTTCCCTGCGGGTACCATAATCGCATAATCTTCGAACACCCTTTGGGAAAAGGTCAGTCGGTCCCTCCGATCTCCCATCATGACCATCCCTTGCCCTTCCTCAATTCGTAAAAATTGGTCCACATTTGGATGGACTTCCAAACCGATATCTTGCCCTGGGGGAATGCTCATAAGGGTTACTTGCAAATGTTTCCCTGTCCAAAGGGCTCTACGGAAATTCCTGTTTTCTTCGGTTGCCTTTTCAATATTTATGACAAAAGGCTCCCCTCCATAATCCCTCAGGCCTTGTCGCTCGATGTCCATGAAGGGGGACACAGGATAAAAAGGATTTCCCCCGATATAAGTGTAATTATATGGCATCATATTTCCCCAGTAAAAACTTGGATAATAACTTGGATACATATACATTTTCATCCCTCCAGCTTTGCTGAATTATTTTATGCATCCCTTTTGGAAATGGTGCCCACTGTATGCCCGAAGGCAATAAGGAAGGGAGCCATTCATGTGGCTCCCCAGCTACGTTCAGGTATATTTTCGGATGAATTCCACAAACGCGTCGACAAAGGATTGGAGGAATTTTGCCGTATCCTCATTCGTCAGTTTTCCGCTACTGTCAAATAATTGAGCGGAGTTTGCGATGTAGGCTTCCGGTTGAGCTAAAGTCGGCATATTTAAAAAGACAAGACATTGCCGCAAATGATGGTTAGCTCCAAAACCACTTAAATTGCCGATAGATTGGCTGATAATGGCTGCAGGCTTTCCATCCCAAACACTTGCGCCATAGGGGCGAGAACCGACATCCAAAGCGTTTTTTAATACGGCAGGAAAGGAGCGGTTATATTCGGGGGTCACAAATAATACCGCATCCATACCCTGCATCTTTTCCCGGAATGTGGTATAGCTTTCCGGAACTTGATTATCGTCATCATAGTCCTGATTGTAAATGGGCAATTCGCCAATCTCGACAAATTCCATCTGAAAACCTTCTGGAAAATAATTTGCGACATGTTCTGCGATTTTCCTTGAAATCGACGCCTTTCGTAAACTTCCCACAATCAATGCCACCTTCGTCATAATTTTCACCCTTCCTTATATGAAAATTTTTCCTTCCATAGGTTGTGTCCGTTTCGAGATTTTATTCTTTTCATCTCAAGATTCATTACCACTTTATTGTATGAACCCATTCCCGCCCTTTCTTTCCCTTACATCGAAAGGATAAGGAACATAAATCTTGATTTCTTTACGGAATTCGGTATAATAGTTTAAAATTCAAAATGTTAGGTTTTCTAGGGTTCCGCAAACTGAAGGTTTGGTCTGGTCCAAGAGAAAACCCATAAGCAGTTCGCTTATGCCACGGAAGGATAAAAGCCTGGGAGATTACTATTTTTTAGGATCTCTTTGGCTTTTTATTTTTGCATGATTCCCGCAAGGAGGTGTTTCTTGATGAGCAAAAGCTGGCTAAAAGTGTTTATGGCTTCATTCATCGAAGTTGGTTGGGTGATCGGATTGGCCCACTCCTATAACTTTTGGACATGGACAGGAACCATTATTGCCATTATTCTAAGCAACTATTTTATGATAACCGCCGCCCAGGAACTGCCTGCAGGGACCGTTTACTCCGTGTTTGTCGGTATCGGAACCGGTGGAACGGTCGTTCTTGAGATTCTGCTTTTTAACGAACCCTTTCAATGGGAAAAAGTGATATTGATCATCTTTCTTCTTGTAGGTGTCATCGGATTGAAACTGGAAACCGATAAGGAGGAAAAGAAAGGGGTTGAATCCTAATGGCATGGTTTACCTTAGTTATAGCCGGATTATTAGAAACCTTTGGGGTTGCCATGATCAGCCGGCTTTCGTTACAAAGAAACTGGCAGAATTTCCTTCTGCTAATATTAGGATTTGGTTCCAGTCTATTGCTACTCAGTTATTCCCTTCAATTTATCCCGATGGGGACTGCCTACGCCATTTGGACTGGAATAGGTGTCGTTGGGGGAACATTGGTAGGTATGCTTTTTTATGGGGAATCGAAGGATTGGAAAAGAATCCTTTTTATTGGGATGGTTCTTTTGGCAGTCATTGGATTAAAGTTCGTTTCATAGGGCAAAAAGAGGGTTAGGCTCTTTTACTGCCTAACCCGTATTTCAAAATCCGGTTATTCTCTAATTTGATGTTCCTTTTCCAAGCGAAGAATCTTGTACCTAAAAGGAAGGACCAAAGCGAAAAGAATTAGGAAACCTATAGAAAAGGAAAACAAGGACGCAAATATATTTACGGCTACAAAGGTGGAATTGATATATCCAGTAATGAGATTCATGATTCCCAACATAAAATTTATTAAAGCGAGGACTAAGGTATATTTCATCATTGCCAGTCCCTTTTTGGACATATCATTTAAAAATTTTTCCTCTTTTTCAAAATCAAAGAAAGCCTTCCAAACAACCACTTGTCCCAAATTTACTCCCTCCCTATAATTCTCTTACCGTTTCGGACAAGCTCTTCCAGCCGTAAAAGTTCTGCATGGACCACATCCTTGCCTAAATCCGTAATCTGATATTCCTTTTTACGGGAATGATCATCTTGGTTTTTCGGCTCAATCCAACCTTTTTCCAATAATGTATTTATTGCTCCATAAAGGGTACCTGGGCCAAGGACTAACCTTCCTTGACTCATCTCTTTAATTTTTTGCATAATTCCATAACCATGTATTGGCTGATAAAGGGAAAGTAAATATAATAAACCTCCTCCGTCAATGCACCCCGTTCCGGTGTTTCAGTCATAATACCACCCTTTACTATTACGTTTTACGATATAATGTCAATAGGCATTTATATCAAATAAAATTCCCTCATTATCACTGTAGAGGGGATTCATTTTTCATTATGTAGAGAAAAATTTTTGCTCTTTTGTTAGCGAACTGATGATTTCAATGTTTGCTAGTTTTACGGTTCGGTTATTGTACCTTTCTTTCGGAATTATGCCATTTTGAATACCATTCGCGAGCCGCCATTACCTCTGAGACTGTCAATTGATGGCCATGGTTTTCCCAATGTATCGTCACTTTTGCATTAGCTTTTTCCAGTAACTTTTTTAATTCCAACGATTCTTCAGGAGGGCATAAAGGATCATTCTTTCCTGCCCCAATAAAAACGGAAACCCCTGATAAGTCCGGCAATGCTATTCCTCTTCTAGGTACCATTGGATGATGGAGAATCGCCCCTTTTAAGGAGTTTTGAAAATGAAATAAAAGGCTTCCTGCAATATTGGCCCCGTTGGAGTAACCAAGGGCAACCACCCTACCCCTGTCAAAAGCGTACTTGACAGAGGCTTCATCAATAAAATCCTTTAACTCTTTTGTTCTAAATATTAGGTCCTCTTCATCAAACACGCCTTCACTCAACCTCCGAAAAAATCGTGGCATCCCGTTTTCCAGCACATTTCCCCGGACACTTAAAATATGTGCCTCTGGATCGATCATTTCCGCTAATGGCAACAAATCCCGTTCATTTCCACCCGTACCATGAAGCAATAGCAATGTCGTTTTTGAGCCATCCTTTCCCTGTTGAAAAATATGTTTCATTTCACTCCTCCTTGCTTTCATTTCCAATGTTAATTTCCTTTTTGTTAAGATTACCAGATTCACCCCTGATTCAAAAAAATTTTACTCATTTTTTCCCATACCATTTCCTAAAGGAATATTTTTCTCTATATTAGAATGTCCATAAAAAGCACATCTCTCTAAAAGGAAGAGTTCCTCACATGGCATATCCATAATTTACTCGTCGATTCATTCGTCTCGAAAAATCCCAGTTTCTGTTCCATTCCTCTAGAGAACAATGTTAAAAAATTGAACAAAAGGTACACTCTATGTTCAAAATGAATTTTACGCTATAATAAATTGTGAAAACTTGCATATGGTTAGGGATTTTCCAAAAAATTCAATACCACAAGAAAGGACTAAAAATATGTTGCATGGAGGAATTAACAAAGAAACCCTTGATGAAATTAGAACTAATATTACCCGCTTTGGTTTGGCATATAAATTTGCCCTAGAGGAAATCAGCACGAAGGTAAATATTTTAAAAGAAGAATTTCTCCTTATGCATGAGTATAATCCTATTGAACATGTCAAAACGCGGTTGAAATCTGCCGAAAGTATTATCAAAAAAATCCAAAGAAAAAACATCCCTATTTCTATTGAAAGCATCCAGGAGAATATTAGAGATATTGCTGGAATCCGGATTATTTGCTCCTTTGTTTCCGACATATATCGGATCAGTGATATGATTCAAGCCCATTCAGATATAGAAGTGGTCGAAATTAAGGACTACATAAAAAACCCGAAACCAAATGGTTACCAAAGTTTACATATCGTTATGAAAGTACCTGTGTTCATGTCCGATCGAACATTAAAGGTATATGTAGAGATGCAAATTCGAACCATCGCCATGGACTTCTGGGCAAGCCTGGAACATAAAATTTACTATAAGTATAACAAGCAAGTACCCGGTCATATAACGAATCAATTACGGGAAGCTGCCCTAACAGTGGCTGACCTTGACCGGAAGATGGAACATCTCAACAAAGAAATCAATATTTTAAAACAGGAGGATGCATCTGAAGACCTTGTCCTCCCTTTCAATCCGCAAGTTCTGCTAAAACGGATGGAAGGCCTGTTGGATTTATACATGCAAGAACATTAATTAACTTCCCATATTCAGCATAAAACCTCTGGCTCATCCAGAGGTTTCATTTTGCTTAAAGATAAGAAACGTAATGTTTCGCATCCGTATCACTTATCTGAAAATCCTTAACCGGTCCCCGCTTTTTTCATCAATGATTTCCGTTGGTGGGATTTTATAAAAAAAAGGCTTTGTTAGATTAATCTGTTGATATTTGATAAAAACAAACAAACGTTCTATAATATAAGTAGGAACTTTTGTTTGGGGGTCTTACAATGACAATGACAT
>NICF_comb_assmDRAFT_10000094_pt1 | contig 61536 bp, 43 predicted proteins | sample NewIslPassag4_SG_FD_11279 | JGI IMG/M metagenome (IMG submission 11279)
CGCTGCACGAGGGTGAAGTAGCCCGCACACTGCACGAGGGTGAAGTAGCCCGCACACTGCACGAGGGTGAAGTAGCCCGCGCACTGCACGAGCGAGGTAAGGAAGTCGTCCGCGCAGCGCTGGGGAGGGCTAAGGAAGTAGCTCGCACAGTACGGGTTTGAGCAATTCCCTCCCCCGCGAAGCGGGGGAGGGCTAGGGAGGGGGCAAACGCACGCACCATGCGAGCCAACGCCCAGAGCCCAGAGCCCAGCGCCCGTCTAAGGCGGCTATAGGCGGTAGGCTGTAGGTTGTAGGCAGCCCTTCCTTCCCCCGCTGCGCGCGGGACGGTTGGGGAGGGAGACCCCGCACAGCGAAAGGTTCGGAAGACAGTCCCCTCCTCCGCCTTGCGGGGGAGGGTTAGGGAGGGGGCGCAGGCTCTCTTGTGCTTCATTCTTCTTACTTCCCTCACGGCCCGGCACAATGCGCTGCGGCTTCCGCAAACACCCGCCGCAAGTTGCCACCGTTTTGCTTGAAACTCTGTGTGCTCGCGGCCACGCGCGCGTGGTCTTGTGGCGTGCTGGGGGAGCGGAAACAGACCGCCCTGAATACCTTTTCGACTTGGCATTGGGCGAAGGCGTCGCTATGCGCCAGCTCTTGGCCGAGTGACTTCGCCCCATTGCCGCGGCCCGGCAGGCTCGGATCCCATCCCAGCAGACGATTCGGCCCCGGCAGGCGATAGCGGTTCTCCCACGCATCATCCGACGTGACGAAGCCGAACTTGAAGTTGTCCGCATTGATCAGGTACTTCGGCTGGACCTGTCCCTCGGTGTAGACGAGCCGACCCTGCGCCTCATCGAAGTTGTAATAAGCAAACGCCTGCGCCATCGGATCCATGCCGTTGTGGCAGCCGACGCAGTTATTGAGAAACACGCTGCTGTCGCCGCCGGGGCTGCGCGAGACGTCTTGCCGAATACGATCGGGCGGCAGGCGCGTATCGAGAAGTTGCTCGAGATCGCGACATAGATGATTCAGCATCGTGAACCGAAACATCGCGCGGTTCGTCCCCGCGATGAAGAACGCTTCCGACGCCGCACGCGAGGTAATCACCCCTGCGGTGGCATGCGGCGGAATGCCGGTCAGCGACGATTGTGATCGCGCTTCGAGCACGACGCGCAGATCGGCGTTGTCGGTCTCGAGCGCGACGTAGTGATCGTTATTGACAGGAGAATACGCCGGCGTGACGCCCCGACCTACGTAAACAATGTCCTCGTAAAGAATGCCGCGAAAGTCCCGATCGTCGCGCACGAAGCCGATGACGGTCGCCGTATAGTCGTTGAGCGCTGCAAATGCCGTCTGGTCGCGATTCGTCCAAGGTGTGGCGAAGTTCTTGAGCGTGACCGAGTAAAAGTAGCGCGAATGCTCTTCACGAGGATCCATAATGAACAGCGCGGCATCGACAGGACTCGTCGCCACCATCGGCTCGAGCCGGTCCAACAGCTCCTTCGATGGCGGCGTGCCTGTGAGGCGATCGAACATTCGCTTTGCCTGCTCGCGCGGGCCCGCGAATGCCTCCCCTTGCGGCGGCGCAAGCGCCAAGACTGCGAGAGCCAACATCGCCGCTGTCCTCACCGAGACGCTCCTGGGCGATGCTCGCATCGGTTCCGCTGTGCCGTTCATGTTGTTCATGCCAGGTCCGGGTGGTTTGTGATTCGTGACTTCTTTTTTGGGATCGGTGTGATCGGTCGCTCGACTGTCTGCTCCCTAGTCTTCTCTATGGCGTCACGAATCACGAGTTCCTTCGCGTTCGCGCATTTGTCTAATGTTTTCCGACAGTCGCGCGAAATATACGCGGCACGACTCGAGCGAGTAAGTGTCTCAAGTGTCAGACGTCGCCGTGCGGAGACAGTATGGGTAGCCTCGCGCGCGCGTATAGTCTCGCTGCCGCGATGCGACTTGCATTCAAGCCAGCCTCCGCGGCGCAAAATGTGAGCGACGTCACGAACTCGAGCGATGACGTATCCAGCACGCACCTCTAATCAGGGTTTGTCTGGAGCGCTCTGTGACTGGCTTAACAGATGACAGAATATGTCGCGTCGATGATGCGTGATATTGACGTTCGTCGCTGCTGCTTCAGGGATGAGCAATTGTTGGTTTCGGCACGCAACTCGTCAGCACGCCAAGATCGCACTGAACAATAAATCGGACCGACCCGGAGTACACAATGCCTGGCCACGCCAAGGGCGTTCGAGTCATCTCGCGCAGTGCTCATGCCTCCCCGCTGGGCGCCTCACTCTTTGCGACCTGCTGCATGTTGGCGCTCTCCGCGTGTGACAGCAGCACGGGCGGCACCGACGTCACGATCGGCAGCGGTCAGAACATGGACCCCGTGACGCTGGACTTCCCGGTGTTCTACATCAAACGTCCGTTGCCCGAGGAGAACGTTCGTGAACGTGATGCGCGCGAGCTCCTGCGCTTCGAGATCGGCGCAGATTTATATATGCGCGATCGCGCTTCGCCGTCTGCTGCGGACGTCAATCTCACCGGGGAGATCACCCAAGGGCGTGGCGACGTCCGTTATCTCAGCGTGAGCTTCGACGGCACGAAGGTGCTGTTTTCGATGCGCGCCCCATTCATCGAAGGCGCCGATGAAGAAGACCAACCGACTTGGAACATCTGGGAGTACGACACGACGACACGTGTTCTGCGCCGAGTGATTGCCTCCGACACGATCGCCGAAGAGGGTCACGACATCATGCCCCACTACCTGCCGGACGGGCGTATCGTGTTCACGTCCACGCGGCAGCGTCAGTCGCAAGCGATCTTGCTGGACGAAAGCAAGCCGGCCTTCACTGCGCAGACAGAAAGCCTGCAGTTTCGCGAGCCCGCCTTTGTGCTGCACGTGATGAATGCGGACGGCACGGATATCAAACAGATCTCATTCAATCAGAGCCACGACCTTTATCCGTCCGTGCTTGCCAATGGCAAGATCGTCTTCACGCGCTGGGAACATCACATCGACGATGACCAGTTCGACATTTACACGATCAATCCGGACGGCACGGGGCTCGAGCTCCTCTACGGCGCGCAGAGCCACAACACGGGCACGCCAGATCCGAGATCTGGCAACCCATCGCGGATCGAGTTCATGCAACCCAGGCCGATGCCGGACGGGCGCACCCTTGCACTCATCCGTCCCTCTCGCGGCACGAACGAAGGCGGCGATCTGGTCCTCATCGATACAGTGAACTTCGTCAACAACACACAACCCACCGCCGCCAACGCCGGTTTGCCTGGTCCGGCCCAGCAGCGGGCGTTGCCGACCGACGTGCGCACCATTCCGGGGCCTTCCCCCGGCGGTCGTTACCGCATGGCCTCACCGTTGTTCGACGGCACTGATCGGCTGCTTGTGAGCTGGTCACAGTGCCGCTTGATCGAAAACTCCCGCATTGTCCCGTGCACGAGCGAGCGGCTCGCGAGGCCGGACGCGGTCGAGGCGCCGCCGCTCTACGGGATCTATGTCTATGACACTCGCGACAACACCCAGCGCCCGATCGTCGCCCCTGAGGAGGGCTTCGCCTATACAGAGGTCGTTGCCGCTGCGGCGCGCGAGCTGCCTCCCGTGATCCTCGATCGCGTGCCCGGCGTCGATTATCCGAGCGACCTGCAAGACGTCGGCATCTTGCACATCCGCAGCGTGTACGACGTGGACGGACGTGATCTTGCTCCAGGCGGTATCGAAGCCGTGCGCAACCCAGCTAACAATGCTTACGCCGACCGCCCGGCGCGCTTCTTGCGCATCGAGAAAGCCGTTTCGCAGCCCGACGATGACGTGCGCGAGGTGCCCAACACGGCGTTCGGGCCGAACCGCGCGCTCGGCATGCGCGAAATCCTTGGCTATGCGCCGATCGAGCCGGATGGCTCAGTCAAAGTGAAGGTGCCGGCCAACGTCGCATTCAGCATCTCGATCGTCGACGCGCACGGCCGCCGCTTGGCCGGCGTGCTCGGAAGTCGCCATACGAACTGGCTTCAGGTCAGACCAGGCGAAGTGCTCGAATGCAACGGCTGCCACGATCCGAATGCCAATCCGCCAATCTCGCACGGCCGCAGCGGATTGTTTGCATCCGTGAATCCGGGTGCACCGACAACCGGGAATGCGTTCCCGAACACGAGGTCCGAGCTGTTCGCCGACATGGGCGAGACGATGGCGGAGGCGCGCAACCGCGTCATGTGCAGCGGCGCCTGCGAGCCGAGCGTGAACATCGGTTTCCGCGACCCTTGGCCGGAGATGTCCTCGGCCGCCGAAGAGGTGGACATGTGCTACACCACGACGGCGCGCGGCTTCCCAAGCGATCCAGCCGATCCGACTCAATTCTTCGATTGCGGCAGCATCAACGCGCGAGCGTTGCCGCTGACCGTGCCGCCCCCGACCACCACGAGCTGCTTGTCTCAATGGACGGCCGCCTGCCGCATCACGATCCACTATCCCATCCATATTCATCCGCTCTGGAGCGCAGACCGCTCGGATCGTGACGGCGATGGCGTTCCCGATGCGATCGACGGCACCTGCACGAGCTGTCACGCGCCGGTCGATCGCACCGGTGACGGAATCGTCGATGTGCCGGCAGGAGATCTCGACCTTTCGGATGGCCTGTCCGACGAGCAACCGGATCACCTCCGTGCCTATCGGCAACTGCTGTTCAGCCGCCGCGGCCAACGCGTGAACGACATGGGTCAGCTCGAAGATGAGTGCATTCAGACCGAGGTCGACCCAGTGACGATGGTGGAGACCTGCGTCGCATACCGCATTGTCCCGGCATCCATGAGCGTCCAGGGCGCCCGTGCCTCCGCTCGGTTTTTCAACACGATGCTGGGGGTGACGGTCGGAACCATCGACCATAGCGACTTCATGTCGCCAAGTGAGTTACGCTTGCTGGCTGAATGGCTAGACATCGGCGCCCAGTACTACAACGACCCATTCGCCGTGCCGGAGAATTGATGAGTTCGCGGCGCTCGCTGCTATTGCTGCTCGTCTTGTTGTTTGCAGCGAGTGCAAACGCTGATGCTCGTGCGCGCAAAGTCCTGGTCGCCGATCCGTTCATCGAGCTGCACACGGGCCCCGGCCGCGGCTATCCCATCTTCCACGTCGTCGAGCGCGGCCGCGAGGTCGAGATCATCAAGCGCCGCACGGATTGGTTCCGGGTCAGGACCGATCACGGGGTGGAAGGCTGGGTAGCGCGCGAGCAAATGCTCGCCACGCTGGAGTCGACGGGCGAGCCCATCGACCTGCAGGAACCCACTCGCGAGAACTACATGAGCCGGCGCTGGCAGGGTGGCGTGATGGCGGGCGACTTCGGCGGCGCCAGTCTCATCTCAGCGTTCGGCGGCTATGCCTTCAGCGACCACCTGTCCATCGAGCTCACCGTCAATCACATCCTGGGAGAATTCTCCAACGGTTACAGCGCGACGATCGGGCTGATGCACGTGTTCGTGCCCGAATGGCGTATCTCGCCTTACTTCACGCTCGGCACCGGCATCATCTATACCGAGCCGAAGTCCACGCTCGTGCAGGTCGAAGATCGCAACGATCAGATTGGCTACGTCGGCGGCGGGTTACAGCTTTACCTGACGCGCCGTTTCATGTTGCGCTCGGAATATCGGAACAATGTCATTTTCACGGAGCGCGACGACAACGAGGAAGTAGACGAATGGAAGTATCTCGGCTTCGCGTTCTTTTTCTGATCGCGCTGTGCACGTGCGTGCTGCCCGGCTGCGCATGGCTCGGCCGCGGCGGCGACACACCGCCCCGGCCAGTCTCGACCGAGCAGGCCAGTATCACGGGCGAGCCCGCATCGGATCGCCCGATCATCGAGCCGCAGGTGGAGCGACGCGAAATCAAGAGACCGCGCATCGATACCGAAGATTTTGAGCTGGGTGCCTTCGTCGGTGTCCTCAGCATCGAGGACTTCGAGAGCAACGTGGTCTATGGCGCGCGGCTCGCCTACCACCTCACGGAGGATTTCTTCCTGGAAGCAACGGTCGGGCAGTCTCGCGCGGGACGCACCAGCTACGAGAATCTTTCCGGCTCGGCCGAGCTGCTGAGAGACTCCGAGCGAGACTACACGTACTACGCGCTCTCAGCCGGTTGGAATGTGCTGCCTGGCGAGGTGTTCATCGGCAGGAACCGAGCATACAACTCTGCCTTTTATCTGATTGCAGGCATCGGCAGCACGCGCTTCGCCGGCGACGATCGCTTCACGGTAAGCGGAGGATTCGGCTACCGCATTCTGCCGAGCGACTGGATCGCCGTGCACTTCGACGTGCGCGATCATGTCTATGACATCGATCTTCTGGGCAAGAAGAAGATCGTCAATAACTTAGAAGCGCATCTCGGTCTGTCGATTTTCTTTTGAGCGACCATGTGGCGGATGTCTCTCGATGCCGTGTGGGTGGACCTCTCGAGGTGGCTCTAGCCCATCGGACCTTCACTTGCGCATCGAAGCTGAGCAGCAGGAGGTACACCAAGATGCCGTCACCGAGCTTCAAGCACTGGGTTTGCGCCGCCGCACTGAGCATGGCGCTCATCGTCGCTGCGAACGCAAGCACATCCGTCGCACCGACGTTCAGCCTGCCGTCGCGCAATGGCGACATCGTGTCTCTCGAGGACTTGCGCGGTCAGGTCGTGATGATCAACTTTTGGGCAAGCTGGTGCGGCCCGTGTCGTCAGGAGATGCCGCTTCTCGATCAAATGCACAAGCGTTACAGTTCTCTCGGCTTCACGTTGCTGGGCGTGAACGTCGAAGAGAACACGAAGGATGCGGAGCGCTGGCTTGAGCAAACGCCGGTATCGTTCCCGATCTTGTTCGACAGAGACAGTAAGGTGAGTCAGCTCTACAACGTGAGCGCGATGCCGAGCACGGTGTTCATCGATCGCAAGGGCAACATTCGCTACGTGCACCGCGGCTACAAGCCCGGCGACGAGAGCGAGTACTTGAACCAGATCCGCGCGCTGTTGAAGGAGTGAAGAGGGCACCGGGGCTGGAGGCTGGAGCAGGAATCGGCGCGCGATGCCGCGCACAATGCTCGCAGACATGAGCCACCGTACCCGGCCTGTCATGATAATGAGCTTGCCGCTCGCGACGCCTTCACGCAAGCCGTTTTGTGTAAGAGGGACGCAATGACTAGAGCCTGCAACCCAACACTTTCAGTCCCCCGTTGCGGAGAAGCGCGGGCTCACCACTCCCTCCCCGGTTGCGGGGACGTGGCATCTAAACACTCCCTCTCCGGTTGTGAGGAAGTGGCATCTCAACATTCCCTCCCCCGCTGCGGGGAAGCGGCATCTCAACATTCCCTCCCCCGCTGCGGGGAAGCGGCATCTCAACATTCCCTCCCCCGCTTGCGGGGGAGGGTCAGGGAGGGGGCAATGGCTCCAACCTCGCGAGCGTCAGCATTGCTTGCTGCATGCGCTGTGCTCGCACTCACCGGCTGCGGCAACATCGAACCATGGGTCAAGCCATACGAGCGGCAGGCGTTCGCCGACCCCATCATGTCGTTCGATCCGCATCCCATCTCCAGCTCGTACATGCACCATGTTTTCGAAGCGCGCGAAGGCGCACGCGGTGCGCTCGGCAGCGCAGGCGGTGGCTGTGGGTGTAATTGACTTGAGAGCTGTGGCTGCTGTGCGCTCACCAGAGATTGTCTAATACCGTTCTACTGAACGCCAGTGCGCTGGATCACAAGCGGCACGGTAGAGCACGAGATGTTCGCGAATCCATCCATGCCAGAGCCCAATGACCAGAGCCGCTGCACATCGTTTTGGCACGCTCTCTTTGTCTCTGCCTGCCTGCTTACCGCGCTGCTCGCTCTGACTTGGTCTCAGCGCGCACCAGCGGCGGTGCTCCCGGAGGATCGTGCGGACGTGCTTTATCACCGCTACGAAGGTGGCGGCGTGACGATTCACGGACCGTCAGTCCTCGTGCGCAAGAAGATGGCGGAGAAGTATTCCGTCAGCGCGAGCTACTACGTCGACATGGTGACGAGCGCCTCCATCGACGTCGAAGTGAGCGGCGCGAGCGAATACAAAGAAGAGCGCACGCAATACGGTCTCGGCTTCGATTACTTGCGCGGCAAGACCACTTACAGCCTCGGCTATACGAACTCGGACGAGAACGATTACGAAGCCGAGACTTTCAGCTTCAACATCGCCCAAGACTTGTTCGGCGATCTCACGACCATTTCGATGGGCTTCTCGCGCGGATGGGACGTCGTGCGCAACGTCACCGATCCGACATTCGAGGAGGACATTGATCGCTGGAGCTATCGTGTCGGCGTGACCCAGATCCTCACCAAGACCCTGATCGCGAATCTCGGATACGAGGTCATCACCGACGAAGGATATCTGAACAACCCATACCGCTCGTTCCGTTACAAGAATCCGACGAACGAGCAGCTGTTCTTGTTGGAACGAGAGATCTATCCGCGCACGCGCACGAGCAATGCGGTGGCGCTCAACGCAAAGTACTACCTGCCATATCGTGCGGCGTTGAGCGGCGGTTACCGGTACTTCACCGACACGTGGGGCATTGAGGCCGACACGTTCGAGATCGGTTACTCGCATCCGATCGGACCCTGGACCTTGGAATTCGCATACCGTTACTACTCACAGGATCGCGCGGATTTCTACAGCGATTTGTTCGAGCGTCGCGACCAGCAGAACTTCATGGCACGCGACAAGGAGCTGGCCACGTTCTCGAGCCATCGCGTCCGTCTCGGCGGCACGTATGAGTTCGCACCCGCAGGTATCGGCTTCATCAAGAAAGGGTCGGCGAGCCTGTTCTACGATCGCATCGAGTTCGACTACGAGGATTTTCGCGACGCACGTTATTCGATGGATGTGTCCGCCGAGAACTTTGTTCCCGCGGGCGAGGAGCCGTTCTATCGTTTCGGCGCGAACGTGATTCAGGCGTTCATCTCCATCTGGTTCTAGGCGCGGTTGGGCCTCGGCTGACCTCCCCGTCCTCCCGCGCGAGTGCGGGACCGATACATTCGAGCACACCGCGCCGCGACCCGAGCCCCAGACCCATTAAGATGCTCCTCGTCCGCGAATACGGCCCGCGAGTCAAGAGGCGCGACTCACGAGCAATTCAAAGCATGTATCGCCGCATCGTCCTCACTCTACTCATCTGCTTCAACGTTGAAGCAGCTCCGTTGCCGACTCACGATCAGAATCCCTTCCTGGCGGGTTTTGGATTACCTCGCCCCATCGCGCCTCACTTGCCTGCGCGCTCGGCATGGATGCTCGATCTGAACTGGAGCAGCATTGCACTCGAGCAAAGAAGTGGCAGCGAAGAGCTGATCGCGGATGCGGAAACGCGCGAGCTGAGGCTCACGTACACGCAGCGATTGAGTGAGCGATGGGCGCTTGCGCTGGAGCTGCCCTACAGGGAAACGAGCGGCGGCAGTCTCGACAGCTTCATCGACAGCTGGCACGACATCTTCGGCTTGCCCGGAGGTGCACGCAGCATGCAACCACGTGACCGATTGCAGCTGTATTACGGGAGCGCAGGAAAAGCTTGGATCGAGCGAGCTCGACCGCGACGCGGACTTGCCGATGCTTCCCTGTCGGCGATCTATGCCCTCTTCGCTTCGCCGTCATCTGCCATCAGCGCCGCACTGCGAATCAAGCTACCAACCGGAACAGATCATTGGCTCAACAGCAGCGACGCCGTCGATGTCTCGGCCATCCTGGCTGCTGAACGCAAGCTCGGCGAGCGTTATCGACTCGAAGCACAGCTTGCAGCGACCCGACTCGGTGCTGGAGAGCTGCTACCGTGGTTGCAACGCGAGCTTGTCTGGAGCGGACGTGCCGGACTCACCGTGCGAGCGACGCGAGCGCTCGAGCTCGTGCTGCAGCTCGATGGACACACGCGTGTTTTCGACAGCGATCTCGAATTCTTCCGCGCAGCGCTCATCGCGACACTTGGCGGTCACTTGCATTTCGGAGAGGGCTGGACGTTCAGCGCTGGCGTCAGCGAGGACCTATTGGTGGAGCATTCGCCCGACGTCGTGTTTGTTCTGGCGCTGTCGCGTCGGTTGTAGATCGCAGGCCGCAGGCTTGCCCCCTCCCCGACCCTCCCCCGCAAGCGGGGGAGGGAGCCCTTGGTTGGACTCGCCCGCAGGCGGGGGAGGGAGCCCTTGGTTGGACTCGCCCGCAGGCGGGGGAGGGAGCCCTTGGTTGGACTCGCCCGCAAGCGGGGGAGGGAGCCCTTGGTTGGACTCGCCCGCAAGCGGGGGACAGAGCCCTTGGTTGGACTCGCCCGCAAGCGAGGAGGTACGGGAGCGCGACTAAACGCGACTAAACGTGTTCCCTCTACCGCGTGCTGGAAACGCGGGGAGATTTGTCCCCTCCCCCGCTAAGCGGGGGAGGGCAGGGAGGGGGCACGCGGTACCTGCTGCGTGATGCAGTGAATATTGCCCCCGCCCAGGAGGATTTCGCGCGCCGGTATTCCGATCACACGGCGATCTGGGAACAAGCGCTCCAACGTCTCCAGCGCAATCGGATCGGTTTTGCCATCGAGCAGCGGCACGATGACAGCCGAGTTTGCGATGTAGAAATTGACGTACGAGGCGGCGAGACGTTCTCCTGGAATGCGCGACCTACCGTCTTCGACGGCATCGACACCACTGCATTCCTCGGCTGTTCGGAACAAGGGACCAGGCATTGGCAACTTGTGTATCTTGAGCCTGCGGCCCTTGGCATCGCGCGCATTCGTCAGGCGCTCGTAAGCGTCCCGCGAGACCTCGTACTGCGGATCGCTCTTGTCGTCAGTCCAGGTCAGCACGACTTCGCCCGGACACACGAAGCAGCAGAGATTGTCGACGTGCCCGCTCGTTTCGTCGTCCACCACGCCTCTGCCCAACCAAATCACCTTGGTGACACCAAGATATTCGCAAAGCAGGTTTTCAATCTGTGCGCGATCCAGGTGTGGATTGCGGTTTGGATTGAGCAGGCATTCTTCGGTGGTAAGCAACGTGCCTTCGCCGTCGACGTGAATTGCACCACCCTCCAGCACGAGCGGCGCACGGTAGCGGTCGCAGCGCTCGATCTCGAGCACTTTGCGCGCAACCAGATCGTCCTGATCCCAGGGAAAATACAACCCTCCGTTCAACCCTCCCCATGCATTGAAGATCCAGTCGACGCCACGGACCTCGCCGGCATCGTTCACCACGAACGTCGGTCCGACATCGCGCATCCACGCATCGTCGCTCGACAGCTCCACGACGCGAACCGCATCCGGGAGCATGGCGCGCGCATTCACGTACTGTTCGCGTGATACGCCAACCGTAACCGGCTCGGCGGTTGCAATGGCGTTGGCTACAGCCGCGAATGCCGCCTGGGCTGGTTTCGCGCCCATCCGCCAGTTGCTCGGTCGTTCCGGCCATAGCATCCAGCAATCTGCATGCGGTTCGAATTCGGCGGGCATGCGAAAGCCATCGCGGGCGGGTGTGGAGTTGAGCAGTGACATGATGGGTTGCTGCCTTGAAAGCTTTGGGCCCCCTCCCCGGCCCTCCCCCGCAAGCGGGGGAGGGAGCGGTCTTGATCGGCCACTGCAAGCGGAGAGAAAGCATGTCTAACGCACAATCCCCGCAGGGAGCATGTCTAACGCACAATTCCCGCAGGGAGCATGTCTAACGCATAGTCCCAGGAAGCGGGGAAGGAGCATGCCTAACGCACAGCCCCCGCAAGCGGGAGGGAGCATGCCCAACGCACAGTCCCTGCAAGCGGAAAGGAGCATGTCTAATCGCGTCTCCCACACACGGAGAAGATATGCTCTCGCACTACACACTTCCCCAGCAGGGAAACGAGCGTTGGGTGACTCGTAACAGATCCACGGGCGACCGGCTACAGGTTCCGGCAGGACGAGTGCGACCCACGCCAGCTCTCAGCCCCTCGTCCCCAGCTCCAGCCCACAGCGGCTCCAGCCTCTAGTCCACGCCACCAGCCCACAAAGGCACGAACGCACGACTAGACACCCCCTTCCCGGGCCGGGCTAGACGTGCTTGCCCGACGCGACTAGACGCGCTCCTGCCCGGGACGCGACTAGACGCGCTCCTTGCCCGGGACGCGACTAGACGTGCTCCCTCCCCCGCTTGCGGGGGAGGGTCAGGGAGGGGGCGCTACCCGCCATCCTCCAACAACTGGATCATCTCGCCGTGTCGTGCCGCAGACTGGCTGCGCAGATCTGCTGCGATGTTCGCGCGATCGATACGCGAACGATTCTGCGAAACCTTCCACTTGCCGATCAATTTCTCGATCGTGATCTCGATGCCGACGATCGCCCTGATCAGCTTGCTCGTGAAATCAGCAGGCGCATCGTCGACATGCCAAGGCTCAGGACGACCTGACTCCTGTGTCGCGGTCAGCGCGTGCAGCTGCGCGAGGAGCCACTCGTGCTCGTGCACGACACGCGCTTTACCGTAAGCATGGACGGTCACGTAGTTCCAAGTAGGAACGACCTTGCCGTCCCTACGCTTCGCTTCGTATACCGATGGGGAAACATACGCTTCCGGCCCTTGGAAGATCACGAGCACGTCGTTTGCTTGCTCGACTGCAGACCAAATCGGGTTGGCACGAGCAACGTGACATCGCAACCGTCCCCAAGGTGCCGGCTCGCTGTCCGTCACGAAAGGAACGTGGTTCGCATCCAGCCCCGCCGGCGTATTCGCGACCAGCACGCCCAGCGGATGCTTGCGCATGAAGGCATGCATGACCTCGACCCGCGATTCGGCGAAATGCTGCGGCAGGTACATGTGTCTCCTCGCGGACGAGTCAGCGCTGCACCATCCTCGGGGCGATGCGCTTTACCGGCTCAGTGTGTATTCGGCGCTGCAGTAAGGGCATTTCGCCCAGCCGGTCTTCTCGATGGGCAGATACACACGGGGGTGCGAGTTCCACAAGTGCATGCCCGGCATCGGGCACGACAGCGGCAGGTCCGCCGGAGTCACTGTGTAGTGGTTCTGAGCATTCGGCTGAATCAGCTTGTTCGGGTCTCGGGTTTCCATGGTCCACATCAGCAGCAAACCAGACACGGGTTACCCGGGATTATCACATGGAAGGCGTCGGCGCGCTTGGGGAGGCTGTGCCCATCTCCCGCTCCCAGATCTCGATCACGCCGCGGCGCTCTTCCACGAACTCATCCGCTCCGACAACGTTGGTCCCCTCGTCCAGGGAGAGGCGGTGCAGGCGATGGCGGTACTTACGGTACGTGTCGATGAGGAAGTCCACCGTCGACTGCGGCACGAGATTGCCGGACGCCAGGCTCTCGAGCTGACGGATGTTGTCCGAGAACGTCACAATCTCCGGGTAGCGGTCCGCCCACTTCAGCATCCAGTACTGCACGAGAAACTCGATATCCGCGACGCCGCCGGGATCCTGTTTCAAGTCGAACTGTCCCCTCCTTGCCTTGGACAAATTCTCGCGCATTCGGGCACGCATGTTGCGCACCTCCTCCTTGAGATCTTCGCGCCTGACGGCCTTGCGCAGCACTTCGATGCGAGCTGCCTCGAATTCCTCGCACAGCCTGGCATCGCCTGCGATTGCGCGCGCACGCAAAAGCGATTGATGCTCCCAGGTCCATGCTTCGCGGAACTCGTACTCTTTGAACGCCGCAAGCGACTGCACCAGCAGGCCGCGGTTGCCGCCTGGGCGTAACCGGGTGTCGACTTCGTACAGCCGGCCCATTGCCGTGTGCACCGTCAATAGGTGCACCAGTCGCTGACCAAGACGCTGGAAGAACACTGTGTTGTCTATGGGCTTTGACCCATCGGTACGGTGCCCCTGCCCACACGCATCGTGCAGGAAGACCAAGTCGAGATCCGAGCCGTAACCGAGCTCCAAGCCGCCGAGCTTCCCGTACGCCACGACGATCATCGCCGGCGTTCTGGTCGTGCCGTCCGCGTCCGTGCAGCGTGGCACGCCGTGCCGTTCCGTGATCTGTGCCCAAGCGAGCGCGAGCGCTTCCTGTACGATCAGCTCGGCAATGTCGGTGAGCCTGTCGCTCACCTTCATGAGCGGCAGGCCACTGATCAGATCTGCAATGGCCACTCGAAAGACCGCTGCGCTCTTGAACTGGCACAACATCTCCACTTGCCGCTCCGGATCCTCCGCCTGCATCTGCGCACGACACGCGGCGAGATCGGCGGCGAACTGCTCCCTGCTCGGCTCTTGCTCTATCACTCGCTCGTCGATGAGCTCATCCAAGAGAAGCGGTCTGGTGGCGATCTGGTCGGTCAGAAACTGGCTCTGCGCGCACAATTGCACGAGGCGTCTCAGCGCTGCCGAGTTTTCGTTCAAGAGCGCCAAGTACGCGGTACGTCCGCCGATGCTTTCGAGAATGTTGAGCACTCTCGTCAATGTGATGGGCGGAGCGTCCGTGCGCGCAACGAGCGGCAACAGCTTCGGGAAGAGCTCACGCAACCGACGGCGACCGGTTTCATCCTGACGCCGGTAATAGGCGCTCGCAGCCAGCACCTCGAAGCGTTCAGCGACTTCGCTCGGGGCGGCAAACCCGAGCACTCGCAGGGCTTGCTCGAGGTCCTCCCGCGGCGCCTCCACATCGAACGTTGCGGTCTGCCGGGCGAACTCATCGGCCCCCGCCACCGGACCGAAGACCGTCTGCGCGAAGTGATGCGCGACCCGCCCCCGGTGATGCCTCAGCTCGCGCTCGAGCTCGCTCCAATCGGCATAGCCCATCGAGTATGCGAGCCGGGCGCGGCCCTCCGCATCGTGCGGCAGCTCGTGCGTTTGCTCGTCGTTCCATTGCTGCAGGCGATTCTCGACGGTTCTCAAAAAACGATAGGCGGCATCCAGCTCCACCACCGCCTCGTTCCGCAGCAGCCGCGGCCCAACGAGAAGCGGCAACACCTCACGCAACGCTCGCGATTGCAGGCGCTTGTCGCTGCCGCCACGTATCAATTGAAAGGCCTGAGCGATGAACTCGATCTCACGAATACCGCCCGGTCCGAGCTTGATGTTGTCGCGCAGCTCGCGGCGCTGCACCTCGCGCTCGATCATCGCCTTCATGTCGCGCAGCGCTTCGAACACGCCGAAATCGAGGTAGCGGCGATAAACGAATGGCCGGATGACCTCGTCGTAGAGTGAAGCGAACTGACTTCTGGCGGTCAGCGGCCGTGCTTTGATGTATGCGTAGCGTTCCCAGTCGCGACCGTGCTGCTGAAGATAGTGCTCGAAGGCCGCGAAGCTGAGTGCGATGCGCCCGCTGTCCCCGAACGGTCTCAAGCGCAGATCCACTCGATACACGAAGCCTTCCACGGTGCGTGTTGCGAGCAGTTGCACGAGCTTCTGCGCAACACGCAGGAAGAATTCGGCATTGTCGACCTTGCGCGCGCCGTCCGTTTCGCCTTCTTCCGGGTAGAGAAAGATGAGATCGATATCCGATGAGTAATTGAGCTCCCCGCCGCCCAGCTTTCCCATCGCAAGAATCATGAGCGGCTGCGGCGCTGACGATTCCTCCCCTCGCGGCGTGCCGTACTTGCGCACACAAGCTGCGTACGCGTATCGATAAGCGTGGCGGATGCACGCGTCCGCTAAGGCAGAGAGGTCGTGCAGCGTCTCGTCCAGCCCTGCCCATCCTGCGACATCCCGCCATGCAATGCGAACCGCGTGCCTGCGACGGAAGCGGCGCAACTGCGCCATCACTTCCTGTTCCTCTTGAGCGAAGACGTGCTGCGCCAAGTCCTGCTCGAGCCACTCGGCATCGGCCTGCTCGAGCAACCGCCCTTCCGATGTGAGCTGCCTCAGGAGATGCGGATCACGCAGGCACGAACGCGCGACATACTCGCTGCAGGCCCACACGCGCGGCAGGGAGGACTCGATCCGTGGATCGCCCAAGACCTCTTCCCACACCGAGGGATCCGTTTCCTGCGCGGCCACGAGGCGCTCCTTCGCGCGAGCGGTTAACGCTGCCTCGCTGGGCGATGCTGAGGGTCTCATAGGAAGTGCAGTTTATATGAGGCTGTAGGTCGTAGACTGTAGGCTGTGGTGTGGCGCGTGGATGCACGCGCCACCCCGCATTCCCTATTCCCCATTCCCTATCCCATTTCGCCCGTCCGACACCCCGCCCTTTCCCGGGGAAAGGGTTACGGCTACAGGCTCTTTCAGTGTCCACCCTAAAGCGTACATGTCGGATACGTGCAAACTAGCACCCCGTGGTGTGGTGTGCGCACCGGCTATCCACGCGGAGGTGTGACGTCGATGATGAGACCCCAGCGCCGCGCGACTCCTGTTCAGGTCAAGGCTGCCGCGTACGGTGAACGTGCGTGGCCGCGCATCTGGCTATGGCTGTGCAGTGGGCTCGTCGCCGGTGCCCTGCTGTTGCTCAACTGGCGGGCAGACGCAGGCACCGCACTCTGCGAGACGGGCAGATGCTCGACGGGAACCCACGAGCAACCGATGCGCTATTCGCGCCTTGCCACCGCGTTGCCAGGCAGCCCATTTGCGCGCGCGTCGCACGAGAGCGAGCTATCCGAGCAAGAGTTCTCGTCGTTCAGCGGCGTGGGCATGATCGTCTGCACCGTTGATGGTGTCAGTCGCTCCTCCACCGCCTTTCTCGTTGGTGCCTTTGACATCGCGGTGACGGTCGCGCATACGTTCGAGAGCCGTTCCGGTAAGCCTGCGAGTTGCGTGTACAACAGCACGGACATGATGGGACAAATCCGCGAGCGCATCCCCGTCGCTTACGTCAAGTCCCAATGGGACATGGAACCCGGAGCGGCCGGTGAGCCAACCAAAGACTTGGCGGTTGTGCGACTAGCGCAACCTTCCCGCTTCGCTCACCGTACGATGCCGCTTGGGCGCTTCTCGGGCGACGGCAGGCGAGTCGTCATGGTCGGATTCAAGGAGCTGAGCCACTCCGACACGTTCAAGCAAAAAAAGCACGGCAGCGTGTACGACTTCCTCGGCACTCACACCGGTGTACGTGGCGCATTCGCGCACGACATGGATTCACAGCACATTACTCCCGGCGCACCCGTCATCGACGAGCGCACCGGCATCATCATCGGCATTCACACGCGACTCGGCCAGCGCAGCAATACCATGATCACGATGAACGACTGGCTCGAAGCAACGATCCGCGCCGAGCTGCAACGAGAAACGCAAGAGGCTGCGCGGGCGAATTGAGGTTGGGTTTGGCGTCCCCGCTTCGCGAGGGAGGGAACAAGACTCCGCGCTACACGCTACCACATAGCCCCAGCCTCCGGTCTCCAGCCCCCGCCTCCAGCCCATAGTGAACGGCGCACCAACGGGATTGGGGATAGGTATGGAGAATCAAGAGGCGACGCACCCATCCTACAGCCTACAGCCTACAGCCTACGGTCTCTGACCTCACACCCGAGCCCCAAGCCCGCTCAAACTCAGGCGTCATCTTCACGCGCAACGATATCCCGACGTCGTCGCACGAATCGTAGATGATGAACATCGCAGCCATATTGAGGCGGACCGCGAGCTCATAGCCTTCTTCCGGCCCAAGCACGTTGTACGCGGTTGCCCATGCATCTGCATACATCGCGAGATCATGAGCGACGACCACCGAGGCCAGACGATGTGCGACGGGGGCCCCCGTGCGCGGATCGATGGTGTGCGAAAAGCGCTGCCCCTCCTTCTCGACGAATTGGCGATAACCGCCGGAGGTGGCAATCGCTCGATCCGCCACCTCGAGCACGGCGAGCGGTGGAGCGTCGATACGGGAAGGATTCTCGACTGCGACGCGCCAGCGCTTGCCTTCCCTATTTGTGCCGCGCGTGCGAATCTCGCCACCGACATCGACCAGGTAGCGCTTGACGTGACTCTGCTCGAGGCGCGTCGCTATGCGATCGACCGCGTATCCGGGAGCGATGGCGTTCAGATCGATCTCGAGCAGCGGCTCGTCCTTGCGAATGGAAGGTGGCTGGAACTGCAGATGCACCAGCGAGCTGCCAACACGGCTGCGAACGCTCGCGATCGCCACTGCGTCCGGGAGCGGCGCGTGCTCATCGGCCGCTGGACCGAATCCCCACAGTCGCACGAGCGGCGCCGCGGTGACGTCGAATGCGCCGTTTGAACGGCGCGCAACTTCTAGCGCCGCAGACACGACATACGCCAGCTCCGGCGAGATCTCCAGCCAGTCCGTCGTGCGGGCCGTATTGAAACGCACAATCTCCGAATCGTTCCGATAGCCGGACATGGTTGCATCGACACGCGCGAGCTCTTCCTCGACCATCGAACGTAACGTGTGCGGCGTGAGCTGTGTGGGTGGCGCGACGACACGCACGGTGTAGGTCGTTCCCATTGTCAGACCAGACACCACGAGCTCGTGCGATCGCTCGCTGCAACTCGCTAGAAGCAGCACGCACAGTAAGGTGATGAGTAAGGGCTTGGGGCTTGAGGCTTGGGACACGGGATGAGTTGCGCTACCTGCTTGTGTTAGACGCGATCGTAGCGTGGGACTCGGGGTGGAGACTGGGCGCTGGGGGCTGGGGGCTGACGCTGGAGCTACGCGCAACGGCGCACATACCAACAGTTCCCTCCCCGCGCAGCGGGAGCGTAGCGAGGCTGCTGGCGCAGGGCACTGGAGGCCGGAGCTGGCGCTACGCGCCCGCTGCCGCGCGATGCGTCGATAGAGAGCGGCGCACATACCAACAATTCCCTCCCCCGCGCAGCGGGAGCGTAGCGAGGCTGCTGGCTGCACGGCACTGGAGGCCGGAGCTGGCGCTACGCGCCCGCTGCCGCGCGATGCGTCGATAGAGAGCGGCGCACATACCAACAATTCCCTCCCCCGCGCAGCGGGGGAGGGCCAGGGAGGGGGCGTCCGCGCGCACAGCGCCGCCGATTGCCTACAGCCCAAACAAGCACGCCACTGGCAACGTGCTCAGCACTTCCGCTGCACGCAAGCGACACGTCTGTGAATCGCCGAAAAATCGAAACGCTCGCCCAGTGAATACATCTCGAAGCTCTCGGGTGAATGGCGCGACGAGTTCCGTGTCGCCCCAGGTCTGCTCACCCACCGGCCATTCGAGGGCACCACCTTTGAGGCGCGCCGACCATCGCGGCACGACCACAACACAAACACGTTGCTCGTGCTCGCGCGCGAACGCAAAGAGATGCGCGCTACATGAGCCTTCGACGGTCAAGGGCACATAGCTTCCGAGCTCGAATAGTGCAGGATCACGCTTCCTCGCCTGCAGCAAGGACCACGTCACTCGCAGCTTGAGTGCGTCCATGTCGGCGGGATCTGCGTTGGCGGTCTCGGTTCGCTCGATCTCAGCCAACATCGCATCGGCGGCCGCGTAATCGACCGGTCGACGATTGTCCGGATCGACGAGCATGAACGACAGACGTTCGGTGCCTTGATAGATGTCCGGCACGCCAGGAACAGTGAGCTTCAGCACCGTTTGAGCCAGCGAGTTGATGCCGCCGAAGAACGCGATGGTCTCGGCGAAGGCTCTGAAATCGTGCAAAAAAGCATTGCGCTCTGGATGCTCCAGCAATTGCTCCACGAAGCTGCAGAGCGCTGCCTCGTACTCCTCGTTGGGATTCAACCACGACGTGGAGCGCTTTGCCTCGCGCGCAGCCTTGATCACGTAGGCGCGCATGCGCTCCATGAGGCTCGTAGGATCTTCATCACCCTGCCAGACGCCCGCCAGCGTCTGATAGATCATGTATTCGTCGTCCCGGGTGGGCGCACTCGCGTTATCGACTTGGCGACGCTTGCCGCGATTGAGCCTGCTCCAGCGAGCAAGATGTAATCGCCACAGCTCCGTAAGCTCACTGATCACCGCGATACGGGCGCGCACGTCCTCGCTACGCTTGGTGTCGTGGGTCGAGGTCGCGAGCATGGAATGCGGCCAGGACTTCGCGCGCTCGAGATTCGCTTGGTGGAGCGCGCTCGAAGAGACGCTGAAGCGGCTCGGATCGCCCCCTACCTCGTTGAGGCAGATCAGGCGGTTGTAGCGATAGAACGCCGTATCCTCGACGCCCTTGGCGGTAACTGGCGCGGTGACTTGCTGGAATTTCATCGCGAACTCGCGCATGGCGTGGCGGTGTGACGCAGGGCGCCCGGCCGCTGCATCGCCCAGCAAGACGCCTGCCAGAAAGTCGAACACGCTGCGCTCGCCGGCGCTGCGCTTGCGCGCTACGCTCACGGCCCAACGTACGATGCGCCGATCCTCTTCGCCGATACCCTCGTGCGAGATGTACGTGCGGTACACCGGAAAACAGGCAATGACCTCCACGATGGCATCGCGCAAAGCAGCGCGGGTGAAATCCGCCGTGTGACGATCGAGCTGCGCGATGCGATCGAGCTGGGTCGCCAGCACCTCCACTTCGGCTGCAAGGGAGACGCTCATGACGAGCTTCTTGCAGCGATACGCAATCTCTGCGAACTCGTGCGGGTTATTAGTGAACTGACGATAGCGTGCCGTCAGGCGCCGCTCCTCTTCGCCGCAGACCAGCCAGCTCGTCACCAGCGCGGCGAACTCGTATCCAGTCGTGCCGTGCACGGCCCACGCCTCGGGCAAGCGTTCGTGTGGAGCCAGGATCTTCTCGGTTACGACATACAGTGACTTGGGCTCTGCGTCCGTAGCAAATCTTTGCTGGAGCCGCTCGAAATAGGTCTTCGGATCGTAGAGCCCATCCGAATGGTCGATCCGTAAACCATCGATCTTGCCCTGCTCGATGAGCTCGAATGTGAGCGCGTGCGTGCTTTCGAACACTTCCTGCTGCTCCATGCGCAGCGCGGCCAGATTGTTGACGTCGAAGAATCGTCGATAGTTGATCTCGTCGACCGCAACGCGCCAATAAGCGAGACGATAAGCTTGCGCTTCGAGCAGCTCGTGAAGCGCATCGAAGCTTTCTGGCGCGCCCGGGGTGCCATTCAATCGCTCGATGGTCTCGTCGATGTAGCGTCTGATCGCCTCGCTGCGTTCCAGCAGGCGCACGAGACGCCGTTTGTGCGCCTCTTTGTCCCGATAGCGTATGCTGACCGCCTCTTCACTGATATCGTTGCGCGCCGGTAAGTGTCCGAAAGCCGTCAAGAGACTTTCGAGATCGCCCCGATCCGGATCGTCGGCAGCGAATCGCTCCTCGAGCAGCGCGCGCGTGGGCGCGAAAATCCGCGGATATTCCCGCGGATCAATCGGGAACCGATGCTCGTAGTAGCGCACGGCGAAGCTGCCGCTGGCCATATCGAGCTCGAGCTTGAGATCTCCTCGCTCCAGCACCTCGCCGTAAGGTGCACCCAGTATCGGCACGAGCACGCGGTCATGCATCGACGGGCGCAGCGGTCGCCAGTCCACATCGAAATGACTCGCGCAACGTCCTGCCGGGCCGTTCTCGAGCAAGTCGAGCCACCACTCGTTGTCGTCGCCCATGATGCCGAGATGATTCGGGACGATGTCGACGATGAGCCCCATACCATGCCCATGGAGCACTTCCACGAACATATCGAAGCTCTCGCGAGTGCCGAGCTCGGGGTTGAGCTGTGAATGATCAGTAACGTCATAGCCATGCAGGCTGCCTGGTCGCGCCTTGAGAATCGGCGATGCATAGACGTGACTGATCCCTAACCTGGCGAGATAGGGCACGATGCGGGCCGCGTCCTCGAACGTGAACTCGCGATTGAGCTGCAGCCGGTACGTCGCCCTAGGGATACCGCGCCTCAGCATGCCTGTTGGGAGCATATAGACGAACTTCCCAGGGTTGCAGAGTGTCGCCGCCCGAAACGTCGCCCGTCGAGTAGAGCGCACGCTTTCCAGCAAGCTCACGCGCAGCGGCCCGCTCGTCGGCCAGGTTGGCAATCATTTGCAGCGCTCCACCGCTTGCGAGAGGCCATGTAACTGTCAGCACATTCTCTCTCACTGCATAGCGACTCGTCCCGGGCACGATATCCGCGATGAGCGGAATGATCGCGCGACGGCGCAGCTCCAAGAGCGATGTCACGTACTCGAGCCATTCCCGGCACGCAGGCGTCTCGCGGTCCTCCTGCATGAGCTGACACTTGGCGAACGTGGCGTGTGCGTTGGGATCCGGAATACACGCGCGCCGTGACTCATCCGAGAACGCTTCGAACACAGCGAACTCCGCGCGACGCCCCTCGCGCACGGCATCTGCAAGCGTGCCGTGATAGTCGCAGAAGTAGAGAAAAGGCTGCTCGGCACCGTATTCCTCGCCCATGAACAACATCGGTATCTGCGGCGCGAGCAGCAGCACCGCGTACGCAGCCCTGAGCGGCGCACGCGGCACGAGCGTCACGAGCCGTTCACCAAAAGCACGATTGGCAATCTGATCGTGATTCTGCAGGAAGTTCACGAAGGCGAGCGGCGACAAATGCGAGCTCGGCTCACCGCGTGGCTTGCCGCTGACGGAGGAACGCTCGCCTTGATAGACAAAACCTTCTGCCAACGCCCGACCGAGCCGCTCGAGCGTGTGTGTCGCATAGTCCGCGTAGTAGCCTTCCGTCTCATGCGTGAGTATCACATGAAACGCATGGTGAAAGTCGTCATTCCACTGCGACACGCGAGGTCGGCGCAAGCGGCGCGCCTCGTTGTGATAGTTCTCGAGCACGACATGCACGTGACGCTCACGTCCCGGCCCGTCTTGGACCGCATCGATGAGCTCGTCGACAAAGTGCCGCGGCCCATCGTCGTACATGGCGTGCACCGCATCGATCCGCAGCCCGTCGAAACGGTACTCCTCAAGCCAATACAGTGCATTCTCGATGAAGAATCGGCGCACCACGGGCAGATGCAAGGCGAGCGCATCGCCCCATGGCGTCCTGTGTCCGGGATTGAAGAGCTCCCGTGCATAGTGGCTCAAGTAATTGCCGTCCGGTCCGAAGTGGTTGTAGACCACATCGAGCAGCACCGACAGTCCCAACGAATGCGCCCCATCAACGAGGCGCTTGAGCTCATTCGGCGTACCGTATGTCGCGTGTGGCGCGTACGGGAGGACACCATCGTATCCCCATCCTCTGTTGCCGGGGAAAGCGGCAATAGGCATGAGCTCGAGTGCCGTGATACCCATCCTGGCGAGCTCCGGCAAACACGCCTCGAGCGCCGCGTACGTGCCGGCTTGCGTGATCGTGCCGACATGCAGCTCGTAGATGACGAGCTCCTGCCACGGATGACCTTGCCAATCGTCGTCCTGCCACTCGTAATCCAGTGGATCCACGAGCATGCTGGCTGCATGCACGCCTTCCGGATTGAAACGCGATGCCGGATCCGGTACCTCGATCGCATCATCGATGCGATATAGATAACGATCCCCCGCAGCTACATCCGCGACGCGCGCTTCATACCAGCCGTCGCCGCTGCTCCTCATCGGCTCCTCACGGAGCCCTTCCGGGCCGAGAACTTTCAATGCCACACTATGCGCGCTCGGCGCCCACAGACGAAAGTGTCCGGTGCCTGATGCATCGAGCTGGGCACCGAACGACATGCGGTATACCCGCCTCACACATTGTCCTCCTGCTGGAGAGGATGCTCGAAGAGAGCGAGCGCACGTCCCTCGATGACGTAGGAATCACCAGGGCGCAGCGTGCGTCGTTCGATGCCGAAGCCTGCCGGATCAGCCGTATCGAGCCGCAAGAGCCAATGTCTGTCGCTCAGCTCTGTCGGGATGCGAAACTCCACGGGCTCGTGATGAGCGTTCACGAGCATCAGGAAGTCGCTGTCGACGAGCAGCTGGCCACGCTCGTCTTCTTCCTGCAATGAGCGCCCCGACAAGAACACACCGAGCGTGCGCGCATTACTTTCGGACCACTGCTGATCGGACATTTCCGATCCGCTCGGATCGAACCAGATGATGTCGCTGACGTGGTCGCCGCGGATGCTGCGATTCTGGAAGAAGCGCCGACGTCGGAAAGTGCGGTGACTCTTCCGCAAGTGGATGAGCTCGCGCGCGAACGTCAGCAGGTTCTGGTCTTCGTCGCTCAGGCTCCAATCGTGCCACGTGATCTCGTTGTCTTGACAGTAGGCGTTGTTGTTGCCCAGCTGCGTCCGCCCGCATTCGTCGCCTGCGAGCAGCATCGGTACGCCTTGCGAGACCATCAGCGTCGCGAGCAAGTTGCGCATCTGTCGGACTCGGAGCGCACGAATCTCTGGATCGTCCGTCGGACCCTCGACGCCGCAGTTCCAGCTGCGATTGTGATTCTCGCCGTCGGTGTTGCCATCCAAGTTGGCCTCGTTGTGCTTCTCGTTGTAGCTGACGAGATCGCGCAACGTGAAGCCGTCATGCGCCGTCACGAAGTTGACGCTCGCGTAGGGACGACGGCCGCTGTGCTCATATAGATCGCTGGAGCCGGATACGCGGTACGCCAGCTCGCCGATCAAGCCGCCCTCGCCTTTCCAGTAGTCCCTGACGGCGTCTCGATACCTGCCGTTCCACTCCGTCCAACCAACGGGAAAACCACCGACTTGATAGCCACCTTCACCCAGATCCCACGGCTCGGCGATCAGCTTGACCCGCGAGATGACCGGATCCTGATGAATGATGTCGAAGAACGCGCCGAGACGATCCACGGCGTGCAGCTCGCGCGCGAGCGCGGAAGCCAGATCGAACCGGAAGCCATCGACGTGCATCTCTTCGATCCAGTATCGAAGACTGTCCATGATGAGCTGCAGCACGTGCGGATGCTGCATGTTGAGTGTGTTGCCGCAGCCGGTGTAGTCCATGTAATAGCGCTTGTCGTCGTGCACGAGGCGATAGTAGGCAGCGTTGTCTATTCCTCGAAAGCTGAGCGTCGGTCCTAGGTGATTGCCTTCCGCCGTGTGGTTGTAGACGACATCCAGAATCACCTCGATCCCTGCCGAATGCAGGGTCTTCACCATCGTCTTGAACTCTTGATCCGAATGCTCGCTGGATGAGTAGGCTTGATGAGGCGCGAAGTACCCGATCGAGTTGTAGCCCCAGTAGTTGGACAGGCCTTTCTCGACGAGATGGCGATCATGGACGAAGTAGTGGACGGGCATGAGCTCGACCGCCGTCACGCCCAGGCGTTTGAGGTAGTCGATCACCGGAGCCGTCGCCAGGGCGGCATAGGTACCCCGATAGCGCGGTGGCACATCCGGGTGACGCATCGTGAACCCGCGCACGTGCATCTCATATATGACAGTGTCGTGCCACGGAATGTTGGGTCGGCGATCGTCGCCCCACGTGAACGCCGGATCGATGACTTTCGCCTTCGGCATGCCATTGGCGTTGTTGCGGCGATCGAATGACAGATCCGCGCGCGAATGACCGATACGATAACCGAAATGGGCATCGGACCACGCGAGGTTGCCGACGATCGACTTGGCGTACGGATCCAGAAGGAGCTTGTTCGGATTGAACCGGTGCCCTTGCTGGGGCTGATACGGGCCGTACACACGGTAGCCATAGAGCTGGCCCGGCCGCGCTTCCGGTAGATAACAATGCCAGACCCGATCCGTCTGCTCGCGCAGACGTATGCGCTGGAGCTCGCGCCGGCCGCGACGATCGAACAAGCACAGCTCGACCGCCTCTGCATGCTCGGAGAAGAGCGCGAAGTTGACGCCTTCGCCGTCCCACGTCGCTCCTTGCGGATACGGTCGACCCGGCCAGACCGCGTTGATCAGATTCATATCGAGAGGCGCTTGATCATGTCCCGGAGATCACCGCGGCAAGGCGCCAAGCGGATGTCGCAGCTTGATCGTGACGCGATCCACGACGCTCAGAAACGAGAGACACCTAGCCGACGGGTGCGCTCGAGTTGCGCTTGTTGCGCAGCCAGGCTCAGGTACTCGGACGACTCCCGCTCCGCAGTCACATCGCCCGTGCCACGACGAACGTGCAGCCTTTGCAACGTCTTGCCGACACGACCTGGCGTGCCGAGATCGCTCCACCCGCAAGACGGCACACGGACGACGCGCAATCGATCCACTTTGTGCTCCAGCACGTCGCGCGAGAAATCGATGGAAGGCAGCCGCGTGTAAAGATCGACGATCGCTGGCCAGCCGCCCGTCGGCGCTCCGTGCTGAAGGAAACGCGTGAGAATGACCTGCATTTCCACCACGATCGAGCTGTGATGCGGTAGGAACAGGTCCAGGAGCGCCGCACCGTGCGCAGCCAGGATGAACATGTTCCACAACCCGCCCCGCGCGATGAGCTCGGCGGCGAGATCCGTCTTTGGTTTCTCCAGGAAGCGCTCAACACGCAAGCTGCCGCTGACGTCGGGCACACCGGGAAGCACATAGCCGAGCTCGGTATCGAGCTCGTCGGGCTCGGTGCCAAGAAGTATCGGATGGGTCGTGTCCTCTTCCAACCGCGCGAGTGCTGTTTCCAGCGCTTGCTGCAACACGAGCTCATCCTGAACGTAGTGGTCGGACGGGAGCATGACGATGCGCGCTTCGGGATCTTTGGCGAGGATGTGTAGAATGGAGAACAGCACGCCGACACCCGTGCCGCGGTTGCGCGGCTGCACGATCAGATTGGTCTGCGGCAAGTGCGCAAGCCCGCGACATTCGATCCACCACTTACGGTGCTGTTGCGCGACGATGGTGCAGATCCGCTCGGAGGGCACCAGTCTCGCTGCACGCTGAATCGCCTCTTCGAGCAACGAACGCCCGCCATCGAGCGAACAGAACTGCTTGGGTACCGGCGTTCCACACGGTTTGGTCGTGAGCGCTCGTAACCGACTTCCATCGCCTGCTGCCAGAATGAGAGCCCACACGTGCTGTGCTTCAGACATCGACCCGACTCCTTGCTGCGACAGCGACGGTTCTCGTTATCGGAAATCGCGTCGCTGACGAAGATGCAGGACATAAATACACGGGACCGTGTATGAGTTCCGCGGGCGTGACGGCCGTGACGGAACCGAACTGTCGATGGGTGCGTAGTTCGTCTACACCTCCTTGCTTGGCTGCGCACCCTCCATAGCTGCCCGATCCTTCGACTGCGGGCTCTTGTTATATAAGTAATGTCGATGCGCTCGACTGAAGGAGCAGTGGATTTCGGATGAATCCAGACGATGTATCTGCCGGACGACGTGCGCAAGCGTTATCGCAATTTCGTAGGCAAGGCACTGGACTCAGCCGCAGGACGGTTCCGTTGTCCCATTGGTTGTTGCTGCTTGCAGTCACGGTAAGCTGTCTTGCGGGCGCAGCAGCCTCGCGCTCTGCACAGGAAGCGAGCCAGCATCCGACCCGCTATCGCTTTGCGCCGAGCACCGTGCTGGAAATGGCGCAGAAGCTGGCCGCGCGCGACTATGCGGTCACGCGGATCCCGGAAAACTCACCCCTAGCGCAGCTCTCCTACGACCAGTACAGACTGATTCGTGTCAATCCAAAACAGGCGATCTGGCGCAACGAGCAAGTGCCGTTCAGGCTCGAAGTCCTGCCGGCCGGTTTCCTGTTCACGCTGCCTGTGCGCGTGTCGGTCGTAGAGAGCGGAGTTGCTAGGGAGATCGTTCCGGAACAGACGATGTTCGAGCTCGATCCCAGCATCGCCAAGCTGCTAGGGAACACGCCCATTCCCTTGTCGGGTCTGCGCCTGCGAACGCAGCTCAATTCGCGTTCGGCGTGGGACGAGTTCTTGTCGTTCCAAGGTGCTTCATACTTCCAGGCAATCCCGAGAGGAGGACACTATGGAGCGTCCGCGCGGGGACTGGCACTGCGTACAGCACATCCCCAGGGAGAAGAGTTTCCCGAGTTCACGCACTTCTGGGTCGAACGACCGTCGGCGAATGCTTCAGGCATTGTCGTACACGCGCTGCTCGATAGCCCGTCAACGACGGGCGCGTATCGCTTTTCGATCACACCCGGCGCCGAAACGATCATGGATGTCGACGTGACCCTGTTCCCGCGCGCGCCGTTGGAGGATGTCGGCATTGCACCGCTCACATCCATGTTCTTGTTCGACGAATCCGAGCGCATGCGGATCGACGACTACCGTGACGAGGTGCACAAGTCGGACGGTCTACAAATCGTTCTCGCCTCCGGTGAGCAAGTGTTCCGACCACTGCGCAACCCGACCCAGCTGCAGATCTCCGCGTTCACCTCGGTCGCTCCGAAGGCCTTCGGTCTGGTGCAGCGCTCGCGCCGCCTCTCTGACTTTCACGACCTCGACGCCATGTACGAACGCCGCCCGAGCGTCTGGATCGAGCCGACAAGCGAATGGGGACCTGGCGAGCTGCAGCTGATTGAAATCCCGACGGACCTCGAGACCAACGACAATATCGTGACGATGTGGAAGCCGAAGGAAGTCATCCCGCCAGGTCAGCCCTGGCATACTTCCTATCGCATACGCTGGACCACTACGCCGCGCGTGCAACCGAGTCTCGGTCGCGTCACGGCGACACGCACAGGTCCGACGCGCGATGGCAAGCGGCGCCTCTTCGTCGTCGATTTCGTTGGTGCGGGTCGCGACGTCGACGGCCTCGAGCTCGACATCGGCAGCTCCACCGGGCGCATCTCCAATGCCACCTTGCAACCGAACCGCCTGACGAAAGGCATCCGCGCCACGTTCGAGCTCGACCCGCAAAACGCCGACCTCGTGGAGCTGCGTATGCGCATCATGCGCGGTGATCGGCCCGTCACAGAGACATGGCTCTATAGATGGACGGCCACCTGAGCACAGCGCCGGAAAATCGCGAGCTGATGCGCGGTGGCATGCCGGTCGAGCGACCGCTCGAGATGCCGGTGCAGGATTTTCGCCGAGCACCGACGAACGAACCGCTCGACGTGCCCGAAGCGCGCGTCGTCATCGCTCGCGCGCTCACGATCGGCGGCATGCTCGCCATCACCGTGTACGGGGTCCGGGAGATGCTGGCGATCGTCAGCGTGCAGGACATGACCGCCCTCCAGGGCGTCATGCTGTTCTTCTTTGCGGTCACGCTCGCGTGGATCGGCTTTGCTGCCTCGTCTGCGATCGCAGGTCTGCTCATTCCTGCATCCAAGCAGCCGAGCGCGTCCCTTGGGAACAGCCGTACCGCGTTGCTGATGCCGGTGTACAACGAGGATCCGGCACGCACCACTGCAACGCTGCAAGCGATGGCGGAAGATCTCGCGCGCATCGGCGCGGCCCAGCATTTCGAGATCGTCATCTTGTCGGACTCGACGCAAGTCGATGCTTGGATCGGCGAATCGCTCGCGGTCGATCGCCTGCGACGCAACCTGCGCGACATCATGCCGGTATGGTATCGCCGACGCTGGCACAACACCGGACGCAAAGCCGGGAACATCGAAGAGTTCGTCAAGCGCTGGGGCGGGCGCTACGACTACATGATCGTGCTCGATGCCGACAGCTTGATGACTGCCGAGACGCTCGTCGAGCTGGTGCGGCGAATGCAAGCGGACCCGAAGCTCGGCATCCTGCAGACCGTCCCGCTGCTCATCGGCGGCACAAGTCTCTTTGCGCGCTTGCAGCAATTCGCGGGACGCGTCTACGGCGCGCTCATCGCGCGGGGTGTCGCGGCGTGGTCCGGCGACGAAGGGAATTACTGGGGCCACAATGCAATCATCCGAGTTGCAGCGTTCGCTCAAGCGTGTGGCCTGCCCCAGCTGCGCGGCCGGCGGCCCTTTGGTGGTCACGTGCTCTCGCACGACTTCGTAGAAGCAGCGCTCATCCGCCGCGCGGGCTGGAAGGTACGCATGGCAAGCGACTTGGAAGGCTCGTGGGAGGAAAGTCCGCCCTCCCTCATCGATATCGCCATTCGCGATCGGCGCTGGGCGCAGGGTAATCTTCAACACATCAAGGTCATCGGCGCACGTGGCCTGACGCTCACCAATCGAGCGCATTTCCTGATCGGCATCATGAGCTACCTGTCCTCGCCCCTGTGGCTCATGCTGCTGCTCGTCGGCTTTGCGCTCACGCTACAAGCCTCCTTGATCCGCCCGGAGTATTTCTCGAGCGAATTTCAGCTCTTCCCGAACTGGCCGGTGTTCGACGCACCGCGCATGACGAAGCTCTTCATCTTCACGATGATCGTGTTGTTCACCCCGAAGGTACTCGGCTGGCTGCGCGCTTTGTTCGTGTCGCGGGTCCGTAAGGGTTGCGGCGGAGTGATCGGGCTGACGGTGAGCACGCTCGTCGAAACGATCCTTTCGGCACTGTACGCACCCATCATGATGCTCGTGCAAACCCAGCATGTCGTGTCCATCCTGGCTGGACGGGACTCCGGCTGGGGGCCGCAGCGGCGTCATGCAGCCACGGCGACGTGGCGCGAAGCCTGCAGTGTTCATTGGCCCCATGTCGCAATCGGTCTCGTCTTCAGCATCGTCGCGTACCTCCTCTCACCGACGCTGCTGGCGTGGCTGTCCCCCGCGCTCGCGGGGCTACTCCTTGCCATCCCGCTTTCGAAGATGAGCGGCAGCGAGCCTGCCGGGCACATCCTGCGGCACCTCTCGTTGTTGCGCACGCCAGAGGAGCATCGGATGCCTGACCTGCAGCGCCGACGGAACGAGCTGCTCAAGGATGCGCCGCCCTTGCCTCGCGAAGCGCTCAAGCTCCTCGCGCGCGACCGTCAAGCGATGCTCACACATATCGCTGGCAACTTGCCCCGTCCGCCGGAGGCGCGCGGTCATCCCGATCCACATCGGCTCACGGCCGAGCGCAAAGTGATGGATGCCAGGTCTCTGCACGAAGCGCTGAGCTGGCTCGGCCCCGCCGAGCGCGTGCACGTGGCAGGTGACCCGCGCTTGCTGGAGAGGTTGGCGGAGCTGCCCGATTGAGCGCGGCTGCGGGTACCCCACAGCCTCCTTTGTCTACGTCCTGCTCGCCTGATGCCGCTCCAAGCAACACACCAAGGCGCCGCGCTGAGCGTCTCTCCATGATCTCGGTGAAGTGTCGTTGGCTCGTGTGGAACTCCGTGCACGCGCCACACATTCCACGGTGCAGCCGCTTCCAACCGACACTCACAGAAGAGGAGCTAGCCATGGCACGAGCCACCCCGCAGAGAGTCAGCGACGTACCTCGGGACGCGATTGCGCTGCTGAAGCAAGATCATCGAATGGCGGAAGCGCTGTTCGAGCAGTTCGAGAAAGCCGATGAAGAAGAGCAGGCACAGCTCGCCGAGCGCATCTGCAACATGCTGAACGTGCACGCACAGATCGAGGAAGACATCCTGTATCCGACCGCCAAGGAGGCGTTCGAAGACGAAGAAGAGAGCGAGCTCGTTGCCGAGGCCGAGGTCGAGCACAGCACCGCCAAGGAGCTGATCGCCAAGATCGAGAGCATGCCCCCCGGCGACGAAGCGTTTCGGCCGACCGTGAAAGTGCTGGGCGAGTACGTGAAGCACCACGTCAAGGAAGAAGAAAGTCAGCTCTTCCCAGCGCTCAAGCGCTTCAAGGTCGATCTGAAGGAGATGGGCACACGGCTCGCCGAGCGCAAGTTTGCCCTCATGGAGGAAATGGGGATCGAAGCGGAGGAAGCGCCGCCTCAGCGCAAGAAAACGCCGGCTCGCGCCACGACGCGCGCTGCAGCTTCAAAGGCGCGCCCAGCCCGTGCGTCGAGCGCTCGCAGCAAGTCTGCACGCAGCTCAGGCCGCACGGCGAGACACTGATGCGTGTGCATGCGTCGCGGGTGCAAGAGCTCGTCCGGCCCCTGCACCCGCGCGCACGGACATCGACTGTGGCGTATCCGGGAATCAGCTCGCGCCTGCTCGGGGAGCGTACTTCTGCAGCTGCTCATCCAGCTCCGTAGGATTCACCGGCTTGGTCATATAGCTGTCCATTCCAGCCGCGAGGCAGCGCTCGCGATCACCGTTCAACGCGTGAGCGGTAAGCGCAATGATAGGAATCCGACCGCCGCGCACCGTCTCCCGGCGCCGGATCTCACGGGTTGCTTCCAGCCCGTCCAGCTCCGGCATTTGCACATCCATGAGAATGAGATCGAAGCGCTCCGCTTCGAACGCAGCCAAGGCGGCCCTTCCGGAATCGGCGATCACGACCTCGTGTCCGCGCTTGTGCAGGAGTCGCTTCATCACCATTTGATTGACGGGATTGTCCTCGGCGACCAGCACGCGCAAGCCTTGCGCCGCCCTGGGCTCATGATGGTGCCGGGCATCCTGCCGCGACCGTTGTCGCTCGAGCACCCGCCCGAGGGTTGCGTATAGATCACCTGCAAAGACAGGCTTGACGAGGTACGCATCCACATCGAGCCCTCGGGTGCTGGCACTGCCGTCGCGCTGCGTGCTCGCACGGACCATCGCGACGATTGGAATGTCGACGTCTCGCTCCCGCAGCGAACGAGCGAAAGTGGTCCAGTCCGCATTTGGCAAGTCCTGATCGACGAGCGCGATTGCACAAGGATTCCCGCGGGCGTGGCAATCCCCTATTCGCTCGAGCGCCTCGCTCGTGGTCGCTGCGAGAGCGGGCCGTGCGCCAGCCTGCGCAAGCCACCCGCCGAGGACACGCCGCAGCGCCTCGCTATCCTCGACCACGAGGACATCCACATCGCGCAGCGATGCGCCGCTATCCGCCTGCCGCTTCGCTTGCTCGATCGCGACAGGCAGGCACAGCGTGAAGTGCAACGCCTCGCTCCCCTCGGTCTGCTCCGTCCACAAGCGCCCGTTCATCATCCCGATCAATCGGGACGAGATCGTCAGCGCAAGCTCGATGCCACTCCCGCTCGACTGCTCGGCTGAATCCTCGGCGACCGCACATATTACCCGCCGTCCTTCGTGATAGGACAGGGCGCCACTGCTGATCACCGTGAATCGTAATGTCGCGCAGTGCGCGTCTCCTTCGAGCAAGCTGGCGCTGATGAGCGCCTCACGGCTTGGTGCAAACGCCCGCAGTGCCTCTTCCAGAAGGTTTGCGAAGATCTGCCGTACACGATTGCCGTCGCCAACAAGCATGCTCGGCACCTCCGGCGCGATGTCGAGCACGAGTTCCATCTCTTGCCGATGCGCCCGCGCGGCGAATGTCCTGACGACGGATTCCAGGATGTCGCGAATGTCGAAAGGATAAGACTCGAGCTCGAGCTTACCCGCCTCGATCTTCGAGAAATCCAAGATGTCGTTGATGATTCTGAGAAGACTGTCCCCGGATGCCTTGAGCGCCTGCACGTACTCTCGCTGCTCGCTCGTCAAATCAGTATCGAGACACAGCTCGGTCATGCCGATGATGCCATTGAGCGGCGTGCGTATCTCGTGGCTGATATTCGCCAAGAACTCGCTCTTGGCGCGGTTGGCTGCATCTGCCGCCGCGCGCGCCTGCTCCAAGACGGCTTCAGCCTGCTTGTGCGCCGTGATGTCGTTCGACACTTCCAGAACATGGGTGGCGCGACCATCCTCTTCCAGCAATGGCCGCTTCACGCTGCGCAGCCACATGGTCTCCCCGCCATGAGTGATCCGCGACTGCTCAGGAATCGTCTTCTCCCGACACTGCTCGAGAACCTCGCGATCGCTCTCTGCAATCGCCTGCGCTTCCTCGGCCGGTCGACCAAGCGCCTCGTGTGTCTTGCCGAGCAGCTCGTGCGGCTCTCGTCCGAGAGCCCGGGCGAAGGCGCGATTGACGAGCACGTAGCGTCCCGCACGGTCGCGCACAGAAATGAAATCGGGGCATAGATCGATGACTTGTCGCAAGAACGAGCGCTGTTGCTCGATCTGCGCAGCCTGCGTCTCGACTTGGCGGCGTAGCGTGCGCGCCCACAGCATCGCGGCAACGATCGACAGCGTTAGCAGCGCGATCGTCGGCCAGGCATGGCGCCACTTCCACCAAGGCGCGGCGTGCAAGACAGTGACATCATCGACCGATCTCAGCATGATTCGGAATGATTCCGGCACAGGATCGAAGCCACCTGTGAAACGGTCGAACAAGGGACGGCGCTGTACCGAGCAAATGCCAACGACGCGCACGACACTGCCTTCGCGCAATTGCCCGAGCGGCACGCTACCTTCGAGCTCTGCGTTAAAGACAGTGTCTCCCGAGCGTAGCACCAGCGTTTGTTGCGCGGCGCTTTGCCCCTGGCTCACGAGTCGCCCTTCGATACTGACGAGCCGGTTGTCGAATCGGCCCGCCATCACTTCCTCCGGTGTCACGGCCTGAGGCACGAGCTCCTCGCGTCGTCCCAGGGGACGCACCATTGCATCGGCCAATACCGGGCCTTCCGTGCTCGGAGTCGGATAGCCGATTGCCTCGACAACATCGCCCACGAACACCTCGGCTGAGCTCGCCTCGACTTGCACGCTTCCTGTCGGGTCCTCGACGAACAGTCGTCCGGGTGCGCGCAGCGTCACGATGCCGCTGACGAGCACACGGCGACGGCTCGCATCGACGTCGGCCCTGAACTTCAGGAGCTCATCGATCGCCCGCGGAGTTTCGAGCTGCCCACGGTCCGGCGCCGGCTCGATCATGTGCAAGTCATCGAGAGAGTGCACGAAAATGCGATAGCCCGTGAGGACACCTCGTGCTGTGAACGACGTCGCCAACGCACCGCGCGCACGGACGCGCGCATCCACGAAGCGCTCGAGCTCTGCAGGATCGGCGGGCATCACGAGCAAGGCGCTGACCGTACCCAATTCCGTTTCGAGACCGAACTCGATCTGACCGTTGCGGTAAGCAAACGGTCGCACCCATCCTTCGAGCTCGACCCACTTGGAATCGTATACGCCGCTCGGCGCGCTTTCTGGGTCGACCTTCTGCGGCGTCGGTAAGCGCCCGCCGGGCAGTGCCTTGAACCACGGTTGCGCGATCACCGGCGCGAACTCGCCCGGTGCCGTTACACCGGTGATTTCCACCAGCTGCCCGGGCGCGAAGTCATCGAGCCTTTGACCCCAGGCATCGACCCAGATACCTGCATCGCCGGCCTGCAGAAACAGAAAGCGATTCACGTAGTGAACGGAGGTCAGAACACCCCTGACACGGACCGGTAAGCCTTGTGCAGCTTCCTCGTGATCGAGGCCACGAATGACTTCGATTGCTTGAATCTGCGGTGCGATGGCCGTCGGCTGCGACATGGTGGGCGTTCGCACAACCGTCGCGCGCTCGAGAACCACGTTCCAGCGCTGACGTGTCGGCCAACCGGTCGCTCGCACCATGTCGCCCACCGCCACGCTCTGCGGAAACGCGCTCTGTACCGGCAGCAACAGGCCTCCGCTGGCGAGCAGCAGCGTGTCGTCGGGTTCGATCGCCACGATGCGACCTTCGACACTGACGCGATGCCCTTCGGCGAGCCATCGCTCAGATGTGTGCAATTCATGCGCTGTAACAGACGCCGCCGCTGTGGGCGCGCCAGCCACCCTGACGAGGTCGCTCGGCGATCCCACCCAAAGGTGAGGCGCGAATGTTTCTGCGATGTGATCGAGCTCGAGCTGCAACGCACCGCGCACGATGACGCGTGTGTCGATGAGCGAACCAACATCGATGCCGCCAGCATCGAGCACGGTCGCACTCATACGCTTACCGCCATCCCCGAGCTCGAGCGACAACCGCTCGCCTTCGAGGTGTACATGGCGCACGACGCCACTGGTCTCGATACGTCGCCCCTCGACTTGCTGGTTGCCGCGCAGGAGCTCCGCGATTGTCAGAATCTGCGCCTGCGGCAACGGACCACTGCGGCGGCGGGTGACCGCCAAATCCGCAAAGCCAATGCTGCGCAACCCGATGGCTGCGTCATATTCCTGCGCCAGCCGCGCGCGCAGCTTGATCACATCGCCAGCCCGCGGCAGCGGGCCATCGCTTGCGATGCGCATTCCCGCAACCGCATCCTGGAAATAAAACGCCTTTGCCACTGGATCGACGAACGTCACGGTGCCGTCGAGCTCCACCGGATCGCCGCGCCGCAGACGCTTCAGATCGTTGATCGACAACCGATCGGCACCGACGAGCGATACGCTCGAGGTGTAAACGAGCGGCCAAGCAAGCGCGAGCGCAGCTAGCGCCAGCACGAGCATGACGATGAATATCCTGAACCGCTCGCCAGTAACCCAATCCTTTGGGAGATCACGACTGAACACGTTCAACGCGCGACACCCAGCGTGGTAACGGCTGCTACGTCTCGTGCCCCATTCGTTCGTGCGGCGCCGAGTGTCTCCAGCAGCTCATCGAGCTCATCCGGATTGATTGGTTTGGTCATGTACGCGTCCATTCCTGCAGCCAGGCATCGCTCACGATCGCCGCTCATCGCATGCGCCGTGAGCGCGATGATCGGCAGGCGTGCCCTGCCCTGCTCGCGGCGGCGAATCTCCCGTGTTGCTTCGAACCCGTCGACCTCGGGCATTTGCACGTCCATGAACACCAAGTCGAACGACTGGCGTTCGACCGCATCGATCGCTGCTCTGCCAGTTGCCGCGATGGTCACGTGGTGTCCTCGCTTGATCAGTAGCCGCTGCATGACCAGCTGATTGACCGGATCGTCCTCCGCAACGAGGATGCTGAGGCCGCTGGAGGGCATGATCGTGCGACGCGTCGTCTTCTGGGGCGCAGTGGACGGCGCGGCATGCGTGAGCACGCTCACGAAGATGTCACGCAGCTCGTTCAAACGAATCGGCTTGACGAGATAGCTCGTGACGCCATGCTCGCGACATCGCGCTGCGTCCTCGCCCTGGTTCGCGGACGTCAACATCATGATCGGTGTCACCGTGCTGCCCGCTCGCTTGCGTACTTCCGCCAAGAGCGAAAAGACGTCGATCTGCGGCATGGTCGAATCGATGACCATGAGCTCAAATGGCTCGCCCGCCTTCAAGCTGGTATCGAGCTGCTCGAGCGCCTGCGCCGCGCTCGCAGCGGACGCTGCACGCATTTTCCATCGCAACAACTCGTCATGCAGAATGCGTCGATTCGACTCGTTGTCATCCACCACGAGCACGCGCACGCCTTGGAGCACGCGCGGCGGTGCAGAGAGCGATGCAGTGGTCGATGGGACTTTCAGGCATGCGGTGAAGTGAAACAGACTGCCGCGTCCGAGCTCGCTTTCCAGCCAGATACGCCCACCCATCTTCGTGACCAGACGCGTCGAGATCGTCAGGCCGAGCCCCGTGCCGCCGTACTGCCTCGTGGTCGAGGAGTCGGCCTGCACGAACGGTTGGAAGATGTGAGGCTGACGGTCGGGGGGAATGCCGATGCCGGTGTCGCGCACCGTGAAGCGCAAGACACATTGATCGTCTTTCATCGCATCGATGTGTGCTGAGACCGCAATCTCCCCTTGCTCGGTGAACTTGATCGCATTGCCGACGAGATTGAGCAGCACTTGGCGTAATCGGTTGGCATCACCGATCACGACGTCGGGCACGGCCGGCTCGACATCGCAAACGAGCTCGAGGTTCTTCTGATGAGCGCGCAACGCGAGCGTCTTGAGCGCTGCATAGATCGTGTCGCGGATGTCGAACGGCGCGGAATCAAGCTCGAGCTGACCTGCTTCGATCTTCGAGAAATCGAGGATATCGTCGATCACGTTGAGAAGACCGTCCGCCGACATCTTGACGGTCTCGATGTACTCGCGTTGTTCCCGCGACAGATCCGTGTCGAGACACAGCTCGCTCAGACCAATAATGCCGTTGAGCGGAGTGCGAATCTCATGGCTCATGCTGGCGAGAAACTTGCTCTTGGCTCGATTGGCCGCCTCGGCCGCTGCCCGCGCCCTCTGCAAAGACGCCTCGGCCTGCTTGTGAAGGGTGATGTCGTGAGAGACGCCCAAGACATGTGTCGCAGCACCGTCCTCGTTGAGCAGTGGACGTTTCACGGTGCGCACCCATCGCTGGCGACCGGTGATATCCGTATGCGGCTCTTCGGCGATGACCTTTTCGCGCTTGCTCTCCAGTACCTCGATGTCGTCGCGACGGTACGCCGCCGCCTCGCTATCCCGCACACCTATCTCTCGATCCGTCTTCCCGAGCATCTCACCGGGCGTGCTCCCGTGGGCTGTCGCGAGCGCGTCGTTGACGAGCGTGAAGCGTCCCTGCCTATCCTTCACGAAGATGAAGTTGGGACACATGTCAATGACATGCCGCAAGAACAGGCGCTGCCCCTCGATCTCCGCGGTCTGCGCTTGCACTCGCCGGCGCAGCGCAAATGCCCATAGCGTCGCAAGACAGATCGACACCGTCAGTAAGGCGAGCGCTGGCCACGCATCGCGCAGGTTCCACCAAGGGGTTGCCCGGACGACCGTGACGTCCTGCGGCGAGCGGAGCATGAGCCGAAACGAAACCGGCTGCGAAGAATAGGCACGATAGAGCGGACGTTGTCGCTGTACGGCGCAAATGCCGACAACGCGCAGCACACTGCCCTCGCGCAGCGATTCAAGCGGCACACTGTCGTTCAACTGCGCATTGAAGGTGGTTTGCCCGTCGTGCAGCACGAGTGTTTGCTGCGTCGCGCCGACTACATGGTTGAGCAAGCGCGCCTCCAGCGCGACCAGGCGATTGTCGAGCTCGCCGCTCAGAATGTCTGCCGGAGTGACGAGCGGCGGATCGATATGACCTGTCGTGCCCACCAGCCGAATCGTCGCATCCGATAGGATCGGCCCGTTCTCGCTCGGGCTCACGTAACCGACTGCCTCGAGAACGTCGCCGATGCGGGCCGAGTGCCCGGCTGCTTCGATACGCAAGCTGCCGGACGCATCTTCGATGTAGAGCATCCGCGGGTCGCGGTAGGTGACGGTGCCTCGCACGCGGGCACGACGATCCTCTTGACCGCTTGCTGTGAAGCGCAGCAGCTCGTTGATCGGTTTGACTGGTATCGACGCCGGGCTGCCCGGGCTTGCGCGCAATATCTCGATCGAGTCCGGCGAATCAATGAAGATCCGATAGCCGCTGAGCGTGCGCTCGGTCGTGAAGGAAGTGGAGAAAACGCCGCGCACTCGCACACGGGCATCGACAAGACGCTGCCAATCAGCCTCGTCCGCGGCATGGGCCATGATCGCGCCGACGGGGCCGACCGACGTGATCAAGTTGAAGAGATAGCCCACGTCCGTCACCTGCATCGGACGCACACGTCCCTCGATCTCGACCCAGAGTGCGTCGTATGCGCCAGAGGGCGCGACCTTCGGATCGACACGCTGCGGCACGGGCAACTCCCCGCTGCCCAGCACTTCTATCCAGGGATGCGCGATCACTGGTGCAAATCCGCCAGCAGAGGTCACGCCTCGAAGGCGTACGAGCTGACCGGGGCGTAAGTGCTCGATGACTTGATCGGCCGTGTCGACGTAGATCCCTGCGGAGTTTTCCTGAACGAAGAGCACATAACGCTGCTGGTGCACGCTCGTGACCACGGCGCGGACATCGACAGGATATGCGCGCGCGGCGAGCTCGTTGGGCAACGAGCGAATGCTCTCTACGCTGGTCATCATGGGCAGCCCGCTTGCGCTTTCCGGTTTCCCGAGCTGCAACTCCGTCTCATCAATGCGACGCAGCTGTGCACCCTGCAGGGCAATCGTGAAGCGACGCCGTGTCGGCCAGCCGCGCGCTTCGACGGCTTCGCCCGGCAAGTATTCGCTCTCACTTGTGGTCTCGATCGGCATCACGAGCCCGCCGTTCTCCAGCAGCAATACACGTGGCGCGACGTGGCGCAGGACACGTCCGTGGATACGGACCCTGTGGCCATATTCCATCCAGCTCGGATCCGTGACCAACGCCCGCACCGACGGTACGAGCGGCAAGTCCTCTGGCGCGCCCGTGCGCAGCTCGATGTCCTCGGGCATGGCAACGTTCAGTAGCGGGTCGAGACCGTTCACGTGCTGCGCCAAGCCTACGTTCCAACGGTGAGCTAGCGTTTGCACGACACCACGCACGGTGACTCTGCCATCGAGCAATCGCTCCTCAACGAGCGTGCGGTTCGGATCCCACACCACGAGTGGCAGAGTGCGTCCCTTCTCTCCGATGTCGATGCGCAGATGTCTGCCTTCGCGGCGCACCGCGCGTACGATTCCGCTCGTTTCTACTCGCAGCCCTTCGAGCGCACCGGCTTCGGCGAAGATGTCGGTCAGGCGCTTTGGTCTTGCGGGCGGCAACTTGGCCGCTCCTCTGCGCTGCAGGTCGAGGCCGACTAGCGCAACACCTCTGCCTGCGTTGCTGCCGTCGTGTTTGTCTGCTGCAATTCCGCGAAGCGAGACGCGCTGCCCGACCCGAGGCAGCGGACTGTCGTCTTGGAGATAGATACGAGCGCCAGCGAGGTCATCTTGAAGGTAGAAAAACCGCGACTCCTCGCTCACAAAGGTCACGACACCGCTGGCTCGAATCGGCGTATCCGGCGCAACACGCTTCAGATCCTGCAGCGTGGCCTGCCGCTTGATGCGCAAAGGTAGTCCGCCCGCCGTAAACGCTGGCGCGAGCAGCACGATCCCTAAGCAGACGAGCAGCACCACGAGCACCTGTGCGGCACTCGAGTGCCGAAGCGCCTCCATCGTGCTCGCGCGCGTCATGCCGTTCACTGCTTATCGTGATTTCATCGAGTAGCGAATCGGAGGGACACGTGGCCGTCGGCACTCATGTTCGAGCGTGCGCCACACGCTGGCATGCCTTGCCTGATTTGCGGAAAGAGCATCCGCTCGCCTCCCATCCGTTCGTTGCTTGCCAACGCCGTCTCCACGGCGGAACTCTACGCGCAATGCAGCATCAGGAGAGTGAACGAACTCAAAAGTCCGGAAAGGCCGGCCAGCATCGACCAAGGAAAAATTGCGGGAATCCCCGAATGAGTCAAAAGAAATACGCCGGACTCACCGAGTGCGGCCGACCGGAACGGTACGGGGATCTGGGGAGACAGGAGCTCGCGACGGCGAGCCCACTTCCCATTGCCCATTTCCTACTCCCGGTTCTTCCCTCGCGTCAACGACGTCAACGCCAGACCAGCGGCAAATGCGGCGTACACGACGAACAACGAGCGCGGCCCGAGATGCTTTCGAAAGCCCGGTCGTAGACGCCGCGGCGCGACGTGGTAATCCACGACATAAGCCAGCGCTCCGATGCCTGCCGAAACAACGCAAATTCGCGTCGGATTCTTGACGCGGCTCGATGCGCATGCGAGCTCGTGCGCCGCGGCCCAGAAAATCGACATCGCGTGATGGATGGCAAGGCCGGTTGCCGTATGACGCCAAGTCGTGCGCTCGGTATGCGCTTCGGCCTCACCCCATAACCACTGGCTAGGACCGTTGATTGGACCGGCGGCCGAGCCGCGTTCTGCGTGGCCGCAGAGCGCCAGCGCCATCGTGGAAGTTGCGCTCGCAACTGATCCGGACAAGCACGCAGCACGTAGGATCCGAGGGCGCACGTTGTGGACGGCAGGCTCGTGGGTGGCGGGCTGTAGGCCCTAGAACGCAAGGGGCTGAACAACGTTCCGACCCATTCGCTGGCCCTGTCGCAGGCAATCATCACCGCAAGCAGGGCAGTTCGGTCTTTCCTGCAACGAAACTTCGTGCCAGAGTTCTTCGGAACGACGCTACCTCGTAGCGAGGCACATTGCCGCTCGTTGGCACGTCTCACGGTCACCAAACAACACCTCATCGCGATGCGCATTCTGCTCACAGGCGCGACTGGTTTCATCGGCCGTCACCTCGCGGTCGCGCTGCGCGCAGCGGGTCACGAAGTGATCGAAGCGCGGCGTGTCGTCACTGATCGAGAGGGGAAAGTGCAGGCCGATTTCGCGCGAGATTTACGACCGGACGATTGGCTGCCCAAGCTTGCAGGTATCGAATGCGTCATCAACGCAGTCGGCATCCTACGCCAGCGCGGCGCTCAGACGTTCGAGCGTATTCACACCACCGCACCCTGCGCGCTCTTCGAGGCCTGTGTTCGCGCTGGTGTAGCACGCGTCGTACAAATCTCCGCGCTTGGCGCCGAGACCGGTCGCAGCGCTTACTTCAGCAGCAAACACGCCGCCGATGAATTTCTCGTGCAGCTCCCTCTCGATTGGACGATCGTTCAACCTTCGGTCGTGTTTGGTCCCGGCGGCAGCAGTGCACGTTTGTTCACGATGCTCGCGAGCTTGCCGCTCATTCCGGTACCTGGCCAAGGCCGGCAGCCCATTCAACCCGTGCATATAGACGATTTGACTGCGTGCATCGTTGCGTTGCTCGCCGACGAGCATTCGATGCGAAAGAAGATACCGATCGTCGGTCGCCAACCGCTCCTCCTGCGCGAATTTCTCAGCGAGCTCAGGATTTCGCTGGGTCTGCGACGAACACTGATCGTGCCGGTTCCCATGTGGCTGATGCGGATCGGTGCCGCGGTCGCCCAATGGCTGCCACGGTCATTGCTCGACCGGGATACCCTCGTCATGCTGGAGGCAGGCAACACGGCCGATCCAACCATGACGTCCCAATTGCTCGGGCGTGAGCCGCGTCACGTAGGCCACTTCGTGGCCGCTCCATACCGCAGCGCCGTACGCCGCGATGCACTGTTGTCGTGGCTACTGCCCCTGCTGCGCTTCAGTGTCGCCGTCGTGTGGATCTGGACCGGCCTCGTCTCTCTTGGTCTTTATCCCGTCGAGCAAAGCTATGCACTGCTTGCCCGCGTCGGGGCGCCAGCTTCATGGGCACCCGTTCTGCTGATCGGCGCCGGACTGCTCGATCTCGCGCTCGGTCTGGCGACACTCGTCCTAAGGCGGCGACGTCCGTTGTGGCTGATGCAGATGGGACTGATCGCCGCCTACACGGTCATCATCTCGATCAAGCTCCCCGAGTTCTGGTTACACCCGTATGGGCCGATTCTCAAGAATCTGCCGCTGCTCGTGAGCATTTATGCGTTGTACCTGCTCGAGAGTGACAGGTGAGAGCGCGCGCCACCAACCATCCGTGGAGCGGCGCAGCGCTGCATCAAGCCCTTTGACTGGGCACGTCTTTGCTGGGTCGTGAACCTCCGTAACATGAGCTATCTCGTCGTCAAGTGGATTCACATACTGTCCTCGACCTTGCTGTTCGGGACGGGGTTGGGCTCGGCTTTCTATATGTTCTTCACGAGCCTGTCGCGCGACGCGCGGGCGGTTGCAGTCGTTGTGCGCTATGTCGTCATCGCCGACTGGGCGTTTACGACGCCAACGGTCATCCTCCAGCCCCTGAGCGGCTTTTATCTCGCGCACTTGGCTGGGTTCCCGCTGACGAGCCCATGGATCGCCTGGTCGATCGCGCTGTACTTGCTCGCAGGTGCAGCATGGTTACCGGTCGTCTGGATGCAAGTCAAAATGCGAGACATGGCCGTTGCCGCTGCTCGCAGCGGCGCCGAGCTGCCCGCGCGATATTGGCAGTTCCTGCGTATCTGGGTCGCGCTCGGGATCGTCGCATTCCTCGCGCTGGTGGTGGTGTTTTACTTGATGGTGGCCAAGCCGAGCTGAGCGCAGGGCAAAGGGTTCTGGACCGCGCACTGGCTCTTCTATCGAGGCGGTGTCTGTCCCGTCTTGCCAGCCTTCAGGAGCTTCCGCCAGTGATCCGGATCGATCGGTTCGAGATTGTGGACAGCCGGGCCGTGCAGCACGCTGCCGTAGGCACTGTAACGCGAGCCGTGGCACGGGCAGTCCCAGGTTTTCTCCGCCGAGTTCCATTGCACGATACAGCCGAGATGCGTGCAGCTTGCTGAGTGCCAATGCAATGCGCCGAGCTCGTCGCGATACACAGCAACCTTGCCCATGCCACTGCGTAGCAGCGCTCCATCTCCCGGTGCGAGCGTGGCCACATCGATGTCTGCGCCGGGCAAGACATAGTCCGTGTATTGCTTGACGATGTTTGCCTGCTCCTTGAGAAACTGCACCGCCTCTCTGTATGTCTTTCGTGACGGATCGTAGAGACTGACCCACGAATTGGGCCGACCCAGGATGAGATCGGTGACGAGCATCGCTCCGATCGTCGCGTACGTGATGCCGTTACCCGAGTCGCCGGTGATGAGGTAGACGTGCTCATTTCCTGAGCTCCGGCCGAGATAAGCCAAGCCGTCGAGCGGCTCCATGACCTCACCGGACCAACGATACGCCAACGGACCCGCCTGCGGGAAACGACCGCGCATCCATTGCTCCAGCTCCTGATAACGGCGCTCCGGGCACGGTTCCTGGCCAGTCCTGTGATCCGCGCCGCCGACGATCAGCAAGTCATGCAGCTCATCGGCCCCTGGTGTCGTCCGTACATAGTGATACGGGTCGGCATCGTCCCAAAGCAAGGCACGAGGCGTGGAGCCTTTTCGCAGGTGTGCGGCGACGACATAAGTTTGATATGCGTTCTGTTTCGTATGCATCGCGACCCGCTCGCTGAACGGCGTATTCGTCGCCACGACGACGTGGTCCGCAATTATCCTGCCGGTGGGCGTCGTGACGAGCGCGTGACCGTGGCGTTCCTCGATCTCGAGCCCACGTGTGCCGCAGTAGATGACCCCGCGTTTGCGCGTGATCGCCTTCGCGAGACCTGCCAAGTAGCGCAGCGGATGGAACTGCCCCTGACCTGGGAAACGCAGCACCGGCGGCCCAGCCACGGACGGCGCGAGCGGCAGTGTGTCCTCCTTGAAGGCCTCCACACCTGCTCGGCGTGCTGCTGCTAGCTCGCGATCGAGCGCAACGTGCGGACTCGTCCCGCAAGAGAACAAGTACCCATCGAGACGCTCGAGATCACAGGCAATGTGTTCGGTCTGCACATTGCGCTCGATCAGCTCCAGCGCGGCTCTGAAGCTGTCAGCGACCATGCGTGCTGTCTCCAGTCCATGCCGGCTCTCGAGAGCAGCATAACCTTCGTCTGGCGGCGCAATGTGCGCAGTGGTACGACTCGTTTCGCCGTCACCGATGCTGAGTGCTTCAATCAGCGCTACGCTGAGGCCCGTCTGTGCGAGCAAGTAGGCCGTCGTTACGCCTGCAATACCGCCGCCGATCACGCATGCTTCCACATTGAGATTCGCCGAAAGTGGCGGATAGACCGGCATCGAGGCCGTGGCGCTCCACCAGGAATGCGATTTCAGAGCGTCGGACTGCTGCATCGTGGCACCCCTCGGGATCAGCGGCTGCTTGCGGACGCTCCTAGTGACGGCACGGTCACGCAGCGAAGCGACGACGGCTCAATCACGACAGTTTCGCGATTGTTCCGTGGTGGCCAGGGCTGCATGACGCAAGCTGCGCGCTGTAGCGAAACCGCTCACGAGGTCGCGCGCTCGCTGGGGTACACGGAGCACGCAGATCGAACACCCGACGCCGTTGCCGATCATCGCCTACGCGCCATGCCGCGCGGCTACGGAATGCATCCGCTGTCGGACCTCTGTCGCACGGCTTGGCGTTAGGCGTGAACGGAGCAAGATGTGCAGCGACGACGACGCATCATTCTTCTGTCGGTCGCAGCGGCCTTCGCGGTGCTGGTCGCGGCGCGCATGGCATTACCGCATGTGCTCGAGCGCTACTTGAACGAGCAGCTTGCGGCTGTCGAAGGCTATGAGGGACATGTCGAGGATGTGGATCTGGCCCTGTGGCGGGGCGGTGGCGCGATCAAGGGTCTGCATATCGTGCGGATGACCGACACGAACAAGGAGACGTTCTTCGACTGCGATGAAATAAGCGTGGCGCTCGAGTGGAAAAGCCTCGTCACAGGCTCGCTCGTCGCTGCGGGGGAGGCGATTCGACCCGTGCTCAACCTGGTGCAGGCAGAGGACGAGGAACGGCAGCAACTCGGTACCGAGGCGAGATGGCCCACGTTTCTCGCCGACTACTATCCTTTCGAGATCAACACGTTTCTCATTCGCGACGGCACGGTCCGACTGCGCACACCGCGGATTCCAAGCGAGCATGCGCTCGTCGCCACGAACGTCAACGTCGTCCTATCCAACCTCACGAACGTCGTCGACAGCGGTAAAGAAACGTTTGCCGACTTTCAGGTCACCGCGACGGTGCTTGACGGTGCGCCATTGCGGATCGCCGGCGCGCTCGACCCCCTGGCTGAGCAACCGACGTTCGATGTCAACCTCGAGTTGGAGGGCGTACAGCTGACCGATCTCAACGCCTGGCTGCGCGAATATGCACGAGCGGACGCCGAGGCGGGCCACTTTCAACTCTACATGGAGATCGCTGCTGCGGATGGCGCTTTCCGCGGTTACGCCAAGCCTCTGATACAAGATGTGGATATCTCCGGAGCGGCAGACCAGGACGATGCCCCGCTACGCAAGGCTTGGGAAGGCCTTGTCGAGTTCGCAACCAAGATCGCGGAGAACGAGGAAGCGGAACAAGTCGGCGCACGTGTGCCGTTCAGCGGCACCATCGATGAGCCACAGACGAGCATCTGGCAGACGATCGCCAGCGTCGTGCGCAACGCTTTTGTCGGGGCATTCGCTCGCTCCCTTGAAGGAAGCATTTCGATCCGGGGCGTGCGTGAGAACTTGAGCGAGCTCAGCAAGTCATCCGGCGTCACGATAGACGAGCGACGCACACCCGAGGAAGAAGAGTCCAACGGCGGCAACGACTCGGCGCGATCACGCGAAGCCGGATAAGGCTCTGCGACGCCGATACGGAAGGCGCGCCACGAGGTCTGGTTCGTCGACCAAGCCTCGGTGACGCGCGACCCAATCGTGAACGATGAGGCGACAGTATTCAGTCGTACGGACACCCGCACGGTCCTCGCCTCGTCGTGCCGGTCAGCGGCGACGCTTGCGTCCGCGCAGCGTCAGACCCAGCTTGTAGACGTGCTGCCGTACGGCGCTTTCCGTGCGTCCGAGCGTTGCGACGATATCCCTGATCGCATAGCCCTGTTTCACCATAGTACGGAGCGTACGGTCCTCCTGCGGAGTCCAGCGATTCTGACGCCCACTCGACGCACGAGCTGTCTTCTTCTTCACGCTCGTCTTCTTGGCTGTCTTGGCCGCCTTGGCTGCACGCGCATTACTTGACCGCGTGGCGACTTTCTTGCGCGCTCCGCGTCCTGCTGTGGACCGTGTCTTCGACTTAGCTCGTGCCATCTTGGTGTTCCTCCGACATACCTTTATTCATTGCGTATGAACCCGTCGCAACGACATCATCCTATAATTGCGCGCGACGAATAGCTATTTGGTAAAGCTTACGCGATTTATCTATCGTATGCACACACTAGCAATCGAGCGCTAGCCATCGACGTCTGCGACGAAATGCGATTACGCGGAAAACAAATAGTGTCGATACTCCCATGTACGTCACCAGCGCACGTCGTTGAAGGGAGATCCGCCAGCGCGACATCGTCTCTTCCCTGACGCGTGAAACTGGCACGCCGCTACGAAGCACACAGCTACCAAGCACCGATCCATCTCTCTGCTCGCCTTCCTGTCAGTTCAACGATGACGAAGCGGCTAGATCGTCCTTGCTGAAATGTTGCTGCAATTGCGCAGCCGCGTATTCGACTCCGTCCAAGCCGCAGCCGATCTGCGCTGACCATACTTGCAACGAGAACTCCTTCTCGATAGCACGCAAGGAATTAAGCAGCAGCAAAGCATCCAACATCGACATCGACAGATGCAGCGGCTCGCCGTCATCGATGCAATGAAGGGTGACCGTGCCGCAGATGGCTGGCTTATCCCCTCGCACCTCGGCGGTCGCTACCGCAGTCACGACTTCGCGAATTGCCGGCAGATCGACGATAGACATGATCATCTCCGAGCGTTGGCTATAACCTTGAACGCGCGGTTTACCTCTCAAGGTCCATAATCGGCCTTTCGCAGCACATGAGGGCCGGCGCTATCGCGGTGCAAACGCCACCCTTCCCTGTCTACTGCGGAACTCGCCCTCTGAATGCCCGTTGTGGGCATATGTATAGACAGCGCTGGACTACGCCATGAGTCACGGACGGATCGCGTGTGCCGTGCTCTCGATGCTCGTCGGCTTCGGTGCCGGCTCAGGCAGTGCGCAAGTCTCGCTAGGCGAAGGAACGGCTGACATGCAAGGGAGCCAGCCCTCGAGCAACTTGCGGCGAAACGTAGATTCGCTTTCGTGGCAAGACACGACACAGCGGATCGATGGGCAACGCCAAGGCCGGGCTGACGGCCCCGGCGACGTCACGAGCAGCAGCTCCGGCTGCTTACGCCATGACGGGGCTGACGAGCGCCGACGTGCCGGTATCGCCCGCCGAATGCAACATCACAAGCCGCAGACCGAACGCGCCCACGATTGCGAGCTTGAAGATGTCGCGTCCGAGGCCGATCCACGCAGCGACGAAGCCGACGGCTACTCCAGGACGCGACGTACCCCGCGAAATTTACCTGGTCCGAAAGCTCAGGCTGAGCGAGGGACCCAACCAAGAGATGAAGATGCATCCCCGGCATCGGACGCGGACAATGAGGCCGACACGCTGGAGAGGCTATAAGAAGGGAACAGGGAACAAGGAATGGGGAAGGCATGCGCGGTCGCGACCGCCTACAACTTGCAATCCCCAATCACGCCGCTCGCTCAGAGCCCCGCGCCCCGGATCCAAGTTAAAACGCCACAATGAATCCGAGCGACAGAAAATCGGTGTCGGACTCCGCCGTCCCGGATTCACCGGCATCAAATACGCGCATGTATTCCAACCGTAAGCCGTAAACCTCGAGCATCGACATGGCGATGCCCACACCGCCGACGAGGTCGGTCGCGCTGTCGGGACGAAAATCGAGCGGTACGTTGTCGATGCGTCCACCCAGCTTGGGCGACGTAAATTGCACGCCGCCGCGCGCGTATATCTCCCAGCGATAATTGATCGGCCAGATTCCAAGCACGTGCAGCCCAATTCCGCTCAACTTACCCACGAGCTTGGTGTCCAAGGCAAACGGATCTGAGTCGTCGAAAGACCCGACGGTCGCAGCGCGGTAGGTCATCTCGCCCAAGTCGACGAACATGCCCTCGATCGCCAAGTGGGCCGTTAGGCGATAGCCAATCAGCGCCATATAACCCCGATCCTTGGTATCGAGCGACGACGAGTGCGATTCGACGATGAAGCCGGTGCCTGGAAAAAAGCCGTTCAGGAAGAAGTCATCGAAAGGCTCGATCCCGAAGTCGCGCTCGGTGATGCCATAGGAGCCGCCCACATAGGGCCCAAGCTGAGCCGCGCGAGCCGTCGAGCCAAGGCCACCTGCAAGGATTGCAAGCGGCAGGACGATGAATATGAGTCGAGTCACCATAAGTAAGCCACCGGAATGCCGCACGTACTCGCACTCTAGCATGCAAGTCGGCCACGACCTACGGATGGACACAAGCGACCCGCCCAAGGCTCGCCGAGCCAGCGGCCGAGCTGGCGGCAAACTGGGAAGCCGCGTAAGCAACGATGACGGAGCCCAAGTGAACGCCGGCTTGGCGCCATGCTCGATGCCACCCGAAGCGACGTGTGGAGACAAGCAGGGAGCGGCTTGGCGATCGCGTCAATGCTTGAGAGTGCCCCTGGCATAGGAACCCGATGCCGCAAGCAATGCAACACCGTCGCAAGGCAGCACGAGCAAGGCAGTCATACAGCTCAGGCAGCCTCGACGATCACTTGAGCCCGCTCACTGCTCGTAAGTGCGGCATTCACCGTTAAGATGCCCAAGGTGAGCCAGATACTAACGGTCGCAGCGGCCAGAACGAGACAAGTCACATTGCGCGCAACGGTCGGCAGTCTTTCGATGACGGTCATGGCAGCCCTCCTCCGTTTCGTGAGCTCGCGCTCCGCATAGGCGCTCGTATTCCTTGAGATGCGAGTGACCCGGTCGGGGTTGCAACGGCTCGGCGTCCTTTTGGAGCGCTTGAGCGCTCGTCTCCCGTAGTTTCACGGTCGGGCATGAGCGATGAGCCTGAACAGCTCAGGGAGCAAGGGGCGCAGCCATCGAACCAAGACAGCAGTAGACGTCGCAGCACCGTACAATGCAGCCATGCGCCTTCACCTGCGACCTCATCCGTCGACACCCAGCCCTGGCGTCGACCTGTTCGAGGTACAGCTCGAACGACTGAACGCATCTGTCGCCGTGTGTTACCGCGTGCAGGGAACCACGGATGATCTCCTCGTGCCCGAGATCCGCTCGTCCATGCGCGAACACGGTCTGTGGCAGCACACCTGCTTCGAGCTATTCGCGCGCTCCGACACCGGGACACGATACCGTGAGTTCAATCTTTCGCCGTCCACCTGCTGGGCCGCATACGATTTTGACGACTACCGCAGCGGCATGAAGGATGCGCCGGGCGTGGCACCTCCGTCGATTCGCATCGAAAAGTTGCCGCAGCAATTCTCCCTGGAGGTACTCCTCCCGTGTGCAGCGCTTACGGGCACGAGCACCCAGACGGTCCACCTAGGCTTGGCAGCGGTGCTCGAGCACCGCGATCGTCGTAAGTCCTACTGGGCGCTCGTGCATCCAGCGGAGAAACCTGATTTTCACCACCCCGGCGCGTTCACGCTCGCGCTCGACATCGGAGTGGCCTGATGAAATTCGGAATCGATCGCTTGCTCGAGGATGCGAAGCTTCGCGACCGCCTGAAAGGAAGACGTGTCGCACTGCTTGCGCATCCTGCATCCGTGACGTTTGACTTGACCCACTCGCTCGATGCGCTCGCGGCGTCCGGTCTCAAGCTGACGGCTGCCTTCGGCCCACAACATGGCCTGCGCGGCGAGAAGCAGGACAACATGATCGAATCGGCCGATTTTCATGATGCGAGACATGGCATCCCGGTGTTTAGTCTGTACGGGCAGGTGCGTCGGCCCACCGATGCGATGATGGATACTTTCGACGTACTGCTCGTCGATTTGCAGGATCTCGGGTGTCGCATCTACACCTTTGTCACGACGCTCCGCTACGTGCTCGAAGCAGCGGCGACCCACCAAAAGGAAGTGTGGGTGCTGGATCGCCCGAATCCGATAGGGCGTCCTGTCGAAGGGCTACGTCTGCGGCCAGGGTGGGAGAGCTTCGTCGGTGCCGGCCAGCTACCCATGCGCCATGGTCTCACCATGGGCGAGCTCGCCCATTGGTTCGTCCGGACACTGCACTTGGATGTGGCCTATGAAGTTGTTGCGATGGAGGGCTGGGAACCGGATGCAGCGCCCGGGTACGGTTGGCCGTTGGGCACCCGCGTCTGGATCAATCCAAGCCCTAACGCACCGAATCTTTGGATGGCACGCTGTTATGCCGGCACAGTGATGCTCGAGGGCACGACTTTGTCTGAAGGGCGCGGCACCACACGTCCGCTCGAGCTGTTCGGGGCGCCTGATCTCGACGCCCGCGCATTGCTCGCGGAAATGCACCAGCTCGCGCCTTCCTGGTTGCAGGGGTGCCGATTGCGGGAGTGCTGGTTTGAGCCCACCTTCCACAAACATGTCGGCCAGCTGTGTGCTGGCGTGCACATTCACGTCGAGGCGAATGCCTACGATCACTACTCGTTTCAGCCTTGGCGTCTGCAAGCATTGGCGTTCAAAGCTCTCAAACGACTCGTGCCCGATTATCCGCTGTGGCGCGATTTCCCCTACGAATATGAGACGCGCCTCGCCATCGACGTGATCAATGGCAGCGAGCTGCTGCGGCAATGGGTGGACGACCCCGCTGCGCTGCCCGGCGATCTCGACGCGATGGCGCTCGTCGATGAGGAAGCCTGGCGCGAAGAACGGCGTGAAGTGCTGATTTACTGAGACCAGCGGTTACGGACGTTGCAGGCTCTGCGCGCTGGGCTCTCTCGCTAAAGCCTACAACCCAGCGCGTAACCTGGCTCTATGCGCGGCCAATGCGCGTTCGGCCGCGAGCAGCTTGCGGTCATTCGTGCGGCGCAGCTTGCGAAGGTACTCGAGACTTTGCACTAGGTGCATCTCGGCTTGCTCATGCCGGCCACACACGCTGAAAGCCTCGCCCAATGCGCTCTGCGCCTCGTAGATGAACCAATTTGTCTCGGGCATCAGCTCGCGACGAGCCCGATAGGCTGCATCAAGCCTTTCGATCGCTTCATCGCAACGGCCAATCGCAAGCAGCGCGCTACCCAATGCCAGACTTGCAGTGGCCTGCAGCTTGCGCTCCTCCGGCGCGATCGCGCGCAAGGTGTCTTGGAGCACTGTCACTGCCTCGCGGTCCTTGCCGAGCGCCGAGAGGAGGCGACCGCGCTCAATTGCGAGCGATGCGAGCACCCGATCCTCCTTGTTCCGGTAGCTCGCGGCCACGGGCTCGGCATCCCGCAACGCCTGGCTCGCCGCCTCCAAGCGGCCGAGCTCACGCAATGCAGCCGCTTTGTGATAGTAGACCGCCAACAAGATGGGATCGAGCTCGCTATTCATCGTACGCGCAAGCTCGAGCGCATCGTTCAGCACCTTTACTGCAGCCTCGTACTGCCCGTCGTCGTAGTAGGCAGATCCCAGATTCGAATAGCGCACCAGCAGTCGGCGCGAGCCGCCTGGCGTGTGCAAACGTTCGATCTCCGCGCTTTTCTCGAAGGCGTCGCTGCAGATCTCGTACTCGCCGCGTTCGCAGTGTGCGATTCCCAAGATGTTCCAGGAATCGCCGACGACCTGATGCGTCGCGCCGAAGATGCGCACGAGCTCCTCGTTGTGCGCCGTCAGGAACTCGACCGCCTCGTCCACTTTGCCTTGTGCGATGAGACCTTCCCCGAGGCTCATCACAATCTCGGCGTAGCGATCTGCACCGTGATGAGTACGACCCTCGAGCAGCGGCAGCGCCCGGCGGAAGTAGTGCTCGGCCTGCGAATACTCGCTGCGCAGATGGTGAAGCATCCCGTAGTTCGCCCAGAGCTCGCCAACGACTCCCGGCTCCTGCTCGAGTGAAGACGCGAGCCGTGCCGCACGATCGAGAGTTGCACGCGCAGCGTCGAAGTCAGTGCGGAACACCTGATTCTCTGCCCAGGCGAGCAAGGCCAGAACGCCTTCTCGATCCCGGTAGCCATTGGACACTTCATAGATCGCGAGCGCCTCGCGCAGCGCGTCGCGTGCCGCGTCGAAGTCGCCCCTTCGATGATGCAGCGATGCAAGCGTCGTGAGCGTGCGCGCCAGCTCGATCGATTGCGGTCCCAGCGCAGCACGAGCGTGCTCGACGGCATCCGCGAGCAATGCTTCGGCGGATCTCCACAGCCCGATGCCGATATAGGCCTGAGCCATCTTGCGCATGAGCTCGATGCGAACGCGCGGCTCCTCACCCAGGTCCTCACGGATTCGCTGTACGGCTGCATCGAGCACCTCGCGCACCGGCACGGTGTTGCCGCGCGTTTCGCTCGGATTAGCAACGCGAAACACCTCAGTCATGAACTGAGATACGCGCTGTGCAGTCAGGCGTTCGCGTTCAGCAACGTCGCGCTCGGCCGCCAATCGCAACGTATAGAAGATCGTCATGCCGATGAGCAGCACTGCGGCGACGGCCGTGGTGACGAGCGCGAAGCGATTGCGGCGCCAGAACTTTCCTGCTCGGTATGCAAGGCTGTCCGGTCGCGCCCTGATGGGACGGCTCGCAAGGTGATTCGCGATGTCTTCTGCCAGCGCGGCGACCGTTTGGTAGCGCTGCGTAGGATCCTTGTGCATCGCCTTCATGACGATGGTATCCAAGTCTCCTCGCAGCTCCTGGGCGGATATCACCTGGGAGATGACCGCTGTGCGGCTTGCCGGCGTCTCGAGTATTGCGCTCGGTTTCGGAGGCGTTTCGTGCAGGATCGCCCGCTCGATCTGACCTAGCGACGCGCCGCCGAAGTAAAAGGGCTTGCGATCGGTCAGCAGGATATACAGCAGGACCCCCAGCGCATAGACGTCCGATGCCGTCGTCACGGGGTCGCCGCGCACCTGCTCAGGGCTTGCATGCTCCGGCGACATGACACGCTCGTGCACGAGCGTCAGATCCGTGCTGCGAATCTCGGTATTCGCGCCGAGCAGCTTGGCGATACCGAAATCGAGCAGCTTGGGCGTGCCATCCTTGGTGACGAGGATGTTCGTCGGCTTGATGTCGCGGTGAATGACGAGCTGCGTGTGCGCATACTGAACTGCAGCACACACTTGTTGAAACAACATGAGGCGTTGACGTACGCCGAGCTCGCGGTCCTTGACGTAGTCGTCGATGCGCTCGCCCTCGACATACTCCATGACCAAGAACGGGCTCCCGTTCTCGGTCGTGCCGCCGTCGATCAGTCGGGCGATGTTCGGATGATTGAGACCGGCCAGGATCTGGCGTTCGCTGCGCAAACGCGCTGAGATGCGGGTGGATACAGCCCGGTCAGCGACGACTTTGATCGCGACGCGCTGCTCGAATTCCTCATCGGCGCGCTCGGCAAGGTACACGACACCCATACCGCCGCGACCAAGTGTTTTGACGACGCGATAGCGCCCGATCATGTGCCCGGGCGGCAGCTCGGCATCCATGAGCGAGGCGGGCGCGGCCCCGATCCACGTCGAGTGCTCATACGAATCCGAGCTGCTCGAGCGCTCGCTGGTGAGCAGTGAAACGAGTCGCTCACGCAACGCGTGATCCTCACCGCAAGCTTTCGCCACAAAATCGAGGCGCCGCTCAGCCTCGAGAGTCATTGCCTCATCGTACAAGCGGCGCAGCCTCTGCGATTGTGCCTCAGAGATATCGGTCCTGTGCGGCATGGAGATCGGGTCGTCCTATGCGCGTGTCCTGCCGGGAACGGCATTGCCTCGCTGTACGATGGCATGGCTGCACGATGGCATCCCTCAGTGCCCACATATCTATACCCATCCTGCACCATTAGTCGACGGCCAATCCTTCGTTCTGAGACATGCAGCAGCTCGCACCCGCCTCGGCCCGCTACCCTGTCACTCGTGGCCTCGAGCCAGGAACGAAGACCTCTCGATAGCTCGGCAGGTGCGCGGCGGAACCGCCACAGGGACAGTCACGTTTGGCCTGGACAATTGATCGATGAGAGCCAGCTCATGCGTTACCTCGCGCTCTGCACCGACTACGACGGCACCATCGCCCATCACGGGCGCGTGGACGCCGAGACGATCGCGGCGTTGCAGAGTCTCCGGGAATCCGGCAGGAAGCTCGTGCTCGTCACTGGTCGGGTCATTCCGGAGCTCGAATCGCTGTTCCCACGCTTCGACCTGTTCGATGTCATCGTCGCCGAGAACGGCGCGTTGCTGCACTTCCCTGCCACACAGGAGCAACGTTTGCTGGCAGAGCCTCCGCCGGAAAGGTTCGTGCAGCGGCTTCGGGAGCGAGGCGTCGAGCCGCTCTTGGCCGGGCGCTGTATCGTAGCCACTTGGCACCCGCACGAACATACCGTGCTCGATACGATTCGCGACCTCGGCCTGGAGCTGCGCGTCATCTTCAACAAGGGTGCAGTGATGATCCTGCCTGCCGGCACCACCAAAGCGAGCGGTGTTCAGATTGCGTTACGCGAGTTGAATCTTTCGGTGCGTAATGCGGTCGGTGTCGGAGACGCAGAAAACGATCACGTGTTCTTGCGCATCTGTGAATGCTCGGCTGCCGTAGCCAATGCCCTGCCGTCCGTGAAGGAGAAGGTCGATATCGTCCTCGAGGCCGACCACGGAGCCGGCGTGCGTGAGCTGATCAGGCACATGCTCGAGAACGATCTGGCCCAGCATGGACCGCCCCTTTCGCGTCGCGGCGTGCTGCTCGGCAGGGACGAGCGCGACGAGCCCGTTTACCTCTCGCCTTACTCGGTCGACGCTCTGATCGTCGGAACCTCAGGCGGCGGCAAGTCGTCGGTTGCGACCGGCTTGATCGAGCGCCTGCACGATAAGGGCTACAACTTCTGCATCATCGATCCGGAAGGCGATTACGACAGCCTCGAGATTGGCGTCGTACTCGGAGGGCCCGATCATGCACCGACTTTGGACGAGTGTGCACAGCTGCTCTGTAAACCCGAGACAAACGCAATCATCAACTTGCTCGGCATCAAGCTCGACGACCGGCCTTGGTTCTTCAGAGCGCTGCTGCCGCGAATCCGTGGCATACGGGCGCGTACAGGTCGACCGCATTGGTTGCTGATCGACGAAGCGCATCACCTGCTGCCGGCGCATTGGCAAGGAACGGATGTGCCCAGCCCGGATGCCCTTGCAGGCACGGTCATGATCAGCGTGAGGCCCAGCCTGATCGCGCCTGCCGCATTGCGCCAGCTCGACACGCTCGTCGTGCTCGGCGAGGCGCCGAACGAGATGCTACGCGAGTTCACGGATGCGAACCGGATCCCGCCCGTCGCGAGCGCCACCACGACCCTGGCATCCGGGCACGCGCTCGTATGGAGCAAGTCGACACAAGGCGCCCCCAAGGTCGTGCGTCTCGAGCCGAGCCGTACCGAGCGCAAGCGCCACCTACGCAAGTACGCCGAAGGCAGGCTCCCGGAGCAACGCTGCTTCTACTTCCGAGGACCCGAGGGCAAGCTGCGGCTGCGCGCGACGAACCTCATGCTCTTCATGGATATCGCCGACGGTGTCGACGATGAAACCTGGCTGTATCATCTAAGGCGCGGAGACGTCTCGAGATGGCTGCGCGAAGGCATCCGGGACGAGGTGCTCGCAGAAGAAGTCGCCGCCATAGAGCAACGGCCCGACGTCGATCCCGACGAGGCCAGACGCGGAATACGAGAGCTCATCGAGGCGCGGTATACATTACCCGCCGTCTGATCCGGCTGCCGTGGGCGACGCAACTGCTTCGCTGCTCGTAGCTCTTGAGTCCGCCACGCATTCTTGTAACCTCCTGGGCTTCGATGAGAAGGCGGTTGCCGGACGATGCGAACGGCTCCAACCTTCCATCGCGGAGCACGCTGCTGTCGCATTTGCCGGGCTCGTACATCCATGCTTCACGCGAACTTCATCTCGGCGGCCCTTGCAGCCGCTGTCCTGGGTGTTTCCATGAACGCCATTGCAGCTTCATTGCCGCCAGACAATCCTTTTGCGAAGCCAAGCACGCTACCTTATCAGCTACCGCCTCTCGACAAGATCAAGAATGAGCACTTCATGCCCGCCTTCGAAGCCGGCATGGAAGAGCAGCTGCGCGAGATTGCAGCGATTGCGAACAATTCCGCACCGCCGACCTTCGAGAACACCATCGTCGCGATGGAACGCTCGGGAGCCCTGCTCACGCGGGTCGCAAACGTCTTCTTCAACTTGACCGCCTCGAACACGAATCCCGAGCTGGAAGAGATTCAGTCGAAGATGGCACCGCGACTGTCCGCGCATTCCGATGCCATCCTGCTCGATGCGAAGCTGTTCGCCCGCGTGAAGTCGCTATACGAGCGGCGCCACGATCTTGGATTGGATCCCGAGTCGCTGCGCTTGCTCGAGCGCTACTACATTCAGTTCGTGCGCGCTGGCGCCAATCTGTCGGACGAGGATAAGGCGAAGCTGCGGCAGCTCAACGAGCAAATCTCCTCTCTGACGACGGAGTTTCGTCAACGGGTGCTGAAAGGCGACAACGCGAGCGCCGTCGTCGTCGAGGACAAGGCGATGCTCGAGGGTCTGACGGAGGCGCAGATCGCGACCGCTGCGGAAGCGGCCAAGGCGCGCGGCTTGGAAGGCAAGTGGGTCATCACTCTGCTCAACACGACTCAACAGCCTTGGCTCTCGCAGCTCAAGAACCGCGCGCTGCGTGAGCGCATCTTCAAGGCGTCGATCGAGCGCGGCTGGTCGGGCGAATTCGCAACCACCGGTCTGGTCGCACAGATCGTCAAGCTGCGCGCTGAGCGCGCAGCGCTGCTCGGCTACCCGAACCATGCGGCTTATGTACTGGAAGACGAAACTGCCCAGACGCCTGCCGCGGTGAACGAGATGCTCGCGAAGCTCGTCGGGCCTGCTGTGGCCAATGCCCGCAGGGAAGCGCAGGAGATTCAGCAACTCATCGACGAGCAAGCCAAGGCCAACGGCACCGAGCCGTTCAAGCTCCAGCCATGGGATTGGGATTTCTACGCCGAGCAAGTACGCAAGGCGAAGTACGCGTTCGAAGAATCGGACGTGCGTCCGTATTTCGAGATGGAGCGCGTGCTGCGCGACGGCGTGCTCTTCGCGGCGCAAGAGCTGTACGGTCTGAGCTTCAAAGAGCGCAAGGATCTGCCGACGTATCATCCCGACGTGCGGGTGTTCGAGGTCTTCGACGCCGACGGCTCGCAGCTAGGCTTGTTCTTGGTCGACTGGTATGCGCGCAGCAACAAGCGCGGCGGGGCCTGGATGAACAGCTTCGTCGAACAATCGAAGCTGCTCGGCACGAAGCCGGTCGTCGTCAACAACCTGAACATTCCGAAGCCGCCCGCCGGGCAGCCGACATTACTCACTTTCGATGAGGTGACGACCGCATTCCACGAGTTCGGTCATGCGCTGCATGGGTTGTTCTCGAACGTGCAGTATCCGCGTTTCTCCGGCACCAACGTGCCCCGCGACTTCGTCGAGTACCTGTCCCAGTACAACGAGATGTGGGCAACCTATCCGCGCGTGCTCGCCAACTATGCCAAGCACTACCAGACCGGCGAGCCGATGCCCAAGGAGCTGATGGAAAAGGTGCTGGCTGCAGGCAAGTTCAACCAGGGCTACGCGACGACCGAGTATCTCGCGGCGGCACTGCTCGACCAAGCCTATCACCAGTTGCCCCCCGGCAAGACGCCATCCGAGGAGGAGATCGCACAATTCGAAGCCAATGCGCTCAAGGAAGCGGGCGTCGATTTCTACGCCGTGCCGCCTCGCTACCGCTCGACCTACTTCCTGCACATCTTCTCGAGCCCGATCGGCTATTCCGCCGGCTATTACGCCTACATCTGGAGTGAGGTGCTCGCTCGGGCCACCGAGCACTGGTTCAAGACGAATGGCGGCCTCAAGCGCGAGAATGGCGATCGCCTCCGAGAGAAAGTGTTGTCGCGAGGGTTCAGCGCCGATCCCATGACGCTGTTCCGCGACTTCTACGGCAAGGATCCCGATATCGAGCCGCTGCTCGAAGCGCGGGGGCTCATGCCGAGTACCGAAAATCGGTGATGTCAGGTGCTGGGCTCGGGGCTCTGGACGCTGGCAAGAGAAGACAGTCTCTCTCCTGCCGTCGAGCCCAGCGCCCCGAGCCCGACGCCTACTAGACAGATCCCCGCCGCGCACTCACACTGGCGCACCCTTCTCCACCAAATGGTGACTTCATGTTCTTTCTTCGCATGTGCGCCTTCGGCTTTGCGCTCGTCTCCCTCACGCTTTCCGCCTCTGCAGCCGAGCCGAAATCCGAAGAGCAAAAGGCCTTCTATGCGCTCGGGGTTGCGCTCGCTCGTAACCTCGCCTCGTTCAACCTGACGCCGGCGGAGCTCGAGCTCGTCAAGGCCGGTCTCACGGACGAATCGCGGGGCGAAGCGACGATCGATTTGGAGACCTACATCGAGAAGATCGGCGAGCTACAGAGCGAACGCGTTGCAGCTCAGACCAGAGTCGAAAGGGAAGCAGGCCAAGCATTCAGGACGAAAGCGGCCGCCCAGAAAGGCGCGATTACGACCCCCTCCGGCATCGTGATCCAGCACATCAAGACCGGCTCGGGAGCATCGCCGACCGCGCAGGACACGGTGACAGTCCACTATCAGGGGACGACGACCGACGGGACGGTGTTCGATAGCTCGCGCGAGCGGGACCGTCCGGAAACCTTTCCCCTCGAAGCCGTCATCCCTTGCTGGACCGAAGCCTTGCAGACGATGAAGGCCGGCGGTCAAAGCCGCATCATCTGTCCGCCGGAGCTTGCCTACGGCGATCGGGGCGCGCCACCCATTAAGCCGGGCGCGACGCTCGTGTTCGATGTCGAGCTGCTCGAGGTCCAGCGTGCAAGACCATAAGAGTAGCTGGTACGTTTCGGCAACATGTGTCCATCTATCCATGTTGCCGAATGCTGCGGCGGAACGATAATCGGCGCCTATGAACGCAGATGGGCGCAACGCTGGCGCCCTTTCGTCGCATCGAGGTGACATCAGATGATTCGGTCGTTGATCGCCGTGCTGCTGGTTCTGTGCATCGGCAGTGCGTACGCAGAGATCGTGCAAGGGCGTGATTACGAGGTGCTGCCGTCCCCGCAGACGACCGACTCCCCTGACAAGATCGAGGTCATCGAGTTCTTTTCGTACGCCTGCCCTCATTGCGCGGAGTTTCACCCCAGCGTAACGAAGTGGGCCAAGGCGCTGCCGGACGACGCGGTATTTATTCGGGTCCCGGTGTCGTTCGGCCGAGTGCATTGGGGTCAGCTCGTGCGGGCCTACTACGCGCTGGAAGCGACCGGCGATCTGCACCAACTCGACGATGCGCTGTTCGAGGCCATTCACCGCGAAGGCCGCCCGCTGTTCAGCGAGGATGCGCTCGCCGCATGGGTCGGTGAGAAGGGTGGTGACGCCGACAAGTTCAGGCAGGCGTTCAACTCGCGTGAAGTCTCGCAGAAATCGTTGCGCGCAGAACAGCTGACCCGTGCCTACCGGGTCAGCGGTGTGCCGCAAATCGCCGTCAACGGTAAGTATCTGGCACGCGGCCGCACCCATGCCGACACGCTGCGCATCGCGGACGAGCTCGTAGCACACGAGCGTGCCGCGATGAAGGCCGCGCAAACGGAGTAGCTCTGCCAACGGGCTGTCGAGAAAAAAGTTTCTAAATTGCGCACCAGTACGACACAATCAGCAGGATGAGTTCGTCAGATCGCGATACAAGAACGACCGCCCTGCAAAACGGACCGGTGTACGAGCAACCGCTCAACGAGCGGATGCGTACCTTTCTGCGCCTCGACTTCCTCTATCAGCAGACGCTGTACCACGAAGAGCACGAGGACCCGTGGTCGACTCGGGCTGCCGTCAGCTCCTTGCTTGATATTCTTGCGATCACGGCACGCGGTGACATTCGCAGTGAAGTGCTGAAAGAGCTGGAGCGGCAGATGACTATCATGCACGAGTATCAGTCGCGCCCTGGCGTCGACGCGGCACGCCTCAACTCAGTGCTCTCGAATCTCGCGCGGCTGCGCGCCGAGCTGCTTGCCGCCGGCGCGCTATTCATGCAACGCCTGCGTGACTCTGAGTTCTTGAACGCCATCAAGCACAGGAGCTCCATCCCGGGCGGCACGTGCGAGTTCGATCTGCCGGATTACCGTCACTGGCTCGACCAACCCTTCGAGGTCCGATCCGCAGCTTTCGCTGACTGGATGTCGACGATCCGACCACTTTGCGACGCGGTCACGGAGCTCTTGTGGCTCACCCGGCAGTCGGCGCGTCCGCGCCCGGAAGTCGCCACCCGCGGCACGTTTCAGGTCGTATTCGATCGCGACACCCCAAGTCAGCTCTTGCGGATCACGCTGCCGCCGGGCACCTCCTTGTTTCCCGAGATCAGTGGCAGTCATCACCGCTGCAGCATCCGCTTCATGAACTGGATCGACGTGAATCAGCGCCCCGTCCAGACGACGGAAGACGTGAACTTCCTGCTCACCGTGTGCGCCTGAGCTCCGCAGCCCACGCGAGTCACGGCCGAAACGTCGTCAGGGACTTGCGAGCGCGATGTGCAAGCCCCATTGAAACAGCTCACGACATCAACCTGAGAACGGCCATTCCTTCGAGCCATGCCTACGGTTTCCTGCCCGACTTGCGGGCGCACAGTGGAATGGGCCCCCACATCGCGTTGGCGCCCCTTTTGCAGCGAGCGCTGCAAGCTCATTGACCTGGGTGCTTGGGCGTCCGGAGAACGGGTCATCCCGGGCGAGCCGCTGGATGCGCTTCCCAGCAACCACCCGCTCGAGAATAACGAGCGTCACGACAAGCCTGAGAGTGGCGGGG
>NICF_comb_assmDRAFT_10000096_pt1 | contig 60634 bp, 62 predicted proteins | sample NewIslPassag4_SG_FD_11279 | JGI IMG/M metagenome (IMG submission 11279)
CCAGCAATCCCCTAGTTTTTAGAGTGGAATATTCCCGTGTTTTTTCTTCGGTCGTTCCTCTTTCTTTGTTGCCAGCATTTCCAGTCCCTGGACGAGCTTGATCCGGGTTTCCCGAGGATCAATGACATCATCGACAATCCCCAGTTTCGCCGCTATGTATGGATTGGCATATTTTTTCCGGTACTCCTCAATCTTTTGCTCCCGGATTTTTTCCGGATCCGGACTTTGGTTGATTTCCTTGGCATAAATAATGTTGGCCGCACCTTGGGGTCCCATTACGGCAATCTCCGCATTCGGCCAGGCAAAAACAAGATCGGCTCCGATGGCTTTGCTGTTTAAAGCCACATAGGCCCCACCGTAAGCTTTCCGCAGGATCACTGTCATTTTCGGTACCGTCGCTTCCGAATAAGCATATAAAATTTTTGCCCCGTGACGGATTATTCCCCCATGTTCCTGCTTGACCCCCGGAAAAAATCCGGTGACATCCTCAAAGGTGACAAGGGGGATATTAAAGGCATCACAAAACCGGATAAAGCGGGCGGCTTTGTCGGAGGAATCGATATCAAGTCCTCCCGCCATCCATTTTGGCTGATTGGCGACAATGCCGATGGATTGACCGCGGATGCGTCCGAAACCGACAACAATATTTTTCGCAAAATCCTTATGTACTTCGAGAAAACTTAAAGGATCCACTACTTCCTCAATCACCTTACGAACATCATAGGGGCGAACGGCATCAATAGGTACTATATCCGCAAGGTCCGGACGATAATCATCTTCGCCTTCATATTCTGTTTTCGGTGGAAGATGCTCATGGCTTAACGGCAAATAGCTGAGGAGTTTTCGGACCAAGTTCAATGCTTCTGCTTCATTTTCCGCCCGAAAATGGGCATTCCCGCTTGTTGTTGCATGAACTCGTGCACCGCCCAAATCTTCCGAACTGATTTTTTCCCCTGTTACCGTTTCGATCACTTTCGGACCGGTGATGAACATTTGGCTCGTTTTTTCAACCATAATGACAAAATCGGTGATTGCGGGTGAATATACCGCACCCCCGGCACAGGGACCCATAATGACGGAAATTTGCGGAATCACCCCCGAATAAATGGAATTCCGATAAAAAACATGACCATAGCCATCCAGCGAAAGAACCCCTTCCTGGATTCTCGCCCCACCTGAATCATTAAGCCCGATAAAGGGGACATTATTTTTTGCAGCAAGATCCATCACATTGGCGATTTTTTTCGCATGCATTTCCCCAAGGGCACCACCAAAGACGGTAAAATCCTGGGCGAATAAATAGACCGGACGGCCATCGATTTTTCCGAACCCGGTCACAACCCCGTCCCCCGGTCCTTTTTTATCCAAACCTAAATCATGGGAACGGTGTTCCACGAAAGGATTCAGTTCCACGAAACTACCTTTATCCAATAAAAGCTCAATCCGTTCCCGGGCAGTGAGCTTCCCTTTTTCGTGTTGCTTGTCGATTTTTTCCAGACCGCCCCCNATTTCCACTTCGCTTCTCCGGTCATATAATTCATGGATTTTGTCATACATATCCCCTTGTTTCGTTACGGTCATTTCCCTTTCCCCNTTCTTAAACTCCCCTTCATTGATCTGTTTTTTGGCAAAGCTCCCACAGGACACCAAAGCTGGAGCTTGGATGCAAGAAAGCAATCTCGGCTCCATCTGCCCCTTTTCTCGGCACTGTATCAATCATTCGTACTCCCTTATTCTCCAACTCTTTGATTCTCTCCCCGATCCGGTCTGTTTTTACAGCAATATGATGGATCCCTTCTCCTCTCTTTTGCAAAAACCGGTACACCGGACTTTCTGCATCCAATGGTTCCAACAATTCAATTTTGCAATGGACAGCATCGATAAAAGCGACCTTTACCCTTTGGCTTTCAACGATTTCCGTTTTAATATAAGAAAACTTTAATAGGTCAGTGTAAAAGGGCAATGCTTTTTCAATGGAATGAACAGCAATGCCAATATGATCAATCCCCAGCAAAACTTCCCGTCCCCCTTTTAAGTTCAGCTAGATTCATATAGTAATATGATATATGAATTTTTGGAATTTTTCATTTAAAATTAATTGTTCTTAATTTCACAAATAGTTGCATTTCAAAAAACAACCTTGTTGCTTACTTTTTTTGGTTGTAGAATAGGGATTAGATATACTGGCTGGTAGGAGGTTGTGTAAATGCGGAGCAAAAAGCTTAGAAAAATCATTGTTTATTCCATGCTGATTGCAATGCTCCTTTCCACTCTTTTAGCGGGGTTAAGGTGGATCATTTAATAAAACGTTTTCATAGAATGGGAGAAAAGGGCGAATCCGACTTACTTAAGTGGAATCGCCTTTTTTTCTTTGGCAATTTCTTCAAAGGACTTGTTCGAACGGGTAATGTAAACCTTCGTTCCCAAAGGTACTTTATCAAATAATTCCTCCACATCCTCGTTTCTTAACCGGATGCATCCTTCCGAGACGTAATATCCTACACTATCCGGCCGATTCGTCCCATGGATTCCGTAAATTCTCCCATTCGTTTCCAGGGCATCAAATCCAATCCAACGGGACCCAAGGGGGTTTAACGGGGCGCCACCTGGGATATTTTTTTTCCGATAATACGGATTGATCGCCTTTACCGTTACCGTAAACATCCCTTCAGGAGTCAGATCTGCTCTTTTCCCGGTACCGACCGGATAAATTGCCTCAATTTTGCCATTATCGATGAAAGCCAATTGATTCGTTGATTTGTTGACGATAATAAAGGGGTCACCCGGAAGAGGATTCGGTCCTAACGGAAATAAAGGAGAGGCGACAAGAAAGGTCCAAAGAACAAATAGTTTCATAAAAACACCCTCCACTTTTTCCATTAGTATGTGAAAAAGAAGAGGGTGTTATCATGTGGCGCTTAATATTAAATTTCTTCACAATATTCATCAAAGAGGTTTTGCAACCGTTCAATGACTTCAACTACCGTATGTCCTTCAATCTCATGCCGTTCAATCATGGCACAGATTTTTCCATCCTTAAGTAGGGCAAAGCTCGGAGAAGACGGGGGATATCCGGTAAAATAACTGCGGGCTCTCTCCGTTGCTTCTTTATCCTGACCTGCAAAAACGGTAACCAAATGATCCGGTCTACGATCGTAATGGATGGCATTTTTCGCGGCAGGGCGGGCAATTCCACCGGCACAACCGCAAACGGAGTTAATCATCACAAGGGTTGTTCCCTTTCTCGTTAATGCCTGATCCACTTCTTCCGGAGTCCGCAATTCTTCATAGCCCGCTTCCGAAATATCCTTCCTTGCTTGCATCACATAGTCGTTCATAAATAGATTGAATTCCAGACCCATTTTGAAAGCCTCCTTCCATGCACGTTCCATTTTACTATACCAGTGTAAAGGTTGCCAAACGATTCTTATTTTTTTCGTACCTTTATGGTTTGGTTGTATTTCCTTTTTTCTTCCTTATAGTCGCTGTCTGAAGAAAAAGCTTCATGCCCCTTCCCTACTCCAATAAAAACTTTCAAGTTTCAGAGGTGGACTGATTGAAAGAATCCTCCGGTTATTTTTCATCCATATTTTTAATGACGGAAAAATAAAGTTTGATCAACCTTTCCGATGCTTCTGTAACCGGCATTCGCCCTGAAGACACCGCTTCCTCAAGGTTTACATATTCCTTTTTTATGTCATCTAGCGAATAGAAGGATTGAAGCAGTTGCTCCTTTACACTCCCTTTCAGCCAATCTACCAGCTGGCTTTGCCGACGTTTTTGAAACTCTCCCAGTTCTTTTCCGGAATGGATAAAGGCTTGGACCTCTTCCCAAACTTCCTTCACACCTTCCCCAGTTAAGGAGGAAACAACAAAAACCTTTGTCTTCCAAAACCCCTGGGAAGATTGGAAAATATGAAGCAGTTGTTCCAACTCCCGCTTCAGGCGGTGGGCTGCCCTTTTGTTCTCGCCATCGGCCTTATTCACCAGAATCATATCCGCCGTCTCCATAATTCCCTTTTTCATTCCCTGCAGATCATCACCGCCACCAGTGATGGTCAAGAGAATCGTCAAATCCGTCATAGAGCGGATATCGATCTCACTCTGCCCCACACCGACAGTTTCCACTAATATTACGTCAAAGCCTGCCGCTTCACATAACAGGATCGATTCCCTTGTTTTCCGGTGCACGCCCCCCAGATGACCGCCTGAAGGGGAAGGACGGACAAAAGCATTGTCCGCATTCGCCAAATCTTCCATTCTCGTCTTATCACCCAATAGGCTTCCTTGGGAAAAGGGGGAAGTCGGATCGATGGAAAGGACGGCAACCTTATGTCCCTTTTCCAAAAGGAGTTTCCCGAAGCGGTTAATAAAAGTGCTCTTTCCCGCTCCCGGAATACCGGTAATTCCGATTCGAAGGGATTTTCCTGTATAAGGCATAATTTGCTTCAGTAACCTTTGCCCTGCCTCCCAATGGTTTTTTTTCTCGCTTTCAATTAGTGTGATCGACTTTGATAGGCAAATGCGGTTTCCGGCGAGCAATCCCTTTATATAGTCATCAATCGGAATGGTCTCCTCCTGTTTTTTCCTAAGCAATTTCCGCCCTTCCATCCTTATCCCACTTCCTCATAACCGAGCCGCTTCATAATCTCAAACAGCACTGTTTTGGCTGACTCGGAAATCTTCGTTCCCGGACCGAAAATGGCCGATGCCCCTTGTTCCATCAGGAACGGATAATCTTTTTGGGGAATGACTCCGCCTACCACGATGACAATGTCACTTCTTCCCAATCGGTCTAGTTCCTTGCGGAGAACCGGCAAGAAGGCTTTGTGTCCCCCAGCCAGGGAACTCATGCCAATGGCATGGACATCATTTTCCACCGCTTGTTTAGCCACTTCTTCCGGCGTTTGGAACAAAGGTCCCATATCCACATCAAATCCCATGTCACTATATGCCGCGGCCACCACCTTCGCCCCCCGGTCATGTCCGTCTTGTCCAATTTTGGCAACAAGGATGCGTGGTCTTCGTCCTTCCTCTTCGGCAAAATAATCGGTCCATTTCCGGACTTCTTCAAGATCTTTTTCTTCCGCCATTTTCGCATAAACCCCTTTAATGGAACGGAGAGTAGCCTTATACCTACCTGAAGCTTTTTCGATCGCCTGTGAAATTTCCCCTAAAGTGGCCCTCCTCCGGGCTGCTTCCACCGCCAACTCCAACAGGTTCCCTTTCCCAGACTGGGCAGCTTTTGTAATTTGCTCCAAGATTCCGGCGACTTTTTGGCTATCCCGATTCGCCTTTAATGCTTTCAATCTTTCTATTTGCCTTTCCAGCACTTTCTGATTATCCACTTCCAGAATTTCGACAGACTCTTCCTTCTTCGGCCGATACAGATTGACTCCAATAATCCTTTCTTTCCCGGCATCTATTGCCCCTTGCCTTTTGGCCGCTGCTTCTTCAATCCGAAGTTTCGGAACTCCCTTTTCAATCGCTTTTGTCATTCCGCCTAACTCTTCAATCTCCTCCAAATGTTTCCATGCCCGATCAATTAATTGCTTTGTCAAAGCTTCGACATAATAGCTTCCGCCCCATGGATCAATCGTTTTCGTCAAGTTCGTTTCTGCTTCCAAGTAAAGTTGGGTGTTTCGGGCGATTTTTGCCGAGTATGGTGTTGGTAACGCAATAGCTTCATCGAGGGCATTGGTATGCAGGGACTGGGTATGACCCATCACGGCAGCATGAGCCTCCACAAGGGTTCGCAATACATTGTTATACGGATCCTGTTCGGTCAAACTCCATCCAGATGTCTGGCAATGGGTCCGAAGCATGAGGGATTTCGGATTTTTCGGCTGAAAAGGCATCATGAGCTTTGCCCATAGGAAACGGGCTGCCCGAAGCTTGGCAACTTCCATAAAATAGTTCATCCCGATGCCAAAGAAAAAGCTCAGTCTCGGTGCAAAATCATCGATATTTAACCCCCTTGAGAGTCCGGTGCGGACATATTCAAGACCATCCGCCAAAGTATACGCCAATTCCAGATCGGCTGGGGCTCCAGCTTCCTGCATATGGTATCCGGAGATACTTATGCTGTTAAATTTCGGCATATATTTGGAGGTGAACTCGAAAATATCCCCTACGATCCGCATGGACATATCTGGGGGATAAATATATGTGTTCCGTACCATATATTCTTTTAAAATATCATTTTGGATCGTCCCCGTAAGTTTCTCCATCGGTACCCCTTGTTCTTCGGCTGTAACAATATAAAAGGCCATAATCGGGATGACCGCCCCGTTCATTGTCATGGAAACGGACATCTGGTCAAGGGGAATTTGGTCAAACAAAATCTTCATGTCCTCCACCGAATCAATCGCGACACCTGCTTTTCCGACATCACCAAAAACCCGCGGATGGTCAGAATCATAACCCCGATGGGTAGGAAGATCAAAAGCAACAGATAACCCCTTTTGTCCTTTTTGTAAATTTTCCCGATAGAAAGCGTTGCTCTCCTCGGCAGTGGAAAAACCCGCATATTGGCGGATTGTCCAAGGTCTTTTCACATACATCGATGGATAAACCCCTCGGGTATATGGAGGAAAACCAGGGAATGTTCCAAGATGGACGCATCCTTCAAGATCCGCTTTTGTATAAAAATCTTTGATCGGGATCTGTTCATGACTTTCCCTTTCAACTTGGCCAAAGCCTCTATTATTATGGGGCGGATTTTCCTTGGAATTTCCGAATAACGGAATAGCTTTGAAATTCGGCCTCATCAAGCATCCCCTCCCTTTAACCGAAAAACCATTTCCCACCCGTCACGTTTCAGTGCAGGTATGGCCCCCTCCTTTTTTTCAATCGGAAGGATAAAATCCTTCAACTTCGGAGAATCTGCCATTTGCTTTTCCAATAGGTCAAGCTTCATGATTTTTGCCTTTTGTAAAAGCGCAATATCTTTTTTCTCCGGGAACCCTCGGGAGTCTTCCGTATCTTCGGGATAAAGATGAACCCCCAATAAAGCCTTACGTCCCTTTTCATAGGCATGGATTATCTCTTTCCTATTCGCTTCCAGTGTCTGTTGAAGGATGCCCTTTTTGGCAAGTGCCATTATACCGCCAGCTTCTTCACCTTCAAGAAACAAATTCCAAGCTTTTTCAATTATTTCCCGCGTCAACGCTTCCACAAAATAGGAACCGCCGGACGGATCGGTTACTTCTTCAATACGGCTTTCCTCCCGCAAAATATGGTGGGTGTTGCGGCTAATCCGAGTTGCCAACGGGCTGGCCGCTCTTCCATCCGTCCCATCATAGGGGAGAACCTGAATCCAATCTACTTGGGCAATCGCAATCGCTAATGCTTCCGCTCCATTCCGTAACAAATTATTGTAAGGGGTTGCCGACGTCTTGTTTGTTTTTGCCGTTTCCGCATATATCGAAATCGGGTATTGTTCCGGATTAAGTCCGTAAGCTTCCACCAGTTTCGACCATAAGTAGCGAAGCGCCCGTACCTTGGCAATTTCCCCAAAGAAGTCGGAACCAACAGAGATTCCGACAACGGTCCGATGGAAGAACTCCTCCTTCATAAGCCCGTTTTCCTTCAGTCTTTCCAGATGTTCGACACAGGTCATGAGAATGTATGCCAATTGCTGGAAATGGGTTCCTCCCGCTTGTTCGTAAATAGATCCGTTGATATAAATGGTCTTTAGCTCCGGAAAATGTTGTTTCGCGTACAGAATCCCTTCACACCAGTAACGGTAATAATCCTCCGCTTCTTCTGGCAAGTAACCCTTTAATAAAATTTCCCCCAGCGGATCCGTACCGATCAGACCGGAAAAATGGTTTCCTTCCATCTGTCTTTCATCAGCCCAATGTTTCAATAAAATATAGAAAGGAACCGTCAATTCCTCACTTTGAATAAAAAACGGAAGTTTCTCCAGTTCAATACCTGAAAGCAATTGGTCCAAATCCTGCCAAGACCATTCCCTACATAATGAAAAAGATAACGTGTCCTGCCCCCCATCCAAGGCTTCCAGTAAACGTTCCCGAATCTCTTCTGTGGAAGTTCCGGTAATCTTTTGGGCAATCCGCCAGCCATTATATTTCGGGATTCGTCCCCGGATTTCATCGATCCAATCCCCTAAGTCCGCTTCTGTATAAAGGATCTTTGATGGAAGTCCCCTTGTCGGGTCGATAAATGTATCTTCCGTCAATGGCTTTACTTTTTCCAGCCACCTATCATATGGAACGGAGGGAAATTGACTTTTTTTCGCCTCCTCCAATATGGATGTTTTTCCGTTATTCATCTGTTTCTACCCCTTTGTCTGAAATAATCCAAATTCACTTAATATTTTAAATGATATATAAAATAAAATCACCCAATCGCTCTTCCCAAAGGACGATCCCAAAAAGGATAGTCCAAAGCCTTTTGCTACCTTCCCCATTCCTTCGAAAAGAAAAGGGCTGCCTTGGCAACCCTAAAAGATTGGTGTATTCTCCCGATTCATGTTTTCCAATATTTCTTTTACCCTTTGTAAAAAACGCCCGCAAATGAGTCCGTCAAGAACCCGGTGATCCAAAGATAGGCAAAGGTTAACCATATCCCGCACCTGGAATGATCCATCCTTCATAACCTTTAATTCTTTTCGGATCGACTCCACTTGCAGGATGGCTGCTTGGGGATAATTGATGATTCCCATGGACTGCACGGAACCGAAGGAACCGGTGTTATTGACGGTAAAGGTTCCTCCGGAAATATCATCAAGGGTTAACTTGCCTTTCCTTGCCTTTTCTGCCAATTCATGGATACTTCTTGCAATTCCCTTAACGGATTTCTCATCGGCATTTTTAATGACCGGTACGAATAGGGCATCATCAGTGGCAACGGCAATGGAAATATTGATATCCTTTCTTCGGATAATTTTGTCATCCGCCCAGGTGGAGTTTAATTGCGAATATTCCTTCAATGCCATGGCAACCGCTTTTACGAAAAAGGCAAAATAAGTCAGTTTGAAACCTTCTTCCCGGTAAAACCGGTCCTTCATTTCATCCCGATAATTAACAAGATTGGTGACGTCCACTTCCACCATCGTCCAGGCATGCGGGATCTCCCGTTTGCTTCGGACCATATTGGCGGCAATCGTCTTCCTTAGGCTGGTGACGGGGATTTCTTCATCTCCCACCCTTGTGGGAATTTCCCGAACCCCTTGAACTTCCTTAGGTACCTCTTTGATTTGGGGCTGATCCGACGGTTTTTCAGAGCTTTCCGGAAGCACTTCTTTAACCAGCTTTGGAATGTTCCCGGATTCGATCAGTTTTAAAAGGTCTTTCCGGGTAATCCGACCGAATTTTCCCGTCCCTTGAACCTTGGAAAGATCGATATCGTATTCCCTTGCAAGATGCAATACGGCAGGGGAATAACGAAGTTTATTGCTATCCTTTGCCTTTTCATCTTTCTTGGAAATTGAAGTGTCCATAGGAGAGGATGGCTCCTTAGCTTTTTCGCCTGATCCCTCAGTCGTTTCAATCGTACAAATAACCGAACCTACCGGTAATGTTTCCCCTTCTTCTGCCACCAGTTCTTTAATTATTCCTGTAAAGGAAGAAGGGATTTCGGCGGTAACCTTATCGGTCATGACTTCAGCAATCGGTTCATATTTATCGATCTTATCTCCCGACGCAACAAGCCATTTGCTGATCGTTCCTTCCGTTACACTTTCCCCCAACTGGGGCATCGTCATTTTTTCTAATGCCACGTGTCTTCCCCCTTCCCCAATTAAAATTCAGCCAACTCCCGCATGGCCTGTTCCACTTTTTCAGGATTTATCATAAAGAATTTTTCCATCGTTGGTGCAAAGGGCATTGCAGGAACATCAGGACCTGCCAGTCGCTTAATAGGTGCATCAAGGTCAAAGAGGCAGTTTTCTGCAATAATGGCAGCTACTTCGCCAATGACGCTACCTTCCTTATTATCTTCGGTAATGAGAAGGACTTTTCCGGTTCTTGAAGCCGCTTCGATAATCGCTTCTTTATCCAAAGGATAGATGGTTCTCAAATCGAGGACGTGGGCACTGATTCCTTCCTGTGCCAATTTTTCCGCTGCTTGTAATGCGAAATGGACACACAGTCCATAGGTAATGACTGTTATATCGTCCCCTTTCCGTTTCACATCGGCTTTACCGATCGGTAGGGTATAATCTCCCTCCGGCACTTCCCCCTTAATTAAGCGGTAAGCCCTTTTATGTTCAAAAAAGAGGACCGGATCATCATCCCGAATGGCCGCCTTAAGCAAGCCCTTGACGTCATAAGGGGTTGATGGCATGACGATTTTCAGCCCTGGTTGATTGGCAAAAACCGCCTCCACCGACTGGGAATGGTACAACCCGCCATGGACCCCTCCACCATACGGAGCCCGGATGACCAATGGGCAGGACCAGTCATTATTGGAACGATACCGAATCCGACTGGCTTCGGAAATAATTTGATTCACTGCGGGCATAATAAAATCGGCAAACTGCATTTCTCCCACGGGACGTAAACCATACATTGCGGCACCAATCGCAACCCCGGCGATGGCGGATTCCGTCAAAGGGGTATCGATCACCCGCTCAGGCCCAAACTGTTCATAAAGACCTTGGGTCGCTTTGAACACGCCGCCTTTTTTCCCAACATCTTCCCCTAAAACAAATACCCGTGCGTCTCTTTCCATTTCTTCCCGTAAAGCTTCCCTTACTGCATCAATATAGGAAATAACAGGCATATCGATCCTCCTACTCTTTATAGACATATTTCAATGCATCTTCCGGTTCCGGATAAGGTGCTCTTTCGGCATAGTCCGTTGCATCATTTACGATATCCATGATTTCCTTGTCCAATTTTTCTTCCTTTTCGTCATCCAACAGACCATTTTCCCGCAAATATTGACTGAACAGTAGTATAGGGTCTTTTTCCTTTGCCCTTTTGACTTCCTCCTGATCCCGATAGGTCCGGTCATCATCATCACTGGAATGGGAAGTGAAGCGGTGGACCAAAGCTTCAATCAAGGTCGGACCTTCTCCCCGGACGGCCCTTTCCCTTGCTTCCTTGACCACCCGGTACACTTCCAAAACATCACTGCCATCTACCGTATATCCAGGCATGCCGTAACCGATTGCCCGATCGGAGACTCGTTCGCAAGCCAATTGTTTTTCAAGGGGAACGGATATCGCATATTGGTTATTTTCACACATGAGAATAACCGGCAATTTATGAACCCCCGCAAAATTGGCCCCTTCATGGAAATCCCCTTGATTGGAAGAACCTTCCCCAAAAGTGACAAAGGAGACGAAATCTTTTTTCTCCATTTTTGCAGCAAGGGCAAAACCGACCGCATGGGGGACTTGGGTCGTAACCGGAGAGGAACCTGTGACAATCCGGTTTTTCTTCTGACCAAAATGGTTCGGCATTTGCCTACCGCCGGAGTTCGGATCCTCAGCTTTCCCGAAGGCGGCCAACAACACTTCCCTTGGTGTCATCCCAAAGGCTAACACGACTCCCAAATCCCGGTAGTAAGGAAGAACATAATCTTTATTTCGTTCCAATGCATAGCTGGCGCCAACTTGTGCCCCTTCTTGACCTTGACAGGAAATGACAAATGGGATTTTCCCGGAACGATTTAATAACCACATCCGTTCATCTAATCTTCTTGCAAGAAGCATTGTTCTATACATCTCAAGAACCATTTCGTCACTTAAACCTAGTTCCTTATGACGGCTCATCTTTTCATACAACCTCCTTTATTTAACCGTGAATGGCCTGGTTTTCCATCGCAAGACCGACTTCCTGGAAAATTTCCGATAAAGATGGATGGGGATGGATTGTATAGGAAATTTCCCATGGGGTGGCATCCAAAATCTTTGCCAGGCTCATTTCCGAAATTAGATCGCTGGCATTCGGACCGATCAGATGCACTCCCAATAAATCCTTTGTGTCCTCATCTGCAATCATCTTTACAAACCCGTTTCCATCCCCTTCAATTAACGCCTTCCCGATAGCCTTAAATGGAAACTTGGCTACCTTTATCCTATACCCTTGGCGTCGGGCTTCCTCTTCGGTAAGTCCGATGCTCGCCACTTCCGGTTCGGAATATACACATTTTGGAACAAAGAGCGGATTTAAGGGTTCCGGATTCAGTCCTGCAATATGTTCGACAGCAATAACCCCTTCCCGCATCGCAACATGGGCCAGCTGCAATCCGCCGATACAATCCCCAATAGCATAAATATGGTTCTCTTTTGTTTTGTAATACGGATCCGTTTCGATAAACCCTTTATGAACTTTAATATCGGTATTTTCCAGTCCTATTCCCTCTATATTGGCGGTGCGCCCAACAGAGACCAATATTTTTTCTGCGGAGAGTTTTTTTCTTTCTGCCCCTGTTCAATATCCAAAGAAACCTCTCTTCCCTTTTCCAGAGATTCCGGAAGAAAGAGGGCATTAGTGAAAATTTGGACTCCCCGTTTCTTTAGCTCTTTTGCCATTTCCCGGGAGATATCTTCATCTTCCGTGGGTAAAATTCTGTCCGCATATTCAACCACCGTGACCTTGACCCCGAAGTCCGAAAGCATCGATGCCCATTCGATGCCGATTACACCGCCACCTATGATCAGGATGCTTTCCGGTAATTTCTCCATTTCAAGCGCATGATCGGAAGTTAGGATTTTTTCCCCATCCGCTTCAAGCCCGGAAAGAGCTTTTGGCCGGGAACCGGTAGCGATCAGCACATATTTCGGAAGCAATATTTCGTTTTCGCTACCATCTTTCATTTCCACTGAGACCGTTCCTGGAAGTGGAGAAAAGATCGACGGTCCCAATATCCTTCCTGTTCCATAATAAACATCGATTTTTCCCTTTTTCATTAAATACTGAACTCCTTGATGGAGCCTGGTGACTATGGAGTTTTTTCGTTCCATCACCTTTCCGAAATCCAGCTCGGGCTCTTTAAGCATTACCCCGAACTTGGCGCTTTCTTTTACGGTTTTATAAACCTTGGCGCTCTTCAGGAAGGATTTGGATGGGATACACCCCCTATGTAAACAGGTCCCACCTAATTTTTCTTTTTCTACCACTGCCGTTTTCAATCCTAGTTGGCTTGCCCGGATGGCAGCGACATACCCTCCGGTACCACCCCCTATTATGACCAAGTCATAATCCTTAGCCAAAAAAAATCACTCCTTTCTTGTTTATTTTTGACTGACTAGGNTGATTGGTTCTAATGGTGTATAAACTTATGTTTCTATTATCCTCGTTTTGATAGGATATGTTTCTCTCTTGGCAAAAAGGTGCTTCGGGTTTCTTTCATTTTCCGGATCCGTTCTTCGGCCATCCTATCTGCCGCTTTATAGGTAGGGATCCCGTCTCTTTTCGAGATTTCAAAAACCCGTTCCAAATTATGATAAATTTGCTCCACCTTTTTCAAGGCCCTTTCCCGATTATATCCATAAAGTTCATCAGCGACATTGATTACTCCCCCCGCATTGATGACATAATCCGGGGCATAGACGATGCCAAGTTCATATAATAAATCGCCGTGCCGATCCTCTTTCAGCTGATTGTTCGCTGAACCGGCGATTACCTTTGCCTTCAATTGGGGAATGGTTTCATCATTGATGACAGCTCCAAGGGCACAGGGAGAAAAAATATCGCAGTCGACGCTATAAATGTCCTTTGGATCCACCGCTATTGCTCCGAATTCCTCAACAACCCGTTCCACCGGTTCCTTATGAATATCGGTTACGATAAGGATAGCCCCTTCATTGTGCAGATGACGGCATAGGTGATAGGCAACATTACCGACCCCTTGAATGGCGACACGCTTTCCTTCCAATGAATCGGAGTTGAAATATTCTTTGGCAGCGGCTTTCATGCCACGATAAACCCCTAAAGCTGTGGCAGGAGAGGGGTTACCGCTCGAACCAAAGGCAGGAGAGATCCCGGTCACATAGTCCGTTTCTTCATGGATGATGTCCATATCAGCTACTGTTGTGCCGACATCCTCCGCGGTTATATACCGGCCACCCAGTCCTTGGATAAAGCGACCTAATGCCCGAAATTTTTCCTCGCTTTTATCCTTTCTGGGATCCCCGATAATGACTGTTTTTCCTCCTCCCAAATTCAAGCCAGCGGCTGCATTTTTATATGTCATCCCCCGTGCTAGCCTTAAAACATCCACCAACGCTTCCTCTTCGGAAGGATAAGTCCACATCCTTGCACCGCCGAGGGCAGGTCCTAACGTCGTATCATGGATGGCTATGATCGCCTTTAATCCGGAAGGCTTATCATGAACAAAATGTACTTCCTCAAAATCATATTTTTCCATGTATGAAAACAGTTCCATCGTCATCCTTCCTTTCCCTGTCGCATAAATATTTCCACTTTTATATATGCAAAAATCGTGCCAACTTATAAATGTAAGCGCTTTACTATTATTTCTTTTTTTATCTTGCAACATCTTGCAAACTATGAAAATGATTGCATGCAATCTTTTGCAAGGTTATAGATCGATATGATACTTCTCCATCTTGTAATAAAGGCTACGGATGGAAATCCCCAGTTGCTGGGCGGTCCTTGTCCGGTTTCCCGCATTTTTCTGCAAGGTTTGAAGGATTACCCTACGTTCAAAATCCGAAAGCAAAGTTTCCAGTTTCCCANNAGGCATTTGCTTGCCGATTTTTTCAGAAAGGGGCTCTTTCGGTACAAGATCCGGCAAGTGTCTTGCATCGATATAGTTGTCATTATGATCCATAAAAATGATGGCCCGTCCTAAAATATTTTCCAACTCCCGGACATTTCCTGGCCAATCATATCGTTTTAAAATTTCAATGGCCTCCTCAGTAATCCCGAATACATGTTTCCCATAGTCATTATTGATCTTCTGGATCAGCCGCTCGCATAAATCCGGAATGTCATCCAGCCGGTCCCTTAGGGGAGGAATATGAATGGGAATCCGATTAAGCCGGTAATACAAGTCTTCCCGAAACTTCCCCTTGGTTACCTCCATTTCCAGGTTGACATTCGTTGCCGCTATGATCCGGACATCGATGGCAATCGGCCTTGTTCCACCGACCCGGACAATTTCCTTTTCCTGTAATACGCGAAGAAGTTTTGCTTGCATATTCGGGGACAGTTCACCAATTTCATCCAAGAAAATACTTCCGTGATTCGCTTCCTCAAAAAGTCCTCGCTTTCCGCCCCGTTTCGCTCCGGAAAAAGCTCCTTCTTCATAACCAAACAATTCGCTTTCGAGCAAAGATTCGGTAAGGGCAGCGCAGTTCACCCGGACAAACTTGTTATATTTCCGGTCGCTTTCATTATGAATCGCATGGGCAAACAATTCTTTTCCGGTACCGGATTCTCCCCTCAGTAAAACTGTAGCCGGGGTTTTGGCGCCAATTTTTGCCTGTTCGATGGCAATAAGCAACTCCTCGGATTTTCCGACAATGTCCTCAAAGGTATATTTTGCTTCCAACGTTCGGATCCTTTCCTTCGCCCTTTCCAATTCCTTGGTCAGTTCACGGATCTCCGATACGTCATGAATTACGCCAACACTACCTTTTAATTTCCCCTCCACAATGATAGGGGCAACATTGACTACCACTTCCTTTTTCTTCGGCCCTACCACCATCTTCACGCCCCGCACGGGCTGCTTTGTTTTCAGCACATGGTAGTGCATGCTTTTCCCTTCATATATATCAATGGTAGCAGGTTTACCGATGACATCTTCTTCCGAGAGCCCAGTTAATTTAGTATATGCAGGATTGATTAAAATGCCCTTTCCGTCTTCATCCACCACAGAAATAGCATCATTACTGGAGTGGATGATCGCCTCCAGCATCGTTTGAATCTCCTTCAAATTCGTTATTTCACTGGCCAGATTAACGAGTTCCGTAATGTCCTTAAAGACGGAAAAGGCTCCAAGAACTTTCCCATCTTCATCGATAATCGGTATCCTCGTTGTAATTGCTTTCTTGCCATTGGGGAAAAGCATTTCCTGGTTAATTTCCGCCCTTTTATTCCTTATTGTGGAAAGGAGTCCGGTGGTTGGAATTACGGCATTAATGGATTTTCCGATGGCGTCCTTCCGTTTGATCCCGGTGATTTGTTCGGCAGCCCGGTTAAAGGTGGTGATGATTCCTCGTTGATCGATGGCAATCATCCCATCATGGATGGAACTAAAAATTAATTCATCCTTCGCCGTTTTCATTTTAAGTTTCTGGATCAAGTCCACCTTTTCATTCACCAATTCCACTAAAATCCGGGCAATTTCACCGGGAATCAAGGTTGTCCGTTCCGGCTTTTTTTCCTTCAAATCCTGAAAAACTTCCGGATCTCCCGTTACATCAAAAATAATATCAATGGTTTCATTTAAAAATGGGTGCCAATCTTCCCCTGAAGGGATGCCTTCCTGTCTTGCCAAAACCATACCCGGAGCATTGGGGTTTGTATCAACAATAGCGGTAATTTTCAAAAATTGATTTTGCTTGAACAGCTGGATAATGGCCATTCCGCCCTGCCCTGCACCAACAACCAATACCTTTTTCAAGTTCCCCACCCCCTAAGTTTGTGAGGTTTCTTTTGCGTAGTTTACCGTTTCAAGCTTACTTTCTTGACAAAAAACGGCTTTCATTAGATATTCGAACTAAGATGAACAGGAAAGGATTGGAATTCTATGACCAGATTGTTCGCTTTCCTACTCGTTTTAGTGCCAGTCTTCTTGGCGGTATACGGGGTTACCATGATTCGGAACGCCCTCTTTGGCATTCAGGTAGGTCCCTTTTCCTCCCTTGGTTGGCAAGTGTTCGTCGGTATTCTCCTGTTTCTTGCTGGCCTTGGGCTTATGGCCGGCTTTATTTATCACCGGGACAAAAAACGGAAAAAGGTCGTTAATCGCCTGCGGAAAAGAAAACGGATAGGTTAAAAATTACCCTTCAGATAAACTTCTTTCGCCTTTTCAGGATAATCAGTAAAGACCGCTGCTGTCTGGACACGGAAATAGCGCTCCAGATCTTTGATCGCATTTACGGTAAAAGGCCTTACCGCAATCCCATTTTTTTGGGATTCAATCACCAGCTTTTCGGGACAAACCTTATAATGGGGATGAATTCCCTTTGACCGGATGGACTTTGCATATACCCAGGGCATATAAATGCCTTCCATAAACAAGGGGGCCGTTTCAATTTCCGGTGCCCATTGATGTAAATAAACAATGCTGTAATGATTAAAGGAAGAAAAGATAATCCGATCCTCCAGTTGGTAATTCCGGACCAAATCGAGGACTTTTTTCTCCAAGGTGAATTTGCTCACATCATAAGTTTTTAATTCAATATTACAAATCATATTTGTCGTTTTGAACCAATGCAAAAATTCATCCAAAGTGGGAATCTCCGCATAAAATTTGCCTTCTTTAAACTTGTAGCCGGCATTCAATTTTTTAATTTCGGAAAGGGTGTAATCTCTGACATATCCCTTTCCGTCCGTTGTCCGATCCACTTTATCATCATGGATAATGACGACTTCTTCATCCTTTGTCAGCTGCACATCCAACTCAATTCCATCTGCTTTAACCCGGGCAGCTTCCATAAAGGAAGGCATGGTATTTTCCGGGTGGGTTCCTTTCGAACCACGATGACCGAATATAAGAGTCAAAAGAATCACCTGCGTTCCAATAAAATGATTACGTTTCCATTATAAACAAAGTGGCTTAAGAAGTATATTTTGAACTGAAAGAAAGTTGATTTTCGTTTCAAAATCCGAATCGAAGGGTGCAGTTTGTGAAATGTACGAAAACTTTTTTCAAACAATATATCAATAGGATTTTTTGGTTTTTCAACAAAAATACCAATGAATACGAAAATTCATTGGTACTGTTGGAAATAATTGATTGCATGATTTTGAAAAGTTCATGGCTTTTGATTAAGAAAAATCCGGGACTCTGTCTTACGATGCCCGATGCTCCAGTCTTAACTTGTCAGCCACCATCGCGATGAATTCGGAGTTGGTCGGTTTCGCTTTCGACATGGAGACGGTGTAGCCGAACAAATTGGAAATCGATTCGATGTTGCCGCGACTCCAGGCGACTTCAATAGCATGACGGATTGCCCGTTCAACCCGGCTTGCTGTAGTATTATATTTTTTCGCAATATCCGGGTACAGTACTTTTGTAATGGAGCCAAGAAGCTCAATGTCATTATAAACCATGGCTATGGCTTCCCGTAAGTATAAATAACCTTTTATATGGGCAGGAACGCCAATTTCATGGATGATGCTTGTAATGGAGGCATCCAGATTTTTCACCTTTTGTTCCTGATGATTGGCGGATTTATAGGATATGCTCGAATTTTGGGCAAAAGGTTTCCCTCTTCCGGCAACTTGACGAATCTGATCGGCCAGATGTTCCATGTCAAAGGGTTTCAATATGAAATAGCTAGCCCCCAATTCCACCGCTTTTTTTGTCACGTCCTCCTGACCAAAAGCGGTGAGCATAATTGTTTTCGGCATTTGATCCCGTGCCCGCAGGCGTTCCAAAACTGCCAAACCATCCAAATGAGGCATAATAATATCTAACAACAAAACATCAGGTGTTTGATTTTCCAGCAATTTTAAGCATTCTTGACCGTTATAGGCATAACCGGAGACTTCCATGTCCTCCTGATTGGAAATATATTCCTTAAGCATATTCAGGAGCTCTTTATTATCATCCACAATACATACTTGGATTTTCCTCACTGCCTTTTCCTCCCCATTACCGATAAATGTTCGCTATAGGATTATTGTAACTTAATTTTTCGACATAGAAAACAGAATTCCTCTAAATATTAAAAAAATATGTATTTTTTACTATCTTTTTCATAACAGGGAGCATTTTTGAAAAAAAGCGGGGAATTTCCCCGCTTTTTAACTGGCCATGCCGATTATTTCATTATCCATATCCACTTCCGCCTCATTTAACATCCATTCGATATGAACACCATAGCCGCTTGTCGGATCGTTTAAAAATACATGGGTGACCGCCCCGACCAATTTACCGTCTTGAATAATGGGGCTTCCGCTCATTCCTTGGACAATTCCCCCCGTTTGTTTGAGGAGTTTTGGGTCGGTTATCTTAATCACCATCCCTTTTGTAGCAGGGAATTTTTGTGGAATGGAATTGACAATTTCGATATCGAACATTTCCACCTTATCCTTTTCCACCACCGTCAAAATTTGCGCTTTCCCTTTCTTTACTTGATGGGATAAGGCAATTGGGATCGGTTTGTCGATAATGCCATTTTTTAAATCTGTATTTAGGGTTCCATATATCCCGAATTGGTTATTTTTTTGGATATTCCCAACGAGATCCTGCTCGGCCAAAAATCGGGCCATTTTTTCACCGGGAACCCCATTTTGTCCTTTCTGGATGGAGGTTACTGTAGATGGTACGATATATCCGTCTTTTACGACAATCGGTTTTTTCGTGTCCATATCGGAAATGACATGTCCTAAAGCTCCGTATTTCTTGGTTTTCGGTTCATAAAAGGTCAAGGTGCCGATTCCCGCAGCCGAATCCCGGATATACAGTCCAAGTTTATATTTGCCTTCTTTTGTATCCAATTTCGGCTCCACGTAGGTATCCACTTTTTCATTATTTCGCTCCAGGGAAATCAATAATTTTTCCCCTTTTTCTCCCGCTTCCTGTACAAATTTTCCGACTTCTGACATGGATTCAATCGTTATCCCATTGATTTTCGTAATCAAATCCCCGACTTTTATATCCGCCTTTTCTCCCGGGGATATTTTCCCTTCGCTTGTTTGCACCTGATGATGACCTACTACCAGAACTCCCTTTGAGTTGATCTTGACCCCAATGGATTGACCCCCGGGTACAACTCTAATGTCTTTCAAAACACTGACATTCATTTTTTTAACCGGGATGCCGTAATAGTCAAGGTAAACATCGTTTTGACCATCCGCTACCGCTTCAATGGCCAAGGATGAATCTTCCTGGGAAAGCAAAATGCCTTCCCCTTCCTGACTTGCTTTTACTGCCGGATTCAGAGGTATCGTAAATTTTTGCCCTTCAAGCATAACCATTTCCTTTGGAAGCCTGATTGCCTCTCCAAAGGGGGTAAAGAAGCCGATATAAATGAAAGAAACAAGGAGAACAACACCGATTATTTTTCTTATCATATCTTGTCTCAATTTCTTCACTCTCCTCGCTTCTGGTCCCTCAAATCCCTTGCATTCATAATCTTGCCTTCACCGGTGACAATTATAATGGGTAAATTTTTTTAAAAACTGCACAGATTGGTTAATGATATCCATAAAAAAGGGAAAAAGAAAACCGCGAGGATCTTCCCTTTTCGCGGTTAGCTGTGGACAACCTGATGCTTATATTTTGCCGCCATTTCGATCATTTCCCGGGCATGTTCTTCCGTTGCTTGGGTAATTTTGGCACCGGAAATCATCCGGGCGATTTCCCGAACCCGACTTTCCGGAGATAAAATTTCTACCGCTGTTTTTGTCCTTTCCCCTGTTACTTCCTTCGAAATATAATAGTGATAATCGCTTAATGCGGCCACTTGGGGGAGATGGGTAATGGAAAGGACTTGGGAACCGATGGAAATTTGATAGATTTTTTCACCGATGGCTTGGGCGACTCTGCCGCTGACACCGGTATCCACTTCATCAAAAATAATCGAAGTGATCCCTTGATGTTTGGAAAAAATGGTTTTCAGTGCCAACATAATTCGGGATAATTCCCCGCCAGAAGCTATTTTTACCAAAGGTTTTAATGGTTCACCGGGATTTGTGCTTATATAGAACTCCACTTCATCCATCCCATCTGGCGTAAAATTGGGGGTAGGATGCTCATGGAATTTGACCTCAAATACAGTTTTATCCATATAAAGGCTATTTAATTCATGCTTGATGGCAGCTTCCAATCTTTTTGCCCATTGTTTCCGTAAATTCGATAAATTTTCTCCTTCGATGATCAGATCTTTTTCCAAGGAATAAACCTTTTTTTCCAATTCCGCGATATGGGATTCGCGATTTGTAATAACTTCTATTTTACCTTCCAATTTGGCGGCATATTCCAATATCTCTTCGATGGTTTTCCCATATTTCCGCTTCAATTGGTTGATTTCGTTCATGCGTTGTTCGACATAATTAATTCTTTCGGGATCATATTCCAGATTGTCCAATTTATCCCTTAAGGAGTTTTTTACATCCTCAAGCAGATAATAGCTGCTCGATACGGATTCATAAAGATCTGCGATTTCCTTTTCAAGATTGGCACATTCCTCAAGGTTGGCAAGGGAAAGACCTACCCAATCAAGTCCCTTTTGTTCGCCCGCTAAGGCTTCGTAACTCGTACTTAAAGCCTGATATAGTTTTTCGAAGTTCATGAACTTTTTCCGTTCCGCCTGCAATTTTTCGTCTTCACCAATTCTTAAATTTGCATTGGTAATCTCCTCAAATTGAAAACGGTAAAGATCGAGCCTTTGAACCATTTCCCGCTCATTTTCACTTAACTGCTTTAAATCCCGTTTGGCCTTGACATATTCTTTATAAATCCCTTTATATTCTTCAAGGGCCTTTTTTATCTCTTCCCCACCAAAATCATCCAAAAGCCCGAGATGGGTCCTTACATCCATTAGTTCCTGATGTTCATATTGGCCATGAATATCTACCAAGGTTCTTCCGACTTCCCTGAGGGAGGAAATGGTCACAAGCTTTCCGTTTACACGGCAGACGCTTTTCCCATTCGGGTATATATCCCTTTTTAATATGATCATTCCTTCTTCCGGATCAATGCCCATTTCTTTTAAAACAGATACGGACGGATGGTCAGGTTCTACGAGAAAGAGTCCTTCCAGTTCCGCTTTTTCAGTGCCAAAACGGACAAACTCACTGGAGCCTCTCCCACCGGATAAGATGGTAATCGCATCAATAATGATGGATTTTCCCGCCCCCGTTTCTCCGGTAAGGACAGTAAATCCTTTATGAAAGGACAAGGAAATTTGTTCAATGATTGCAAAGTTTTTTATGGAAAGTTCCGCTAACATTGCCTTTCCCACTTCCTTACTTTAGGATATAATGTCCAAAAACCGTTTCGTTAGGCTTTCGGCATGCTCTGGTGTTCTTGCGATTATAAGGCAGGTGTCATCCCCACAAATGGTTCCCAAAATCTCCTCCCAATCCAATTGGTCGATCAACACCCCTACCGCATGAGCATTCCCGGGAATTGTTTTCAGCACAATCAGATGACCTGCAAAATCGATGCTGACAAAGGCTTCCACCAATACCCGTTTCAATTTTTCCATCGGATTGAAAGTATTTTCCTGAGGAAGGCTATATTTGTATTCCCCATTGGCATATGGTACTTTTACAAGTTGCAATTCCTTTATGTCTCTGGAAACTGTAGCTTGGGTCACATGAAACCCAGCTTTTTTCAAATGTTCTACCAGTTCGTCTTGCGTTTCGATATCATGATTCGTAATGATTTCCCTAATTTTTAATAATCGTTTTGCTTTGCTCATAGCCTCCACCTCAAAAATGAAGAAATTTACTGTATTGCCACCTGCTTCTATTGTACCTAATATTTCTTGATCCTGGAAAGACCTAGTCCGACAAAACACAAAAAAGAGAGGAATTATGAATCCTCTCTGTCTTTTTTATACAATTCCTGATGTGCCCTTTCGACGATATGATCGATTTTCTCCGGAATTAGATTTTTTCCCGGTTCCGATGTGTTCCCTGTCCATACGAGATGCAGCAAATATTCAATATTTCCGTCTCCTCCAGTAATCGGGGAATGGGTAACTTGTTTGGCGTGATACCCTTCCGCAATGGCGAAATCTACGATATCGTTTATGACTGCAATGTGGATCTTCGAATCCCGAACAATTCCCTTCTTTCCAACATGTTCACGACCAGCCTCAAATTGGGGCTTGATAAGGGCTATAACGTCTCCCGGTGCAACCAACAAATGTTTCAACACCGGAAGGATGATTTTCAACGATATGAAAGATACATCGATGACGGCAAATTCCGGAAGTTCCTTTTCCAAATCCTCCGGCTTTAAATAACGGAAATTGGTCCGTTCCATGACAACAACCCGGGGATCTTGCCGGAGCTTCCACGCCAATTGATTATATCCCACATCAACACAATAGGATAATTTTGCCCCGTTTTGGAGGGCACAGTCGGTAAACCCACCGGTGGAGGAACCGATATCAATCAAGATTTTGTCTTTTACGGTCACATCAAATTCTTTCAAAGCCTTTTCCAACTTATATCCGCCCCGGGAAACGTACGGCATCTGCTTCCCTTTGATGGAAAGGGGGATATCTTCGGGGACTTTTACCCCTGGTTTATCCAACCGTTCTTCGTTGGAATAGACAATGCCGGCCATGATGGCCCGCTTTGCCTTTTCCCTTGTCTCAAAAAGTCCCCGTTCCACAAGTAATGTGTCGAGACGTTTCTTTTCTGTCTTCATATGCTCGCCCTTTTTCTATATGCTGTTACCATTTGCAAGATGGAGTTGGCGATTTCGTCGGCGGTCAGACCAATTTCCTTAAGAAGTTCATTCACTTCCCCATGTTCGATAAACCGGTCAGGAATCCCCATCCGTTTTATTTTCGCAGCATAGTCGTGATCATGGGCAAATTCCAGAACCGCACTTCCGAAGCCGCCTTGTAAAACCGCTTCTTCCACCGTCAAAATCGGTATATTTTCATTTAATATATTCGTAAGCATGCGCTCGTCCATCGGCTTGATGAACCGGGCATTGACGACTTTAACAAAAATGCCCTTTTTCTCAAGCATCTTGGCGGCTTTTAATGCCATCGGAATTGTCGTACCGAAGGTTAAAATGGCCGCATCCGTTCCTTCCCGCAAAACTTCCCAAGTGCCAATCGGAATCTCCTTCAGTTCCTCATCCATCGGAACACCCAGACCGTTGCCCCGGGGAAAGCGAAGAGCAATTGGGCCATCATCGTATTTTAATGCCGTATATACCATATGTTGGCCTTCATTTTCATCCTTCGGCATCATCAGCACCATATTTGGCAAATGACGCAAGTAGGCAATATCAAATACTCCTTGATGGGTTTCCCCGTCCGCACCTACGAGCCCTGCCCGATCGATTCCGATGAAGACATTCAAATTTTGTCGGCAAATATCATGAACCACTTGGTCATAGGCTCTTTGGAGGAAAGTGGAATAGATGGCCAAATACGGTTTCATCCCTTGGATGGCCAGTCCCGCTGCCATGGTGGCGGCATGTTGCTCGGCTATCCCGACATCATAAACCCGATCGGGAAATTCCTTTTGGAAGCCTTCCAATTTGGAGCCAACGGTCATTGCAGGAGTGATCGCCACAATCCGTTTATCCTCCCTGGCCAATTTCCGGACAGTTTCCGATACTAGCTGACTCCAGCTTGGAGCGTTAGTGACGGGTTTGACAAATGCCCCGGTTTCGATTTTATAAGGTCCGGTACCATGCCAGTTCCCAACCTTATCTTGTTCCGCCGGAAAATAACCCTTCCCTTTTTTCGTAATGACATGAAGGAGGACTGGACCTTCCGTCTTTTTGGCATAATTTAAGTTTTCCAGAAGATCATCAAAATTATGACCATCAATCGGTCCCAGATAAGTGAATCCCATTTCTTCGAAAAACATTCCTGAAACAAATAAATATTTCAGGCTATCCTTCAGCCGTTCTGCTGTCTGTGCCAGTTTTCCCCCGACTGCAGGTATCTTTTTCAGAAAGTTTTCCAGTTCATCCTTCACCCAGTTGTATTTTCCTGCTGTGCGTAATCTGCCAAGAATATTATGTAGGGCACCAACATTGGGGGCAATCGACATCTCATTATCATTTAAGATGACAATAATGTTTTTATTTTCATTTCCGATGTGGTTCAATGCCTCAAGCGCCATGCCACCCGTTAAAGCCCCATCACCAATCACAGGGACAATATGGTAGTCCTCACCATTTAGATCCCTGGCAATCGCCATTCCCATGGCGGCGGACAAACTGGTTGAGCTATGTCCGGTTTCCCATACATCATGGTCACTTTCCGATCTTTTTGGAAAGCCGCAAAGACCCTTATATTGCCGTAAGGTCGGAAAGTCTTTTGCCCGACCGGTTAAAATCTTATGTACATAAGATTGGTGACCGACGTCCCAGATAATCTTGTCTTTAGGGCTATTGAACTCCCGATGAAGGGCAATGGTCAATTCCACTACCCCCAGATTTGGTCCAATATGCCCACCGGTAATGGAACATTGTTCTATCAAAAAACGACGGATTTCTTTACTTAGTTCTTCTAATTCGGGTTTGGTTAGATGTTGCAGGAAGGATGGATCTTTAATGGAATACAAATCCATGGAATGACACTCACTTTCCTACGATTTTATCCACAGCTTTTTCATGTACCAAATATTATAACATAGATAAAGTTTAGAAAAAAATTCCCTTTCAAAGTTCCTGCAACAAGTTTTAACGATCTCTTTTTTCTACTAATTCCGTCAAATATTCCAAATGGGTCGTATCAATATGCAAACTCCCAAGAATATCTTTAGCGGAGCGGATATGTTCGGAGAGCTTTTCCTTTGCAACTTCCAACGTCAATAAAGATGGGTAGGTGGTTTTTTGATTGGTGGCATCAATCCCTGTACTTTTTCCCATCAGTTCCTGGGAACCTTCCACATCCAAAATATCGTCGCGGATTTGGAAGGCAAGCCCCAAATGGTAGGAAAACTCTTCCAGTTTTTCGATCATTTCTTCCTGTGCATCCGCCAAGATCGCCCCCGCTTTTACGGAAAAAGCTAATAGTTTTCCCGTTTTGTTTAGGTGGATGTATTCCAGATCATTAAGTTCAAGGGGTTGATTTTCGGTATTCATATCGGCAGCCTGACCCGCTACCATCCCTTCCGGACCCGCAGCTTTGGCCAGTTCATAAACGAGTCGGATCCTTTTATTTTCTGGAATGTTTCTTGACCCTTCTGCCAAAATCTGAAAACTGTAGGTTAGAAGTCCATCCCCCGCAAGAATCGCCATCGCTTCTCCAAACACTTTATGGTTGGTCGGTTTTCCCCGGCGAAAATCATCGTTATCCATGCTTGGCAGATCATCATGAATAAGGGAGTATGTATGGATCAATTCCACCGCACATGCTGCAGGTAAACCAATCGAAATATCCTTTTTAAAGGCGGCAAGGGTCGATAGTAATAGCAGGGGTCGGATTCGCTTTCCTCCCGCATAGACGGAATAAGCCATCGATTCTTTTAAAGGTCTCGGTGCTTCCAACCTCTCGATATAGGCCGACAATTCCTGGTTCACTTGTTCGTAACATTGCCGGAAAAAACCGGATGAATAAAGCACAATATCACTCCTCGTTGATGGTGAAAGGTTCAGTTTCGCCATTTTCCTTTAGGATCTCTGCCAAATGTTGTTCTGCCTTTTGCAAAATATCATAGCAAATTTTTGCCATTTCCATTCCTTCCTTGTATTTGGAGATGGATTCTTCCAAAGGCAATTCTCCCTCTTCAAGAGCTTCCACAATGGTCTCCAACTTTCCCATCGCTTCCTCAAAGCTTAAAGTTTTCTTTTCCTCCATGATCCCTGTTCTCCTTTCGTTCCATTACTTGGGCAGAAAGTTCCCCGTCATACAATGAGATGGTGACTTTCTCGCCTTCTTCTACTGCGGAAACAGATTTTATTAATGTACCTTTTTCGCTATACACAAGACTGTAACCCCGATCCATAATTTTCAGGGGACTTAAAGCATCCAATGTTTTTAATATCCGGGTCAATTCCCGCTGCTTATCCCGATATAGCAAGGTTACCGCCCTTTTCAGGCGTTTTTCCTGATCCGTAAATTTTTCTCTGGCATTTTTTAAAATAATGTCCGGTGATTGAAGTTCGAGCCGTCGAACAAAACTCTGAAGTTTTTCTGACTCAAGATTCATCCTTCTTTTCATTAACTGGTTGGAACGTTCCAGAAGCCGATCTAAATTTTCAACCTTTTGGTGGTACAATTTTTTCGGATAGCGAAATGCATAGGAGCGTTCCAGATGATTCAACTTGATTTTCCCCTGTTGGATTTTCTCCCGGATGCTTTTGGTCATCCGAATTTTCCGGTTTTGAATCCGCTCCATCAATTCGGCGATATGGGGGACCGCCAATTCCGCCGCCCCTGTTGGAGTCGGTGCACGAAGGTCGGCAACAAAATCGGCAATCGTCGTGTCTGTTTCATGTCCTACCGCAGAGATAATCGGAATCTCCGATGCAAAGATTGCCCTGGCAACAATTTCTTCATTAAATGCCCACAGCTCTTCGATGGATCCACCCCCACGGCCAACAATCAGCACATCCGCCTCTTTCCGTTCATTGGCTTTTTTTATCATGGCGGCTACGGATGACGCTGCCTGGGTCCCTTGTACCAATGCGGGATACACGACGATTCTTGCAATCGGGTATCTTCTTTGGATGGTTGTAATAATATCCCGGATGGCTGCACCGGTCGGCGAGGTGATAACCCCAACAGTTTTCGGGTAACTAGGGATGGGCTTTTTCAGATCTTTCCGAAACAAACCTTCCTTTTCAAGTTTCTCCTTCAACTGTTCGAAGGCGACATATAAAGCTCCGATCCCATCCGGTTCCATTTCCTTAACATAAATTTGGTATTGGCCGCTTGGTTCATAGACCGTTACTTCCCCCCGTACAAGGACATTCATTCCGTTTTCAGGAAGAAATTTTAGGGAACGGGCCGATTGGGAAAACATGACCGCGGCAATCCTTGCCTTTTCATCCTTTAACGTAAAATACATATGTCCGCTCGAGTGCCTTTTAAAGTTTGATATTTCCCCCTTTACATACACATCTTGGAGATGGGGATCCAGATCAAACTTTCGCTTTAAATATTTGGTTAACGCCTGTACGGTCAAATATTGGGTTCTCAATTTTATTCACCCTTATCTAAAAGCTTGTAAAATTAGTGTACAAAAAATAGGATAAGCCGTCACCTAAAAAGTTCTTTGCTTATCCCATACTAAGGGCTAAACACTTTGCCCGAAAATTAGTCTTCATTTTTTTTATGAAAATGGGTCTTTTCGGCTGCTAGCACCGTATTAGCCAGCAACATCGTTATGGTCATCGGACCGACTCCACCGGGGACGGGGGTTATGTAAGAGGCAACCTTTTGGACTTCTTCAAAATTGACATCGCCACATAATTTTCCCTGTTCATCTCGATGGATACCGACATCGATGACAATCGCCCCTTCTTTAACATCATCCTTCGTAATGAGATTTTTCTTTCCTGCAGCCACGATTAGCAAATCTGCTTGAAGGGTATGTTTTCTTAAGTCCTTCGTTTTCGAATGGCAAATGGTGACCGTGGCATCTTCGTTTAGCAATAATTGACCCATTGGTTTTCCGACAATATTGCTTCTTCCAACGATCACCGCATGTTTGCCTGCAATCGGGATTTTCATTTCCTTTAACATTTCCAGAATGCCAAAAGGGGTGCAAGGTATGAAAGAGGGGCGTCCGCTTGAGAGCTTGCCGATATTGATTGGGTGAAATCCATCCACATCCTTCTCAGGACGGATCGCATTCAGAACCTTTTTATCATCGATCTGGTTCGGAAGCGGGAGCTGGACTAATATACCATGAACCTTCGGATCCACGTTTAACTGTTCAATTACATCCAGCAATTCCTGTTCCGTAATCCCGGCATCCAGAGTGTAAAGAAAAGATTCAATGCCCACTTCCTTGGAAGCCTTTTGCTTATTCCGGACATACGTTTTGCTTGCAGGATCATCCCCGACAAGAACAACCGCAAGACCTGGATGAATCCCGGCAGCTTTTAATTGGCTAACCCGTTCTTTAATGTGCTCCCGTTTTCTTTTGGCAATTTCTTTACCATCAATAATGACGGCAGCCATACGATCCCCTCCATGATGGAAAGCTTATTCCTTCGTTTTTTCCGCATCGATACTTTCCTTAATATTCGATAGAACACCGTTAATGAAGCGACCGGAATTTTCGTCACCGAAACGTTTGGCGATTTCGACCGCTTCATTGATGGTTACATTCTCTGGGATATCATCCATATATTTCATTTCATAAACGGCCAATCTTAAAATGGTCCGGTCGACATTGGCAAGACGGCCAAAACTCCATTTTTCCAGATGATTTTTTATTATTTCATCGATTTCTTCCATATGTTCAACGGTGCCGAAAACAATAGTTTTTAAAAAGGAATCGTCAGCTTCATCGCCCAACACATGGCGATAGGCATCTTTCAGATCGATTTTTCCGACATCGTACTGGAATAAAATTTGCAGCGCTTTTTCCCGTGCTGTCCTACGATTCATAAAAATACTCCTTTATTTCCAAAATATAGTCTTTTCCAATGCGTTATAAACTACACAATGATAATAGCATAAACCAGAAGAAAAATGAAAGGTACATCACATTTTTCCAAAGAAGGTTCAGTCCAAAAGAAAAACGGGGAAATGTTCCCCGTTTCCTAGTCCTTATTCTTCCGTTTCCGGCTCATTCTTTTCAACATCAAAATTGACGTTTACAACATGGATGTTTACTTCGTCGGCTTCCAAACCGGTCATATTTAAGAGGGCCTGCCGGATATTTGCCTGCATCTCCTGCGCCACCTTCGGAATGGAAACACCAAAGTTCAACACGCAATAGACGTCAATTTTAATTTGATTATTGGAAAGATCGACCCGGATCCCTTTTCCATGACTTTTCTTGCCAAGAAGTTCAACGACGCCAGAAGCAAAATTCCCGCGCATCGTTGCGACTCCCTTGATTTCCGAAGCGGCAATCCCTGCGATTACTTCAATAACTTCAGGTGCAATTTCGACTTTTCCTAGGCCGCCTTCATTCATTTCCAAAACTTGATTTTCAGCCATGTAAAATCCCCCTTTCAGCTTTTGGCTTCCATGACATCATACATCTCTAAAAATTTTGTATTAAAGTTCCCGCTAACAAATTTTTCGTGATCCATCAAGCGGAGATGGAAAGGAATGGTTGTGGCTATTCCTTCAATAACATATTCACTTAGGGCTCGCTTCATTCGGCTAATTGCCTCTTCCCGCGTAGCACCGTGAACAATTAGTTTCGAAATCATGGAATCATAATAAGGCGAAATCGTATATCCCGGGTAAACCGCTGCATCCACCCGTACTCCTAAACCTCCTGGAGGCAAGTACATTTGAATTTTTCCTGGCGAAGGTAAAAAATTCTTTTCGGGATTTTCGGCATTGATGCGACATTCAATTGCCCATCCATTCATCTTCACATCCTCTTGACGGATGCTTAACGGTTCCCCTGAAGCAATACGGATTTGCTCTTTAATCAGATCGATTCCTGTTACCATCTCGGTCACCGGATGTTCAACTTGAATGCGGGTGTTCATTTCCATGAAATAAAATTTTTGATTATGATGGTCATAAATAAATTCTACCGTTCCTGCCCCAATATAATCAACTGCTTTTGCGGCCAAAATGGCAGCTTCTCCCATTTTTTGTCGAATTTCCTCGTTTAATGCTGGGGACGGAGCTTCTTCCAATAGCTTTTGCAACCGCCGCTGGATCGTACAATCCCGCTCACCCAAATGGATAATATTCCCATATTTGTCGGCTAGGATTTGAACTTCCACATGCCGGAAATCTTCAATGTATTTTTCGATATAAACACCTGGATTTCCAAAGGCCGTTTCGGCTTCCTGACGGGTAACTTGAATGCCTTTTATCAATTCCTCTTCATTTCGGGCTACCCTGATGCCTTTTCCTCCGCCACCGGCAGTCGCCTTTATAATTACAGGATACCCTATTTTTTCCACAATGTTAAGGGCTTCATCCAAATCTTCAATAATTTTATCGGTTCCTGGAACAATCGGAATCCCTGCTTGTTTCATGGTTTCCCGGGCGACATCCTTTGCCCCCATCCTCGCGATGGCTTCCGGACTAGGTCCGATAAATTCCATCTGGCACTCTTTCACCAAAGCGGCAAAGTTTTCGTTTTCCGCCAAAAATCCATAACCAGGGTGAATGGCATCACAGCCAGTAAGGGTTGCGACACTGATAATATTGGCCATATTCAAGTAGCTTTCCTTGGAAGACTTCGGACCGATACAATAAGCTTCATCCGCCATTTGAACATGAAGGGCATCCGCGTCCACTTCCGAATATATCGCTACCGTTTCGATCCCCATTTCCTTACACGCCCGAATAATCCGGACTGCGATTTCGCCACGGTTGGCTATCAAAATTTTCCTAATCACAAACTCCACCTCTTAGTTGGTTTTTACAAGGAATAGAGGCTGGCCAAATTCCACCAATTGCCCATCCTCCACAAGAACTTCCACGATTTCCCCTTCCACATCAGCTTCTATTTCATTGAATAATTTCATCGCTTCGACGATGCAGACAATCGTATCCTTCTTAACTTTCGATCCGACGGTTACATAAGGTTCCGCACCGGGTGACGGAGCCTTATAGAAGGTACCTACCATCGGTGAGGTAATTTTATGCAATTTCGCATCTTCTTTTGGCTGTTCGGAAACTATCCCATTGGCATTTTCGGCTGGAGCAGGTGCTGGTGTAACTTCCTTAGGTACTTCCACTATGGTTTTCGGTGTTTCCTTCAAAGGTTCTTTTACCAATACTTCTGAACTTGTCTCCTTCAGATTTTTCTTCAACATTAATTTCCCGCCATCAAACTCATATACAAATTCATCTATACTAGACTGGTCAATTAACCTGATCAATTCCCGGATTTCCTGCACCTTTAGCATTGTATCCTCTCCTTCGATATTATGACTAGATACTAATACTATACGATAAAACGTGCCCGCAATTCAAATATAATTCATAAAAATCCGTCATTACAGGAATAGGAAACTTTGAGAATATCTGAAACAGGAGAAAAAACTCCCTTTCCCGGTTAATGACAAGAAAATCCATCCTTTTTCCTTAAAGCAAAAAAGTGTTCCTCAACCGGAACACCCTAACCTTTGTTATTTTTCATCATTTTTCTTTTGGAAAGAAACGGTGACGAAGGTTGTACCTAATTCTTTCTTCACCATCTGGATTATTTCATTGGCTTTTTGTTTGGACGGTTCCTGTCCTTTGACGGTAATGGACACTTCTTCGCCATCTGTCCGGACTAAAGCATCTTCATAACCAAGGCTGGAAACAATTAAGCTCTCAAGAAGGCGTTCTTTTTCGGCAATGGAACGGATGCGATCCATTTCATCCTTAGCCACACTTTTTTCCTGGGCAGTCGTTTCTTCCGACGCGATAATTTCCTCTAAAGATTCAATGTCTCGGCTACGGGCTTCCTCCAATTGGAGCCGGATGGTTTCAAAAACTTCATCTGTAACGGAAGTGATGGTTGTGTCTGTATCTTTATCCTCCAGTCGACCTGTGTCTTCCTGCTTTTGATCCCCGGTTCCCAAATTGGCTGTTTCCTTTCCACCACCATTAATGTAGTAAATGGATAAAACAACCACTAAACTTAACATGGTCAGCAACCAAACGGTCTGTTTTCTCAGCATCATTACACACTCCCCCTTAAAGACTTATTTTTTTGCCAAAACAGAAACCCGGTGACTCGGAACATCCAACACCCTGGTTACCGCCTCAACAATCCATTTTTTCACTTGAATATTGTCGGCACCTTTAGCTACAACAAGAACACCCTTGATTTCCGGTTTCTTCGTCTCCAATATGATCGGAACCTCTTTATCCCCCTCCTGGATTAAAACGATCTGTTCTTCTACTGATAGGTCCTCCACCTTCCTCTTTCCTCCATTGGCATCCGTCTCGTCAGTCGTTTGGGAATGACGAATCCGATTTTTTTCATAGACCAGTTTTTCCGTAGATTCCACGTTGACAACAACCGTCACCTCACCGACGCCAATTACCGATTCCAGCGCATCTTTCAATTGGTTTTCATAATATCTTTCATAATCAACCATGGTAGATGGCTGGTTCGGTTGGGATCTTCCTAAGGTCTCCGTATTTTCCTCTTCCATTCTCGATACAGGGGCGGTAGATTCCAAGGACGGGTCTTTCTTAAAAAAGTTCCCTGCTACCATCAGCCCCACACCAAGCACGAGAAGAATGATGACATAATGGGTTTTCGTTAACTTCTGGTTTTCTTGGCTTGCATTCAGCCAATTTTTCAGTGAGGAAATCGGTCCCCGCCCTTTACTCATTGGAGCCTGCCTCCTTTTCAATGAAAATATCGATGATCCGTGGATCAACCCCCCATTTGTCTGCAAGATATGTTCGGATTTCTTCGTCCCTTCCATCCTTTTCCCTTTTTTTGCTCGTATCAATGACAACTTCCTTTACCGCTTGCACCGAGCGATCTGGATTGATACGTACGAGGTTGATTTTGATGGAAGCAAGGTTGTTCAAAATTTCTTCCGGGGAATAAGCGACCAAGTCCGTTTTTTCCTTTACTGAAAGTTGTATTTCACTAATCTGATAGTTAAATTGTTCGGCCAATGCCTCCTCGGTCATCCCCTTTAATTGGACAGCCGTCTGTTCTAAAATATATGCAGCTTGTTCGGCTTGTATTTCTAATTTCTGCTTTTCCAAATTCCTTTCCAATCTCTGGTATTCTTCCGAAAGACTCTGGGCTTGTTTAAACAAAGTTTCCGTATCTACGGCAAATAGGGTAAATATCGGGTTTAATATGATGACAATGAGGATCAAGCCAAGGACGAGCTTTACATATTTTTGCAAGGATGTTTGGGGAAGGAGCATTTCCACCACCGCAGCAAGCAAAATAAAAATGATGATATTCGTAATCCATTCATTTAAAAACTCCATATTTCCATCCCCTAACGCACCATCATCGTAATGTTCCCTGCCATCACAATCACGGAAAGACTTAGAAAAAACATGATGGACACAATCCCGAGGGAGGCGAAAATGTAAATGACACTTTTGGAGATGACATCAAGACATTTGATGATCGGACCTCCTCCGAGAGGTTGCATAATCGCTCCTGCAAATTTGAAGATAAAGGCAATGATAAGAATTTTTAGCGCAGGAAAAAGGCTAATCAACAGTAAAATTCCGACCCCGGCAATACCGATCGTATTTTTTAATACAGCTGAAGCGCTAATGACCGTATCGGCAGCATCGGTAAACATTCTTCCCACAACAGGAATGAAATTGCCGGTTACAAACTTCGCTGTCTTTACGGCCACCCCATCAGCAATGGCAGTCGCGGTTCCTTGGATGGATATGACCCCCAGAAAGACCGTCATAAAGGTACCAAGAAGACCGATGCTCCAATTTCGTAAAAGACTGGCCAGTTGGGTAGCTTTATATTGTTCCGTTAAGGTGCTAACTATGCTTAAGAGGGCTGACAAAAACAAGAGGGGAAACACGATTTTATCCACAAACACTCCGCTTATATTGGTTAAAAATAAAATGACCGGATGGAAAAAACCAGAAGAGATGATCCCTCCACTGGTGGCAACAAGAGCCAATAAAAGCGGGATAAAGGCTAGAGTAAAGTGAATCATATTTTTCAAGGCGCCGCTTGCATAATCGATGGCAATCTGAAAACTGTTCAAAGCGATAATCATCAATACCATAAAGATGATGGCATAGGCAATTTTACTGACGGTGGTCTTTTCAAAGGAGTTTTGGATCGATTGGAGAAACATGCTGAATATCGTTAATATGATCAATGACCCTAACAACTTTCCGCCAGCAATGAGTTCATGAAAGACATATTTGATGGTCCCAAGCAGCCAGTCTTTAAAATGGAAATCTCGAGCCCCTTTGATATATTCAATTAAAGGACCTTTTTGGCTTTCTGGTAGGAACCCCCCGTATTCTCTTTTAATCATTGTCCAAAATTCATCAATTTCGCTCAGATCCAGCTTTTCCAGCTGCTCTTCATTAATCCCTTGTTCCCCTTCAATGGTCACTGCCTGTCCGGGACTTGTCCAAAGGAAAAAGAGAACAAAGGAAAGAAAAAGCTTAGGGAAGATTCCCTTCATGGTTTCACCTCAATCCGTGGAATCCGGTTCAGGACGGGATCATTTTCAAGATCATTTCAATTAGAACCGTCAAAATCGGAACAGCCATGGCTAATATCATGATTTTCCCTGCCATCTCGATTTTTGATGAAATGGAATTTTGCCCTGCATCCTTCGTGATTTGGGAAGCAAATTCAACAATGTAGGCAATCCCGATAATTTTCAAAATCGTTTCCACATAAACAATATTTACATTGGAATTAATGGCCAACCTTTCGATCATTTGAATAATGGCATTAATATGCTCAACCAAGAACAGAAAGATGGCACATCCCGTAAAAACGGTCAGGAGAAAAGCGATATTCGGTTTTTGTTCCTTCACGATAATCGCCAAAAAGGAGGCTATCAAGCCGACGCCAATAACTTGTATAATATCGATCGACATAACCCCCTTCATCAATTAAATAGAAATACGGATTTAATCTTTTGGAATAGGTCCGATACGATGGATGCCACCTGAAAAAGTATATAAATAAATCCAAACAAGGTTACCCATTGGGCGTATTCCTTTTTCCCAACCTGATCCAGGATGGTTACTAGAAAGGCAACGATCAGCCCAACCCCAGCAATCTTAAAAATCACATCGACATCAATGCCCATCTTTGGTTCCTCCCAACATACCAGCCATTTCCATGTAATTTCTAATAGGGGTCTTATCCCCTTTCCCCATTCCTACCATTGTTTGGCTATAAAAGCAGCAAAATCAGCAGGATTCCGGACAGAAAACCCATATTATTGGCGATTTTCCCGTAGGTTGTCTGTCTCTGGTAGGATTCTTTTTCGAGCCGTTCCAAATGGGTAACCGCAAGCCGAATATGCTTCTGTTGTTGATAGCGGTCATGTCTTCCCAATGTTTCCCCAAATTGCAGCAGGATGTCCAGTTCATTCGTTTTTAGTGCAGTGCTTTTCCAATGTTCCATCAGGCTTTTCTTCCAAGCTTCTTTTGCCGTGGTTTCCTCGCTTTCCAAATTTTCGGAAAAACTTTGGAAAATCCGCCCGATTGGATGGTCAAATTGCCTTGAAATTCTCATGGATGCCTCAGGTAGGTGGGCATGACCATACATGATTTCCGCCTCCAGGCTTTCCAAGGCTGATATAAATTGGCGTAACTGTTTGGTCCGTTCCGCCAAGCTCCTTGAAATCTCCATGCCAATAAAGCCGCTTGCTATCAAAATGCAAAGGGCTCCAATGAGCTTAACCATCTTGGAACACCCTTCCGAGAAAAAATGGTTTCAAATTCCGATCATATATTCCATTAACCGTTCCCGGTCCTTTTTTTCTTGATAAAATCACATAGCGATCAAACACTTTCTGATCCATGATCGGTTTTAAGGTCGGTCTTTGCAAAAGATCTTGAATGTTTTCGCCGTGGGTGGTCATGACAAGTCGAATCCCTGCATGAATCGCCTCCTGAATGGCCTCACTATCTTCCTTTCTTCCAATCTCATCGACAACGATCACATCAGGACTCATGGAACGGATCATCATCATCATTCCTTCTGCCTTTGGACAGCCATCCAAGACATCAATTCTCGGGCCAAAGGTTAATTGGGGAACCCCATTGACACATCCGGCAATTTCACTTCTCTCATCAATGATGCACGTCTTCATCGGAGGGATTTCGTACCGATTGTGCCCGCTGGAGATGATTCGTGCCAAATCCCGTAACAAGGAGGTTTTCCCTGTCTGTGGGGGACCGATTATTATCGTGTTATGCCAGGTCCCATCAAACAGGTAAGGGATGAGGGGTTCAGCAATACCCAGCTGTTCCCTGGCAATCCGGATATTAAAGGATGAGATATCCCGGATGGCCTTAACTTCTCCCTTTTCCAAAACTACCTTTCCGGCCAACCCCACCCGATGACCTCCCTCAATGGTGATATAACCTCGTTTCAGTTCTTCATCCAATGTATAAAAGGAATGTTTGCCAAGGTTATTTAATAATTGCTCTGCTACCTCTGGCTCCACCACCTTTGGTAAGAAATGGGTTTTACCTCCAATGTTTATTTCAATGGGGCGACCGACACGGATGCGGATTTCCTCGGTTTGATCCATCCCTTGCTTTCCTACTCTTTTCAACTGTTCCCTGATGGTCTGCGGTAAATAGGACAGGACTGATTCCATCCAAGCAACAACTCCTACCCATAATGACTTGTCTACTTAAATGTATTGCACCATCGGACAAAGTATGACTTCGATTTCCGGGCTATACCATTATGAGGACAAAATAAAAAGCCGCCTAAAATCCAAAAGGATTTTAAGCAGCTTCGGAATTTTTTTTGGGAAATTATGCCCGGGATACATAAGAACCGTCTGACGTATTGATAATGAGGGTATCCCCTTCATTGACGAAGAACGGTACTTGAACAACGAGCCCGGTTTCCAATTTGGCCGGCTTGGAACCACCACTAGCCGTATCCCCTTTGATGCCCGGTTCGGTTTCAACAACTTTTAATTCTACCGTATTCGGGAGTTCGATACCAAGGGTTTCTCCATTGTACATCATGATTTGGACTTCCATATTTTCTTTTAGGAAGTTCAATTCATATTCTACTTGTTTGGATGTAAGTTCCACTTGCTCATAGCTTTCGGTATCCATGAATACATGGATATCTCCTTGGGCATACAAATATTGCATCCGGCGGTTGTCGATTTGGGCTTTTTCAACCTTTTCACCAGCACGGAAGGTTTTTTCGGCAATAGCTCCGGTCCGGAGATTACGCAATTTCGAACGGACGAAGGCGGCTCCCTTACCAGGTTTTACGTGTTGGAATTCCAATACTCTCCAAATGTCGCCATCCACTTCGATGGTCAATCCAGTCCGAAAATCATTAACTGAAATCATTCATGTTCCTCCTACTCATTACAAAGTAATTAATTCTTTGGCCGAATGGGTTAACACTTCATTACCGGTCTCTGTAATGACAATGTCATCCTCAATTCGAACACCGCCCAAGCCTGCTACATAGATTCCAGGTTCCACCGTGACTACCATGCCCGGTACAAGAACGGTGTCACTCTTTACCGAAAGGGCAGGTCCTTCATGAACTTCAAGGCCGATTCCATGACCAGTGGAATGACCGAAGTTGGGACCGTAACCTCGTTCGGCAATAAGGTCGCGGCAAATGGCGTCTGCTTCTTTACCGGTCATGTTGGGACCGATTTTTTCCACTCCCTTAAGTTGGGCTTCCAGCACAATTTCATAAATATCCTTCAACTCTTGGGAGATTTCACCGACAGCAATGGTTCGGGTAATATCCGATACATAACCATTATAATAGGCACCGTAATCCAGGGTTACCAGTTCACCTTTTTCGATCACCTTTTCTGAAGCAACCCCGTGGGGCATGGCCGATCGATAACCGGAAGCGACGATCGTATCGAAGGAAGAGGATGTAGCTCCATTTTTCCGCATGAAAAATTCAAGCTCATTTGCTACTTCCAGTTCGGTTACCCCTGGTCTGATGAAATCAAGGATATGTTTGAAAGCTGCATCAGCAATGTCACAGGCCACCTTTATAATCTTAATCTCCGCATCCGTCTTTATCAAGCGGATTTTTTCTATGGTGTCAGAAATTGGGATCAATTCTGCAGGCAAGTCCTTGACTAGCTGTTGATATGTTCCGTATGTAACGTGTTGTTCTTCGAAACCTAGTTTTTTGACTCCTTTTTCCTGTAAAAGACGACCTACTTCCTGGTAAATAGATCCTTTATGTTCAACAATCTCATACCCTTGGCATTGTTTTTTCGCCTGTTCCGTATAGCGGAAATCTGTGATGAAGCAGGCATCCGATTCGGTGATCAACACAACGCCGGAGGAGCCTGTAAAGTTGGACATGTAACGGCGATTATAAGGACTTGTGATTAATACGCCATCTACCCCTAAACCATAAAATTGATCGCGCAGTTTCCGCAATTTTTCCATACTTTTTTCTCTCCTAACTACTCTTTGGATTTACCTGACCATCGTTTGTCTTAGGTGATAAGGGACCCGGTCATGATAAAAATATTCTATCATAATTTTTAATGGTATAACTAGTAGTTACCCCTGTTTTTCTTCCTTCTCCCTTAAATATTGTTGCTCTTGGTATTCGTAGGAAATGGAGTAGCCGACAAACACACCAAACAATACATATAGGCATACTGTAGTAATAATCGTGTCCCTTTTCAGTTCCGTAACCGGTTTGAGTCCCGGAAAAAGGGGATTGAGAAGAAAAAAAACAATTAAAAACAAAATCAGACCGTAAAAAGCTGAAACCCAGATTGAACTTTGCTTTCTTAAAAGAAAATAGTAAATGAATGCCGCCAGCATCCCCAAGATCCCCATAATCAGAAGGGATAATAAAATTCCGAACCAACCTTGTTTCCAATCTCCAACCGTCCAAGGTTCCAGGATCAATGTCGGTTTTAATTCCGTAAAATGAAAGGTATGACAAAAAAATCCAATAAGACTCCAAAAAACGCCACCGATAAAACCGGTGGAAAGGGTAATCACCCAAAGGGACATCGGTTTTGACCCCTTATTTTTATTCTGTTCCAGATTTTCCTTTTCCACGGACAACCACCTCACCAAGTGTTTGCTACATAGTTTACCCCGGGCATTTAGATTTATTGATGGAGAATAAAAGTTTTTCAAATATTCAATACGTAATAGTACATTTTTCCGCCAAATTATTGTAATATGATGGTAGATATATGTACTTTTTGTGACTTTTTTCTAAAAATTATTTTATAAATTAAAGAGATTCTATTGTATAAACGACTCTAAAATGGTGAAACTTTCTAATAGAGGAGGTGCCCGCTTTGAAGAAAAAACTTTTTACTAGTATAGTATTCGCTGTCTTAATACTGGCATCCTTGGAGTTCGTAAACCGGCTGGTATTCCATCCTTTTCTGATATTCCGTGACCTTTTCATAACAGCCGTTATTGTTGGGGTAATCTTTCTCGCCTACCATTTCCTCTCAACGATGTCCAAGAATAAGGAACAACGGGCTTTCCTTAAAGCGGCCCGTCAATCTAGGAAACGTCTGAAAAAGCAAGGCAAGACGGCAAAAACCGTTTATCGTGCACAAAAGGCTATCCGTTCAAGAAGTACAGCCCATCTTACTGTCATTGAAGGCAGAAAAGGTAAGAAGCTCAGTCGTCTCGCCCGATAAGGTTAAAACGATTAAAACGACCATCCACGTAAAAACTCCTTCGTTCGCTCTCGTCCCCGCTCGATGAGGGCATTCTTTTTTTCATCATCTAAAGCAAAATCCGTCGTCTGAACCATATCCGCCTGGATAAAAACGATATTTTTGACATGTTTTTTCGATATATAGCGTGCATCATGGGCATCCATCATTGTTGTGAATAATGCCTCAAATAGTTGGAAGGCATTATCAATCCGCTTGGGGGGTTTTTGGCTGAACTTTTGGCTCAAGGAAAAACCGATGAAAGGGCGTACTACCCGGTCTCGACCATTATCAAACAACCAAACAGGAAAGTTGCTTAAAACCCCTCCGTCGACAACGATGGATTTACCTTGTGAGTTTTTTAGACGGACCGGTTCGAAAAAATATGGAATGCTTGCGCTCATTCTGACGGCTTTCGCGATTGAAAAGGATTCAAAGGGAACATCATATTTATGCAAATCATCCGGGAGAACAATGATTCTTCCATTTGTTAAGTCACTGGCAACCATTTTTAGTTTTCCCGGGGGTAGATCGCTGAAGGTGCGAATCCCTTTTTTAAGGAGCAACTGTTCCACCCATTCTTCCAATAGTTCCCCCTTGTAGAGACCAAGCCGCCAATAGATCGGTAACCAGTGCAAGAACTTAAAGGGAAAAGGATTCTTTTTTTTGTCCAACAATAGGGTAAAATCCATCGGCAATATTTCTTTTTTCATTTCTTCCGAAGTAAACCCCGCTGCCACAAGAGCTGCAAATAAACTCCCGGCACTCGTTCCAGCTACCCTTTCTAAAATCAATCCTCTTTCTTCCAAGACTTCAAGAGCGCCTAAAAAAGCCAACCCTTTAATCCCGCCCCCGGAAAACACCCCGTCAATTTTCATGCTGCCTTCACCGCCTGTTTTTATTTCATATGTAAGCGGCAATTTTAGAAAATAGTACAGCAGACGGGCTGATCCCTTTTATTTTCCTAATTTGATGGAGCTTGCTGGTTAACCTATTTGATTTTCCAAGGATCATTCCTACAACAAGGGTCATTATATATCGAAAATAAAAAAAGCCATTTTGGGATGGTTCAAAATGGCTTTTTACAGACCTCTATCCCAGAATGGCTCCTAAACCAAAATATATTGGGATATTCCCGCCTCAGGCATTTTAATAAAACCTTCTGCAATCAGTTGGTCCGTCACATAGGAATACAAAAAATGATAATACCATATAAAAAACTCTTCGAAGGTTGTTTCAGGGACATATGGACTGTTTACATATTCGCTTAACAGATTAGCTTTATAGGATGTAAGAATCTCGATCAAACCATCTTTAATGACATCAGCGATTTTTTCCAATCCATGGAAGTCCCCGTCATCCAAAATGGGAATTTTAAGTATACCGTTCTTGACGATTTGAAGCCTTTCAAGTCCTGGGACAATTATCGGATCTAACGGATGTTTCTCATAGGCCAAGCGAAGGATTTGTTGCAGCAGATTCCTTTTAGGATCCGTCATCCCCAAAAATCTTTCCCCAAAAAGATCAACCGTTTGTTCCTCTGTTAAGGTTATGAAGTTTAAGTTCGAATAACGCTGATTTCCATAAATACAGAATGCGGTATCCCCGAAACCTTCACAATGATTCCCGTATATCCCGAAGGCTTCCAGGGAAGGATCTTCCTTTTCCATAATGGAGTAATAATAATTTTTCCCATTCCGTAAGGGGCGTTCCGCCTGTAAAAACTCTTTTTCCACACGATCAATTTGGATAAAGTCGAGAATCACATCACTTAAAATAAACAGGGAAAGTTCATCAAAGGAAAAACCTTCAAAGGCTTTGATTCTGATAGTTTCTTCAATTATTTGTCCCACCCGTCCCTGGATGAGCCGTTTGATTTCATTACCGATATCTTTACTTAATTCCTTTAGCCAGGTACCTTCCCTTTTCGTAATTACCATAAAGGTGGGCAGGTAAATGTCCTTTTCCTTTTTAATTAATCCTTCCGCTAACAATACATTTACATTTCTTTTTAGCTTCTCTTCTTCGATCGAAAGAATTTCCTGGATTTCCCGAATGGATCGCTTTTTATGAAGCAACACACAAAGCAAGTCAAGGTTTTCTCGGGACAGATTGATCGACGGATAATGATTTCCACTGGAAATCAATTTTCTTTCGTAACTTTTTTCAAAGATTTCGTATTTTCCCTTTGTATCCATTTGATCGACTCCTGATTAGTATTTTGCGTCTTTGACCCAAAAAACTGACCTAGTTCTTAAAGCTTTTCTACAAATATTTTCATATTTTGCTTGATTGTATGAAACCGGGTTTTAGAAGGCAGTATTCAAAACCCACATGGTCCATCGATTTTTTTCTCGATTTCATGGATGACTTTTGTTTTTTCAGACCATCTCTAAGGACATGAGAAATCAATAAATCCCCCTCAGATGGAAGTTCCTGAGGAGGTTCTTTGTCACTGAAGGAAGAGCGTTCCCGGATGGTTAGTTAAACCTTATTCTTTTCATAGGATTTCTTTAAAGAAAGATAATCCATGAAAAAAAGAAGGATACCAGCCAAAACCGATAAAGCTATTAACGAAAGCCATTCGCCGGCATTTGCAGGTAGAGAAAAAACTGGGTATAACAGAATAAAAGTCAGGACAAAGCCGCTAGATTTGACAAGGAGCACTTTCCTTTGCCTTTTATAGTCTGTTTCAGTGATAATGTCAGTATATTCCAAGCCCGAAGTGATATATCTCAGTAACACATATCCGATAAAAATCCAGATGCCTATGAACAAAGAGAATTCCCAATCAATTTGAATGCCCGGGACAAACTTGTTCATTATAAAAACCGTCAATAAATAGAATAGAAGGACTATGGAACCTTCAGATAAAAAATACAAAGTCATTTTTTCCCGATATTCATCCTTTGGCAATAAAAATGATAACCAAGATTTCATCATTTACTCCCTCCCTGAAAAAATCGACAAAAGTGTTTAAATCTGTTGTTACATATCCCTCAAAAAATCGATTTGCCTTTTTCAAAAGAGAAATGTAATATATAATTTACATTTGTAATTTATATATTACACGAAGCCTTCATAGGATGTCAACATTTATTCTTTTCAAAAAATTTTCCTTTCATCATCCCCATGAAACACGATTCGTTTCATGAAAAGGGATTTTTATTAGGTAGGTAGACAAGTTTTCCATAAAAAAACCTCCTTCGGGTACACAACCCAAAGAAGGTTACAATCTCAAAATCTTTTCAGCTATAATCTAATTTGATGAAATCAAAGGGTTATCATCATAGGACTGTTAGAGTCCACATTTTAATTGGACACCACAATTATCGCAGGTATTGCAGCCGCCAATTTCCTGAACTTTCCCTTTGCGGCAGACCGGACAAGTATCACCGATTTCCGAACCATAGGTAACGTCTGTGGAGCGAAGATCTTTGATTGTTTCCACAAGAACCACCTTTGGTTTATCTTTCACGAAAGTTTCTTCCTCCTGTTTGCTTTCTTCCGCCTTTAAAGTGAGTACTTGGGTATCCCGGCTACCATCCACATAAACCGTTCCTCCCTTGGCCCCACCTTTATATAGCCGTTCATATACTTTTTGCACCTGTTCCACTGTATAGCCTTTAGGGGCATTGACCGTTTTGCTGATGGAGGAATCAACCCAACGCTGGATAATGCATTGGACATCGGCGTGGGCTTCAGGTGTCAAGTCCATGGCCGTAACAAACCAATGGGGAAGATTATTCTCCGTAACACCAGGATTTTTTTCCAAATATTCTTGGACAATATCCGCCCTTACTTCAATAAATTTGCCAAGGCGACCGCTTCGGTAATAGACGAAGGAGAAGTAAGGTTCAAGACCGGTAGACACACCAACCATCGTACCGGTAGATCCGGTAGGGGCCACGGTAAGAAGATGGGAATTGCGAATTCCATATTTCAGGATACCTTCTCTAATGTTCTCAGGCATCCGTTTCATATAGCCGGTTTCCGTGAAAGCTTTCCGCAAACGGTTTGTTTCTTCTTCGGTTTTACCATTGAGGAAGGGGAAACTGCCCTTTTCCTTCGCCAGCTCGATGGATGCTTCATAGGCTGTGGTGGCAATGGTTTCGAACACTTTGTCCACCAATTCATTGCCTTCCGGAGATCCGTATTCCTTTTCACAGTAAATAAGCATGTCGGCAAGTCCCATGACACCAAGACCGATCCGTCTTTCTCCCAAAGCTTGCTTTTTGTTTTCTTCGAGGAAGTAAGGTGTGGCATCAATGACATTATCCTGCATGCGCACACCAGTCCGGACAGTTTTCTTGATTTTCTCGAAATCCACAACCTTCCGATCCTTATCTACCATGTTCGCCAAATTTATGGCCGCCAAATTACATACGGAATAAGGGGCAAGGGGTTGTTCACCACAAGGGTTTGTGGCAACTACCTTTTGTCCGTAGGCTTTCGCATTGGTCATATCGTTGGCGTTATCGATAAAGAAAATACCAGGTTCAGCGGAATAGGTGGCACATATATTGATCAGATTCCATAATTCCCGTGCTTTTATTTTGCGGTATGTTCGAACTTTATAGCCCATTTGTTCCCATTCTCTTACATCCCCGACCAAATGCCATTTCTCATTGTAAATTTTCATTTCTTCGGGAGTGTAATTTTCCACGTCCGGGAAACGCAGTTCATATTCCCCGTCCTTTTCGACGGCATCCATAAAATCCTTCGTGATGCAAACAGAAATATTGGCTCCTGTTAGGAAATCAGGGTTATGAACTTCATAGGTTCCCCCTTCCCTAAGCTTTTCTTCAGCATCCTTCAAAATTTCTTCAGTAAATCCTCCATATCCGGGGATCTGTTTGAAATTGAGAATTGCCTGATACATCGTTCTTTCTTTTTCTGTAAGCGGGATGAATTTCAATTTTTCCCTTGCCAGTCTCTGAATTTGTTCGTCATTCGAGGTTTCGATTAAGAAACGGAGAATTCGTGGGTTTTGCATTTTCGATATGATGAACTCAACGATATCCGGATGCCAGGAAGCAAGCATAATCATTTGGGCGCCGCGACGGGATCCCCCTTGTTCAACCAGATGGGTGAGTTTGGCAATATCATCAAGCCAGGAGACCGAACCGCTTGATTTTCCGTTTACTCCCTTTGCTAACGTATTTCTCGGTCGTAAAGTGGAGCCATTCGTTCCGACACCGCCTCCGCGGCTCATGATTTCCATCACTTGTTTCCGGTGCTCGGAAATTCCTTCCCTCGAATCCTGGATAAAAGGCATGACATAACAGTTGAAATATGTAACTTCCTTTCCGGATCCGGCTCCATAAAGGACACGTCCTGCGGGGATAAAGTTCAAATTCACTAGTTCCTCATAAAATTTTTCAAACCATTCTTTTTTCGCTTCTTCCGTTGTCTCAACTTCCGCCAATCCCCGAGCATTTCGTTTTGCAATTTGTTCATAAAAAATTTCCAAAGGTTTTTCAATGACATCGAGGGAACGGACAATAATTCCAGTTTTCCTTTCTTCCTCCGTGTCAAGGGAACCATGGAATTCTTCTTCAACCTGGACCGTTGCCTTTTTATTGACCCAGTCGATATCCAAAATGTAGCCGAGTCCCCTTGCCGGGAATTTCGGATCTTCCTTGATGGTAAGGACGACAAAGTCCCCTTTTGTTAATGTGACTTTCTCTATATCTTTAAAGGAGTACCTGTCCAACATAACAAGACGAGAAACACCTTTAAAGGTTGTATGCATATCTTCGGTGATTGGAAAAACTTGAGGAAACAACCGAATTGCCTCGTTTAGTCGATTAATGTCAATTTTTGGTTTTTCCATCAGTTCAATAGCCATACACCCATCTCCTTTAACACTATAAATCTATTTGACTTGACCTTTTGATGTCTATTAAATTACTATTACATTATCATACATAAACTTCATAATCAATATATAGATGAAAAAATTATTTTTATCCACTATATATTGTGTTTGGAACAAGTAAATCGAATTTTGTCAAGTGTTTTTTGCCAATTGCGACAAAATTTTCCAATTTCCTGTCGCCTATCGTTTTTGAAAGGGGTTTAATAGAAGGAATAATACCTTTTCCCTTGAATTTTTTTTTGCGATTTCCAGCCACGGTCTATATAATAGATTATGCATAGAAGTTGAAAGGAGAGCAGCAATGGCAAAATATATTTTATTGGCAATACTTGTGGCAATGTTGGGATATTCCATTTATAATTTGCTGCAACAGAAAAAAATTATTAAAGTACTCACCCAAGATCAATTTATAGAAGGCTATCGAAAAGCCCAACTAATTGATGTCAGAGAACCAAACGAATATGAATCCGGGCATATTCTAGGGGCAAGGAACATTCCTTTATCCCAATTAAAAATGAGATTGAAAGAAATCCGTCCAGATAAGCCCGTATATTTATACTGCCAAGGTCGTTCCAGAAGCGCTAGGGCTGCACAAATTCTCTACAAAAAGCATGGCTGCCGTGACATCTATCAGCTTAAAGGCGGTTTCAAAAAATGGACTGGCAGAATAAAAGTCGGTAAATAAAGACAAAGAAAAAGGGTTCACCTCGGGGTGAAACCCTTGTTTCTTTTTTGCATTTTTCAATATCCGTCCTTTTCTCAATCGTTCAATTCAACTTCCAATCCGCTTCCTGACTAAGTACCAGGCGTGTGGGGTACGGCGTATCCAGTTCAATTTATTCTTTCTTTTGTCCTTTTTATGAATTTCCGGTTTGAGCGTATAAATCTTTTTTCAAAAGATCAATTTTACGCATCCTTCATTTCATACGGTTTGTTCCACGAACCAATTTCTATCAGATTGCCTTCAGGGTCTGCTATAAAACAGGTCCGCTGTCCCCAAGGCATCGTTAGTGGTTCCATTACCGGGGTGGCACCCTTATCAATGGCTTTTTGATATTCCAAATCCACTTCTTCAAAGGTATCTACATAAAGGGCAATTTCAAAATGGCCATTCAATCCTTTTACATATTCAAATTTCTTGTTTGTCATGGTTTCAAAGTCTTTTCTACCATAGAGTAAAAACAAAGTACCGTCTTTGATCAAATAAACATCTTTCGTATCCTCATTCTCTTTGATTTCAAATCCCAACACATCCCGTAAAATCGGATCATCGTACCCATATCATGTACGAATAAGCCAAAACCATCCTAGCGCATAATTAGTTCCTCCAATATCAGATTTACTTCCTGCCTATCCCAAGGTTGAGATTTCGTATGTCTGATTGCTATCCATTCCTCCAACTCGAAGATCGATACCGTAGCTAAAACCAAAGCCCAATCGGATATCATTCCTCCATTATCAGTTATTCTTTTCCGGCTATAACATGAAATCCTGAAAACTCCCTTACCTATGGGTCCTTTATGCATGTCTTCCATTGTTGTATAGTGAAATAAATTTTACACGGAAATAAATCGGATTTCCACTAATATTGAAAAAATTTCACACCTTTTTCCCACAAGAAAATGTATATCCTGCATCCCATCAACGTTGGAAATTTCCCATGAGAAAAACCCATTCTTTTTTTCGGAATATTTCCACTTCCGGAATTTCAAGATATGGCAAAGGAGTGGACTATAACAATCACTCATGTCCAGGAATAGGAAGAAAGGAACAAAACTTTTAAGGAAAATATCCAAGTGCTAGAGAAGGAAAAAAGATAGGGAANTCATCTTTCAAAGAAGAATCCAATTAGGAAAAACCAGGAATTATTTATCGAAATGACATAACTGCTGGAGAAGTGGACAAGATTATGGCCTTTTTAAATTATGTATAGATCCAGAAAAGTTAAAACACCCCACAGTCTTTTGCTGGAATTGTTCCCGTTCAAATCAGAAGGATTCGCCCAGTGGCGAATCCTTTTGTCTGTATTTCAACGGGTTCTATTTTGAAAAGAAAACATTCCATTGCAATGTGCAATTTCCGATGGCGGTTATCCGCCTTTTTGTTAAAAACTTTCTTTGGAATATTTTAGAACCGGTTTTCTCGCTGCAAGAGCCTCGTCCAACCGCTTGACCACTGTCGTATGCGGTGCTTCTTGGACAATTTCCGGATTTTCTTCCGCTTCTTTTGCAATTTGGATCATCGTATCGATAAATTGGTCCAATGTTTCCTTCGACTCGGTCTCTGTCGGTTCAATCATCATACTTTCTTCGACAATTAACGGGAAGTAGATGGTTGGCGGATGGAATCCAAAATCAAGAAGCCTTTTCGCAATATCCAAAGTTCTGACCCCCAGCTTTTTCTGGCGCCGCCCACTCAAAACAAATTCATGCTTACAATGGCGGTCATAGGGCAGGTCAAAGTATGGAGCGAGCCTACGCATCATATAATTGGCATTCAAGACGGCGTTTTCTGTTACCTCCCTTAGACCATCGGGACCCATGGTACGAATATAGGCATAGGCCCGGACATTAATGCCGAAATTGCCATAGAACGGTTTGACCCTACCGATGGTCTGGGGCCGGTCATAATCAAAGGTGTATCGGTCTCCTTCCTTTACCAATACCGGTACCGGCAGGAATGGAACAAGATCCTTTTTCACCCCAACCGGTCCGCTGCCTGGGCCGCCACCACCGTGGGGACCGGTAAAGGTTTTATGGAGATTTAAATGAACAACATCAAAGCCCATGTCCCCCGGTCTTGTTTTGGCCATGATCGCGTTTAAATTAGCCCCATCATAATACAATTTCCCACCGGCTGCATGAACGATTTCTGCAATCTCCAAAATATTTTCCTCAAAAAGCCCAAGGGTGTTCGGATTAGTTAACATTAATGCCGCCGTATCTGGACCTACTACCCTTTTTAAGTCTTCGACATCAACCAGTCCATTCTCATCGGACTTGACGGTAATCGTCTCAAAACCGGCCACCGTTGCTGAGGCTGGGTTTGTACCATGGGCAGAGTCCGGAACAATTACCTTGGTCCGTTCAAAGTCCCCTCTTGCCTCGTGATATGCCCGAATGAGCATGAGACCCGTCCATTCCCCGTGGGCTCCTGCCGCCGGCTGCAAAGTAACCTCATCCATACCGGTGATTTCCTTTAAATGTTCCTGCAGGTTATACATTAATTCCATAGCCCCCTGTACGGTGCTTTCGTCCTGCAGAGGATGGATATGGGCAAAGCCATCTAGTCTTGCCAACACTTCATGGACCTTCGGATTATACTTCATCGTACAGGATCCGAGGGGATAGAATCCGGAATCCACCCCATGATTTCTCCTGGAAAGGGCGGTATAGTGACGCATAATATCCAGTTCAGATACTTCCGGAAGCCCGGCCAATTCCTCGCGGATATACTGTTCCGGAATCAAATCATTGAGATCGGTTTCCGGTACATCTAAGTCGGGCAAGGAATATCCTATTCGCCCCTCTTTACTGATTTCAAAGATGAGTGGAAATTCTTGATTACCCATGGTATCCCCCCATTTCTCCGACAAAGGTGTCAATTTCTTCCTTCGTTCTCAGTTCGGTGACACAAACCAACATATGGTTTTCCAGTGCAGGATCTATTTTTCCAAGATGATATCCGGCAATGATTCCTTTTTCCAACAGGGCTTTTGCCACTTCATCGTAGGAACGGTGCAATTTTACAACAAATTCATTGAAACAGGGCCCGTCAAATACGATTTCAAAACCTTTGGCCTTAAGGGCCTGTTTCGCATAATGGGTCTTTTTCATATTCAATAGGGCCATTTCCCGAATCCCCCGTTTGCCTAAGGCAGTCATCGCTACACTGGCGGCAAGGGCATTCAAGGCCTGATTCGAACAAATATTGGAGGTCGCCTTATCCCGGCGGATATGCTGTTCCCGAGCCTGTAAAGTCAAAACAAATCCACGCTTTCCATCCTCATCTTTCGTCATGCCTACAAGCCTTCCGGGAATTTTCCGCATAAATTTTTCTTTTACGGCAAAAAATCCGCAATGGGGACCACCAAAGGATTCCGGAATCCCAAAGACTTGGGCATCACCGGTAACAATATCCGCATCGAATTCACCCGGCGGTTTCAATGCTCCTAAGGCTAACGGGTTAGCCGAAACGATAAATAGCCCCTTTGATTTTCTCACCAACGGACCGATTTTTTCCAGGGGTTCAATCCGTCCAAAGAAGTTCGGATATTGGACAATGACGGCGGCCGTATCATCATCAATGGATCTTTCCAACTCATATAAGTCCGTGATTCCATCTTTTGCGGCGATTTCGACAATTTCAGCCCCTTGACCCTTTCCGTACGTCTTCACCACCGCCCGGTATTCCGGATGCACAGCTTGGGAGATTAAGATTTTCTTCCCTTTTGTATGACCTTTGGCAAGCATTGCGGCTTCGGCCAAGGCCGTTCCACCGTCATACATCGAGGAATTCGCCACATCCATGGCTGTCAATTCGCAGATCATCGTTTGAAATTCAAAGATGGCCTGCAGTTCCCCTTGGGATATTTCCGGTTGATAAGGGGTATAGGCAGTATAAAATTCCGAACGGGAAATCACCGCATCGACAATGGAAGGTATGTAATGATCATATACCCCTGCCCCTAGAAAGCTAGTATATTTCTTGATGTTGACATTTTTATCAGCCATTTTCGAAAGCTCTTTCATCAACGCCGGCTCCGACACCGGTTCCGGAATATTCAAGCGCCCTTTAAACCGGACTTTTTCCGGAATATCGGAAAACAGTTCATCCACAGAATTTACACCGATTGTAGCAAGCATTTCTTGCCGATCGGATTCGGTCATTGGCAAATATCGATAGGTCAACGTAATTCCCCCTTGTTTCCAAGACTATTTGGCTTCTGCTTTATAAAAGGGTGTCGCGACCACGGCCGCTTTCACCTTTTTCCCGCGAATGTCCACAAAAAGCTCTGTGCCAAGTTCGGCATAAGATGTTTCAATCAGCACAAGGCCGATATTCCGTTTTGTTCCCGGAGATTGGGTACCACTTGTGACAATGCCAATCTCCTGATCATCTTTGTATACTTTATATCCATGGCGCGGAATCCCCCGCTCCACCATTTCAATTCCAACCAATTTTCTTTCCGTACCGTTTTCCTTTTGCTTGCGGAGTACGTCCTTCCCGTAAAAATCGCTTTCCTTATTCGTTTTTACAGCAAAACCGAGTCCCGCTTCAATTGGTGTGATATCCGGGGAAAGCTCCTGACCATATAATGGCAAAGCGGCTTCAAAGCGAAGGGTATCCCTGGCTCCTAAACCGCAGGGAATTAATCCATCTTCCTTACCCTTTTCCAGCAACGACTCCCATATAAAGGTTAAGTCCTCACTTTTGCAATATATTTCAAAGCCATCCTCACCGGTATACCCGGTTCTGGATAGAAGGACTTCCCTACCGACCAGGGAGACCTTGTCCAGAAAGCTGAACCTTGGAAGGGCGGACAAGTCCACATCTTTCACTAGTTTTTGCAAAATTCTCTCCGAAAGAGGACCTTGCAAAGCAAGTTGTCCATAGCTTTCCGATACATTGGAAAGGCTTACATCTCCCTCCAAATGGTTTTTCAGCCATTCAAAATCTTTCTCGGTATTGGCTGCGTTCACTACAAGGAGAAAGACATCCTCTTCAAGGCGGTAGACCAGCAAATCGTCTACCGTACCGCCATTTTCATAGCACATTAAATTATACTGGGTTTTCCCGACTTTCAACTTCCCAATATCATTGGTGAGCATTTTCTGCAAATACAACACACTATCCGGTCCAGATACCAGAATTTCTCCCATATGGGAGACATCAAATAATCCGGCACGACTTCGGACAGCTTCATGTTCTTCCTTAATGCCGGAGAATTGAACCGGCAACTCCCAACCTCCGAAATCGATCGTCTTTCCTCCCCATTTTTTATACTGAGGATAAAGGGGAGTACGTTTTAAACTCATGAATCCATCTCCCTTCCGCTTCATAATAAGGACAAGCCATGAACCTCATCGGTTCCTTTGCCCTGACCTGATTCCCCTTGCTGCAATCTCAACTTCGTCGAGCCTTTCATATGGGATTTAAAAGGTTTCAGACACGCTTAGGAAAAAGGGCAATGGAGGATTTCCTTTTCCAAGAAGGGAAATCCCAGCCCCGATTTTCCACATAAATTTTTTCATTTCGGTTAAACTACACGTGCCTTTTACCGATGAAAAAATTCATTTTCACCATCATCGTAACATCTCCATTCATATTGAGCAACCATTATCCCCGCGCTTTGAGGAGGATTCACATGGACATGCCCATCCGATTTAACCGCAATTGGCAGGAAGGGTTCCTAAAGCGGCTCGAAGATGACGGTCCTTGGTCTAACTGGGAGCTTTATGAACTGACCAACAAAGTAGAACATCACCTTCTGATTCCGGAATTTAAAGGGCTTGTGGCCCCAAAATTCCTTGCCAATTTCACCCCCCTTCCGCACCAAATCGAAACCGCCCGCCAAGTAGTGGAAGACATGCATGGCAAAGCGATATTGGCAGATGAAGTGGGCTTGGGAAAAACGATTGAAGCCGGCTTGATTTTAAAGGAATATATGATCCGGGGACTCGTGAAAAAAGTCTTGATCCTTGTTCCCGCATCCCTTGTAACTCAGTGGGTATCGGAATTGAACCAGAAGTTTCACATTCCCGCTGTAGCCTTTAAAAAATCGTATCCATGGGATCAAACGGATGTGATCGTCTCATCAATCGATACTGCCAAAAAAAGCCCCCATCGGGAAATCATATTGGAGCAAACGTATGATATGGTCATTATTGATGAAGCCCATAAACTAAAAAATCATAAAACAAAAAACTATGAATTTGTCCAGGGAATTAAGAAAAAGTTTTGCCTGCTCCTTACGGCGACTCCTGTCCAAAATCGGGTGGAGGAAGTCTTTAATCTTGTTTCCCTTCTGAAACCTGGGCATTTGGGAAGTTACCAGGAATTTATAGAAAAATATAAAAAAGAAAAAGCCTATCAGGCAAAGGACTTGAAAGAGCTGATTGCCAAAGTGATGATCCGCAATTTACGGAAGGATACAGGGGTGGAATGGACAAAACGGTTAGTGGATACGGTCTATATTGATTTTTCCAAGGAAGAACAAGATTTGTATGATTATATAACCTCACTGAGACAAAATTCAGAGGGGATTTTCAAGAACGCCTTTTCCCTCCTGACGCTACAGAGGGAAGCTTGCAGTAGCAAAGAAGCGGTATATGTCACCATGAAAAATATGATGGCGGATACCGAACGATACGGGGGAATGGAACCTTACTTTCAGGAAATATTGGCAAGAATCGAGAAGATTACCGTTAACTCGAAAGCGGAAAAAGCGCTGGAATTGATTCGGCAAATCCAGGATAAGGTGATTATTTTTACTGAATATCGGGCAACCCAGCTTTATTTGCAGTGGTTTTTTAAACAATACGGGATTACTTCCGTTCCTTTCCGGGGAGGGTTTCGTCGGGGGAAGAAGGATTGGATGAAGGAACTGTTCCAAAATCATGCTCAAGTTTTTATTGCTACAGAAGCCGGGGGTGAAGGGATCAACCTTCAATTTTGTAACCATATCATCAACTTCGACTTACCTTGGAACCCGATGCGTCTTGAACAACGAATCGGTCGGATTCACCGTTACGGTCAGGAAAAGGATGTCCATATTTACAACTTTGCCATAAAAAACACCATTGAGGAACATATTCTCCGTCTGCTTTACGAAAAAATCGACTTGTTCCATCGGGTAATTGGCGAACTGGATGATATATTGGCAAGGCTTGATTTCGGGAATCTCGAGGATCACATTATAGATATATTTAATGAATCCACCACGGTCGGAGAAATGCGGATTAAACTGGACAATTTGGCATCGATGATTGAACTGGCGGAAATGATGAGGGAGGAAAACCAACATGCAGCAACAGGAGATTCAAAGCTTTCTTGAAACCTTTTTTTCAGCGACTGGATGCCCCATTGAAAGGAATATCCCCGGGGAAATGACAGTGCAATTGACGATTGAAATGGATAAAAAGCTAATGAATCGCCCCTTTTATTGGCATTATATCGAAAAAACGGGAGGGATCCCGAATCCCCAAAAGCTTACCCTTTTTACTGATTTCACAAAGAAGGGAAAGAAAAAAGGGGAGTGGATCCATTTCGGTTCTCCCCGCTTACACCAAATTTTTTCCGTTACCCGAGAAATGGGAGCCTTTATCCGTCTTTTCGAAAATGCGAAAGGGAATGACAAGCAGTTAATCCCCCTCGTTCCATGGATTTGTTTGAACATAAAAATCAGCTACCTTTGCCACCTAAAAAGGGACGAATATCGCTCCATCGGACTCAATTTAATTAACGGGGCAATGATGGAAAACTTCCATCAGGCAATAACGAAGATCCAAGAACAATTGACACCTAAAATACCGGATTACTGCTTTACCCTCTCTCCTCTCATCAAGGTTCAAAGCGGAATAAAAAGAATCGAACAATATATTTTGCGGGGTATTGAACAATCTGACCATACTTGGGCGGAAGAGGCGAGGAAAAAATGGCGGGAGGATATGGAACTGTTGGGCAGGTTTTATGAACATGAAGAGGAAAAATCGGAGAATTATTTTCATGAATTGGAACTGCTCAAGGAACAATATGAACCAAAAATCGATATATCCGTCGTCAGTGGTGGCATTTTTTATATGACGAAGGAGAGATTTTTTCAGTAAGGGATCTCTAAAAAATAAAGAAGGCGCCTTCTTGGGCGCCTCTTTCCAAAAAATACGGAAAATTTCATCCCTCGACCTTTCTTTTTCCTTTAACATACTTTTTGTACGCCATCCGGACCCCTTCCTTTACCAATAGGGGCATCGTTCCGAAATAGCGATAAGTTACGGGTTCTTTCAACTCCCGTCGTTCCTGTTTTAAACGTTTCCGTTCTTCCTTTGGGGTTTCAAAATGCTCCAGGACGGTTTGGGTAAGAAATTTCACGTAATCATTGGATTTCATAAAAATCTTCCTTCCGCAAAAGGTAATCCCTTGATATGTCTAGTTTTTCCCGCTTGGAAAATTTTAAACTGATGACCTATATAATTTTTCCTTCCATTCAAGCACATCCCCGGTCTCCAAATCCAACCGAACATGAGCAATCATATTTTCACCGGTGGAAAGTTCTGCATAAACCTCGATCATTACGGATGTAGAATCCATCGATAGGATATGAAAATGAACAAAGCCCACATCATAATAAAATACCCTGTCTTCCCCCTCTCCGGATGGGGGAATGATTTCGGTAACATCTTTCACACCATGAAACAGGATGGTTTCCAAATACCGTTGTCGTTCCACCAATTGAAAAAAACTCTTTTCGGTTTCATAGAGAAGGGCAAGATGCAAAAGGGCAAAGGAAAACAGTAGCAATATCCCAAAGGATAAAGGGAGAATCGCCCCTTTCTCATGATCTTTTCCATAAATGTTTCGGAAGCCAAATCTTTTCCTTAAATATTTCCCCATCTTTTGTTTTGGCTCTGATTTGTAGCCACTTCCCCTCCAACATGAAATTTACCTCCTGAATTCCCATCAAAAGCGGTTCATGACCTTCATTGGCCACTTTCCGCCTTATCATTGTTTCATATTTTTCATATTGGATCACAGCCCCGTCTATTTTTAGATACAATCTATTATTGAGAATCCACATTTCTTCACTGGATTGAATTTCCATTTTCGCCTGGGTTATGAACACGCGCCATTCCATGAAAGGAAGATAATCCTCAAAATTGTTTTGATATTTTAATAATGGGATGGCCAGAACAAGCCATAAAGCAATAAGGGCAAAGATGATCAGGGTCAGAAGCATTTCCAGCAAAGTATACCCCTTACTATTTTTCAACAATTTCCCGGCATATCTCCTTCATCTCCCCCTTCCATTTATACGTCACACAGATTTTGGTTGAATTTGTCTCCTGCTTGGTCTGGATTTGATAGAGGGTCTCTTCTTCCTGCCGTTCTTTATCAAAGGGTTCGTTAGCAATCCATTTAACATATTGGTCAGTCATAATTTGAATTGCCTGATCCTGGATTTTCAGCTCCTTCCGTTGATCTAAAAGGTATAAAAAGGAAGGGAGGAGGACGGTAGCTATCAATATCCAGATAAAAAGGGCAAGGAGAGCTTCCATCAGAATACTCCCCCGACTATTTTCCCTTTCCGGTTTCTTCTTCATAAATCTGAAAACGTGCCCTCCCGATATAAAAGATAATCCGATAAGGTTTTTGGTGGACGGTAAAGTACAAGGTAAGCGATTGACCGCCTAAATTTCCGTTGGCATTAATGAAAATTTCTTGGGTGCGCCAAGGAAAATTAACGAAATCGGGCAGTTTCCTTTTTCGAATCACTTCTCCCCCCACTTCCTGATAGCGAAATTCGTGGAGAGAGGATATATATTGAAAGCGTACAGGGGTCCTATTTGTTATGGCATATTGTTGAGCATATAAAAAGTCTTCCTGGAATTGGGCAAAAAAATAGTTGGTTTCGCTTTTCACAACGAGTTTCGTATATAAGGGCGGTACGAAGGATAAAAGTAGGATCCAAGCGAAAAGGACGACTAACGTTTCTGTTAGCGTAAAACCAGATGCCTTGCTTAACTTGGGAATCGGTTCGGGCATCATTAACTACCCGCCTCTGTCGTCACCACACCATTTTCAATTACGATCGGTTCGCCCCCCGGACAGACGTATTCATGATCCATATCCAAATATCCCTCCATTTTCAGATCCTGAATCGATGTCGGCATTTTGTTTTGGTCGAGCCAATAAGCGGTTACTTGGGATTGCACCATTTTTACCATTCCTTCGCAACCTTTGTCTTTAATATTCGAGTAGTGTTTGGCTATATTGGGTATAGTGATGAGAAGCAAAATTGTAATGACAAATAGGACAATCATCATTTCCATCAATGTAAAGCCTTTTTCATTTTTCATTTCCTTCCCTCCATCATAAATATTGGATCATTTGGAAGGATGGCAGCATGAACGACAAATAAAGAAGCAAAATCCATAGACCTATCAAGACGAAGAGGATGGGTTGAACTTTCCTGAGGAGTGAGGATGTTTTTTCGAAAAATAAGTCAAAGCATAATTGGCTATAGGTTTCCAATTCTATATCCAAGTTTCCGGTAAGCTGACCATGGGAAATGACCGATGAAAATTCCCTTTGCCAAATTTCTATTTTCTCCACCGCAAGAGCGAGAGGGATTCCAGCCAATAGTTCTTCCTTAACGATTCCGATCGCTTCCTGCAAAAAGGGCTGCTCCGGATCCTCGGAAACAAACTGGAGACATTCCGATAATGAATGGCCATTCTTCAGAAGCTGGCTAATTTGATAGGATATATAATAGGTGTTCCAAAGACGAAGCAGGTAACCGACCAATGGCAACCGGCTGAAAAAGGCGATTACCTCATATTTGGATTTCTTGCGGAATCTTCGGTAGAGCATGAATGCAATTAATAAGGGAATAGCGATGGCCAAAAGGAGAAAATCTTGCAAATGGTCCTGAAACCAGAGAAGAAAACGGAGACTCATCGGTATTTCCCTGGACATTCCGGAATAAAGTTCTCCCAAATTCGGAACTAGGGAAAAATGAAAGATGATCATGACAAAAAGGGTAAAGAAAAGAAGAAACAAAGGATAACCGAGGGCAAGGCGCAATTGCTTCCAGTCTTGGTGCCTCTTTTCAAGGATCAGTCCCGCCCGCTCCATGGAACCAGCCAACTCACCGTTATATTCGCCATAATAAATGAAACTAACCGCCACAGGATGGAACTTCATTTCCCGCAAAATAGCAGAAAAAGATTCCCCTTCCTTCAATCGACGATAAATGTCTTTTAATGTGCGGGTCTGGTAACTAGCCATATTCCTTTGGACGATCAAAAGGTCGATGCTTTCACTTATGGAATACCCGTGTTTCAGTAAGACACCGAGCCTTTTCAATAAAAAGGACTGTTCCTCAATAGCCCAACGTTTCCGGAACTGCATCCAAAACCCATCTTTCATATTCCTTCTTTTTGATAAAACCAAGGGCAATTCCCTTTGCAATGACTTGTTTTAAAGTTCGGTATTTCGGCTCCATGGAATACCCCTTCATTTCCATAAGCGCTTCATTCAGGGGACGACCATACAAAAGTTCATAAACCGGGATGCGATTAAGGCCCCTTTCCGGACAATAGGGAGAACAATCCCCATCCCCACAATAGGGACAAACCATTTCGACCAAGCGTTGGGCTGAAATGGCAACCAATGTTTGTTGCATTTCATTCCAGCCAACCCCGAACTCCAAAAGCCGATATAAGGCTCCCTTCGCATCCCTTGTGTGCATGGTTGTCAACACTAAATGTCCCGTTAAAGAAGCCCGTACAGCAATTCGCGCCGTTTCGGCATCACGGATCTCACCGACCATAATCACATCGGGATCGTGCCGTAATATCGCTTTTAGACCCGTGCTATAAGTAATGCCTGCTTTTTCATTAACCGCCACCTGCAGCAAATCCTCGTTGCTTTTTTCCACCGGATCCTCCAATGTGATGACATTTCTTCCTTGGAAGCGGGTAGAGTAGTTTAATAAGGAATATAATGTGGTGGTTTTACCTGAACCTGTCGGACCGGTAAAAATAATCAAGCCGTGGGAAATTTTCATCATGGAAAGAAGCAATTTTGTCGTTTTCGGAAAGAGGGAAAGTTTTTCGAAAGGGATCGATTCGGATTGGGGCAAGATGCGTAGAACAAGGGATTCGGATTGGGGTGTAGGCAAAGTGGATAGACGCAATCCGAAATTTTTCCCATGAATGGTAACGGAAAAAGCGCCGTTTTGTGGTCTTCGTCTTTCTCCAATATCCATGGAAGCTTGAAATTTAAAATAAGCGATCAGACGTTCCGCCACACCCAGTTCGATGTTTTGTTGCGGAATGAGTCTATGAAAAATTCGGAAGGATACTTGGGCATAGTTCGATTTCGGAAGGATATGGATATCGGTTGCTTGTTTACGAAGGGCATCCTGAAGGATCTTTTCAGCGATCCCTTCAATTGAGGACAAACCCGATCAGCCTCCTTCCTATATTTATATGGAAAATTTGGGTGTGGATTATGTATATTCGACAAAAACCTCCAAAACCCTTCTTCCTTCTGTAAATTTTTTTACAATAATTTGTGAAGTTTTTAACAAATTAATGTGAATTTTTTCTAACAATCTTTACCAAGGACCATTATCCTCCTGCAATTCTACTATTTCCATATTATAATATAAAAAAACACCTAAAAATAAGAGGTGAGCCCAATTGGAACATACATTGAAAATCACAAGTGTGCTGTCGGATCCTACCCGGTTATCCATCTATGAATACATTACCAAAAATCATAAGGAAGTAACCGTACAAGAAATTGCCGATGAATTCAACATCCACCCGAACGTCGCCCGGCTTCATTTAACGAAGTTGGAAGATGTTCACATGCTCGTTTCCGAAAATAAGAAAACCGGAAAAGGTGGCCGTCCGAGCAGGCTGTATCGCTTGTCTGACCAAGTGACTGAGCTTTCATTCCCCTATCGTGATTACAAGCTTCTGGCGAAAATTGCCCTTGATGCGATGTATGGTCTTGGCAAGGCTGGGGAAAAGGCACTTTACGAAACAGGAAAGCGCTATGCCCAAAACTTGATCCAAAGCCATCTAACAAAGGAAAAAATCACCAAGGAAGAATTAACCTTCGAAGAAAAAGTGGATATCATTAAAACAACCATGAGAATCCTCGGTTTATTCCCCGAAATTTATATTAAGGAAGAAGGACAAAAACTGTATTTCCAAATTTTCAATTGTCCCTTTAAGGAAGTTGCCGTCGATTATCGAAACCACACTTGCAACATGCATGTATCCTTTATTACAGGACTCCTAGAAGCACTCTTCGACAATTTGGAAGTCAACCACGTTCAAAATATGATGGACGGCTGTGACGCCTGTGCTTATCATGCAAATATTCAGAATTAAAGGAAGAATAGTTTACATTTGATTCCACTATGTTTATAATAGGATTTGGGGATGTTTGGAAACAGCAAAGGGGGAAATAATAGTGGATCGGATGTTTCGGGTCTTGGCTTTTTGGACCGGAATTTTTAGTGTAATGTTTTTTGTTGGTGAAATGTATATAAATGCGCTTCTGTTTTTAGCGCAAACAGGTTTCTTTCTTCTCCTCGGTTACCTACGCCTAACCGAGAGAATGTATATGTATATCTTCGGAGCGTATTTAACGATCTTTTTTGCCGGGTTTACATACTATACGGCATTTTACATGTAAGAAGTAAGGGCAGCCCGATAGGTTGCCTTATTTTTT
>NICF_comb_assmDRAFT_10000101_pt1 | contig 60049 bp, 51 predicted proteins | sample NewIslPassag4_SG_FD_11279 | JGI IMG/M metagenome (IMG submission 11279)
GCGCCGTGACCGCCTATATCTGCCGCGGTGAGACCTGTTCGCCTCCGGTCACGGACGCTACGGAGCTCGACCGGATGCTCGAGTCGGCGGCGGGCCTAGGACCCCTTTGACGGCGTCCGGCGTCTCGATCCGCCGGGAGAGGGTTGGACCTCTTCGAGGCGAAAAGAGGCGTCGACACCAAGGCTCCTTTGTGGGGAGGTCGTTGCCGGTGACGAACGTCGTGAAGGCTCTCTTTGGGGCGGTCCTCAGCGTCTGGGTCATCGCCGGTACAAGTTTCGCCGCTGTGCCGCTAGCGGAGGGGAACGCAAGCGGGCTCGCCGTAGTCCCCGAGGAATTCGCGCGGAGGGCTCTCGCCGAGGCGCTGCGGTTCGCCGACGTGACGTACGAGGCGGACGGCAGGACGGAGCAAGGCGTCGCTTACCTTTTGGGCGGCCGCATGAGCGTCGATCAGTTCGTGCGCGCCGTGGCCGCCGGCAAGCGGCCAGGCGTCGAGGCAGGAGCCGATGCTTCGGGGGTCGTGGTCCAAGCCTACCGCGCCGCCGACCCGGGCTTTCGCTTTATCTCCAAGGAAGGCGGGACGGAACAGCTCGTCCAGGACGCGAGCAGCGCGATGCTCTACCGGTGGAACGTGCGGGTCGTTCCTGTCGAGGAGCTGCGCCCGGGAGACCTCATCTTCTTCAAGAGCGAGAGCGGGCAAGTGTCGGGCGTCGCCGTCTTTGAGCGCCGCGAAGGCCCCAACGTGCACTTCGTCGTCGCTTCCCCGGGCGCGGGGAAGGTGATCCGGACGTTTCTCAACGTCAATAACGAGTACTGGCGGACGCGCTTTTTGGCGGCGGGACAGCTGCTGAGGTACGCTCCATGATCAAGTGGCTTGACCGGGGCAAATGGACCCGGCCTACCGACAAGATGGCAGTTTACACGGAGATCGAGCCGGGCAAGCGGTGGGGGATCCGCGTCACGCTGCTCGGCGACTTCGCGCGGGTCGAAGCTATTGACGGGGAGAAGTGTTCGTGGTATAAACCAGGTCCGGAACTTTCTAAAGACGTGAAAGCACCTAGCCTGCTCGAGCGCCTGCGGGGAGTCACCTTTGACGACAAGCTGAGGGCGGAGGTCGAGGCCAAGCGCAAGGTCGCCGCGGCACGCAACGGTGGCTTTTTCAACCTGGGTCCGCCTGTAGGACCGGAACGGACGGAGAGACGCGATTGAACGACAAGCCGGCAAGCTCAAGCAGGGAGGCGCTGGCCGTCACCAGCGAGCAGGAGCGGGTCCCGCTCTTTGAAGGGTTGGTCGAGTACGCACGCAAAAAGCGGATCCCCTTTCACATCCCCGGCCACAAGCGGGGAATGGGTATGGATCCCCAGTTCCGGGCGTTTCTCGGCGAAAATGTCCTTTCCATCGACCTCATCAACATCGCCCCCGTCGACGACCTCCATCTGCCGCGCGGAATGATCAAGGAGGCCCAAGAGTTGGCCGCCAAGGCCTTTGGCGCGGAACGCACCTTCTTTTCGGTGCAGGGGACGAGCGGGGCGATCATGGCCATGATCCTCGCCGCCGTTGGACCGGGCGACAAGATCCTAATCCCTCGCAACGTGCACAAATCCGTGTTGACTGCGGTGGTCCTATCCGGCGCCGAGCCGGTCTTTATGGCCCCCGAGATCGATCACGTCCGGGGCGTCGCCCACGGCGTCTCGTTGGCCACCGTCGAGCGGCGGCTTAAAGAGCACCCGGACGCCAAAGCGGTCCTCGTCGTCAATCCCACCTACTTCGGCGTCTGCGCTGATCTTCGCGGCATCGCGGAGCTCGTCCACGGATATGGGATTCCTTTGTTGGTTGACGAGGCGCATGGAGCGCATCTTTATTTTCACCCTGATCTGCCTTGTTCCGCGATGGAGGCGGGTGCCGACGCTGCGGCCACCAGCATGCACAAGCTCGGGGGATCGCTCACTCAGAGCTCCATCCTCAACGTCCAAGGCAAACTGCTCTCTAGCGATCGGGTGCAGGCCGTCCTCAGCATGCTGACGACGACGTCGACGTCGTACATCCTCCTTGCTTCGCTCGACGCGGCGAGGCGATACCTTGCCACCTCGGGCAGGGAGATCCTGACGCGCACGATCGCCCTTGCGGAGAAAGCCCGGCGGGAGATCAACGCTATCCCGGGCCTTAAGTGCCTGGGGCCCGAGGTGATCGGCGACCGTAGCTCCTCCTACGATCTCGATCCCACCAAGCTCTGCGTGACGGTGACGGGGCTTGGACTTTCGGGGATCGAGGTGGAGGTGATGCTCCGGGAGGAGCACGGGATCGAAGTGGAGCTCTCGGACCTTTATAACATCCTTTGCCTTGTCACCCCCGGGGATACGGAGGAGAGCATCGAGCGGCTCGTGGAGGCGTTGCGGTCCATCTCCCGGCAGCACTATGAGAAGCGGGCCGTCACCTCCGTCGTCGTCCGCACTCCCGAGATGCCCCCGCTGGCCATGTCGCCCCGGGAAGCCTTTTACGCGCCGACGCAGTTCGTTCCCCTTTTCGAGAGCGAAGGCCGGATCATGGCCGAATTCATCATGGTCTACCCTCCGGGCATTCCCATTCTGTTGCCCGGCGAGCGGATCACCGAAGCGAATCTCACCTACATCCGAGAGCACCTCGAGGCAGGCCTGCCCGTGCAGGGGCCCGAGGATCCGAAGCTGGAGTATATCCGCGTCGTCGCCGAGGCGTAAAGGGGAGGAAGCGGTTCGAAAGTCGCAAAAATGCACCCGTGGGCGGAAGAGAAGGAGCGGGCTTTCGGGCGCTCGCCGCTTCGTCGGATGGCCCGGCGTTGGCTTTCCTCGTGCCTTTCAAATGTGTTAGACTAAACTGGGTTTGAAGGCTGTCCCAGACGGTCGACACCAGCTCCTCAAACACTTTTGGAGGGATCGAATCACGTGGCCAAGCGGTTGCGAATCGGAATTATCGGAGTCGGAGGCATCGCACAGCACGCGCACATCCCGGGGTATAAGGCGCTGGGAGAGGAAGTGGAGCTCGTCGCCTGCGCGGACGTCAACGTCGAGAGGGCGCGGCAGGTGGCTCAGACGCACGGGATCGGACGTGCGTACGAAGATTACCGCGAGATGCTGGCCAAGGAAGAGCTGGACGCGGTGAGCGTCTGCACGCCCAACAAGTTTCACGCCCCGGCGACCATCGCCGCGCTCGAAGCGGGCTGCCACGTCCTCTGTGAGAAGCCCCCGGCGCTGACCGCCGAGGAGGCCCGTCAGATGGTTGAGATCGCGGCCCGGATGAACAAGGTGCTCACCTTCGGGCTTCATTATCGCTTTACGACGGAGGTGCAGGCGGCCAAGCGCGCCATCGACGGCGGGGAGCTCGGCCACATCTACGCGGCGCGGGTCGATGCGATCCGGCGGCGCGGCATTCCCGGCTGGGGCGTCTTCACCAACAAGGAGCTGCAGGGCGGCGGTCCCGTCATCGACATCGGGGTGCACATGCTCGACACCTGCCTTTACCTCATGGGCTATCCCAAGCCCGTCCACGTCCTGGCCAAGACGTATCAGGAGATCGGCACGCGCCCGGGTGTCGGTGCGATGGGCCAGTGGGATTGGAAGAACTTCCAGGTCGAAGATCTGGCCATGGCCATGATCAAGTTCGAGAACGGCGCTACGATCCTGCTTGAGACGAGCTTTGCGCAGAACGTCGACGTGATGGAACGGATGAACGTCCGCCTGAGCGGCCGCGAGGGAGGCATCAACCTCTTCCCGCTCAAGATCTCCAAGGAGATGCACGGTGGGCTGTACGACATCACTCCGGCCTGGCTGCCCAGGGTGGAGCGGCCTCACGGCGAGGAAGTGAAACACTTCGTCGCCGCCTGCCGGGGCGAACACGAGCCGATGGTAAAGCCCGAAGAGGCCGTCCGGTTGCAGCAGGTGCTGGACGCGATCTACGCTTCCGCGGAGAAGGATGATATCGTCTACCTCTAATACGAGCTCTAAATACGAGGTTCTCGAAAGAAAATGCTGCGGCCGCCGAGGCGGCCGCAGCGTGCAGGGCGGCCCGAGCGGCGGGGCCGCTTTTTTTGCCGCCCGGCGGCCGGTTGGGGCTTGGTTTCCGGTCAGGATCTCTCTACGCTCGTGCTCCGGCACGGTGCTCCTCCGGCTGCTGGATGCTCCATCCGCGAGCTGCCGTCATTCGTCGCGTCGCCGCTGCGAGAACGTCCCGATGAGGCCTGTCACAAAGCCCACGACCGTCAGCGCGTAGGCGCCGAAAGCCACCGGGAAGCTGGGCGGGATCACCCTGACCACCATGAGAAAGAGCGCCGCCCACCCCAGCGCGAGACCGGCGAACCCGGTCCACATCAGCCTTGCGGGATGGATGGGCCTTGTCAAACGGCTTCGCTCCCTTTCGCCGCGGGCGCAGGGCTTGCGCTGTCATAGAGCCAGCAGAGGGCCTTGTGAGACGATCCGGGCGCCGTCTCAAACGCCGGGGGCTCCTCGACTTCACAGCGGCCGGCGATGGCCCTGACGCAGCGGGGGTGAAAGCGGCATCCCGGCGGGGGTTTCAGGAGACTGGGGTGCTCTCCGGGAGGCACTTCCTTGTAGACCAAGGCGTTGCCAGCGTCGGGATCGGAGATGGCCGCAAGGAGCGCTTGGGTGTAAGGGTGCCTGGGCTCTTTGACCAGCTGGTCGGCGTCCGCCTGCTCGATCACCTTTCCGCCGTACATCACGAAGATGCGCCGGGAAAAGTACCGCACGGTCGAAAGGTCGTGCGTGATGTAGATGATTCCCAGGTGATACTCGCGCTGGATCCTGTTGAGCAGCTGCAGGATCTCGACGCGCACCGAGGCGTCGAGCATCGAGACGGGCTCGTCGGCGACGAGCATCTGCGGTTCCAGGATGATCGCCCTCGCGATGACGAGCCGCTGCTGCTGTCCCCCGCTCAGCTGGTGCGGGAACTTGGAGAGATAGTCTTCCACCGGTGCGAGTTTCACTGCCTCCAGCGCCCGCCGGATGCGCCGTTCCCGCTCGGCTCGGTCTTTGACGCCGTTGATGAGCAAAGGCTCCTCGAGGATGCGGTAGACGTTCATAAAGGGCGGAAGGGCGCCGTACGGGTCTTGCTGGACGTAGCCCACCTGTGAGCGGTACCAGCGCATCACTTCGGGTGAAGCCTTGTGCAAAGGCCGGCCGTCGAAGTAGATCTCACCCTTCGTGGGCCGGTAAAGCCCGAGGATCGTCTTGGCGAGGGAGCTCTTGCCGCAGCCGCTCTCGCCGACGATGGCGACGGTCTCGCCGCGCTTTAGCTCAAAGCTCACCCCGTCGACGGCCCGCACGTAGCCGACGCGGGAAAAACCCCACTTGCGCAGCTCAAACCAAGTGTGCACGTCTTTTACTTCCAGCAGGACGTCGTTAGCCATGGTATCCCTCTTCGTACAGCCAGCATTTGACGTACTGGCCAGGCTCCACTTCCACACTGGGCGGCTCGGCGTCGCACTTGGCGAAGCGAAGCGGACAACGGTCGGCAAAGCGGCAGCCCTTGGGCGGGTCGATGAGCGACGGGGGCTGCCCCGGGATAAACTCAAGCGCTTTCTCCTCGCGCAGCGTCGGAACGCTCGCCATCAGCTTGCGGGAGTACGGATGCCGGGGGTTGTTGTAAAAGCGCTCCGCCGGAGCCAGTTCCACGAGCTGGCCTGCATACATTACCGCGACTTCGTCGGCGAGCTCGCTCGCAGTGCCGATGTCGTGGGTGATGAGGATGAACGTGGCGCCGTACTCCCGCTTGATCCGCTTGAGGACGTTCATCAGATTGGCCTGTGTCAGGACGTCCAAGGCGGAGGTCGGCTCGTCCAGTACCACCAGGTCAGGCCGGGTGACGAGCGCCATCGCGATGGTCACTCTCTGGCGCATGCCGCCGCTCAGCTCAAAGGGATAGCGTTCGAGGAAGTCGGCGGGGATGCCCACGATCCGCGCTGCCTCGCGGGCTCTTTGATAGATCGCCTCACGTGACAGTTCCCGCCGGTGAACGAGGAGGGGTTCTGCGATCTGCTCCGCCACCCTGATCACCGGGTTGAGGGCGTTTTGGGCTGCCTGGGGCACGAGGGCGATGCGGGTCCAGCGGACCTCCTTGCGGAAGCGCTCGTCGGAGAGGGCCATGGTATCGACTTGGCCCAGGAGGATTCGCCCCTGATAGGTCTCCACGTTGCGCGGCAAGAGCCTCAGAATGGCTTTGGCTAGAGAGCTTTTGCCGCAGCCAGACTCGCCGACGACGGTGAGGGTCTTTCCTTTTCTGAGGGAAAAGCTCACCCCGTCGACTGCCTGGACCGACCCTTGAGTGGTGCGAAAGTGCAGGCGAAGCTCCTCCACTTTGAGAAAGCCGTTTTGGCTCATGCGCTCATAGCTCCCTCAACCTGGGATTGAAGATGCGATCGAGGGCAAAGCCCAGCATCGAAAAGCCGAGGCCTGTCACCATCAAGAGGAAGGCGGGGCTCAGCACCCAATAGTAGTGCCCTTGGTAGAGCGCGCCGTTGGAGGAGGCGTCTTCCAGTACCTTGCCCCACGTGGGAAGCACCGGGTCGCCCAGGCCTAAGACGGCCAGCGTCGCCTCGAGAAAGACGTAGCTTGGAATCAGGACGACGAACTGCGGCACCAGGATGGGAGCGACCCGGGGGAGCATGTACCGGAAGATGATCCGAAGCGAGCTCGCGCCGTAGGTGCGCGCCGCTTCGATGTAGGGCGACTCCTTTACCTGCAAAAAGATAGCGCGGTACGTCTTGATGCTGCCGCTAAAGATCCCAAGCAGAATCACGACGTTCAGGATCACCCAGATGCTCCTCGAGTACAGCGTTCCGATCATGATGAGGATGGGAAGGACCGGAAGGATCAAGTTCACCTCGGTGATCCTCTGGATGAGGGCGTCCACCCACCGGCCGAACCAGACGCCGACCGCCGCGATGACCATGGTCGTCACCGTGGAGCCGACAGCCGCCAGAAAGCCAAAAGCCAAAGCGACGGGCGCGCCCCAAAGAAGGGCGACGGTGATGTCTCGGCGTCGGTGATCCGTGCCCGCGAGCCCGTGGAGCTGGCCGTAAACCACGAGCTTGGCGTCCAGCTCGTCGGTGGGTTCAAAGAGCAGGGCGTCGATCACCATCTGATAGGTTCCTTTGAGCGGGACCGGCTGCTGCCCGCTGCCCGGTTGGGCAAAGAGGCCGATTTCCGCCGAGAGGTTGCCGAGGCGGCGGGTGAGCCGGGAGTCCTGACCTAGGCGAATGGCGTCCTGAGCTTTGACGCTGCGGTCCGCCACGGGGATCTCCCGGCCGTCGGGCGTAAGCCATGCCACCGAAACGTAAGGTTCCGCGCCGGCGAAGCTCCCCTGGAAAAAGAGGTTCACCTCTTTCGGAAAGCCGTCGAAGGTGTACTCGACGGGCAAGGCGATGCGAAGCTCCTTGATCCCGCCGGCGTCGACGATCTCTTTGCTCTCTGCAAGCGCGCGGCTGTCGATCACCATGGTCGTCGGGAGGTGGACGCCGGGAAGGAGGTTGAGCCACGCGGGCGCCGCATTGCGCGGATTTTCGGCCCAGACGGCTTCGCCGCCGCGCCACAAGCTAACGGCCTGGTCATAAGGGATGGAGATGAGGGCGTAGGCAGCGAGGACGATCAGCCCAAAGATGAGGAAGAGGCCGGCGACGGCCGACGGGTAGCGGCTGATTTCCGAAAGCCTCCTACGGAACTGGCTCATGATCTGTCGCCCTCCGTCTCCACTTTGACCCTGGGATCGATGACGGCGTAGAGGATGTCAAGAAGAAAGACGGTGATGGCCAAGAGATAGGCGTAGACCACGGTCGAGCCGACGATTACCGGCGCGTCGGAGGTGCCGATCGCCCGGTAGATCAGCTGGCCGAGCCCGGGCCAGTTGAAGACGCGCTCAAGGACGATCGAGCCCGTCCAAAGGCTGATGATGGTCAAAGCGAAGCTGGTGATGATCGTAGGCAGCGTCGGCCTCAAGATGTAGCGGCGCTCGATGGCCGAGGAGGCAAGACCTTTCGCCTTGGCCATGTCGACGTAATCTTCGCTGGAGTAGATGAGAAAGAACGTCCTCCAGGAGTAAACGGTGTAAAAGAAGGAGCTTGCCACGATGGCGCCGGCGGGCAGGATCAGGTGTTGGAGGACGCTCAGGGCATACGCCACTTTGTCAGTAGGCGGGGGAGCCGTCACCATGCCGCCGAACGGGAGCCAGCGGAGGAGCGCGGCAAAGATCAGAATGAGAAAGACGCCGTAAAACCAGGCCGGCGCCGCGGACGTGGGCGCGAGCGCGACGATCAGCCGGTCTAAGAAGCTTCCGTAACGGCGGGACAGGAAGAGAGCAAGGCCTACGGACGCGAAAAAGATCAAGAGTTGAGCGGTGGCAAAGAGGAGGAGCGTCGCCGGGAGCCGTTCCAGGATGATCAGGCGCACCTGGCTTGAGCCGCTGTCGCTGGTCATAAAGAGGGCTCGTCCCAGGTTGAGGCTGAGCGCCTGCCCCAGCGCGTCGAAGCTGCGCAGCGCAAACGGCCGGTCGAGGCCCAACCGCTGTTCGTGAACGGCGGCCAGGTCGTCGACCAGCTTGCGGCGGTCGTCGGGAGTCAGCAGGCGGTACTCCGGATTCTCCTGCACCATCAGCGCGATCTGCTCGCGCAGCACCGCCTTGCGCATCTCGTCGACGTACCCGCCCATGTTGGCGATGAGAATTGTGAGATAGACGCCGACGACGACCGTCGCCATCAGCGCGAGCGCACGCACCCCGGCGAACTTCAACACCCGGGCCCACGTGTCGGAGACAGCTCGGGCGGGTGCGCCGCGCACCTCGTTCGCGGTGATCTCAACCTGTGCCATCGTTTCACTCCCTGGTTTGCAAGATACCGAAGGGACGCCGGGGATGATGCCTCGACGTCCCTTCGCCCATGGCTCAACGGGTAGTGACGAATTCGAACGATTCGAAGCTCGGGATGCTCACAAGCTTCGAGACCGCGATCACTTCGAGCCGGTTAGAGCCGACGACAAGCCCCGAGGTGGTCTCGCGATCGAGGGTGATCTCAAACAGGCCGCCACCTACGGGTGCGGCGACGCCGGTCGCCGCGATCTCGCCCCGGGCGTCGATCACCAGGTACTTCACCTCGTTGACGGCGTCGTCCGGATACGGTTCGCCGTTAAATGAGAGCTCCACCTCAAACCGGATGTCGCCGCCGATGCTCACACGGCGGGGACCGGTGACGCCGACGTCGGCGATCATCGGCTCGGCGAAGCGTGCCCACTTGTCGGCCGGGTCGGGATAGTCAGGATTGCGCTTGAGATGGACGATCTTTTCCACCGTGTAAGCGCGCTCAAGATAGAGCGGTCCGGTGCCGATCCAGAAGTGCCCTTTCTCGTTGTACCAGCGGGACAGATTGGCCCAGCGCGTCCGCGCCTCGTCGGCACTGACGAACTGGCCGAGCGTCGGCGCGTAGGGGATGTAGTTGTTGGCCTGAGCCTCGCTGAGGTGCCGGGCCAAGATGGGAAGGCTCGGCCCTGCGATGAAGCTCATCCACTCCACCTGGAGCTCGGTGGCCTTGACGGTGGAGAAGGCCAGCTCCTTGTTGGTTTCGGCGAGGATGCCGAGGGCCAGGTTGTGCCAGGCACCGGGCCCATAGCTGTAGAGCGGCCACCAGTCGGCCACGTTGAGCTCGGCGTCGAGATAGTAGGTGTCGCTGTAGGTCTCGATGACGAGCGGGTGGGTCGAGACAATGCGCACGCCTTTGAACGAGCGCAGGAACGATTCGAGGGAGGACTCCTCCGAAGCGTCGAAGATCGGGCTCTCCCGCTTGCCGCGGTCAAAGGTAAGGATGATGCTGGTGATGACGTCGGCTGCGGAGAAATTGCTGCCGTCGTGCCACTTGACGGAGGCGTAGAGGTCCTCGGGGTAGTAGACGACGCTCTTTCGCAGCGCGGTGGCCCCTTCAGGGAACTTCTCGCCGGCGGTGATGAACCGCTGCGCAACCGGATCCCAGTCGACCCAGGTGTCCGCGGGCACGACGATCTCGGGCGCGAAGGAGAGGTCGACCCAATCATCGGTCTTGCCGACCGGCAGCCCTTCCTTCACCGTCACTTCAGCGCGCTCGATCCGATGGGGCATGGGAAGACCCGTGAAGGGATTCGCGATCAAGCCATCGTCGGCGGTGGCCCGGATCGGCATCTGGTCGTAGACCCAGTTGGTGCCGGAGACGGGATTCCAGGGCTCGGTCAGGATGCTGGGCTCAGCGATTCTGACGGTGCCTCCGACTCTTCCTTCAAATCGGAGGGTGTGCGGCCAAAGGAGCGTGCCGGAGACACCGCCGGCCAGGTCCGTCGTCACCTGGAGTTCGGCGCGGCGGGGGATGAAGCTGCTCCGGTCGAGGTAGAAGATCCTCACTGAATCCTCAAGCGACAGCGCCAGAGCTTCGGCCATCAGCTGCCGCCGCTCTTCGATGGAGCTGAAGTCGTTGCGGGCCAACCGGTCTGCGATCTCGTCGAAGCGGGGCGCCGGCGTGTAATACTGCCACAGGACGTACGGATAACCCCTCGGAGTATAGAAATCCTGGAAGTTGTTGCCAAGATCCCGGTCGACGGCCGTGCTGATCCAACCGCCGGTGTAGATGTGGAAAAGGCCCTGGTGAGGGTCGGTGCTCGTCCAGATGGGCGAAGCCTCGGCGGCCGTCTTGTACTGGCGGTCGGTCACAAAACCGATGTCTTCGAGGAGATTGGCGACGTAATCGCCCACCTCACGCCGCTCGTCCTCCACCCGGATGAGCAGGATGATCTGGACGGGCTCGCCGTTGTAGTGCCAGATTCCGTTCACCTTGATCGCACCGAGCTTTTCCATCTCTTCGGAGATGATCGCCTCGGCCTTAGCGTAGTCGTGCGCGTACTTCAGCTCGATCGCCCGGGCGGCGTCGGCGACGGCGGCGTAATCGGGAAAGACGGTGTTGATCGTGGTATAACGAGGAACCCCCATGCCGCCGTGGATCTCTTGCGCGATGTAGTCCCGGTCGATCAGCCAATTCATCGCCTCCCGAATGCGGGGGACGGCGAAGGGATTCAACTTGCCCGTGCCCTCAAAGACGGGGCCCGCCACGTTGAAGGTCAGCTCGTTGAAGGAGCCGTAGGTAAAGGAGTAAGCCAGATTGGGATTGGACCGGACCGTCTGGAAGAGATCGGGGTTGGAGACGGTATATGCGTAAAGGTCGATCTCGCCCACGTCGAGCCGGGTGATGGCTGTCGCCGCGTTGGCCTCTTCGCTGATGATCACTTCGTCGATCCAGGGGCCTCTGCGGCTTTCTTGCGCGACGGCCGTCGTCGCTGGCGAGAGCGCGAGGATCAGCGCGAGCGCAAGGAACCGATACGCTCTAGGAAACATGCGTCAGACCACCTCCGTCGGTGTTCTCTCCACCATGCGCATCCGCCGTGTGCCCTCGCCGCGGACGGCCGGCTGAACCGCACGGCGGGTAGCAGCCAGGCTTGCAGCGGATCCCGCGTCAGCCCGGCACCACGATAACGCCTGATACCCCTGCATAGACCACCCCCCGCATGAGCGAATCTTCGGCCGTGAGGTACGATTCAGAAAATTATCTGTCCAAACCTTTCGACGGGTTAGGTGAGGCTCCTGCAAGATGAGGGGGAAAAAGACTGACATCTGTCAGCCAACCGCGTGACGTCAGTGGGTTTGAGCGGTGAAGTTTTGAGCGGTTCGTTCACTCTTTCCAGGTGAACGAGACGCCGACGCCCAGCTTTTCGAGGACCTGAAAGAAACTCGGAAATGTCTTGGAGACGCAGCCGGGGTCGAGGATGCGCACCCCTGGAACCCGCGTGCCGCACACCGCAAAGGCCATAGCGCTGCGGTGGTCGTCGCGGGGATCGATCAGGGCGCCTTTCGGCGAGGAGGGATGGACGGTGAAAGCGTCGTCCCGTTCGTCGACGCGCACCCCCATGCGCCCGAGGTTGTCGCGCAGGGATGCGATCCGGTCGGATTCGTGCTTTCGGATGTGGCCGACGTTGGTGACGGTGACGGGGCCGTCGCAAAACGCGGCGAGAACGCCTAGCGTCAAGGCTTGGTCAGACATGGGCTTCATGTCAAAGGTCAGGTTGCCTTTGAGCCGGCCGGCTGTGCCCGGCGCGCTCTCGGTAGCCAGGGAGCGCGGGCTCCTGTGGACGACGACGCCCAAGGCCTCGAGCACGTCGACGAAGCCAGCGTCGGGCTGCAGTGACGCCGTGCCCACGTTGGTCACCGCCACGCGACCCGGAGCCAAAGCCGGCAAGGCCAGGAGGTAACAGGCGCTGGAGGCGTCGGCCTCCAGGGTGAGCCTGCGGCCCTGGTACTTCCCGGGCCGGATGTGGATCTCGCGGTAGCCTGGGGCGTGCTCGACACTGGCGCCGAACGAGCGCATGAGCTCGATGGTGATGCCGATGTAAGCCGGTTGCACAAGATCGTCGGCCAGCTCAATGGTGAGCGGTTGCGCGGCGTAGGGCGCCGCGAGGAGCAGGCCGCTCAGATACTGGCTCGACACCTTGCCCGAGATGCGGACGCGGCCTCCGGAGAGGCCTTTCGCCCGCACTTGGATGGGCAGGCTTTCGTCGCCGTAGAGGGATTCGATCTCGGCTCCCAGCTCGCGCAGCGCCTCAAGGAGCGGGGCGATGGGCCGGCCCCGCAGCTGGTCGGAGCCGTCGACGATCCACGCGCCCCGGGTCGCTGCGGCCAACGCCCCGGGCAAAAAGCGCGCCGACGTCCCCGCAGAGCCGACGAAAAGCTCACCGGACGGGTTGGGCCATAAGCCGCCGCAGCCGTCTATTGTCACAGTCTCGCCGTCCACCTCGACGGCGATGCCAAGACGCCTCAAAGCGTCGATCATCCAATAGGAGTCGTCGCTTCTCAGCACGCCTTTGAGGACGGAGCGGCCCTCTGCCATCGCGGCGATGAGCAGCGCCCGGTTGGTAAAGCTCTTGGAGCCAGGGACGGCGATCTCCGCCTCGTACGGCTTGGAGGGCGGTACGATGTCGACGGAGACTGCGCCGGTGGGGCCGGCCCACGGTGAACGGGACGAGCGAGCGGCGATTGTCACGGCAAGACCACGCTCCAGTCCAGAGGCGAAAGGTCGACGGCCATTCATTCGCCTCCCGGCGCGCCGCTCCCTCTTCCGCCGCACCCGGGCAAGCCGCCGTGCACGGCCGCAAGCTTAGAGCCCATCTCCCGCCTGGAAGTGCCCTGGGATCGTGACCGGCAGCCGCCCGCCGGGGCGAGCCATGCCCACGAGCACCTCCGCCAGCGCCTCAAGCTGTGCCGGGGTATAGCCGTACGTGGCGAGGTACGCCGGGACCGGGCCTAGCGCTCCGCAGTCGTACGGGTCCCCCAGCGCCACCGCGATCAGGTTGGCGCCGCTTTGCAAAAGCTCGCGGGCAAGGCGCGCCTCTCCCCCGTTCTTCGCTTTCCAGGCGTTGTAGGTGGCGAGGATCACCGTGTCCGCTTCTTTCGCCAGCCGCACCAGCTCGGACCGCTCCGCCTCGGACGGGTCGAGGGTGTAGAGCCGCTCCGCCACCTGGGCGCCGTGCCGCGCCAAGAGCGCGCCGAGGGAGACGGCGGTCTCCTCCGGGTTGTCGATGCCCGTTAGCCCCCTGATCCTGGGGGCGAGGACGAGGACGGAACCCTGGATGGGGATCGCACCGTCTCCATCCACCAGTAGAGTGACGCTTCGTCGCGCCGCCTCGACAGCAAGGGCCTGGCCTTCATCCCGGCCCGCGCTCCTTTGGATATCTCCGGCATCGATCCGCGGCTCCTCGAAGAGGCCGAGGCGTTCCTTGGCGGCGAGGATGCGCCGGAGCGAGCGGTCGATCCGCTCCTCGGAGAGGCGGCCCCGGTCGATCGCCTCTTCCAACGCCTCGACTGCCTCGAGCGCGACGCGCCAATCCCTTGGCCAGGCCACGAGGACCACGTCGGCCCCTGCCTCCACGGCCATGACGGCCGCTTCCCCGACGCCGAAGCGGCCGGCGATGGCCTGCATCTCCAGCGCGTCCGTAAACACCAGGCCGTCAAAGCCGAGCTCTTCCCGCAGGAGCCCCGTCAGGACCCGGCGGGAGAGCGTCGCGGGCAGCCCCGCTTGCGGCTCGACGGCGGGAAAGGTGACGTGGGCGGTCATGATCGCGCCGACGCCGGCTTGGACGGCGGCCCGAAACGGGAGGAGCTCCACCTGCTCGAGGCGGTCGCGGCCGTGGGGAACGGTGGGCAAGGCGACGTGGGAGTCGACGTCGGTGTCGCCGTGCCCGGGAAAGTGCTTGGCGGTGGCGAGGACGCCCCCGTCTTGCAGGCCCCGGATCACCGCCGTGCCCAGGCGGGCGACTAGCTTGGGGTCTTCTCCGAAGGAGCGGACCCCGATGACGGGGTTTTTCGGGTTGACGTTGACGTCCAAGACCGGCGCGAAGTTGACGTTGACGCCCATCGCCCGCAGCTCCCGGGCGGTGTGCAGCGCGACGCGATAGGCGAGATCGGCGTCTTGAGCGGCGCCGAGGGCCATGTTCCCGGGAAAGAGCGTGGCGTCGCGCACTCGGACGATGGCACCCCCTTCTTGATCGACCGCGATGAACAGGGGAAGGCCGCGCTCTTGGGAGACGGCCATCGACTGCAGTTTCTTGACGAGCTCGCGCACTTGAGCGGCATCTTGAATGTTGCGGGAAAAGAGGATGACGCCGCCGATGCGCCGCTCTTGGATCAGGACCCGGGCGTCGTCTCCCGGCTCATACCCCTCGATGCCCGCCATCACCAGTTGGCCTGCTTTCTCCTTGAGGCTCATCGCCGAGATCATCTCCTCGATCCGATCGGCCGGGGCGCCTACACGGCTGCGCTGGGGCAAAAGGCGCGGCGACTCGGCCACGAGCAGGACGACGAGGGCGGCCAAAGCGATGGGGACCAAGCGGCGCTGCCTCAAAGACGGTCTCATCGGCTCCTCCTCGCCGGGGCTATCGCGGGCCTTTTGCCGGGCCCGGAGGGCCGTTGCTTTTGGGAGACGGCGATCCGGGTCCTATCCAGGTACTCCAGCGTCCGATCGTAATCGCGCTGCGCGACGCCGATGAAGAGGACGTCGATGATGGACAGCTGGGCGACGCGCGAGGCGATGGCACCGCTGCGAAACGCCGGCTCCTGGGCCGCCGTGTACAGCCGGATATCGGAGACCGCCGCCACCGGGGAGTCGAAGTGGTTGGTGATGCAGATCGTCGTCGCCCCCGCCTCCCGCGCGATGCGGAGGGCGTCGACGATATCCTGTGTAAAACCCGAATGGCTGATGCCGATCGCCACGTCTCCCGGTCCGAGCAGGGCAGCCATAGCGCACTGCACGTGGCTGTCGACGAAGGCGTGGCAGCGGCGGTTGATGCGCAAGAACTTATGCTCGGCGTCGAGGGCGACGAATCCAGAGGCGCCGACGCCGTAAAGGTGGATGACGGGCGCGGAGCAAATCGCTTCGACCGCTCGCTCAAGCTCCGAATCGGAAAGGGTGTGGAGCGTCTCCTCGAGCGCCGTCATGTTCATGGTGATCACTTTCGCTTTCACCTTGGCGAGGTCGTCCGCGGGGTCGAGCTCGCCGTAGTTGGCCTTGGTGGGCTGGGCAAGCTCGCGGGAGAGCATGATCTTGAACTGCTGGTAGCCCGAGTAGCCCAAGCGCTGGCTGAATTTGACGATGGTCGCGTCGCTCACCCCACTCTTTCGCGCAAGCTCGGTGACGGACAGGTCGACCACTTCTTCGGGGTGGTCGAGCACATATTGGGCCACCTTTCTCTCGGATGGCCGCAGGCCGGGGAAAAGGCCGCGGATCCGGAGCAAGCATCCGTCGGGACGTTGGACTGATCCGGTGGTGTTCATCGTCGAAGAACTCCTTTGCTTCGAACGTAGAGCGACGGGTTTCCAAACCATTCCGCTAAGGTAGAAAACTTTCCTGTCGCTTCCGGCGGGTTTCCCGACGGCTGGCGGCCGATGAGCTCGAGGCGGCCGCTTTGTCGGTGGCGTTTGCTGGCTCCGATTTTCCGGCCTGTCGAAGCGGCGCCCGCGGCTCAGCAGCTCATACAGAGGCGGCGACCGCGTTGTGAAACAGTGGTCGCAGCCGCAGGTGGGCGTCGTTGGCGCGCGTCGGATGCACCCGGTTTGTGAGAAGGACCGCGAAGATCCCCCGCACAGGATCGATCCACAGGGAGGTGCCCGTAAAGCCCGTGTGACCGTAGCTCTCGGGCGAAAAGAGATCCCCGGCTGAGCTGTGGGTGGAGGAGCCTTTGACGACCCAGCCCAGGCCCCGGCTGGTGCCCAGACGGCCGGTATGATCGCGGGTGGCCTCGCTGACCGCCGCGGCGCTTAAGAAGCGCCGGGAGCCGAGGCGGCCCCCAGCCAGCCACATCAGGGCGAACCGGCTCAGGTCCATCGCCGTCGCGAACAGGCCGGCGTTGCCGCTCACCCCTCCCATGGCACGGGCGTTTTCATCGTGGACGACGCCGACGAGAGGGACGTCCCCTTTCACCTCGGTCGCGGCGATGCGATCGGAAAGCTCGGGCGGTGGAGCGTACTGGGCGTCTCTCATGCCCAGCGGGCGAAAGATCAGCTCGCTGGCGAGCCGGTCGAGGGGAGAGCCGAAGGTGCGCCGGAGGATGTCGCCGAGGAGGATAAAGCCTAGGCAGCTGTAGACGACCGCAGTGCCGGGAGCGTAGGCCAAGGGCTCGCGGCAGATCCGTTGGACGATCTGTTGATCGGCCTGCCAAGCCGTGCCGTCGCATTTGGCTTCGCCGCCGCCGTGCTCCGAGAGGGGCGCCCAAGCCGAAAGCCCCGAAGTATGGGTCAAAAGGTGGCGGATGGTGATCTTCGCCTTCACCTCCCGGTCCTTTTCGGGGCCGCCATCGAGAAACTCGGGGATGAAGAGGCCAACCTCGTCGTCGAGGCGGAAAAGCCCGGCTTCCAGCGCCAAGAGGGCGAGCGTGGCGGTGACGACCACTTTGGTGAGAGAGGCGCAGTCGAAGATGGTATCGGCCGCCGCCGGCTTCGGCTCGGGTACGATCTCCCGATGGCCAAACGCCCGCGGCGGGAGAACGCCTGCGGCGGTGCCCACCTGCGCCACGGCCCCGGGGATGCGCCCCTCCTCGACGAAGCGGCGGACGACGCCGAAGGCTTTTTCGATCCTGAGTTCATCGAATCCCAGGTCTTGCGGGCGATCGGCGATACGGACCGGATCTTCCATCATCCTCAAGCCCTCCATGTGACCAGCATTGGCTCTTTGAATCCTACGCCTCTTGGCCCGCGGGATAGAGAAGGCACTTCTCCCGCAAGGGCAAAAACTCGGCGAGCGATGCGTTCCACTCCCGCCAAATCTCGTCGGGATCCCGCCCTAGATCAAGCTCGATCCTCAGGCGGTCTGTACCCGCCAAAAGGTCGATGAACGGCCGGCCTCCGGCCGGCGGTGGAAGCCAGGCAAACTCGCTGGGCTGGTGGCGGCGGACCGCATCGAGCAGGTGCAGCCCAACCCGAACGGGTTGTATTGTCTCGCGCTCGACGACGTGCACCTGGACACCCGCACAGAGGTTGTCGCGGTGCTTAGAGAACGTAGGCGTAAAGTACGCCGGGCGGAAGCGCACGCCCGGAAGCTCGCGCTCGTTGAGGTCACAGGCCAAGCGATGGGCGTCGATCCAAGGGGCGCCGACCAGTTCAAAGGGCTTGGTCGTGCCCCGCCCTTCGGAGACGTTCGTCCCCTCGAAAAGGCAGGTTCCCGGATAGAGAAGGGCGGTTTCGGGCGAAGGCATGTTGGGCGAAGGGGGCACCCACGAAAGTCCGGTCTCGTCGAACCACATTTCTCGCCTCCAGCCCCGAGCCGGGATCACCTCGAGATCTGCCCCGATCCCGAAGGCTCCGTTGAAGAGGAGCGCCGCTTCGCCGATGGTGAGCCCGGTGCGGTTGGGTATGGGCTGGCCTCCTACGAAGGAGAAAAAGCCTTCTTGCACCAGGTTGCCCTCGGGATGAAGGCCCGTCACGGGATTGGGTCGATCGAGGACGATCACCCTGATGCCGGCTTCGGCCGCCGCCTCGAGGGCGTACGACATGGTATAGAGGAACGTCCAATAGCGGCAACCCACGTCCTGCAAGTCGAGAATGAGGGCGTCCAACGTGGAAAGGATATCAAGAGCAGGCTTTTTGGTCGCCCCGTAGAGGCTGTGGACGACGAGCCCCGTCCGCTCGTCGACGCTGTCGTGGACGGCGATGCCTGCTTGGGCGTCGCCCCGCAAGCCGTGTTCAGGCGCAAAAAGGGCGACGAGGTTGACGTCGGGATGCTGCCAGAGAAGGTCGACGGTGCTTCGCAAAGCCCGGTCGACGCCGGCCGGATGCGTGATGAGGCCGAGCCGGCCTCCCTTGACACGCTGGATCTCGGATGCGACGAGCACGTCGATGCCGGGGAGCACGCCGGCGCGGTCGGTCATGGCGACCACCTCCGCGTGGAGAGTTCGGATCGCCCGGTGCCTTCCCTCCCCTGAGTCGGAAAATTTTCTTACGAAAGAACTCGTTATAGGGAAGGAAAACTTTCGGGCCGGGCGAAGGCAGAGATGATTTTCCATTCTCTTTCCCGGCGCGGCGATCTATGCATCCCGGCAAGACGCTTAGGAGGGAATCGCCATGAGCGAGGCTCGGCACCACATCATGGTCGTGAGCGGGCACTGCGGAGACGGGGAAGTAATGGCCGGAGGGATCGTGGCCAAGTACACCAAGAACGGCCACAAAGCCACGTTCGTGCACATGACTGCGGGGGAGAAAGGGCACAAGACGCTCTCGCCCGAGGAGTACGCGGCGCAAAAGCGCGAGGAGGCCAAGCGGGCGGCCGAGGTCCTCGGAGCCGACGTCTATTTCATGCCGTACAAGGACGCGGAGCTGCCCGTAAACGACGAGGTGAAATACCGGCTCGCCGACCTCATCCGGCAGGTGAAGCCGACGATCATCCTGACGCACTGGAAAGAGAGCATTCACAAGGACCACGCCAACACCAGCCTCATCGCCGAGGACGCCCGCTTTTACGCCGCGCTTCCGGCTATCAAACGAGAGCTCCCCGCTCATGGTGCCTGGGGCTTTTTCTACTGCGAGAACTGGGAGGACCCATACGGCTACGAGCCCGACATCTACGTGGACATCAGCGACGTCTTCGACACGTACGTGGAAGCCATCAGCCAGTACGAGCTCTTTCGCGGCGGGATATCGAGCTTCCGCTACCTCGACTACTACAAAGCGCTGGCCGTGATGCGGGGATGCCTCGCCGGCTGCCAGTACGCCCAGACGCTGATGAGGCCCAGGGGCACCGGCGTCCAGAAGGGGCCGTCCATCCCCGGCTACCCGCTATAAGGAGGAGCGGCGATGACGAGCGGGCTAGAGTCATCTTCCGTGACGATCCGGCGCTACCGAGGAGGCGACGAGCCCGGCATCGTCCGCACCTGGAACCGCGCCATGCCCGAAGACCCCATCGACCTTACCCGGTGGGTGAAAATGGTCCTCTGCGACGCCAATTTCGACCCGGCGGGGTTGGTGGTGGCGGAGGCGGGCGGAACGATCGCAGGCTTTTGCCTTGCGATTCGCCGGCGCATCCCGCTTTGGGGCGGGGACCTTGAGCTGGATAGAGGATGGATCACCGCTTTTGCCGTGCAGCCGGAGTGGCAAGGGAAGGGAGTGGCCAGCGCTCTCTTCGATGAGGCAGAGAGGTTCTTGCGCAGCGAGGGCCGAAAGGAAGTCCTGGTCTCGCCGTATGCTCCCAACTACTTTTGGCCGGGAGTGGATCCCAAGGCGTATCCCGCGGCGGTTCGCTTCTTGGAGCGCCGCGGTTATCGCACCCTCTACGAGCCGGTGGCGATGGACAAAAGCCTCGTCGGATTTTCGGTGCCGCAGGCGGTAGAAGAGCTCGAGACGGCGCGGATCCGGGAAGGGTACCGCTTCGGCCCCCTCACCTTCGACCGCCTTCATGAGCTGGTCGAGTTTGCCACCGAGGCGTTTAACCCCGACTGGGGAAGAGCGATCCGGGAGGCGATCCGCGCCGGGATCCCCATGGAGCAGTGCCTGATCGCCATCGGCCCCGAGGGAAGGGTCGCCGGGTTTGCCCTCTTCGGCGGGTATGACGGGATCCTCGAGCGCTTTGGGCCGTTTGGCGTCGATCCGGCGCAGCGGGGCAAAGGGTTGGGCAAGATCCTGCTCTACCGGTCTCTCGAAGCGATGCGGGCCAAGGGCGCCCACGGCGCGTGGTTTCTGTGGACGGGGGAGGCGACTGCGGCGGGCCAACTCTACCTTAAGGCCGGCTTTGAGATCACCCGATCCTTCAGGGTGATGAAGCGGCCGCTGTGAAAGGAGCCGGGCCCATGTGGTACGCAGGGATCGATGCGGGTGGCACGCAGACGAAACTTTGGCTTTTGCGGCAAGAGGGGCGAGAGTTTGAATTCGTGGGCCGGGGCGTTTCGGGTCCCGGAAACCTCCAGGACGTGGGGCCCGACGGCCTGATGAAGGCGATCCTCGATGCACTGGGGCAGGCGGCCAGACAGGCGGGCATGGACGAGCCGCCCGCTCTCGACGCGGTCGTGGTCGGCGCGGCCGGGATCGGGCGCCCGGACGACGTCGTGCGGGCGAGAGAGGCGCTGGCGAGGACCTTTCCCGGCGCCAGAGCCGATGCGCACAACGACGCCATTGTCGCCTTGGCCGGCGGCACGCTGGGCGATCCGGGGGCCGTCGTCATCGCGGGGACGGGTTCCACCGCGTGGGCCTACTTGCCTGGAGGCGGCTGGGTGCGGACCGGGGGCTGGGGCTACCTCTTAGGGGATGAAGGAAGCGGCTTTGCCATCGGGCTCGAAGGCTTGCGAAGAGTCACCCGGGCTTCGGACGGCCGGGAGGAGAGCACCTCGCTCACCCAGGCGATCCTCGAAGCGCTGGGGCTCTCCGACGTGTGGGACATGGTGCCGGTCATGTACGGCGGGCCGGTGCCCAAGCAGACCATCGCCGCTCTGGCGCCGGTGGTCTTGCGCGAGGCGGAAAAGGGGGACCGGGTCGCGCAGTCCGTTATCCGGCAGGCCGTGGCCGACGTGGCGGCGCTGGTCGCGGCGATACGCCGGCAGGCGGAGCTTCCACGGCCCTGCCCGCTGGTAACCGTGGGCGGTGTCTTCTCCAACTCCTATTTCGCCGGCCTGTTTCGGGCCGAGATCGAGCGGCAGGAGCTGGATTACGACGCGGCCCCGCCGGCGATGGACCCCGCGGCCGGGGCCTGTGCTTTGGCTCTTCGCCTCGTCACCGAGTTTGAACCGTGGATGCGGCAGGCTTTGATCGGAGCCTATCAGCGTGCTGCCAGCACTTCGTGAGGAGATGACCACCGATCGACTTCAATGATCTAGTGACGGAGGGGCGTTCGCCGTATACGGAGCTGGACGCCTTAAGCACCCGAGAGATCCTCGAGATCATTAACCTGGAGGATCGCAAAGTCCCCGAAGCCGTCGGCAAGGAGATTCCCAAGATCGAACGGGCCGTCGAGTTGATCGTCGGCGCCTTTGCCAAAGGGGGGCGGCTTTTCTATATCGGGGCGGGGACCAGCGGCAGGCTTGGGGTGCTGGACGCCTCCGAATGCCCTCCGACCTTCGGAGTCTCCCATGATCTGGTGCAGGGAATCATCGCCGGCGGCGACGCGGCGCTGCGCCACTCCAGCGAAGAGGCTGAGGATCGGCCGGAGGGCGGCGCCCAAGACATCGCCCGAGCCGGAGTCGGCCCCGACGACGTCGTCGTCGGCATCGCAGCCAGCGGCAGGACGCCGTACGTGCTGGGGGCCCTCGCCGAGGCCCGCCGGCGCGGGGCGGCGACGGTGGCCCTGGTGTGCAATCCGAAGGCCGAAATCGAAGCGTACGCCGACGTTGTCATCGCGCCAGTCGTGGGGCCCGAGGTGCTGATGGGCTCGACGAGGATGAAGGCAGGGACCGCGCAGAAGCTGGTCCTCAACATGCTCTCGACGACGGCAATGATTCGCTCCGGCAAGGCGTACAGCAATCTCATGGTCGACTTGCAAGCGGCCAACGACAAGCTCAAAGTGCGGGCTTTGCGCATCATCCGGCTCGCGACGGGCTGTACGCAACAAGAAGCCGAAGAGGCGTTCAGGGCCACGAAGGGCCGGGCTAAGCCCGCCATCGTCATGCTCCTCGCGGGCGTGGGAGCGGAGAAGGCCGAAGCGCTCTTAGAGGAAGCGGGCGGCTTCGTCCGCCGGGCGCTGGAGCTCGCAAAGGCGCACGAGCCGTCGCAGCGGGAATGATCGTCGCGGCGACAAGGACGGGGAGGAGAGATGAAGTCGCGGTTCTGCCGCTTCCTTGGCAATGAGGGGCCTGTCTTGGCAGCGGGCGTGATGTCGGGCACCAGCGGGGATGGCGTCACCGTGGCGATCGTTGAGATCACCCGCGTCCCGTCCGGGCGGCCGCCGGCGGCTGTGGCCCCGCCGCGGGCGGAGCCGGGGGGCAAGGCAGCCGCGGAGAGGGGAGGGCGCGAACGGGGCGGCGGGGATGGCGAGCAAGCCGAAAGCGAAGAGCGCGCGGCGAGCAGACCCGGGCGCATGGAGAGCAGTGGACTCTCTTGGGCGGGTGCGGTTGGAGACGGACCGGGTTTCTTTTCAAACAACGACTTGCCCAAGATCGCGCTGGTGCATCACGTCACCGTCCCATACGAGCCGTCGCTCAAAGCCCGCCTCTTTGACCTTTTCGATCCCAAGACGGCTCGCCTCGACGAGATCTGCCGCCTCAACTTTCTCCTGGTCGGCGAGTTTGCGCGGGCCGTCCGCCGCTGCGCGGAGGAGGCGGGGGTAGACCTCTCGCAGCTCAGCCTGATCGGATCGCACGGGCAGACGATTTGCCACCTCCCTCCTGCGGCTGAAGACCTGCCTGGCGGAGTCCCCTCCACTTTGCAGATCGGGGACGTGTCGGTGCTCGCCCAGCAGACGGGCGTGACCTGCGTGGGGAATTTCCGCGCCCGCGATATGGCCGCCGGAGGGGAAGGGGCTCCCCTCGTTCCCATCTGCGATTGGCTGCTCTTTCGATCCGAAAAGGCCACTCGCGTCGTGCAAAACATCGGCGGCATCGCGAACATGACCGTCCTTCCTAAAGGATCGGGGCCTGAAGGCGTTTTCGCCTGCGACACGGGTCCGGGCAATATGGTGATCGACGAGGCGGTCCGGATCGTCACCGGGGGGCAGGAGGAGTTGGACAAGGACGGCCTGCGGGCCGCCCGGGGGAAGGTCGACCAGGAGCTCGTCTTCCGGTGGCTCGAGGAGCCGTTTTTCCACCTGCCTCCGCCGAAGAGCACGGGGAGAGAGCTCTTCGGCCGCGAGCAGGCACACCGCTACGTCGCCGAGGCGCAACGCCGCGGTCTTGCGGCAGACGACTTGATCGCCACCGTCTCCGAGCTTACGGTGCAGAGCATCGTCCTTCATTATCGAAGGCTCGTCCCCGGGCTGGACGAAGTGATCGTCGGCGGGGGAGGAGCCAAGAACCGCTACCTTCTCAACCGCCTGGCCGAAGAACTCGGCGTTCCGGTCCGCACGCACGAGGCATACGGGATCCCCTCCGAGGCCAAAGAAGCGATGGCCTTTGCCCTCCTCGCTTATCTTACCGTCTCCCTGCTTCCCGGCAATCTCCCTGGGGCCACTGGGGCTTCAACACCTGTGGTGCTCGGCGTCGTCGCGCCCGGCAGGGTGGACGAAAGTGAAAAAACGGTTTGACGTCCCCGGTGACGACAGGATGCGCTGACCGAGTGCAGCGCAACGTCTCGGTTCCGGATTCTCGCATTGCTCAATGCCCGAACCTCCATCGAGGGCTGAAGCGTCGCGGTTGACGTGGGGGGAGTGAGCATCCCGGGTAGTGGTGTACCACTTGACGGGACGTGATCTGGTGGAATTAACTTAAAATTTGGGTATTGTCGCATACCGAGATGAAGAGGAAGTTCAAAGTACTCATGGTTTAATTTCGACTTGGGATTTTGGGCCGGGCGGGAGATCCCTCGCCTGGGAACCTGGAGCGCAGACTGAGCATTGGCAATGGGGTGAAGCGTGTTGCGAGGAGGACGAAGGGTGCCGGCGCTCATGTTGGCGTTGGTGTTGACACTTGGGTTGACTCTAGTCGCCGACGCCTACGGCATCGCAGGGCTGGACGTGTCGACACGGGCCCACGCTGCGGCAAGTGAGACGCTCATCCCGGTCCAGGGTTTTCGGTTCACCGGTCATTCGGCGTTCGACGAGGAGACGCTAGCGGCCGTCACGGCGGACTTCGCGGGCCGGGAGCTGAGCTTGGCCGAACTCGAGCAGGCTGCGGAGCGGATCACCCGGTTCTACCGGGACCGGGGCTACCTCGTCGCCCAGGCGACGATCCCGGCGCAGGAGATCGGTGAGGACGGGATCGTCGAGATCGCCGTGCAGGAAGGCCGCTACGGAAGGGTGGCCGTGAAAAACGAGTCCGGCCTACGGGAGGGAGTCGCCGAGGCGGTTCTGCAGGCGGGGGCGGTGGCGGCCGGCGCGTTGATCGAAGCGGGACCGCTAGAGCGGGCGCTGCTCTTACTTAACGAACTGCCGGGCGTGACGGCCCGGGGGAGCTTTCGGCGGGCGGGGAGCCGGGCACGTCCGACCTCACCGTCTACCTGCGGGACGGGGACCGGTTCAGCGGCCTGGTCCAAGTGGACAACTTTGGCCATGAGCTAATGGGCCGCGTGCGCGCCACGGTGATCGCGGAGGCGGGCAACGTGCGCGGCTTTGCAGACCGGCTGAGCTTGCAGGTGACAACTGCGGGCGACGGGCTGCTGCACGGGTCGATCGCGTATTCGGCGCCGGTGCAGGGGACGCTGCTTCGGCTGGGAGCGGGTTACGTGAGTTCCCGGTATGAAATGGGAGGCGCCCTCGCGGCCCTGGACGTGCACGGCACGATGAGCACATGGCGTTTGCGCCTGAGCTATCCGCTTCTGCGAGCGCTGCCGCGGCCTGCGGGAGCGGCGGCGGAAGACGCGAAGGGCGCCTTGGGCGGCAACGGCTCGAGGGCCGGCCGTTCCGGGGGGTCTGCCGTTTCGCTGCGGCGGCTGGACGGCGAGCTTGTGGTGGAGCGACGGGAGCTGGAGGACAAGGCGGCGGGGCTTTCGGGCGAGCGGGAGATGCAAGCGGTGCAGCTTGCGGCTCGCGGGAGCGGTGAGGCATGGAGCGGCACGGTGGAGTTCGGCGTGGTGGTCACAGCGGGGCGGCTTCACATTCTCGATGGGGTGGAGCGGCTGCTGGATAGGCTGACGGCCCGGACGGAGGGCGACTTTGTAAAGGTGTTCGCCGACCTGATGCACCGGCGGCCGCTGGGCCGGAACCTGGGCTTGCAGGTCGGCGTTTCCGGTCAGTGGGCTTCCAAGAACCTGCACAGTTCCGAGAAGTTTGCCTTGGGCGGGGCGCGGGCGGTACGGGCGTATGGCCCCGGGGAGGCGTCGGGCGACGTGGGCGTGGTGGGCAGCGTGGAGCTGCAAGGGAGGCTCCTTCAATCGGCGTGGCGGTGGGCCGGGTTCGCCGACGCCGGTTATGTCAAGCTCAACAAAGATCCGTGGCAGGGGGGCGTCAACACGCGAGCGCTCTACGGCGTGGGCGTGGGAGTGATCTACGCGGCGTCCTCGTTGGAGTTGCGTCTCGATTACGCTGTTCCCGTGGGCAGTGACGGAGCTCGGGGCCGTGTGGCAGTGTCGGCCGCCGTGCGCTGGTAGGCGTCGGGTATGCGTCTGGCAGCTGTCCGGTAGGCCTGGGGTGTTTCTCATGCACAACGCTTTCGTTGATCTGCGAGGTCGGTGGAGGTGCGAGGCATGAGCGGATGGACGGACGGGATCGAGCAGGCTCTTGACGGAAAGGATGGGCGGGGGCGAGGGAAGCGGTGGAATCGCAGGGTACGGGCGGCGGTTCGCAAGGGATCCGCCCTGCTCGTTGCGTTGTGGCTTGCGGCAACGCCAGTGACGACGCAGGCGGCGTCGCTGCCCGTCGGAGGCGAGATCCGCTACGGGGAGGGCTCCATCGGCAGTCCTGTGGACGGGGCGCTCACCATCACCCAGGCCAGTGAGCGGATGGTCATTGATTGGCTGGGCTTTTCCATCGGCAAGGAGAACGCCGTCTACTTTGACCAGGCGGCGGGGGCCAACGCCGTTGCCCTCAACCGCGTGGTGGGCGGCGAGCTGAGCGAGATCTACGGTTTGCTCAAGGCGGACGGGCAGGTGTTTTTGATCAACCCGCAAGGGGTCGTGTTTGGCGAAGGCGCTCAGGTCGACGTGGGCGGGCTGGTCGCCTCGTCGCTGTGGCTGAGTGATGAGGATTTTCTTGCGGGCAACTACCGTTTTGGACGAGCGAGCGATGGCGGCGGTTCCGTGACGGCTGGTCCCGTGGTGAACCAGGGCAAGCTCACGGCGACTCCGGGAGAGGGGGGGGACGGCGGTTACATCGTGCTTCTTGCCCCCGAGGTGCGCAACGAGGGGACCATTTCGGCACAGCTGGGCACGGTGGCGCTGGGTGCGGGCGGAGCGGCGACGGTGGAGGTGCTGGGCGGAGGGCTGTTGAGCTTTTCCGTGGACAAAGACGTGGTGGGAGCCTATCTTGCGAACCGCGGCGAGATCGCCGCCGATGGCGGCGTGGTGTGGCTTGAGGCGCGTGCGAAAGACGCGCTCCTTTCCGGCGTGCTCAACCAGGAGGGGATTGTGCGGGCACGGGGCGTGGAGTCTCGGGGTGGGCGAATCGTGCTGTTTGGCGGTGACTCGGGCGTTGTGGAGGTGCGCGGGACGCTGGATGCGTCGGGTGTGGGGAGTGTGAGTGTGGAAAGCCTTCCGGACGGAGGGGGCTTCGAGGGCGCCCAGCTTGCGGGCCGCGGCGGCACGGGCGGCGCCATCGACGTGACGGGTGAGAGGGTGGCACTCCTGGACGCGGCTCTACTGGATGCAAGGGGCGCGACGGGCGGCGGCCGGGTGCGCATCGGCGGCGGGTATCAGGGGCAGGACGGGGAAATTGCGAATGCGCAGAGCGTCTATGTGGCCCGGGGCGCTCGCATCGACGCGTCGGCGGTAGGGCATGGCGAGGGGGGGACGGTGATCGTCTGGTCCGACGGGCTGACGCGGTTTGACGGGGAGATCGCGGCCCGGGGCGGAGCGTCGGGCGGCGGAGGCGGCTTTGTCGAGACGTCGGGCGGTGTGCTGTCGGTGAGCGGCGTGGTGGACGTGACCGCGCCGGCGGGGGCTTCGGGCACGTGGCTACTGGATCCGTACGACATCACCATCGGCGACGGCCCGGCGGACAGCGGCGTGCAATATGACCCAAGCGGGCACGTATGGACAAGCACCGGCGACAACGCGCGAGTGCGGGTATCGAGCCTGCTTCCTGCGCTTGAGGCGGGCAGTGTCGTGACGGTGAAGACCGGCGACGACGGGACGGGGAGCGGGAACATCAGGGTGTTGGCTCCGGTCAGCTGGAGCGGGACGGGCACGTTGGTGCTTGAGGCGCATCACGATATTGACATTCAGGCGGCGATCACGGCGCGCCAAGGCGGCCTGACGGTGAGCCCGGGCGGAACGGCGACGGCCAGCGCAGCCATCGACGTGGGGCGCTTTACGCTGGCGCGCGGGACGTGGGAGCAGGTGGGAGCAAGCGTTCCCGCCTTTAGGGCGGGGGATTTCCGCTTGGGCGCATCGGCAACATTCGTCCGTGCCCGAGGCGGAGACGGTGGGTCTAAGCCGTACGAGATTCTTGACGTGTACGGTCTTCAGGGCGTTGGCAGCGAGGGGATGCTTTCCAAACGTTACGTCCTGGTGGAGGATATCGATGCTTCGGTGACCAGGGGATGGAACGACGGTGCAGGCTTCGTGCCGATTGGCACTGATGCTGTCCGATTCACGGGCGCCTTTGACGGCGCCGGCCATGTGATCCGCGGGCTGTTTATCAATCGAGGCGATGAAGACAACGTTGGACCCTTTGGCGTCATTGGCGCCGGCGGGCAAGTCGCCAACGTGGGTCTAGAGAACGTAGAAATTACTGGCCAAGAGTGGGTCGGTGGTCTCGCAGGACACAATGAGGGGCAGATCACTGGGTCGTACGTCACGGGGCACGTCACCGGGACCGGAACCGTGTTTGGCGTCGTTGGCGGCCTGGTGGGGAGGAACGATGGTTCCGTGTCGCAGTCGTACAGCACGGGACGAGTTACGGGGGTTTATCTGGTTGGCGGCCTGGTGGGGCATAACCTCGGCGGTTACGTGTTGCGATCGTACAGCACCGGGCAAGTGACTGGGAGCTGGGGCGTTGGCGGCCTGGTGGGGGAGAACGACGGTTCCGTGTCAGAATCGTACAGCACGGGACGAGTGATAGGGGGCAATTTCGCCGGCGGTTTGATCGGGTGGCAAGCTGGCGCCGTCACCGCGAGCGTGTGGGACAAGCAGACCTCCGGCCAAAACGACGGCGTCGGATACGGAAACGGCTCCCAGATCTTTGGCTTGTCCACCGACGAGATGATGCAGTCGTCGAGCTTCGACCGGGATTGGGGTAATGATAATGACTACTGGAATTTCGACACCGTTTGGTTTTTGATCGAAGGCGAGACGCGCCCGTTCCTGCGGTCAGAGTGGAGCACGACGATCCGGAACGCGCATCAGCTCCAGCTGATGGCGATGAAGCCGGAGGAGAGCTACACCCTGGCCAGGGACATCGATCTGACCGAGGTGTTTGACCCGAGCGACTGGAACGCGAGCGGCATGTGGTCGCCACGCGGCTTCGTGCCGATCGGGACTTCGGACTCCCGATTCGGGGGTAGCTTTGACGGCGCCGGCCACGTGATCCACGGATTGTACATCAATCGAGGCAATGAAAACAGCGTCGGACTCTTTAGCAGCATGAGCACCAGCGGGCGAGTCGCCAACGTGGGCCTGGAGAACGTCGAAATCATTGGCAAAGAGCGGGTTGGTGGTCTTGTAGGGTACAATCTGGGTGAAATCACTGGGTCGTACGTCACGGGGAATGTGACTGGGACTGAGCACGTCGGCGGCTTGGTGGGGCAGAACGCCGATCTGGCTGCGGTTTACTTCAGCTCCGTGTCAAAGTCGTACTTCACGGGGCAAGTTACAGGGATTAATTACGTGGGTGGCCTGGTGGGGCTCAATGCGTACGGCAGTAAGGTGTTGCAGTCGTACTTCACGGGGCAAGTGACTGCGACTGGCGATGCCGTTGGCGGCCTGGTGGGGGAGAACAATGGCTCNGTGTCGCAGTCGCACAGTACAGGGCGAGTGATTGGGAACTTGGCTGTTGGCGGCCTGATGGGGTTCAACTACGGTTCCGTGTCAGAGTCGTACAGCACGGGGCAAGTGACCGGGACGAGTCTCGTTGGGGGCCTGGTGGGGGTAAACGGCGGGTTCGTGTTGCAGTCGTACAGCACGGGCCAAGTGACTGGGACGATGTGGGTTGGCGGCCTGGTGGGACGAAACAACGGTTCCGTGTCGCAGTCGTACGCCATGGGGCACGTGACCGGGACTGGCGAGGGCGTTGGCGGCCTAGTGGGATTGAACCGCGGTTCCGTGTCCGAGTCGTACAGCGCGGGACGAGTCTCCGGGACTGCCGATGCTATGGGCGGCCTGATCGGGACGCAAAACGGCAGCGTCACCGCGAGCTTTTGGGACCGCGAGACCTCCGGCCAAAACGACGGCGTCGGAGATGGAGACGCTCTTGGAGTGGAAGGCGTCGATACCGGGCGCATGCTGCAAGAAGACACTTTCAAGAGTAAAGGATGGGACTTCTCACCGACAGGCCCGTGGAGGATCATTTCCGGAGTCTCCTATCCGTATCTCTCGTGGCAGTTCGGCGGCGAGAAGCCGACGGTGATCTGGGGGAAGGTGGACGGCGCCGGTGAGCCCGGCGGGCTAGGCGTCAGCGCCGCGATCGACGGGAACATCGTGGGGTCGACCTATACCGGGGCCAACGGCTTCTACTACTTCGCCCTTGACCCGCAAGCGGGGAAAGCCGTTTTGACCTGGCTCGACGGTCGACGTGCGGATGGAAGTGCGAACGGCCTAAGCGGCGGCTCCGTCGCCGGGTTGACTTTGGGGGAAGCGGGCGATACCAGCGCCCACGCCACCGGGCTGGACATCCATTCCGGTATCCTCACCGTCTACGCAGGTGATCTCACCTCATGGACCCACGCGGTGACGACGCTGCTTGTCCCGGCTGCAGGTGAGCTGACGCTGGAGCACGACGGCGTGCCGTATGCCGTGGACAGGCAGGGCATCACGTTGCAGCCGAAGCTGGGGCTGAGCGTGGAAGCGGGCGGAGATTTCACGATTGACGGAGAGCTGAAAGCAGAGGGAAGCATCCGCGTCAGGTCTGGGGGCTCGCTCACCCTGGCTGACGGCGGCCGGGTAGAGAGCGGGGCGCCGGGCGATGCGATCGTGCTTGTGGCTGAGGGTGTGTTCGTCAACGAAAACGACGAGGAGGATGCGCTCTCGGCCCCCAACGGCCGCTGGCTCATTTTCTCCGAGACGCCTGAAGGAGGAGACCGAGGCGGGCTTGCTCACCGTTTCCGCTACTACGGCGTTGATTTCGAAGATGATTGGTGGAACCTGCTGCCGGCGGAGGGCAACGGGTTTGTGTACCGCGTCGCTCCACAGGTGACGGTCACGCTCCAGGGGCGCGTCGAGAAGGTGTACGACGGCACGGATCGCGCCGAACTGACCGGTGAGAACTTTGCGGTAACCGGCGCCTTGTCCGGGGAATGGGTCGTCCTCGTGGGCGTTCCTACAGGTTCCTATGATGACCGGCATGCCGGCACTGGCAAGCGGGTGACGATCGATTTGAGCGGCGTCACTCTGAAGGTTACGAGCGACGAAGGGGACGTCGAGATCTTTGGGTACTCCTTGGCCAACGCGAGGGCCGAGGGCGACATCGGCGTGATCACCCCGCGCCCGTTGATCATCACAGGAGTGCAGGTGGCAGACAAGGTGTACGACGGGACGGAAGGGGCCTGGTTTATTGATCTGGGGGGCGTCAAGCTGGCGGACCAGCTGAGCGAGTTGGGCGGCGATTTGGAGCGGCTGCTGGGTGAGGACGGCGTCAGCCTGGACGCCCAAGGTGCCTGGGCTCGGTTCGTGGGCGACGGGAACGCGGGGGACGACAAACCCGTGGAGGTCGGCGGGTTTGTGCTCGCAGGCGAAGCTGAGGCTGTGCGCAACTATCAACTGGTACTGCCTGCGGGGTTGACAGCGACGATCACGCCGGCTCCGCTCGTGGTGAAAGTGCTGGACGCCCAGCGGCCGTTTGGGCAAGAGAATCCTGTGTTCGTCATCGGCTACGAGGGCTTTGCACCGGGCGAGGGGCCTGAAGTGTTCCGCGGATCTCTTACCGTCGTCACGGAGGCGGACGTGTATTCGCAGCCCGGCGAGTACCCGCTCATTCTGGTCGGTGATGTGACGGCCGCCAACTACACGATCACGCTGGTGCCCGGCGTGTTGACGGTGCAGCCTGTGGCGCTCATTCAGTGGATCCCGGAACACCTCCGAGAGGCCTACCTCAGCTCTCTGGTGGCCTATGGCTCGGACCTCTGTATCGAGGCCGGCGACGTGGCCGGTGCTGAATGCCTGGACGCTTCGGAGGGCGATCCGTTCGCCAACGAGGACGACTCACAAGGCGACGCCGCTGAAAACCGTGGCACGCTGCCGCAGGGCGGCCGAGTAGACTGACGTGGACGGGGGTGAGTTGCTCCAAAGAGCTGTTCCACGCAGGTGAGGTGCGGCTTGAAAGCCGCAATCCGCCTGCGTTTTTGGTTCGCACGGGATCCCCTTCACCGCACCGGTGGCCACCATCGAGGGACTTTCGGGTTTTGGGCCTTCCGGGAGGGTTCACGCTGCATTGCGCTGAAACTTTAGAACAGGCGGATGGCAAGGGAAGGAAAGGCGCAAATTTCAACGGCAAGGGTTTGGGCCATGTCTCAGACGCACGCGCTCGCCGGCCAAGGGCATCCTGCAACCGGCGAGGTTTTGATCCGGCTCGAAGGGGTAGAACGAACGTACCGCCTCGGCGCTCAGGAGGTTCGAGCCCTCAAAGGGATCGATCTTGAGGTGCGCCAGGGCTCGTTTATCGCGCTCATGGGTCGGTCCGGTTCCGGAAAGACGACGCTCCTCAACTTGATGGGAGGTCTGGACCGTCCTACGGCCGGGCGTGTCCTTTATATGGGACGCGATTTGGCGTCTTTTTCCGAGCGGGAGCTCACCCTGTGGCGCAGGCGCGAGCTTGGCCTCATCTTCCAAGCCTACGCCCTGTTGCCAGCGCTGACGGCCATCGAAAATGTAGAACTGCCGCTTCGCATTGTAGGCGTCCGCCCCCGGGAGTCGCTCGCGAGAAGCCGAGAGTGCCTGGAACTCGTCGGCCTTGGCAAGCGGATCAACCACAGGAGTTTTGAACTCTCCGGCGGCGAGCAGCAGCGCGTCGCGATCGCCCGCGCGTTGGTCACCCGTCCTCGCCTCATCCTCGCTGACGAACCCACAGGAGAGCTGGACCAAGCGACGGCGATCAAGGTCCTCGAGCTCTTTCGTAGTATCGTGGAGTCGCAAGGGGTGACCATCTGCATGGTGACGCACGATCCGGTCGCAAGCAGCTACGCCGACGTGACGTACACGCTCGAGGACGGCAGGATCAAAGCCCAACCGGGGAAAGAGGGAGCGAGTGAGGGTTGAAGACGCGGCGTGAAACGGGCCGATGGCCCTTGGCAATGCTCTTTGGTTTGGTGCTTGCCCTTTCGGGCTGCTCGCTTCTTCCAGAAGAGCGGGTCGACGAGATACCGACGCTGATCGAGCCTCCTCCTTCCCGGGTGATCACGTATGCGGTCGAGCGGATGACGCTGCAAGAAGAGATCCGGGGTCTGGGACGGGTCGCTCCTACGAAAGAAGAGAACATGTACTTCAGGCAGAGCGGCCGCGTCGCTCGCGTCGAGGTCCGCCCCGGTCAGGAGGTGAAGGCGGGCGAGATCTTGGTCCAGCTCGAGACGGGTTCGCTCGAGCATGACCTCGAGATGGCCGAGATCGACCTTGAGCTCGCACGTCTCGAACTCGAGCGCCGAAGGCTCGGCGCCGCCCCGCTCGATCTCCAGGCGCAGGAGCTCAACTACCGCAAGGCGGAGCTGCGTGTCGCCTTTCTCAAAGAGCGGATCGAAGCCGCGACGCTGCGGGCTCCGTTCGACGGCATCGTGCAGAGCGTGAGGACGCGCGTAGGGGAGCTGGTGCAGGAGTACAACACCATCGTCGTCGTGGCCGACCCGGCGGCCTTGGAGCTGCAGATGGAAATCCGGCGGGTGGAGGATATCAACAAGATCGCCCGGGGCCAAAAGGCCCTGGTGGAGGTGGCGCGCGATCGCTTCGCACCTGCCACCGTGGTCCAGATCACCGACATCGAGACCGGAACGTCATTCAGCACAGCCAAAATGATCCACCTTGAGCTCGACGACGGGCTCGCCTCAACGGGACTGAGGTTGGACGATCTCGTGACGGTTCGCCTCATCGTGCAGGAGCGGCCGGATACTCTGGCCATTCCCCGCGCCGCGCTGAGAGAGTTTATGGGCCGCACTTACGTGAGGGTGATGGAAGGCGACGCCCGCCGTGAGGTCGACGTGGAAGTGGGTATCCGCACGTCGACCCACGTCGAGATCCTTAGAGGGCTTTCTGAAGGCGATATCGTCATCGGCCAATAAGGGAACGGGAGTTTGAGACGTTGTACCTCCTTGCCATCTTGTGGATGACTATCAAGCGCATCGTAAGCAACTGGCGGCTTGAGGCGGCGCTCCTCTTCGGCCTGGTGCTGGCGGTGGCCATCGTCTCGTCGATCCCGATCTACACGTCGGCGGGCCTGCAGGAGAGCCTCGTGCGGCAGTGGCTGAGGCAAAGCGGCTCCCGGCCACCTCTTGGCCTCATGATGACGCATAGCAACACCGACTATCGTCATCAGGTGACGCGCGCACAGCTCGTCGAGCTCACCCAGTACCTCGAGCGGGAGCTTCCCCGGCGCGTCGGCGCGGCGCCGCTCAACTACTCCAGGGCTGCGGAGCTGGGCATCAACTACTTCGGCCGGGAGGACGGCTCTCGGCCTCGGGCGTCTTCGCCGTATATCAACCTCAAGATGATCGACAAGTTGGAGGAGCTCTCCGTCATCGTCGACGGCCGCTGGTTTGGGCGCCGGGACGACGGAGTGGTCGAGGTGGTCACCGACGAAAACACCTTGGAGGAGATGCAGTTTCTCGTCGGCGAGCGCTACCTCTACGAGTACCAGCCGAGGGGGGAAGAGAAACGTCTGATCCCCATTGAGATCGTCGGGGTCTTTAGACCACGCCCGGAGAGCCTCTCGACGGAGAACTGGGTGTACCCGCCTCCGTTCTCCCGCAGCCTCTTCGTACACCCCGAGGTGTTTGACGAGGTGTTCCTTGGGGAGATGGGCCTTAGGCCCAGCGCCTACGACTGGTACTACGTCTTTGACTACCGGGTCGTCCGGGTACACCGGCTGGCCGAGTTTATCAACGGCCTGACAGCGGTCGAAAGCCGCGCCGGGCAGATCGTCGCGGACACCCGCTTTTGGCTCTCCCCGCTTTCGCTCTTTCGCTGGTTCCACCAGCGCTCGGTGACCATCGCGTCGTTTTTGTCGGCGCTCAGCGTTCCCATCGTCGGCATGGTCCTCTACTACGTGGTGCTGATCGCCGGGCTCACTGTCGAGCGGCGACGAAACGAGATCGCCGTCCTTCACAGCAGAGGAGCAGGCCGCATCCAGATCGCGATCAGCTTTTTCTTGGAATGGGCCCTCCTCGGCGTCTCGGCGCTCGTCATCGGCCCGTACCTGGGGCTCTTGATCGCCCGGGTGATGGGAGCCTCCGCGGGCTTTCTCACCTTCGTGGGAAGAAAGGCTCTGCCGGTTGCGATGACGGACGACGCGTACCGCTACGGCGCGTACGCCGTGCTGCTCGCTATCGGCGCTGCGATGATCCCCGCGATCCAGTCGTCGCGCCACAGCATCGTCAGCTTCAAGCAAGAGCTGGTAAGGAGCGCCCGTTTGCCCGTGTGGCAGCGCTACTTTTTCGATTTTCTCCTCCTTGGCGTCGCGGCGTACGGGTACCGGCAGTTGTCGATCCAGTCGCTTTCGGCGCCCGAGGGGCTCGCTGGGCTGGTAGATCCGCTTCTGTTCTTTGTGCCCGTGGTCTTTCTCCTTGGGGCGGGGCTTCTGTTCCTCCGGCTGTATCCGCTGGCCATGGGCGCGATGATGTGGATCTCAGCGAAGCTGCCCGGCATCGTCTGGAACCTCACGCTAAGGCAGCTCACCCGAAGCAGCGGGCAGTACATGCCCTTGCTGCTCCTTTTGATCCTCACCGTGTCGCTAGGCATCTACACCGCGTCGGCCGCGCGCACTCTCGATCGCAACTTCGTCGACCAGATTTACTACAGCATCGGGGCTGACCTGGCCCTTACCGAGCGGTGGACGGTACCTGGAGCAAGCAGCGCCGCGGCCGCTGCGAGCGGGATGGGCGGAGCCGCCGATTTCTCGACGGAGGAGCGGGTGTACGAACCGCCGTTTTACATTCACACGGAGCTGCCCGGCGTCAAGGCCGCAGCCCGGGTCCTCTCGGTCAGCGCGGGAGCGCGGGCGGGCGGCCGGTTCCTCGGCGAGTCCAACCTGATGGCCATCATCCCGTCGGAGTTTGGAAAAGTGGCCTGGTGGCGGGAGGACCTTTCGCCGTACCACTTCTACGACCACCTCAACCTGCTCACGCGCCATCGGGAAGGCGCGCTGATCTCTCGCAACTTGGCCGAGCGGGCGAGCCTTTCGATCGGCGACGTCGTGACGCTCACCTTTAAGAACCAGCCCATCGAGGTATACATCGCGGGCTTCGTCGACTACTGGCCGACCTTGGGCTACCAACAGCGGCCATTCTTCATCGCGAACCTGGACTATGTGCAAGAGGTGATCGCCCTCGAGCCGTACGACGTGTGGCTGGCGCTGGAAGGGCCCGGCTACCTGGCTGAGATCGTAGAGAGGCTCAGGGGCGAGGGGATATTCGTCACGAGCCTCAAAGACGCAAACTCTCTCGTCGTCCAGGGGAGGAACGAACCCCACCGCATGGGCTTCTATGGCATCCTCTCCATCGGCTTCATCGTCTCGAGCCTGGTCACGGTGCTCGGGTTTATCCTGTACACCTTCCTCTCGATGAAGAGCCGGTTGCTCCAATTCGGCGTGTTGCGGGCCGTCGGGCTGTCGGTGAGCCAGCTCATCGCCCTCCTCGGCCTTGAGCAAATCCTCTCGCTTGGCCTTGGGCTTGGCGCGGGGACGGGCCTGGGCATCTGGGCGACCCGCATTTTCTTGCCTTTCTTGAGCGAGGGCGGGGAGTCGGCGGTGATCCCGTTTCGCATCGTCACCGACCCGGCCGACGTGGCCCGCATCTTCACCGTGCTAGGAGCGATGTTGATCGTGGCCATCATCGGCCTTTCGATGATCCTCGTGCGGATGAAGTTGAACCAAGCCATCAAGCTCGGAGAGGAGGCATGACCCTCGGTGTCGAGCGAGCCGTTTATCCTCTGTGAGAACCTGGTCAAGATCTACAAGATCGCCGACATCGAGGTGATGGCTCTGCAGGGGCTCGACCTCAGCGTCCAGAAGGGCGAGGTGATGGCGATCATCGGCGCGAGCGGCAGCGGCAAGTCGACGTTGCTCAACGTCCTGGGCGGGCTCGACAGCCCCACCGCGGGCGTCGCCCGGGTGGCGGGGCACAACCTCACGCGCATGACGGCCAAGCAGCGCATGCTCTACCGTCGCAGCGTCGTCGGCTTCGTCTGGCAAAACGTCGCCCGCAACCTGATCCCTTACCTGAGCGCCCTCGAAAACGTCGCGCTGCCGATGATTCTGAGGGGAAAATACGATCGCCGCAGGGCGAAGGAACTGCTGGAGACGGTGGGGTTGGGTCACCGGCTCCACCACCGGCCGCTTTATATGTCCGGCGGTGAGCAGCAGCGAGTGGCGATCGCGATTGCCCTCGCCAACGAACCGAGTCTTCTCTTGGCCGACGAACCCACCGGTTCGCTGGACTCTGCCAACGCCGACTTGATCTTGCAGGTGTTTAACGAAGTGCGCGACCGCTACGGCGTGACCGTGGTCATCGTCACCCACGATCCCTCAATGGCGAGAGCGGTCGACCGCTACGTCGAGATCCGGGACGGCAAGACCAGCAGCGAGTCGGTGCGCCGGGCGCCCAAACCGGCCAAAAGGGAAGTCGCCGCCGACGGTCGCCCGGTGATCCGCGAGGAGACGCACGAGGAGTTTACGCTCCTCGACTCGGCGGGCCGGCTCCAGCTGCCCGCCGATTACCGGCAAAAATGGGGCATCCGCGACCGGGTCAAGCTCCTCGTGGAAGGCGAGAAGATCATCATCACGCCGCCGAAGGCGGCGCCTAGCGGGACCAAGCCTAAGGAGGAAACTCTTGCAGAGAGCGAAAGGGGGCCGCAGGCCGGTCCGCCGGCGGGCGAGGATAGAGAGGGCGCTTGAGAAGAAGCGACGGTCTAAATCGCCCCCGCGCTGGCTGCGGATCACGCGAGCACGGCAAAAGAAGCAGATGGCGAAGGCCCCATCAGGCTCCCAAAGCCGCCGGGCGGCGGCAAGATGAAGGGGCGGCCGTACGACCGCCCCTTGCGTTTTTCGGCTACTTTTGGATCTTGCGGAACGGACCGACGTACGCCGCCCGCGGGCGGATGAGGCGGTTTTCCCGGTACTGCTCCAAGAAGTTGGCCGTCCAGCCCGACATCCGGCTTACGGCAAAGATGGGCGTGTAAAGCTCAGGTGGGATTCCAAGGGCGTAATAAGCCGACGCCGAGTAAAAATCGACGTTGGGAAGAAGGCCTTTCTCCTCCCGCATGATCTGCTCGATCCGCTCGGAAATCTCGAACCAGTGGGAGGTGCCTTTCTGCTCATTGAGGGCCTTGGACAGGAGCTTAAGGTGCTTTACCCTCGGGTCGCCAGTCTTGTACTCCCTGTGGCCCATGCCCATGATCTTCTCTTTGCGGGCCAGCTTCTCCCGGACGTAGCTTTCGGCCCGATCGGGGGTGCCGATCTCGAGCAACATCTTCATGACTGCCTCGTTGGCCCCTCCATGAAGCGGGCCCTTGAGCGTGCCCACCGCCGTGGTCGCCGCCGAATAGATGTCGGAGAGGGTTGAGACGGTCACCCGGCCGGCGAAGGTCGAGGCGTTAAGGCTGTGCTCAGCATGGAGGATGAGCGCCGTGTCCAACGTCTTGACGGCGACTTCCGTCCCCTCTTCGCCGTTCAACATGTAGAGAAAGTTGGCGGCGATACCCAGCCCATCTTTGGGCGGGATCGGCTCTTTGCCCTGGATGATCCGGCCGATCGCGGCGACGAGGACCGGTGCTTGCGCCGTCAGGCGGATGGCCTTGCGGAAATTGGCTTCCAACGAGTTGTCCTCGGCTTCGGGATCGTAGTGAGCGAGGGCGGAAACCGCCGTCCGGAGCAACGCCATGGGCGCCGAGCCTTTCGGCAGCGAGCGGAGCAGCTCGATGACGGGCTGCGGTACGTTTTGCTCACGGGCGAGAGTCTGTTTGAACGCAGCCAGTTGCTCATCGTCCGGCAAGTCACCGTAGAAGAGCAGGTAAACGACGGCCTCGTAGCTCGCATGCTCAACCAGGTCGTCGATGTGGTACCCGCGATAGTACAAGTTGGCCGTAGCGCCATCCACCAGCGAGAGTTCCGATTCTAGGGCGATGACGCCTTCGAGGCCGTAAGCGACTTTCTCGGCGTTGGACACGAGTCTTACTCCCCTTCCGTCGGTAAGTCCAAAAAAGCACGCCGCCGGTCGACGAGAGGCGCAGTAAACACACAGATGTCATTGGGAGGTTGCTCAACGGTTGTTTCTTTGACACCGTGAGCGCAAATCCCTCCCCTTTCACATCGATGCTGTGTCGAACAGCTGACAACCATCCCCGTGAGCGGAGTATCAATCGCTCGCACCGTCTCCGATCTCGATGAGCAACGCCCCAAATGGGTGGACGCGGCAGACGTCGCCGGGCGGCAGTACTGTGGTGGCATGAGGCTCGACGATCACCGCAGGCCCTTCGATCAGGGCTTCTGCCCCCAACTGGTCTCGCCGGTAGACCGGCGTTTCGACCACCTCTTGTGCAAAGCGGGTGAAAAGCCGCTGCACCGGTTGGGGAGTTCCGGACTGGGCCGGCAGGGGCCGGGGTTTGTGCCCGGGGATTTTGCCCTCGGCACGCAGGCGAATCGCCACCACTTCGATGGGTTCATCCGCGCTGGTGTAACCGTACGCTCGTTCGTGCTCCCGGTGAAAGCGACCCGCGAGCTCGCGCACGAGCTCGTCGACGGAGGACGTGAGAAGCGTGGGAGCCGAAATCGTAAGTTCAAACGACTGGCGGCGAAAGCGCAGGTCCACCTGGAGGGAGAACGTGCGGCTGCGGTTTGGAACCCCCTCTTCTTCAAGGTCCTCGTCGGCCTTTGCAACGAGTTGCTCGGCCGCCTGCCTCACTTTCGCGATGTGCTCTTCGTCCAGCGGGCCGAGAAGTCCCTGAACATAGGTCTTGACCACGTCGGCGACGGCCATTCCCTTGGCGGAGAGCACTCCAGGATGGGCCGGAACCAAAACGCGCGGGATGGAGAGGTTGCGCGCGAGCTCGCAGGCGTGGAGCGCTCCGGCGCCTCCAAAGGCCACGAGGCAAAACTCCCGGGGATCAAAGCCGCGCTCGACTGAGATGACCTTGACGGCCCGTTCCATGTTGGATGCGACGACTTGCAGCGTGCTGGAGGCCGCATCTTCGACGGAGGCCCCGAGGGCCCGGGCCAAGCTGTGGCCGGCCTCTTGCGCGGCGGCGAGGTCGAGGCGCATCCTGCCGCCCAAAAACCACTCCATCGGCAGCCGGCCGAGAAGGAGATTGGCGTCGGTCACCGTGAAATGCCGCCCGCCGCGGCCGTAGCAGGCGGGCCCTGGGTCGGCGCCGGCGCTCCTTGGCCCCACTCGCAACGCGCCGCCTGCGTCCACCCATGCGATGGAGCCGCCGCCCGCCCCTACCGTGTGGATGTCGAGGACGGGAACCCGCACGGGGTAACCTTCGATCTCGCTGTCCGTGGTCAGCTTGAGCTCGCCCGGAATCAGTGAGACGTCGGTGGATGTGCCGCCCATGTCAAAGGTGATGACGTGGTCGATCCCCGCTTCCCGCGCGGCGCGAAACGCCCCGACCACCCCTCCGGCGGGCCCCGAAAGGATCGTGTGTACTCCAAGCCGCCCGGCCGTCGCAGCATCGGTGACGCCGCCGCTCGACTGCATCACGCGCAGGTTTCCGAGGCCCCGAGCCCGGGCAGCGTCGCTCAGCCGGCTCAAGTACCGCTGCATGATGGGAGAGACGTAGGCATTGAGAGCAGTGGTACTCGCCCGCTCGAACTCCCTGTGTTCGGGCAGGATCTCGCAGGAAGCGGAGACGAAAAAGCCCCTCTCCCGCAGGAGCTTCGCCGCCCTCTCTTCGTGGCCTGGCCGGGCGTAGCTGTGCAAAAAGACGACCGCCACCGACTCGACACCGGCTTGCGCCAGGGCGTCCGCGGCTTGCAAGACTGACGCATCGTCCAACGGGACGACGACTTCGCCGCCGGCGCCGGTTCGCTCCCTGGCCTCGAAGGCGAGCTCGCGCGGGATCAACGGCGCAGGCACCGGGGGCATGAGGTCGTAGAGGTTTCTGCGGTTTTGCCTTCCGATCAAAAGGAGATCTCGGAAACCCTCCGTGACGAGAAGGGCAGTCTTCGCGCCGTTCCGCTCCAGGACGGCGTTGGTCGCTACGGTCGAGCCGTGCACCAGGCGGAGGCCGACGGAACCCTTTTCGGACGGCTCTATCCCGAGCCCGGCCAGGAGCTCGTCGAGGCCCTCGAGAACCGCTCGGCCCGGGTCCTCAGGCGTGGAGAGGCGCTTGTGGGTGTGAGTCGCTCCGTCTGGGCCGATAGCGATGAAGTCGGTAAACGTGCCCCCGGTATCGACTGCGATCACCAGCGTCGCCCGCTCGCTCATGCGCAAGCTTCTGGCCTGCCGTAGCCGCCTCCGCCCGGAGTTGCGATCTCAAGGACGTCTCCTGGTTCCATTGCCACCTCAACCTTTCCCGGCAAATCGATGGGAAGAGCGACGCCTGCCCGCCAAAGCCGGTTGTAGCCCGGCGCGCCCGGCTCGCCGCCGGCAAGCCCGTACGGCCTCGTCGATCGCCGTTCCGCAAGCAACGCCGCTTTGCAAGGGGCAAGCGCCTCGATCTCCCGCACGAGGCCGTCTCCTCCCGGAGATGCGCCTGCACCTCCGGTGCCGGGCCGGAGGGCGTAGCGGCGAATCCGCAAAGGGTAGGCGTGCTCCAACGCTTCGACGGGCGTGTTCTTGGTGTTGGTCATGTGAGTCTGCACCGCCGAAAGCCCGGGTCCTCGGGAGTGGCCGCCCATGCCGCCCGCCAGAGTCTCATAGTACGTGAAGGAGCTTTGCTGGCGCGGGTCGTACCCGCCGATCACCACGTTGTTCATCGTCCCGCAGCTCGCCGCGGGAATCCTCTCCGGCATCGCTTGGGCCAGGGCTCCGAGGACTACGTCGACGACGCGCTGCGACGTTTCGACGTTTCCCCCGGCTACGGCGGCAGGGGGGAGGGCATTGAGGATCGTCCCTTCGGGAACGACGGCCTCAAAAGCGCGAAAAGCGCCAGCGTTGGCGGGCACCCCGGGATCGGTCAGGCAGCGAAAGACGTAGGCCACCGCCGAGAGCGTCACCGCTTTGGGACAGTTGAGAGGGCCGGGGGTCTGGGGAGAGCTGCCTGAAAAGTCAAGGAGCGCCCGGTCCCCGTCGACATCGATCCGCACCCTGACGGTGAGCGGGCCGTTTCCCATCCCGTCGTCCTCGATGACGTCGGAAAACGCGTAGCTTCCGTCAGGGATGGAGCGGATCAGCGCTCGGGTCATGCGTTCGGTGTAGTCGATGAGCTCCCGCATCCAAGAGAGCAGCGCCTCGGGGCCGTACTTGTCGGCGAGCTCGCCGAGGCGGAGGACTCCCCGGCGGTTGGCTGCGGCCTGGGCTTGGAGGTCGCCGCGCCGTTCGGCGGGGACGCGCACGTTGGCGAGGACGAGCTCCATCACGTCGTGTTGGAGCTCGCCTCTGCGGTACAGGCGGATCGGGGGAATGCGGATCCCTTCTTGAAAAACCTCCGTCGCGATCCCCATCGAACCGGGGAAGGCGCCGCCTACGTCGGCGTGGTGCGCCCGGTTGGCGACGTAGCCGATCAAACGCCCGCGGTAATAAGCCGCCGTGATCGCCGTGATGTCGGGAAGATGCGTTCCGCCCTGGTACGGGTCGTTGAGGAGGACGACGTCGCCCTCTTCGAGCCGGTATGCCTGAGTGGCCGCCTTGACCGCCGCCGGCATCGATCCGAGGTGCACGGGGATGTGGGCCGCTTGCGCCACCATCTCGCCTTCAGGGTCAAAGAGCGCGCACGAAAAGTCCAGGCGCTCTTTGATGTTGGGCGAATAGGAGGAGCGCTGGAGGACGACGCCCATCTCCTCCGCGACCGAGCGGAACAAGTTCTTAAAGATCTCAAGCTGCGCTTGGCGCAACAACGGCGGATGCACCTCAGCTTTGCGCGTGACTTTCATCCTACCTTCCTCAATCTACGAAGCGAGTCCTCCATCGGACACCGTTTCTCATGAGGGAGGATTCCGGGCTTCTCCGGGCGAAAGAGACAAAAAAACAAACGATAATAGAAAATTAGGAGGAAGAGACTGATTTTTAGCGAACAGAGCTGCGACTTCTCCGCTTGAGCTCCTTGCCTACAAAACGCAGGGAGTTGCAGGACCGACGACACGTAAGGGGGGCGTACGATCGATCATGAGGATGATGAGAAAGAGCGTGGCGATCCTCGTCTTCGCCGCCGTGCTGGCGCTGCTCGGCGCTTCTTTCGCATCGGCCCAGTCGGGTCCCGTCGTCATCGGGACACTGATGGGACTCACCGGCGGGCTTGCGCCCTATGGTATCCCCATTCAAAACGCGACCGACCTGGCGGCGCTCGACATCAACAGCCAGGGCGGGCTTCTTGGAGGGCGTTCGCTGGTGCTCGCCCACCGAGACAGCGCTACATCCGAGCAGGTGGGCGTCGATGCGGCGAGCAGGCTGGTGAACATCGACGGCGCTACGGCCATCGTGGGCGCTTTGGCGAGCGGCGTCACCATCGCGGCGGCGACGAGCGTGGCCATCCCGAGCGGCGTGGTGATGATCTCGCCCGCTTCCACCTCGCCGACTCTTTCAACGCTGGCCGACGACGGTCTTGTGTTTAGGACGGTCCTTTCCGATGAGATGCAGGGCATCGCCGCGGCCAATCTCGCGCGCGAGTTGGGCTATGAGACCATCTCGGTCATTTACGTCAACAACCCGTACGGCCAAGGCCTCTACGAAAAGTTCCGGGACGCCTTCGTCGCCGCCGGCGGGCGGATCCTGGGCGCTGCCGCCTACGACGAAGGAAATAGTTCCTACCGGGGCGAGCTGGAGGCGGCCACTCGCGGCGGTGTTCCCGACGCGATGCTCGTCATCGGCTACGTGCAGCAGGGCGGCACCACGATCCTGCGCCAGGCCATCGAGGGTGGCTACACGCAGAGATTTCTCCTGACCGACGGGCTGAAGTCGCTGGACATCGTCGAAGCCTTGGGGGCGGCGGTCCTGGAGGGCACCTACGGCACAGCCCCGAGCACCACGGCGAGCGACCACTTCCGTGAGGCGTACGAGAGGCAGTACGGCACACCGCCTCCCCAGCCTTACATGGCCGAGGCGTACGACGGCGTCTTCCTCCTTGCAATGGCGATCGAGAAAGCGCAGAGCACCGACGGCTACGCCATTCGCGACGCGCTCCAATCGCTTCTCGATCCCGACGGCGTCGAAGTAAAAGCGGGGGAATGGGCCAAAGCAAAAGAGGTGATCGCCTCCGGCCAAAAGGTGCGCTACGTCGGCGCCTCCGGCTTCTTCACCTTTGACGCCAACGGCGATCGGACCAACGGTGTGGTCGAAGTGTGGAAAATCACGGGAGGCCAGATCGTCACCGAGCGGCAGATCGAGTTTTAGCTCAAAACGTGCGAAGCTCTTAGAAGCTTCTGCTCTCTCGTGCATGCGCCATGCGAGACGACCCGGTATGGCTGCCGGGACCGGGAATGTGAAGCTCGAACGGAAAAGCGCTTGCCCATCAGCCCCCCGGCGCGGCTTGAGGGGCAAGCGCTTTGCTTTTTGGGCCGCTTCTTGGTTTTTCCTCCTAAAACGTGTGAAGAGAAAGAAGTGCCAAGTGCGGTCCGTCCCGTCCCCGGGCCCGCCCTTTCCGCTCGGGTCCGCCGAGCCGACGCCGACGCTACAGCTCCGCTTTGCCGCTCTGTGCTCGGCGCGCCAGCGCGCGTGAGACGTGGCGTTCCTCGCCAAAGAAGCCGCGAGGCCGGTAGAGCAGCATCACGATGAGCAAGAGGCCGATCAAGACGACGCGCAGCGACGCACTGCGCGTGGCGACGGCACTGGGCAGGAAGTCCGTGACAAATTCCGTCAGGGTCCAGATGGCCCACACGATGTAGCCGCCGGCGATGGCTCCCTTGTTGTTCCCGCTGCCGCCGACGATGAGCATCACCCAGACGATGAAGGTGGTGAGCATCGGGTGAAAAGCGGCTGGACTGATAAAGCCGACAAAGTGGGCATAGAGGCTTCCCGCAAAGCCCATCACCGTCGAGCCGAGGACCAGTGCCTCCAGGCGGAAGCGGAACACGTCCTTTCCCGAGGCGCTGGCCACGTGCTCGTCCTCCCGGATGGCTTTAAGCACGCGTCCCCATGGAGAACGAAGCCCCCGTTCGAGAGCGATGTAGAGGAGGGCGAGGATTCCGAGGACCAGGGCGAGGTAGAAGTAGTTGGCGAGCCTCGGCCCGAGGACGGAGCGCAAGGGAAAAGGGATCCCGGCAAGGCCCCGGATTCCTCCTGCAAGCCACTGCTCGTTGAGGAGGACGTAGCGGATGGTCTCGGCGATGCCAATGGTGGCGATGGCCAGGTAATCCTCGCGCAGCCTGAGCGTGGGGATGCCGATCAACAAGGCGAGGAGGCCGCTGACCACGCCCGCCGCCAGGAACCCCACGGCGAAGGGAAGACCAAACCCTCCCAGGTGCAGGGGCGAAGAAGGGGTCGTGAGAATGGCGGACGTGTAGGCGCCGATGGCAAAGAACCCGGCGATGCCGATGTTGAACAGCCCCGTATATCCCCACTGGACGTTGAGTCCCAGGCAGAGCGTCGCGTAGATACCCGCCATCGTGAAGAAAAAGACCAGGTACGAGAGGATCCCTTCGGCGCTCAAAGCTTCACCGCCCCTCCCGTCTGGAAGATGCCGCCGGGCCGGATCAAAAGCAGGAAGATCATGATGACAAAGGCGACCACCGGCTTATAAGCGGTGGAGAGGAACAACGTCGAGAGCTCTTGCGTGAGCCCGATGATAAGTCCCCCCGCCATGGCGCCATAGGGGCTTCCGATCCCGCCCAGGATGACGGCGGAGAAGATCGGCAACAAAAGGTTCCATCCCATGTCAGGGAACAGCTGCGTGTCGAGGCCGAGCAAAAAGCCCGCCGCCACGGAGAGGGCCGTACCGATGGCCCACGTCCAGCGGACCACCCGTTCCGTGTCGATGCCTGTGACCATGGCGAGCTCGCGGTTGTCCGCCATCGCTCGCATCGCCTTGCCGATCCTCGTATACCGCAAGAAGAGGTGGACCAGGAGGACGAGGGCGAACGCGGCGCCCAGGATCCAGAGGTGGTCGGGCTTGATGCGAAGCCCATGCCAGCGAATGGGGAATTGGATCCCTTGGCGGTAGTACTGGTTGTCGGGCCCCCACGCGACCCGGATCAGGTTGCGGATGATCAGCGCGACCCCTATCGAAGCGATGAGGAGCGTGACCGAGCCACGGTTGCGGAGCGGCCGGTACACAGCCCGGTCGATCAACACCGCCAGGACGGCCCCGGCGATCATCGCGGCAACCAATGAGACGCCCAAGGGCCATCCAAAGCCGAACCGGAAGAACAGGGCGAGGTAGGCCCCGAGAGTCATCATGTCGCCGTGAGCGAAGTTGGCAAAGTTCAGGATCCCGTAGGTCAGCGTCAGGCCTATCGCGCCGAGGACGATGATGCTGCCGAGGACGAGCCCGTAGAGGCAGAGTTGCGCGACCTCGATCATACGCCGTGTTATCCCCCCAAGAAGAGCTGGCCCACCTCGGGATCGAGGAGAAGGTCGGCCGCGCGCCCTTCCAAGCGATTGCGCCCCATCGTCAGGACGTAGGCCCGGTGCGAGATGGCGAGAGCGGCTTTTGCGTTTTGTTCGATCATCAAGATGGGGACACCGGTTGCATTGACCTCGACCACCTTCTCCAAGATCATCCGTTGAAACGCGGGCGACAGCCCAGCCGTGGGCTCGTCAAGAAGGAGGAGCTTGGGATGCATCATCAAAGCGCGACCGATCGCCACCATCTGCTGCTGGCCGCCGGAGAGGACCCCGGCCGGCTGCCTTCGCTTCTCCTTGAGAGGAGGGAAGAGGTCGTAGACGGCGGCGATGCGGTCCCGGACGTCGGCACGGGCGGCAAAGGCGCCCATCTCCAGGTTCTCCTCGACCGTCAGGCGCGGAAAGACGTTGCGATTTTGCGGGACAAAGCACATGCCTCTCATGACGAGGCGGTCGGGTCGCTCGCCTGTGACGTCCTCGCCCATGAAAGTGACCGTGCCGCGTTTGATGCGGACGAGGCCGAAGATGCTCTTGAGCAAGGTCGACTTTCCCGCGCCGTTGGGGCCGATGATCGTCACGATTTCCCCGGCATTCACGTCGATCGAGACGCCTTGCAGGATGTCGAGTTCGCCGTAGCCTGCGACCAGATCTCTTACCAGTAGAGTCGCCATCGGTCCGCCTCCCGCCTTTAGAGGGCCCCGCCCATGTACGCTTCGAGGACTGCGGGCTCCCGGCGGACCTCTTCGGGGCTGCCTTCGGCGAGATAGGCGCCTTGGTTCATCACTACGACCTTGTCGCAGACGTTCATCACGAGATCCAGATCGTGTTCGATCAGAAGAAACGTCGTCCCGCGCCGGCGAAGTTCCTTCACGTACTCGACGATGCGGCGCATCAACGAGGGGTTGACGCCCGCCGCAGGCTCGTCGAGAAGAAACATCTTCGGATCGGCCATGAGCCCGCGACCAAGCTCCAAGAGTTTCTTTTGCCCGACTGAGAGGTTGCCGGCGTACTCGTGAGCGAGCCGGCCGAGCTCCAAGAACTCCAGAACCTCCTCGGCCTTGGCCCGGATAGCCTCTTCTTGGCGGCGGACTTTTCCCAGCGCAAGCCACGCATTCCAGAGCCGCTCGCCCAATTGCGCTCTCGCCACCAGCATGAGATTCTCGAGGACCGTCATCCCTTTGAGCTCTCGAGGGATTTGAAAGGTGCGGACCAAGCCGAGCCGGGCGATCTGGTGAGCCGGAAGGCCGTCGATCCTGCGACTGTCGAACCAGACCTCGCCCGCGTCGGGGCGGACAAAGCCGCTGATGATGTTGAAGAGCGTGGTCTTCCCGGCGCCGTTGGGCCCGATGAGGCCGGTGATCGAGCCTTCCTCGACCTCAAAGGAACAGGCGTTTACCGCCTGGATACCGCCGAACTCTTTGGATATCCCCCGTACCGATAGCATGCGGCTCGCCCCGTACACCGCCTATGTCAGAATCGACGAAGAATGAAGAAAANACACTATGAGATCTTGGTTTTGACGAAGAGCCAGATCTCCCTTCTTTTTGTGCGAANAAATTACACCAATAATCTGCGCGGGACGAATTCCGAGCGCGACGCAGCCGCCTGGAGCGGCGCGAGAGCGGCCCAAGAACAGGCGCAGCGCGCGCTCAGCGCGTAGCGAGGCGCCGCTCCACCCGGCGGCAGATGTTGATCTGGGTCTGGGTGAGCTGCTCGACTTCGGTGATCGCGTCGACGAGCTCTTTGTCGCGCTCGGGATGCAGGCCTTCGAGGCAAGAGGCAAAGATCTCCTTGCTCTCCTGCAAGCGGTCCAGGATCCGCCAGAGGATGTCTTCGTGTCTCATCGATCGCCCATCCTTTCGTATCGCCCGGTCATTTGCGGTCCTTGTCGCGCTTTAGGATGCCGGGCCCGCCGAGAGTATTTCGGCGATGATCTCGATCGCGCGTTGGACGGCGGCATCGTCGATGTCTAGGTGCGTGACGGCGCGCAGCTCATCTCCTTCACCTCGGGAAAGGATGAGGCCGCGGGCTTTAGCCGCGGCGAGAAAGCTCTGCGGGGTAAAGCGGGGATCGGTGAGCGTGAAAAAGACCATGTTGGTCTGAACCCGGTCGAGTTCGATCCGAATCCCAGGCAGGCGGGCGAGGCCTTCGGCCAGCCGGCGAGCCCGCCGGTGGTCGTCGGCGAGCCGCTCCACGTGGTGCTCCAGGGCGTACAGTCCCGCCGCAGCGATCACGCCGGCTTGGCGCATGGCACCGCCCAGCGCCTGCTTGTAGCGGCGGGCCTTGCCGATGGTCTTGGCGTCGCCTGCGATCAGCCCGCCGACGGGACAACCGAGGCCTTTGGTCAAGCAAAAGGTGACGGTGTCAAAGGGCTCTGCCAAGACGTGGGGCGCAACACCCGATGCGACTGCCGCGTTGAGAAGGCGAGCGCCGTCCAAATGGAGCGCAAGCCCAAAATGCTTCGCTACGCCGCATACCTCAACCAGCTGGTCGAGCGGCCAGACGGTCCCGCCGCCCATGTTGTGGGTGTTTTCGACGCAGAGCAAGACGGTGGGCGCCGTGTGTGAATCGCCCATCTTCACCGCGGATTTGACGTCGTCGCCGCTGAACAGGCCGCGCCGGCCCTGGATAGGGCGGAGCAGGACGCCCGAGATGAGTCCTGGGCGGCCTGCCTCAAAGTTGGCCACGTGGGAGCGGGCTTCGACGATCACTTCGTCGCCCGGTTGAGTGTGCACCTTGAGGGCGATCTGATTGGCCATCGTAGCCGATGGCAAAAAGAGGGCCTGCTCTTTGCCGAGGAGCTTAGCTACCTTTTCTTCCAGTGCGAGGACGGTAGGGTCTTCGCCCCTTTGCTCGTCGCCGACCTCTGCTTCCAACATCGCCCGGCGCATGCCCGGAGTCGGCCGCGTGGCGGTGTCGCTGAAAAGGTCGATGAGCATCCCTGCTCCCCCCGTGTTCCCATATCGGCGCATCTGCGTTATAGTTGAATCAGCCACCGACCTTCGGCAGGCGCGTGCAGAAAACCTGCAGGGGCTCGGGAGGAAGGGAGTTGTTGCATCTTGAAGGGACCGGCGCCGATCGTCCTTGTCCTCACGCTCATCGCCGCTCTGGTAGCCGGTGCATCGATGAGGGGTGATTCCGGCCTGGTGACTGTGTACACGCAAAGCGCAAGCTCGGGAGAGTGGCGCTTGGACATGGTCCCGGCTGACCGGGTGGTGGCGATTGTCCTCGACCAGGAGGGCCTCGATAGGCTGCTGAGGGAGAGGATCCAGCTTCGCCCGGCGCTGGCCGGCGTCGACGTCGATTTTGAGACCCACGTGCTGCTCGTCGCCTACCTCGGAGCCATGCCTACCGGCGGGTACTCCATCGCTGTCACCCGCGTGCAGACCTACGCAGCCGGTCAGAACCAGCCCGGCAACCTGGCCGTGAAGCTCGCGGTGGCAAGTCCCGATCCCGGAAGCGTCGTCACCCAGGCGTTTACGTATCCAGCGGACGCCGTCCCGATCCGGCGGGACGCTTGGCCGGCGGGGGTGCTGGAAGCTCTCGCCCGTGGGGAGCTCCCCGTGGAAGTGACGGACCAGGACGAGCGTGACTGGGGGCCTGCGCTGGTCTATTCGGGTGGTTAGGCCGCTCTGAGACCCGGTCTCACATTCTGCAGACGGCTATCCCCCGTCCCCGTGCAAGACCGGTTTCTACATCGCTTCGTTGCCGTCATCTGCCTTCATGAGAACGTGTCGCTAACCCCGCCGGACCGGCTCCGGTGGGGTTAGCGCTCTATTGGTTTTATGCTTGTTTTATGCGCGGGGCGTTTGATCGAGCTTCGGGGAAGGTCCTCTGGGCCGTTTCAGCGGGTGTCGCCGGGGAAGGGGGAAAGGCCTCGATGGGGGAGAGCGAGGCGGAACCCGTGTCCGCCTTCGCTCCGCTCCGCTCCTCGACGCGCTCCCCGGGGATCATCGCCCTCGATCTTGACAGCGAGCATTGAGATCGGACCATCGTGCGATTAATCGATCGAGCTCTTGATGCAACTCCAGGTGCCTTTGATAATCGGTCGGGTCGTCCAGGGTCTCGAGCTTGCGGCGGATGCGTTCGATAGCCTTAAGGATCTCATTGGCCTCCTGTGCGTCCAGATCGTCTTGGCGAGGAGAATGCCCACCTTTTTCTCGCTTTTCCCGCTTCGCTTTGATCCGGCATCCCTCCCTCACAAACACGCAGAGGGCGAGCCACCGGGTTACGCCATAGTCGTCTTTGCCGGGCACATTGCCCTGCGCCGCCGCCCACCGATGACGGGCGAAAGGCGAGCCGTGCGCCGGCGGCCTTTGCCAGTATCGTGCCAGTATTAGGAAGTTTCATGACTAGAAGTGTGCCATGAAGTCAGCCATTTGTCAAAAGGAGCTTTGATCGAGCGCGAAAAAATCGCAAAAGGACCGCACCGCGGCGACGGCCGGCCGGCGGGCCCTCATTGGAGGGCCGCCTTGAGCTCGTCGGACGAGCGTTCGAGCACATCGGGATAGGTGCTTAGGACACGGCGGAGGACCGCTTTGGAGCGTGGGGAAAGCCGCGAGAGGTCGATGCCGCCTTTGAGGGCTTTGCTGAGCTGGTTCGCGTGGTCGGCAAGGTACTTGTAGCCCACTTTCGCCTCTTCGTCGATGATCATCCAACTTGCCGTGGCCCCGTGATAGACGTAATCCCCTTGGTCCGGCTTGATGTAAAGCCAGACGATGTCGATCTGCCGCCCGTTAGGCACCTCCTCGGGAGACGACTTCCACGTCACCCCTTGCTCGAGGGGTGTTCGGCCGTGCGTCGCCGCTTCGTCAAACCACCCTTTGTCTCCGTCGATCAGTACGGCCGTGATCAACGTGGTCTTGTCCCCCCGCTCCTTGCCGGAGACGATGGGGAGCTTATTGGGATCGGCGTTGTCGACACACGCCATGTTGATCACGCGTCGCGTTGGTCGCATGCTTCGCGGTGCGCCTCCTTCTCGCGTGCAAGCCTTTTCGCCGGCGGCGCTACAATTGCCGGGTCAAAACTCCTCGCCGAGATGCTCCGCCCAAGTGCGCAAGAACGCGGGCAACTCCGCGTTTTTAGGGCTGCGCCGGTTACGCACGTAGAACCCCGACGTGCCGGCGCCGATGGCCAAGGACTCCTCGGGGCCGAATCCCAGTACCTGTGCAAGGCAAAAGCCCGCATTGAAGTTGTCGCCGGCACCCGTGGTGAGCTTGGGCTTGCTGGTGTAGGGGCCGGGGACGTGGTAGTAGTTGCCACCCATGTACACGGCCGCTTCGGTGGTGGGGTGTACGACCACGCCGTACAGATTGAGGCGCTCCCCGATGGCGACAGTGATATCGGCCAGCGCCGCTTCCCGGTTGGAAGGGGCGACGGAAAGGCCGAGGGCGTTTGCGACTTCGGTCGCTTCTTTGCGGTTGAGGCCGAGGATGGGGCGGCTCTTGGTTCTGAACGCCTGGATCGTCTCGAGCGCCTTGACGATCTCCTCGGGTCTTCTTTTCGCAGGGTCGCAGAGGTCGAAGAAGGCGATGGGCGGCTCCGTTCCCTCTCGGGGTTCGGGGAGGACCTCGGTAAGGAAGTGCTCCCACACTTCGGTAAGGTAGGGGAGCATGGTCCAGTTGAGCGCGGCGACTAAAGACGACGAGGCGGCGATCCGGGCCAGCTCCTCGACGGGGACGCGCTCGATGATCCGCTCCCAGCGCACCTCTTTGAGAGGTTGATGCTTGCCCAGCATCAGCTTGCCGTCGTCAAACTCCAGGGCATCGGTATGGCCCGGCTCCGCGATGGAGATGACACGGCAGTTGGCGGCGAGCTCCTCAAAGACGGGATGAACAGTAGGATACCCGACGCTGCCGATATAGGTGATGTCAAGGCCCAGGCCGGCCAGGGCGTTGGCCATGATCGGGCCATTGCCGCCCAACTTCACCTGCGTGGCGACGAGCTCGAGGTTGGTGCTGAGCCCTGCGGCATCGCCGATCCTTTTGGCGAGCTGGGCGATCGTCGAGACGCGCTCGTACGACGTCGGGCTGTGGCGGGTCGCCACGACGTCGATAATCTCATCGACAAAGCCGTCGAAGCCGATCAACGCCTGCCGCCTTTGTCCGAGGCGCTCCTCGAGCAACCGTGCCGTATTGAGCAGCATCGCCTTCAAGTCAGTGGCCACGTCTGATCCTCCCCATCGTAATCGTCGGCCCATAGGGATCCTATGACGATTCAGTAAGAGAGCCTTTCGCCGCGCCTTAAGACATATCGCACAGGGTCGTCCGAAGAGGAGTCTAAAGACCGGAGATAGTCGTAAAGGCGCGCCTCTGCGGTATTCCACACGAGGGGCGATCCCCCTCTTTGCGCTGATCCCGGCCGCTTTCTCGTCAACGCAGTGCCTCTTGAAGTGTCTCTCCCAGGCGGGCGATCCCCTCGTCGATCTGCTGGAAACTTGCGTTGGAGAAGTTGAGGCGCATCATGTTATCGCCGCCGCCGTCGCAGTAGAACGGCGTGCCCGGGATAAAGGCGACCTTACGTTCCACGGCGCGTTCAAGGAGCAGCGTGGTAGAGACGCCCTCGGGGGCCGTCACCCACGTGAAGAGCCCACCGTGAGGACGAGTCCACTGAGTCGAGGCCGGAAAGTGGGCCTCCATCGCGGCGAACATGCGGTCTCGCTTCGCGCGGTATTGGGAGCGGATAGCCTCGATGTGCCCGTGAAAGGCTTGCGAGCGGCAAAACGCGTCGACGATATATTGGGACAGGTTGCTCGAGTGCACGTCCGTCGTCTGCTTGCCGATGACGAGCTTGCGCAGAAGGTCAACTTGCGCCACGGCGTAGCCCACGCGAAGGCCGGGCGAGATGATCTTGGAGAAGCTTCCGAGGTAAATGACGTTTCCCGCCTGGTCGAAGGCCTTGACGGCCGGCAAGGGCTCCCCTTCGTAGCGCAGAACGCCGTAGGGATCGTCCTCGACGACCACCACGCCGGCTGACGCAGCTACTTCGGCCACCATGCGGCGGCGCTCGAGGCTCCACGTTTCGCCGGACGGATTGCGAAAGGTGGGGACCAGGTAGATCATCTTGGGCTTGTGCCGTTCGATCGCCTCGGCCAGCGCTTCGGGAATCATGCCTTCCTCGTCGCAGTGGACCGCGACCGCGCGAGCTTGGTACATCCGGATGACCTGCAGAGCCGTAAGGTAGGTCGGGCGCTCAACCAGGACCACGTCGTCCGGATCGAGGAGGGCCTTGCACGCGAGGTCGATTCCCTGCTGGGATCCGGTGAGGATGAGCACCTCATCGGGCGTGGCCGTGATGCCGCGGTCGGCCACCCACCCTGCGAGAAATTCGCGCAAGGGAGGATATCCTTCCGTCGTCGCGTACTGCAGGAGGCTGATAAACTGGTCTCCGATCTCATCGAGGATGCGACGAATCTCCTGCGTGGGGAAGGAGTCGGGCGAGGGCATACCCCCGGCGAACGAGATGATGTCGGGCCTTTGCGTAAGTTTCAGGATCTCGCGGATGACGTTGCCCGACATGCCCTCCATCCGCGTCGCGAACTCAAGCTGCAGCGGGCTCACTCTGAGATTCCACCTCGCGTCGTGTCGAGTCTTGTGTCAAAGCCTTTGAAAAGGTGTGCGGAGAAGTTCGGGACCGCCCGCAAGTCACCTGCATGAAACGCCCGGAAGCGTCACGGATGAAGAAGAAGTACTTCGGATGAAAAAAGCGAGCCGGCCGCCTGGGACCGGCTCGAAGAAGCGTCTCGAATCTACTCCTGAAGCAGCTTGACGGGGCCGTGCACCTTCACCTGGCACGATAGGCGAAAGCCCTTTTGGATTTCGTCGCCGAGCATGGCGACCTCCTCCGGCGTCGGGGGAGAGAGGTTGTTGATGCCGGCGAGGATCCGGACGAGGCAAGAGTCGCAGCTGCCGTTGCGGCAGCTGTAGTCGAGCTCGACTTCGCGGTCGAGGGCGGCGTCGAGCATGTTCTCCCCCTCGTTCACTTCCAGCTCGTACTGCTGGCCGTCGAGGATGACGTACATCTTGATGGGCTCGCCTTCTTTGCGCTCGAGGGGCGGGATGACGTCGGGGATCTCCACCGTGACCGGGGTGCCTTTCTTCTTGGGAGCATCGCTCCCCTTGGTCGCCTCGGCGGCAGGCTTGGCCACGGCCTCGGAGACCACCTCCACCGGCTTGGGTTCCGGGATGGGCCGCGGGAACGCGTCGGGCATCACGACGCGCTGGTTGGCTAACCTATAGAGAAGGGCGGAAAGAAAGCCCAGCGCGCCGATGGCCACGAGCTTTACCGGAAGGGCAACCGGAATCAGCGCGATGCCGCCGAGGAACAGGACCAGGGACAGGCCCATGCCCACGGCGAGGAGCTTGTCGTTGAAATCAGGTGCCTTTTGAAGCTTTTCGACCCGGGCCAACACCATGGGGTGCACCCCGGGGACGAGAGGCTTGGCCTTGGAGAAATCGAGGACCGCGGTGCACCCCTCAGGGCAGGTGTACCGGCGGACGTAGTGGTAAAGCTGGGGTTTGCCGTCGACGCCGATCTTGCGGTGAAAGACCAGTTCTTCCTTCATCGGCGCACGGCAAAAGCTGCATCGTCTCGCCATCGCCCGACCTCCTGCTGGCAAGAAAGCGCGCCAAAGGCGGCTTTCGACTTGAGTCGAGTCTCCACCCTTCTTATAATACCACGATCTCTTCCGGCCCGCCAGTCTCGTCCCGGTGGGATCAGCGCAGGCTTGAGCAGGAGTCTTGGCGTCAAAGGACTAATTATAAACAGGATAACCAACTCGCGTCGTTCTTGTTCTTCGCATCCTGGGATCAAGCAGTTAGACATCGCTTGGAGGTTGGTTATATTGGCCATGGAGATGCGGGAGATCCTGGAGCGCATTCAGTACAGTAAAGGCACCCTTCTGCCCCAGGCGTCCGAAGACGACGCGGCGTCGGAAGTGGCCGCCCAGGTGATGCGGCACGAGCGCGGTCTGTTGCTCGTCCGCGTCGACGAAGAGGTGGAGTTTCTCGCGCCGCGGGCAAAAGTAGAGCTGGGAGTGCCCAAGACGGAGGCGCTCTACAGGATCATGGGAACCGTGGAGACGCTCGCCCGGGCCAGTGACGGCATGCCCATCGTCACGCTCACGGTAGAGGACTTCGAGGTGATTCAACGGCGCAAGCAAGAGCGCTTTGAAGTGAGCTTCCCGTGCCGATTTGAACTGGCGAAAGAAGGGGCCAAGCCGGGCGATGTCCTGGTGAACGCGCTCGGATCGGGCAGGATCACCGATATCAGCCTCGGAGGTTTCGCACTCGAGACGGAGGCGGAGCTTCCGATCGGCGCGACGATCAAGGTGGAAGTGCGGCTTCCTGACGGGCGTACGGATCTTCTCGGCCGCATCCTTAAGGCGACGGCCGGGCAAGGAGAGGTGCGCCAGTACGGCGTGAAGAGCGACGCCGCGGACACCGTCTCCTTAAAGCATCTCCATCGCTTGGTGCTGCGTTTGGAAAGAGAAAGGCGCCATAAAAAGGAGGCGTCCGCCTCTTCGCTAAAGAGTCGCCTGGCGGCAAGCTCGCGGCGTGTTCGAGAGTATGGGCGCCGCTGGGAAAGGTGATCGAAGGGGAGATCAGGCGTGGCCGACTGCACGCGCTACTATCGCAACGTGATCGACGCCCTGGTCGACCGCGGCATCATGCAGCCTTCTGAAACTTTTTGGGCCGGGGTGTTTGTCGGCATCTGCGAGCAAGTGATGATGAAGGTAAAACCAGCCGGCATGATGGGCTCGGAGATGCCGCGCTGCGAGGAGATCACCCAGATCGTCGCCGACGTCTACGGCCTGCACCGGGTTCGTTACGACAAGCCGGGCGACGAAGGATTCGAAGTGTGGGTGTGCCGCCGCGATGATACCGCTACCCGCGAAGCGTTGGAGCGGCTTGGGCGCGGCGGATTGTCCTGGGGCGAATATCACCGCCTGCGGGGGCAGCTCTGCGGCTATTCGGAGGACCTCATCCGCGCCTACACCGACGGCGCTTGGCCTTGATCGCGCCAAATCCTCGGTGGGTAGGGAATGAGCAAAGCACGGGCGGAGCGGGCGGCAAGCCCGCTCCGCGAGCTTACCGTGCGATCCACACTAGATGTCGGCCTGCGACTCCGGTGGGATGTACACCACGTTGCTCCGAAAGCTCTCCCGCTTGTCGGCTCGAGCCGCGGTGACGGCGACCCAAGCGCCGTTCGTCAGGATGGAGGCGGGGACGCTCCAGACGAGCTCGGAGGCCGGCGTCTCCTCCCGCAGCGAGAAGGAGCTGAACTCGTCGTCTTTCACATAGATCCTGTAGGAGGCCACCTCGGGGTCGGCTGAGGCCGACCACGCCAGGTATGCGCGTGAATCATCACGCTCAAGCCGCAACTGGCCGGGCGGGTCAGGCATCCGTGAGATCACCGTCTCAATGTAGGCCGCGCCCGAAGCCGCCTGCCAGGTTACTCTCACGGTCTTGCCGGGGTGGACGCGCACGCTCTCCCAGGGGCTTTGATAGAGCCGGTCGGCGGCGTACAGCGTCGCACCGTAGAGCTCAATCCGGTAGTCGTAATCTCCGGGGTTCAGCGATTTGACCCCTTGAAAGAGCATCGGATGGCCGCTCGCCCGCTCCAAGGTTGACGATTGGTTGTTGTGGAAGACGATCCGTACTCGCTCGACCGCGGCGGGCTCGCTAAAGCCGCTGATGTCCGCAACGATCTCGACGACGCCTTCTTTGGGCTTGACTTCGAGGGTGAGCGCCGTCGTCTCGCCCGGGCGGACGCGGACGGTGCCCGTCGCCGAATGCGTGATGTCGCCGGCTGGATCGTAAAGGTCCAAGGTGACCTTCCATTCGCCGACCGGAAGGTTGTCGACGGTTCCCGCTACGACGCTGCCGCTCACGTCGAGCAGGAGCTCTCGGACCAGGTTTCCTTGGGTAAGGCGCATCTTGGCCCCGGTGAACCCCTCGGCCTGCAGAGCGGAAAGAGGCGTGACGACGTGCAGGGCGCCCGTCTCGGCAGGAAGGGCGAGCCGGCTGACGTCGCCGCAACCGCTCAGGACCGCGGCAAGCGCCAGGAGGATGACAAGAGGCAGGGAACGGGTACCCGGCGCCGGAGGTAAAGCTGCGCCCGAGGAATGAGGCGCAAGGTGCGGGCGGCAGCGGGCGAAGGACTTAGCCCAGCGCATGCGCATTCCCCTTTCGCATTTCCCTCGAGGCGGCGGTGGTCAGTCGCTGGCGGCAATCTCATGGTAGCGGGAAGGCGCGGGAGCGAGCAACGCCGGACAGGGCGCAAAATCCGGTAAGAACGCGAGATTCTTTGAGGGCGAGGGGAAGATTCTCTCGCTCGGACGCACGCGCGGGGGGTTGAGCGGTGCGCCGGTGGATGGTCGGCCTATTTGAACGATATCTCTTTCGCCGCATTTACGAGCGGCGGAAGGCGGCTTTGGCGCCGCCCGGCAAGCGTTGGTCTCCGCCGGAGGGTGTCCAGGGCTTTGACACCCTTTGGCGAGTAGCCGCCTTTTTGGAGTCCGCCCTGGACGAGGAGGAAGCGGGGGGACTGTGGGACGTCCCTCGCCCTCCCGAGTGGACGCTGAAGAGGCGGAGCGGCAATGCGTCGGACGTCGCATGTCTCGCCCAGGCGCTGCTCGGCGCGAGCGGCAAGGAAGGCCTGCTGCTCACCGTCTACGACGGAGCGTTTCGCACGAAACACGTGGTGTGCGCCGTGCCAGAGGACGGCGTGTGGCACCACATCTCACTGCAAGGGATGTTTGGAGTCTACGGGGACCTCGCGGAGATCGCCGACGATCTCGCTGCCGGCTGGGGACTGTACGTGGCCCGAGACACGGCGATGCAGATCGTCGCTTGGCAGCGGCCGAAAGCCGGGGCGTGATCGGTGGAGGCTGCCCCGATGGATGCAGGGGTGCCACGAGCCGGAGGAGGGAGGTGGCCGGCGCCGCCCGGCGCGCAAGCCTACACTTTCGAAGAGATTCCAGACTCGATGGGGGAAGGCTTTCCGGACGCGCCGTGCGCCTGAGAGAGTTCGAAGGCGTTGACGTCGAGCAAAAGGGCGAGTGAGCCGCCCTGGGACGACGGCGCGACGGCCGTCCCAAGCAAGACTTCATTGAAGCGATGGAGCAGGGGATCGGCCGCGAGTTGGTCCGGATCGTTCCAAATCGCTTCCCAGACGTCGTCGCCCTGGAACGTGATGTTGGTGATCCGCACTCTCACCTCGGCGGAGTCACCGGCAGGGGCGCCGGCGACGTCGCCGGGCAGGTAGACGCTGACCCGCCTGTGCCCGCCAAACCATTGCGGCAGGACATGCTGAACTACAAGCGCCAACGTGAGAAAGCAGAAAAGGGGGAGGATGCGTTGGACTCTCACGGGATGACCTCCTCCTTGAATGCTCGCCCCGGCGCTAGCGCGTCTTCCCGATTGCACCGCCTCGAGTCGCCGTTTCCTATGATCGCCGATCGGTTGCCCTTAGGCTGTGCCTGCCGTCACAACCCGCCTGGCGCGCCCGCGTTGTCGTGGATCTTGGGCCTTGCCACTCGGCGCACCCTGGCAGCAGCCAGGGGCTGGGCGGGCGGCTCGAAAGAGTGTGCGGCGCGTCCTGTCAGCGGCCGAAGATCCAGCGAATCTCCTCTCGCATCATGTCCGGATGCCAGGGCGGGCTAAAGACCAGCTTGACGTTGGCGTGCGAGACGCCTTCGATCTTTTCTAGGGCCGCACGAGCCTCGGCTACCATTTGGGGGCCTGCGGGACAACCCATCGTCGTCAAGGTCATCGTGACGTTGACGGTGTCGCCGTCGATGGCGATGTCGTAGACTAGGCCCAGGTCGACGATGTTGAACCCGAGCTCCGGGTCATTGACCGTCGAGAGAGCCTCTTTCACCTGCTCTTCGGTGATCGGCAAAGGGACCACTCCTTTCGCAAGAGGTCGTGCCCGATCGTTCCGGCGGTACCTCAAGCTTATACGATGGAGGCCGGCACTTCAAGCGTCGCCGCAAGCAAGCGCGGTCCGACGCTGAAGCGCCGGCTGTGGCCACGCATCGTCGTGGGTCGCGATGGCCTATGGCGGCTGGCTTTAGTGGCCCGGGGGTGTCGGGCCTTGTGGCGGGAAAATGCGGTCGATCAGAGCGACGAACGACGGCCAGTCAGGCACTCTCGGGTACGGAAGGCCCTCGTTGTAGCGGTACGCCATGGCGACGGGGGTGCCGTAGGGCTCAAAGGCCTTCAGGTTGTGGGGGGCGTCGTCGAAGAGGACATCGCCTCTGACCAGTTCCTTACGGTGGGCGAAGACGACGTTGTCGCGGGGCAAAAAGGGCAGGTGCTCCCGGATCCAAAAGAGCTTGTCGCCGTGGCCTCGCCGGGCGGCGGTGACGACCACCACGTCGTGGCCCCTCGCCAGCAGGGCGCGGACGCCCTCGATGGCCCCGGGAATTGGTTTGAGGTCGCGGAAGAAGCCAGGGCGTGTCAGGTATTTGTAGATGGCTTTTCCCGCGCGAGCGTAGCGGTGCGGCCCCCATTCGGCGAGAGCATCGACGTGAAGCCGATCACCGTATTCGGCGTTATAGAGTGAAAACCACTTGTCGATGAGATCGCAGAGGACGCCGTCCATATCCACCAAGATGCGCGCCATGTTTTTAGCTCACTCCAGACATGGATAATCTGCATGAGCGCGCTCCCACTTATGCCAGGGAAAGCGGGGGCGGAGAAAGCCGGCGCCCAGTGCCCGCGCAGGGCCAAAGC